>Ga0194112_10001204_pt1 | contig 38048 bp, 32 predicted proteins | sample TA2MahC400mmetaG_FD_146191 | JGI IMG/M metagenome (GOLD analysis project Ga0194112, IMG submission 146191) | Freshwater microbial communities from Lake Tanganyika, Tanzania - TA2015016 Mahale Deep Cast 400m | ecosystem: Environmental > Aquatic > Freshwater > Lake | place: Tanzania: Lake... | reverse complement strand
GCTTGTGGATCTCGTAGCGTGCCAAAAGGGTGGCAGTGCGCCGTGTGTCCTCGGCGGCAATGAGGTCAACGTCGCGCAAGATGCGCAACGCGCGAAGCGTGATGTCCTCCAAGTTGCCGATTGGCGTGGCCACGAGAAAGAGTTTGCCGGTGCCCGTCATGCGGCGCAGTGTAGAAGGCAGGTTGGAAAAACACAAGCGCCCGATTTCTTGACCGCAGCAGTGTGCGCTGTTATTAGTGAGCGCACTTAACAAGGAGAAAACAACAACATGCCTGAATTACGGAAAGACCCGATTGTGGGGCGGTGGGTGATTGTGGCGACAGAGCGCGGGAAACGGCCCAGTGAGTTTTTGCCGAACCCGGTGGAAGTGGTTGATCCGTCCAAAGATCCGTTCGCCGAGGGGAACGAACATCTGACCCCGTCGGAGGTGTATGCACAGCGCAAACCGGGCAGCAAACCCAATGGTCCGGGGTGGCAGGTGCGGGTTGTGCCCAATCGGTTTCCAGCGTTGCGAATTGAAGGGGAGTTGGACAAGGAACCCTGCGGCATCTACGATCGAATGAATGCCATCGGCGCGCACGAGGTCATCATTGAGACGCCAGACCCGAACTTGCCGTTGGAACAGCAACCGGTGGATGGAATCGCCCGGGTTTTCGAGGCCTATCGGGTGCGCATGGCAGACTTGCTGCGGGATCAACGGTTCCGCTATATCCTCATCTTCAAGAACCACGGCAGGCAGGCCGGGGCAACGCTGCCGCACCCGCACTCGCAACTAATCGCCACGCCGGTAACGCCAAATCACGTAAAGGAGAAACTGGAGGGCGCTACCCGCTACTTTGCCTACAAGGACCGGTCCATTTTTGAGGATATCCTGCGCCAGGAGACGCGCGAGGGATTGCGCCTCGTGTATGAAAACGACGGGTTCGTTGCATTCTGTCCGTTTGCATCGCGGTTCCCGTTTGAGGTGACGGTCATGCCGCGACGGCAATCGCCGGACTATCACGCCATTCAGCCGGAGGAAATGCCATTCTTGGCCGATGCGATGAGGGTTACCCTGCAAAAACTCAGCAAAGCGCTGAACCAACCCCAGTACAACTACATTATTCACACCGGCCCAGTCCGCCGCCCCCGACAGGGATATTGGACAACGATTGACTTGGATTTTCGTTGGCACATCGAAATCTTACCGCGACTAACATTGATCGCTGGTTTTGAGGTGGGATCCGGTTTTTATATCAATCCCACGCCGCCGGAGGAAGCGGCGAAGTATCTGCGCGAAATCACAGTATAAGCCGAACACGGAGAGATTCGATTTTCATGGATGTTGCTTTATTGTGGCACATGCACCAGCCGCATTATGTGGATAGGATGCGGGGTGTCGCGTTGATGCCTTGGGTTCGCCTGCACGCGACGAAGGGATACCTCGACATGATCTGGCTTGTGGAACAGTACCCCGAGTTGTGCTGCTCGTTTAACCTCACCCCCGTGCTCCTTCGGCAGATCGAGCAACTTGCCAACAACGAAGTCCGCGATTTATGGCTGGAACTGGCCATCACCCCCGCCGCCGACCTGTCTGTAGAGCAACAGTGCGCCCTGCTGGAGCACTACTTCAAGGCGAACTGGGACAACATGGTCAGGCCGCATGCACGCTACTGGTCGCTGCTGCAAAAGCGCGGCCAACGAATTGAACGGACCAACCTCTCCCAAATCGCTGGAAACTTTTCGGAGCAAGAGTGGCGCGATTTACAAGTGTGGTTTCATCTGGCTTGGTTCGGGTATGCCGCCGTGAAGCTTTATCCCGATATTGTTGCGCTCAAACAGAAGGGGCGGGATTTTACCGAGCAGGACAAGCAGGCACTTTTTACCTGCCAGCAGGACGTGCTGCGGACTCTTGCTGGGCGGTACAAATCAGCCTTGGAACGCGGGCAGGTTGAAATCACCACTTCGCCCTTCTACCATCCGATTTTGCCGCTGCTGTGCAATAATGAGTTTGCCCGCCGTTCCATGCCCGGTTGCCGGTTGCCGCCGCCATTTGCAAACCCGGAAGATGCCCATACCCAACTGCAACTGGCTTGCGAAACCCATGCGCGACTGTTCGGCCAACCGCCACGCGGCCTCTGGCCATCGGAAGGTTCCGTGTCCCCGGAACTGGTTCCCATGCTCGACGAACTCGGCTTCAAGTGGTTCGCCACCGATGAAGAAATCCTCTGGCGCAGTCTCCCTGACGGAACAAACCCTAGCCGCGAGTTTCTTTATCAAGGGTTTCAAGTGGAGTGGGGGACATCCAAGGTCAATGCGGTGTTTCGCGACCGTTCACTCAGCGATTTTATCGGTTTCGTTGCGGCACGCAACCCGCCGCGGCAGGCCGCCGACCTTTTGGTCGGACAAATCGAAAAGATTGTCCGCGACATGGGATCCCATTCAATGAACGCTTTCTGTCCGATCATCTTGGACGGCGAAAATGCATGGGAACATTTTCCAGACGGCGGCGAGACCTTTCTGAGGGCTTTCTACGAACGCCTCATCGCGCATCCCCATCTTCATCCCAAGACGTTTCATCAATGCCTCCAATCGCATCCGCCGCAAAACACGCTCCGCAACTTGTACACCGGCTCATGGATCAACGCGGACTTTCACGTGTGGATTGGCGATCTTGAGGACAATCGCGGTTGGCAGTTGCTGGGCGAAACCCGTTCCTTTCTCCAGGCACAAGCGGTGACTCCGGAACTCAAACGAAAAGCGATGGATGAGATCTACGCGGCTGAAGGCAGCGACTGGTTTTGGTGGTATGGCGACCAGTTCGCCACAGAGGATGATCTCTTGTTTGATGAATTGTTCCGCCTGCATCTTCAGAATGTTTACCACCTCCTGGGCGCACCGGTTCCAGCCTCCCTGAAAACTCCCATCTGCCGCTCAGAACTACAACGATCCGTCCGGTCGCCGTCAGGGTTGATTACGCCATCCATAGACGGCATGGCCACTTCCTTTTACGAGTGGGAGGGAGCGGGATTGTACGAGACATCACAAGGCATGACCGCCATGTATCGAAGTCAGCGCGTGATTGAGTCCCTGTATTTTGGTTTTGATCTGACAAACTTTTACCTCCGGGTGGACTTTACTCATGGATTCAAGTTGGCAGGAAATGCCATTTTGAAGGTGCATTTCCTGCGCCCAATTGCCCGGCTCGTGACAATATCCCCGCAGGATTCAGCCATCTGTCAGGTAACGCTGTGCGATGTGCTGGAATCTGGGAGTCTGGGTCAACAGCGAGAATCGGGAGAGGCGTCATTCCGAGAGATACTTGAAGCGCGCATTCCATTCGCGGATCTTGGATGGCAACCGGGGCAGCAGGCGGGTTTCTTCCTTGAAATACAGGTTGGCGAGACCGATCTAGAACGTCACCCTGATGGCACTGCGATTTCTTTCAGGGTGCCAAACAACGAGTTTGAGCAGGCAAGCTGGCACGTTTAGAAGACCATCAGCGACCGCAAATTCCAAACAATTCCACTACGATTAACGAACGCGATAGGACATAACGCATCTTGTGCGACACTAGTTCTGATGCGCTTTTATTGCAATAAGGTGCGATCTGGATGATCCAGGTGGAAACGCGGCGGAGGTGCTCCCCACTTTACTGAATGAACCCGAAACGCCTTGTGAAAGGCCAATACACTAATACGGCTCGTCCAATTAGTGCCTGTCTGGGAAAGCCGCCCCAAAATCGCCCGTCAAAGCTGCTCCGGCTGTTGTCGCCTAACACGAAGTAATAGTTGTTGGGTACTTCGAACACGTCCGCAGGCGTTCCCAAAAAGCACGGCGGAGGCAATGGGCCGGTGGTCACATAACCCTGATAGCCATCCCGCCCTGAGTGCATTCGTCGAAATCCGATGTGATCATCTGCGATCTTGCCGTTGAGGATCAGGTGTGGCGGCTCGATCTGAACGCGGTCGCCGCCAATACCCACCAGCCGTTTGATGTAGAATTTATTCCAGACCTTCTCCTTGAGTTGTTCGCGTTCGTACTCGCTGAAGCGGAACTTGCTGATGAGGTCCGTGTAAATATCGTTCGTCTCGAATACGATTATTTCGCCGCGTTGGGGCTTGCGGAAGTGATACGTAAAGCGGTCCACGAAGATATGGTCGCCGCGCAACGTGTAGGCCGCGCCAAAGGGCCATTTCCCGATGCCAATCCAGCTAATAAAGTTCAACAGCGAGTTCGGCATGCGTGATTCGGCATTGGTTGGCCACTTGCCGTAAGCCATGCAGTCAAAAATCCGTTTCGGCAAGGATGCCCCGCGGCCATCTTCTTGCGCTTCGTGCAGGCCATAGAGCGTTGGCTGCATGGATCCCGTTGGGATTTTGAATGGTTGAATGAAGAAGCTGCGAATCGCCATGGCCACGATGGCGGCGACGAGAAAGACTTCGACGTTCTCGCGCAACGACGCTCCGGGCGCGTGTGGGAAAGTCTTCGCGAGTCCCTTCTCCAACTCCTCCGACAGTTCCACGATCAAGTGTGGGCGATCTTCGCCGATGGCTCTCCGTTTCAAGTCATCGCAAACATCTTTCAAGTACTTCAACTGTTTGGCATCGATGATGTCGCGATGCATGCGCAACAGTTTCCGCGTGTTCTTGACCAGTTCGCGCGCCTGTTTCCGTGATTGGTATCGTTTCCACCAAGCAATGATTGTCATCTGTCCCCTACCCTGCCTTCAAGACGGAGATGAACGCTTCTTGCGGAATGTTCACTTTGCCGATTTGCTTCATTCGTTTCTTGCCTTCTTTTTGTTTCTCCCAGAGTTTCCGTTTCCGTGTGATATCGCCGCCGTAGCATTTGGCCGTCACGTTTTTGGACAATGCCTTGACGGTCTCGCGCGCGATGATCTTGCCGCCGATGGCCGCCTGGATGGCGATCTGGAACATCTGTTGCGGTATCACTTCCTTCAGCTTCAACGCCAGCGCCCTTCCCCGCGCTTCGGCTTTGCTGCGGTGGACAATGCTCGAAAACGCATCCACCGGCTCGCTGTTCACGAGGATATCCAACTTGATCAAGTCGCCCTCGCGATAGCCGGCGTGTTCGTAGTCCAGCGAGCCATAGCCGCGCGTGATGCTTTTGATCTTGTCGTGAAAGTCCACCAGGATTTCGTTCAGCGGCACCATCGCCGTCAACATCACGCGGTGCGTGTCAATGGAATCCGTCTTCAACACGTTGCCGCGTTTGTCCATCACCAACTGGAGCATGTCGCCGATGTTTTCGTTCGGACAAATCACGAACGCCTTCACATACGGCTCCTCAATGTGGTCCACCTGCGACAAGTCCGGCAGGTGCACCGGGTTGTCCACGTCCACCACGTCGCCATCCGTCTTCAACACGCGGTAGATGACGCTCGGGTACGTGGCGATGATGTCCATGTCAAACTGCCGGCGCAACCGCTCCTGGACGATCTCCAGGTGCAACAAGCCGAGAAATCCGCAGCGGAACCCGAATCCGAGCGCCGCCGAGCTTTCCGCCTGGTAATGGAACGCCGAGTCGTTCAGGTTCAACTTCGCCATCGCCGCTTTCAAGTGTTCGTAGTCCGCCGAGTTCACCGGGTAAATCCCGCTGAACACCATCGGATGCACCTGCTGAAATCCCGGCAACGCCTTGCGCGCCGGCGCGCGCGCGTCGGTGATGGTCTCGCCGATCTGCACGTCCGCCGCGCTCTTGATGTTGGCGATGATGTAGCCGACGCTCCCCGCGCTCAGCTTCTTGCGCGCCACCGGTTTCGGCTCGAACACCCCCACGTCCTTCACCTCGAACTTCATCCCGGTCATCATCAACTCCGTCATCGTCCCGCGCTGCACCTCGCCCGCGAATACCCGCACATACGTCACCACGCCACGGTACGTGTCGAACATCGAATCAAACACCAGCGCCTGCAACGAAGTCTCCGCCGTCGGCTTCGGCGGCGGGATCCGCTCGATCACCGCGCGCAACACGTCCTTGATGCCGAGGCCCGACTTCGCGCTCGCCAACACCGCCGAGTCGGCGGGGATCGCCAGTATGTCCTCCAGTTGGCGCCGTGTTTCCTCGACGTTGGCGTTTGGCAAGTCCACCTTGTTGATGATGGGAATGATCGTCAGCCCTTGTTTCGTCGCCAAATGAACATTCGCCACCGTCTGCGCCTCGACTCCCTGCGCCGCATCCACCACGAGCAACGCGCCCTCGCACGCCGCGAGGCTGCGCGACACTTCGTAGGCAAAATCCACGTGGCCCGGCGTGTCAATCAGGTTCAACTCATACACCGTGCCGTCATCGTGATGGTAGGACATCGTGACCGGGTGCGCCTTGATCGTAATGCCGCGCTCGCGTTCGAGGTCCATCGAATCGAGGACCTGCGCTCGCATGTCACGCTCCGACATCGCGCCCGTCGCCTCGAGCAAGCGGTCCGACAACGTCGTCTTGCCGTGGTCAATGTGCGCGATGATGCAGAAATTTCGTATGTGTGAAACGTCCATAAGGCGGCGCACTGTAGCAGTCTTTCCCTCATTTGTGTAGTCCCCTTCCCCACTTTTTCCAGAAATCATAAAAACGCCTGCAAGCAATGTGCGGCAGGTGTGCAATCTGCCTCCTGATCATGAAAAAGCGCGCGCCGAACGTGTCCTGCCCCTCGTCCGACAACCCGACACCCGCTTCAGAGTGTTGTAGGCCGCGTCACCCGACGCGGCGGATCTGTCCAACGCCGCGTGGGGGCACGCGGCCTGCAATCCGTGGTATTATGATTGCACTGCAATCCGTCTCCTTGCTATTCTCTCGGCATGGACACCAAGAAAACATACGCCGAGCCGACACTGGAAAAGCGCGACGATCTCGTGGAAGTCACCGAAATGGGAGCGCCGATCTCCGGCCTCAAGCCCAAGTAACCCGCGAAAGATATTCCGCGCACAGTAGGCCGCGTCACCCGACGTGGCGGATCTGTCCAACGCCGCGTGGGGGCACGCGGCCTGCAATCCGTGGTATTGTGATTGCACTGCAATCCGTTCTCTTGCTATTCTCTCGGCATGGACACCAAGAAAACATACGCCGAGCCGACACTGGAAAAGCGCGACGATCTCGTGGAAGTCACCGAGGTCACGATTCTTTCCGGGAGCAGCACCTAATCGCCTACCCGAGTTGTGCGAGGGGATCCCGACCCCGCACGGGATTGGCGCCGAACCAAGTGAAGGTATTCATCACGCTCCGCGTGATGTTGGCGGGCATGAACCTTACGCGGAGCGTGAGGAGCACTTTGCCGACGACTACCGCTTCAACGCGTTGATCAGTTCATTGAGCTTGTTCAGGATGTCTTGCACTTCTGATTGCGTAGGCGGATCGCTCACGCTGATGTCCAGCGTATCAACAGCGCCGGGATTGTTCGCCGTGCCGGCGATGGCGTCGTTGAGTTGTTGCTCGGACACTTCGACGGGGTCGCCTTTGTCACCGGTATCGCCCTTCCCGCCCCCGGAATTCAAGTCCGAAGTGAGCGACTGTTTGGCCTTAACGACGGAGGCATGACGGCAAGAAGATTTGAGGGCAAGAACATGTACGGATGCGCGGAAGAGGACTTGTCCGCCATAGCTTCAGCGAAGGTGGAAACCACGGAAGACACAGAAGACACGGAAGAAAAAGATTCACCACGAAGACACGAAGGAGACAGATGGGATGAACAGCGAAGACGCGAAGACGCAAAGAGCACAAAAAAAGGTTGCCCAAGTCCCCTCCCCCTGCGGTATAACTCCGCCAACAAGGGACATGGCACATGCCGCGACAATCAACAGCTAAAAACGGTGGCGCAAATCTTGGGTTTGAGGCGACGCTTTGGGCTGCTGCGGACAAGATGCGGAACAATATGGACGCGGCGGAGTACAAGCACGTCGTGCTTGGGCTGATGTTCCTGAAATACATCTCCGACGCGTTCGAGGAACAGCACGCCAAACTCGCCGCCGAGAAGGACGCCAATCCGGAAGATCGCGACGAATATCTCGCCGTGAACTGTTTCTGGGTGCCGGTCGAGGCGCGCTGGTCGTTTCTCAAGGCCAAGGCGAAACAACCGACCATCGGCAAGTTCATTGATGACGCGATGATCGCCATCGAGCGCGACAACCCGGTGCTCAAGCAAGGCCGCAAACGCATCGATTGCCGCACACGACAGCGGCGTCTCGTCCGACTCGGCTTCGCCCGGCAGGGTCTCGACAAACAGCGGCTTGGCGAACTGGTTGACCTCATCTCCACCATCGGCCTCGGCGACAAGGCCAACCGCAGCAAGGATGTGTTGGGGCAGGTCTATATGGATTCTCGTAAACGACACTCGATGTCTCGCAAACGACGCTCGGCTTTCCTCCGCGAATTCGCCGCCGCGGAAGGCCGCAAGGGCGGCCAGTTCTGGACACCGCAATGCGTCGTCCAACTGCTCGTCGCGGTACTCGCGCCGTTCAAAGGCCGCGTGTTCGATCCCTGCTGCGGCACGGGCGGCATGTTCGTGCAGAGCGAGAACTGGAACAGGCTGAGGGGTCATGGGCAGCAAACGCCGACAGTTTCCTGCGCGACCTGCACAAGTCCCTCAAGGCCGATTGGATTCTCGCCAACCCGCCGTTCAACATGAGCGACTGGGGCGGCGACAAGGTGCGCGACGATGTCCGCTGGAAGCCGAGCACCAGCGAGACGCCACGCCGCAGGCGTGCCCGAAGGGTGAGCGCAGCGAAGCAATACGGCGTCCCGCCCGCCGGCAACGCCAACTTTGCGTGGGTGCAACACTTCATCCATCATCTCGCCCCGACCGGCATGGCGGGCTTCGTCCTCGCCAACGGCTCGATGTCCTCCAACACCGGCGGCGAAGGCGAGATTCGCAAAGCCATCATCGAAGCCGACCTCGTGGACTGCATGGTCGCGCTCCCCGGCCAACTTTTCTACTCGGCGCAAGTCTCCGTATCCTCATGAGCCTCGTCAAAGATACTCATCCCGAATTGCGACAAGAGTGGCATCCATCGCGGAACGAAGGCGTCAGCTTCGACGAATTACGGACGAAGACCAAGACAAAGGTTTGGTGGCTGTGCAAAAAGAATCCGAAACACGAATGGCAAGCGGACGTCCGAAGACGGGCAATAGATAAGAACGGCTGCCCGTATTGCTCTCACCTCAAAGTGCTGCGTGAGGAATCCTTTGCGGCACTTTTCCCAACAATTGCCGCAGATTGGCATCCAACGCGCAACGGCTCACTCGATCCATGGACGCTCGGGCCGCAAAGTAACAAACGTATTTGGTGGCAGTGCCGCAAGAACCCGAAGCACGTGTGGAATGGTTCAATCCATACCCGTGTTCGCTACATGTCGGGTTGCCGTCAATGCAACAGAACCCGGAATCCATTCAGTAAAGCCTATCCGGAGATTGCGCGTGAATGGCATCCCACGAAGAACGACGGAAGAACAGCCGATGACATTTCTGCCGGGTCGAGGGAAGTCGTCTGGTGGCGATGTGCAAAAGTTCCAGCGCATGAATGGCAAGCAAGAATCGATGGCCGCATCCGGGCAAAATCCGGCTGTCCGTTCTGCGTCAAAGCAGCGGGCAACATCCCGCAGCCGACGCTCGATGTGTTTTCACGGAAATTGGCCGGTCAATGGCATCCCACGAAGAACTCAGGCTTGAAACCTTCGGATGTGTCCGTGGGATCGACAAGGCAGGTTTGGTGGCTTTGCCCGGTCAATCCTGAACACGCTTGGAAAGCTGCGATTCGAAACCGGGCCAAGCTGCACACGGGATGTCCCTACTGTGCGCGTCGGAGCAAGTTCGCTGGTCCCGGCAAGTCTCTCGCAGAACGTTTCCCCAAGATCGCTGCGCAGTGGCATTCCGCAAAGAATGGAGAGTTGAAGCCGGCAAGTGTCACTCCGGGCAGCGCTCAACGCGTCTGGTGGCAATGTCTCAAAGACCCGTCGCATGAGTGGCAAGCGACGGTGATGTCGCGAACCAGCAAACGCTCGAAGGCTCTCTGCCCATTCTGTTCGGGTTTCCGCGTTACAACAGCAAATTCTTTAGCCACTCAGCACCCTGACATAGCCAAGCAATGGCATCCGTCGAAGAATGGCGCGCTGACCGCCGAAAAGGTGAAACGGGCTAGTGGCAGGAAGGTCTGGTGGCAGTGCCCGACGAACCCAGCTCACGAATGGCAGTCGCAGATCAAGAATCGAACGGTCTTGGGCAGCGGATGCCCGCTCTGCGAAGCGGACAACCGAGTTCGCCGTCTTCAAGACGTGCTTGCTGAGTCCGCCGGATCGAACACCAACTTTCTTCAGACATTCACCAGTAGCATGCGTGCTCTCCGCGCTCTGGCGAAACGCGAATTCCCTGAATACCTGCACTTGAAGCAGCCCTTCTACCGGATGCTCTACTCCTCAGCCATCACGGTGATGGAGACTTACTTATCCGACGCTTTCTACCAGACGGTCATCAAGGACGACGTGTTGATCGAACACCTGATCCTGACGACACCGGATTTTGCCGAGCGAAAATACACACTGACCGAAGTTGTCGGCTGGCACAAGGCAACCAAACAGAAGGTGACCGAATACCTGTTTGACATCGTGTGGCACAACTTGGCCAAGGTGCGCGCCATGTACGAGACCGTCTTGGGCGTGAAATTCCCGACTGACGCGGCTGCTGTACACCGGGCAGTCGCCATCCGCCACGACTTGGTTCATCGCAATGGCAGGACGAAGGCCGGTAGTCTTCACCGCTTTTCACTATCCGAAATCGAAGCATTGTTCGCCGCAATTGAGTTATTCGTCCAGAGCATCGACGCCCAGTTAAAGAGCCGGCCCGCCACACCTGCTGCCGGTTCATCTTCGCCGCTCCCGAATCCAGCGGCCCAACCCTCGCCACCATGACACCGGTAAAAGGGACTGAGGCAGATTCGCCCAAAAGCAGTCTTGAAATGCATGAAACCAGAACCCCCGGATACGGCTTCAGTAGCTGACGCCTTGATCATCCCGGAGGTACTGGGTTACTTCAGTCCTTCGACGTTTACTATCAAGACAAAGTATTCACCCGACGTAGATCATTGGCCCGACGTTCGGTTGAAGCTGAATCAGCAAAACGTCCGCGCTTTTTCAAACTTTGTACATGAGCTTACGCATTACCTTCAGTTCAGCGGCACGATTTTCGGGCTAAAGTATCAACTGGCCCGCGCCCAAGAGACCCTGCTATTGGCTCGTCTCCTCCGGAAGAACCTATCTCGTGGCGATTATGAGTTGCCGTTCGTTGACCATGTGAACATCAAATCTTGGTCACCCGATGAATATGAGGCGGTAATGACAGCCCGGTGCATTGCTCAGGAAACCAACCAACTAATTGCAGGGTCACCACAACGTAGAGCATGGGCGAAGGGAGAACGCGTTGATGCTTTGCCGGATCCTGGGATCTTCGTATCGAGCGCCAGCGCACATTTCCCGTTGTCGGGCATGGTAGCCATGGAGAATTGGGCGACATGGAATCAGCATCTCCTCATATCTGCCCCGTCACTCCCCGCTGAGATACGGGCAGTTCTCTACGAGGAATACGTCGCGAAACGCAGTCCCGATTACACATTCATCAATCACATGCTCGCCGGTAGTGGCAGGGATTTTCTAGCGCCCTTCATTTATTGGATAGCGTTCAATCCTCCGTTGAGGTCGCAACAAGATGATTGGCGGTGGCTTGCACAACGCGTGGTGGTGTTGGTCGATGCTGCGATGAAGATGCCTAAGGAGTCCTTACCTACTTTTCAGGATGCACGCGACTGGCTCAAACTTGATGAACTTGAATCGCGGCTTTGCGATCTGGCTGGGTACGAGCGCCCAAGGGAATGCATAAAGGCGGCGATACAAGACGTGGAAGGAGAAGGCAAAGCAGTTACTGTCTTTCCAGAGATCAGACTCGCGCTCGACGTTCTCCGTTGGGCTGAGTCAAAGGAATCGATCGTATCGCACATACTGTGGCCGGCAGCCGCATCATTGTTAGACGAGGATCTTGCCCGGACACCGTTTCGCGATTTTCCGATTTGGCTCGTCGAGTACGAAGGAAAGCCGGTGAACGAGAGATATGGCTACAACGTTCATCAATACCCGGACGAGTTCTTTCGCGAATTTGAACAGATGCGACTCTGGCGCTCATTACTTCCCGCATTGGCGTGGGCTGGTCCGGACCGAAAGGCATTCGCCTGTCCGGTACTCCAACTCAGAAGCTGCCCGACAGCCCAGGTATCGTGCAATCATCTGTTTTGCAGTCCGCGCCCCTCAAATCTCGACAAAGCCGGCTGCTTTCTGGGCTTGTCATTGGAAAACGTGCTTAATGTTCCAATGGACAAGATGCATTGGGGATGAGCGGCGCAACATCGTCGTCATGGCCGACGAGGCGCACCGGAGCCAGTACGGGTTTGCGGCGAAGTTGGACAAAGCGACCGGCGAGGTCTGGTACGGGTTTGCGAAGTACATGCGGGACGCCCTGCCGAATGCGTCCTGCATCGCGTTCACCGGCACGCCGGTCGAGAAGACCGACGCGAACACGCGGGCGGTGTTCGGCGAGTACATCAGCGTGTACGACATCCTGCGCGCCGTGGAAGACAAGGCGACCGTGCCGATTTACTACGAAGGCCGGTTGGCCAAACTCCAGTTGAAGCCGGAAGAACGGCCCCGGATTGACCCGGATTTCGAGGAAGCGACCGAAGGCGAGGAACTTCAACACAAGGAACAACTCAAATCCAAGTGGGCGGCGTTGGAGAAGATTGTCGGCTCGGAGAACCGGCTCAAGCTGATCGCGGCGGATTTGGTGAAGCATTGGGAAGCGCGGGTGGAAGCGATGGAGACGCAAGTGCCCTACGGCGGCAAGGCGATGGTCGTGTGCATGAGCCGGCGGATTTGCGTGGAACTGTACGAACAGATTCGGAAGTTGAAGCCGGACTGGCACAGCGACGATGACAAGCAGGGCGTGATGAAAGTCGTCATGACCGGCTCGGCGGATGATCCGGTCGAGTGGCAGGGCCATATCCGGTCGAAGGATCGCCGCGAGAAGATTGCCAACCAGTTCAAAGACCCGAAAGCGCCGTTCCAGATCGTGTTGGTGCGCGACATGTGGCTGACCGGGTTCGATGTGCCGTGCCTGACGACGATGTACGTGGACAAACCGATGCGCGGTCACGCGTTGATGCAGGCCATCGCCCGCGTGAACCGCGTGTTCAAGGACAAGCCCGGCGGCTTGGTGGTGGATTACCTCGGCCTTGCGCCCGAACTGAAAGAAGCGCTGGCCGTGTACACCGAAAGCCAGGGCAAAGGCGAGCCGACGGTTGACCAAGCCAAGGCTGTCGAGGTCATGCAGCGGGAATACGAGCGCTGCTGCGATTTCATGCACGGGTTGGATTGGTCGGCGTGGGAGGCCGGTACGCCGGCGCAGAAACTGGGGCTGTTGCCGGTCGCGCAAGAGCATGTGCTGGCGAAAGCGGCGGCCGAGAAGAAGCCGGACGAGTACAAGCAGAAGTTCCTGAAAGCCGTGCGCGACTTGTCAGCGGCGTTTGCGCTCGCCGTGCCGCATGAAAAGGCCATCGAGATTCGGGACGATATTGGCTTCTTCCAAGCCGTGCGCGCCGCGCTGATGAAAAGCACGACGGGCAAGCCGAAGTCACCGGAGGAAATTGATTCAGCGATTCGCCAGATCATTTCCCGTGCGGTGGCGTCCGATGAAGTCGTGGACATTTTCGCGGCGGCCGGTCTCAAACACCCCGACATCTCCATTCTTGACGACCAGTTCCTTGCCGAAGTACGCGACATGCCGCAGAAGAATCTTGCCGTCGAGTTGCTGCGCAAACTGTTGAACGACGAATTAAAGATGCGGCAGAAGAAATTTCTCATCCAGTCGCGTTCCTTCGCCGAGATGCTGGAGCAATCCGTCCTGAAGTACCAGAACCGCGCCATCGAAGCCGCCGCCGTGATTCAAGAGTTGATCGAGTTGGCGAAAGAGATGCGGGAAGCCGGTAAGCGCGGCGAGAAGTTGGGACTGAGCGATGCCGAAGTTGCGTTCTACGATTCGCTGGAGGTCAACGATAGTGCGGTCAAAGTTTTAGGCGAGCCGACACTGAAAACCATCGCCCGCGAACTGGTTCAATCGGTTCGTAACAACACGAGTACGGATTGGACGGAACGCGAGGGCGCACGGGCGAAGATTCGGGTGCTGGTGAAACGCATCCTTCGCAAGTACGGCTACCCGCCCGACAAGCAGGAGAAGGCAACCGCGACCGTTCTCCAGCAAGCCGAACTCCTCTGTGCCGACTGGGCAGGATAAACCGCCGCCACTGAAACAATGTTCCGCTCTCCCATCACCCAGCAATCAGGGAATGTACGTAGTCAGCAGAAAGAAAGCGGAAGCGGGAAGCGGTCAGCACCGGAACCTTTGCGTTTTTGCCGCCCTGCCCCCTCGGCGTTTGCCACGGGAATACTGCGTGTGGCGTCTCATCTGATTCGGCTCCGTCGGACTCGGCTTTGCGCGTTATTGCGGCCATCCAATCCGTGTATTCTGTGTCTTCCGTGGTTCCGCCTTCGCTAAAGCTATGGCCGACAAGCCCACCTTCGCGTTCTTCGCGACTTCGCTGTTCGTCCTTTCCGTGTATTCCGTGTCTTCCGTGGTTCCGCCTTCGCTAAAGCTATGGCGGACAAGTCCTCCTTCGTGTGCTTCGCGACTTCGCGACTTCGCTGTTCATCCTTTCCGTGTATTCCGTGTCCTTCGTGGTTCCGCCTTCGCTAAAGCTATGGCGGACAAGTCCTCCTTCGTGTGCTTCGTGCCCTTCGTGGTGAATTTCCTTCCGCGATCTGCGTAATGCGCGAGTATCTGGGGATCAAGTTGTCTCCGCGTCTCTGTGGTGAATCCCCTTCCCCATCCGGCTCCGGTTTTCCCCACCGCGTCGGGGCGAAACGTTCTCAGCAGCAGGAAACAGATGTACTCTTAGCCGTTCCTTTTCTTCTTCTTCTTGAGGTGAAACGTAACAGCCCCATGACTGTCCGTACCTAGAATTTTCGGCGCGCCGACTTCAGGAAAAGCCATCTCGAGTCTCCCGCCATGGGAGTGCCCGTCGGATAGGGTCACGCGAGCCTCTGGCGTTGAGTAGTGGTATACGCACATGGAGACACGCTCTTGTTTATGCTCATCGTAAAGAACAATTTTGGGTAAGTGACGATTTTCCTCGTCCTTGAACAGTGAAAGTTCCATGCGGCGCTTATCCTTTCCGCCCCAGAAGATCAACTGAGGCTCGCCCGTCTTCGAGAAGGACAACTCGGCCCGCTTCTCTCCCTTGGCCGTAACCAGAACGAAAGCCTCAGCCTCTACGGTCTTGAAGCGCGTCGGTTTCTTCTTTGCTCTTACTGTCAGTTTGCCTGCAACCTTTAGTTTTGCCATGGTCATTATCTCCTTATGTTGTCATGCGTTTCCTTTGTGTTCTTCGTGCTCTTCGTGGTGAATCCCCTTCCCCGTCAGCGCTCTTGATTTTCCCCGCCGCGTCGGGTGACGCGGCCTACAACTATCGCCCTTCCCTCGCTTCGCCTGCGCTCCTTCGCGCCTTCGCGCCTTCGCTGTTCGTCCCATCGGCGCCCTGGTTTTCCCCCGCCGCGTGAGGGCACACGGCCTACAACGTTCCGCTTTCCTCTCGCTTTGTCTCCGTGCCTCCGTGGTGAATCCCCTTCCCGGTCCGCGCCCTGATTTTTCCCCGCCGTGTGACGTCACACTATCGCTTGTTGGCCACTAGAAACACCACAATCCACAAAAAGGATGTTTCCGTTTTTCGTGTGCTTTCGTGGTTCTTGTGGCTAATTGCCTTCGTGCCCTTCGTGGTGAACATCGCCATCGTTGACGGTTGGAGGGGCGCTTGACACAAGCGCCGCTACAACAACAGGGTTTATCCGCCAAGGCGAGTAAAAGGCATTTTACGTCAGCGATTCAAGGAGTTGATCGCGTCCGACGCTCTTGTGGGTGCTGACGGAACGGACAATGGCGTTGAGTGTCCCAATCCGCAAGGTCGCGTGGGCGGGAACAGATATCCGGTGATGGGACGGCGTCTCTGTCTGCAAAATGATGTGGCTGCCGATTTGATGGACGATTCGGTAGTCCCAGCGGCGGCACAAAATCTTGGCAAGCTCTTGGCCACTCAGGTCGCGCGGCAGTTTCATGCGATGGCAAGAACTTCGTCGCGCACCAGATGGAGACGGATGGCGCGGGACTGCGGTTGGTCAAAGAAATATCCCGTGACAGCTTCCTTTACGTTACGGCGCAATTCATCCCACGTGTCGCCCTGTGTAAAGATGTCCTCGGATAAACATTCGGCCACGAATCCACCGTCGGATTCCTGCGTGACTTGAAAGACAAGCTCATTCATACGCCGCCACAATAGCCGGTCTCTATTGATTCGGCAAGTTTGTTCCGACTCCCCTGTGTTCCCCGCCGCGTGAGGTTTGCGGAGAACCGCGTCTCGTCGAACTCGGCTTACGGCCTACAACTTCGTCTTCGCGTTCTTCGTGTCCTTCGTGGTTCCGCCTTCGCTAAAGCTATGGCGGACAAGTCCTCCTTCGTGTGCTTCGTGCCCTTCGTGGTGAACATCCCCTTCCGGAGTCCTGAGTCTTCTTCCGCGCCTTCGCGCCTTCGCTGTTCGTCCCATCCGCGCCCCGGTTTTCCCCGCCGCGTCAGGAGCCGAGTCCGACGGAGCCGAATCAGATGAGACGCCACACGCAGTATTCCCGTGGCAAACGCCGAGGGCGAGGGCGGCAAACGCGGCCTACAACTTGGTCTCCCCGCCTTTGCGTATCGCCGGTACGCTCGCTACAAACTCAATCCGGGCGGCAGATTCATGCCGGCGGTGAGCTTGCCCATCTCATCGTTCTGGGTCTTCTTGGCCAACTCAAGGGCGTTGGACACGGCGCTGACGATGAGGTCTTCGAGCATCTCGACGTCGTTGGGGTCAACGACTTTCGGGTCTATCTTGATGCGCGCGATGGTGCCGTCGCACTTGGCGGTTGCCGTGATGGCGCCGCCCCCGGAGGTTGCCTCGACTTCGCGCTGGGCGAGTTCCTCCTGCACCTTCTGCATTTGTTCCTGCATTCGCTGCGCCTGTTTCAAAAACTTGCCTAGTCCGGCCATGATTATTTTCTAACCTCCACGATGGTTCCTTTGAACACGTCCATTGCTTTCTTGATCAACGGGTCATTCCGATAGTCCGACGGTTCCGCCGCCGGCGCCGGTTCGTTCTTGACCGGCCTGGGCGCGGCGGCCACGCCCGCCTCAACAATTTGAAATCGTAACGTGACGTCGCAATGCAACTTGTCCCTCAACCGGGTCCGGAGCAATTCGTGGTTGCGCGGGGTGTCCACAAATTCCCGGCGCGCCGCAAACTGCGGGTCGAATCCGATGGTGAGCACGCCGTTGTTCCATCCCAAAAGCCTGGCGCCCACCAGATGCGCCTTGGCCAGCGGCGTTGTTTTCCCGAGTTGTTCCAGCGCATACGCCCACGCCTCCTCAATGGAGGCCGCCGTTGTAGTGGCCGCCGTCCCGGCGGCTTGGGTAACCGGTCGCGCCGCACCGGGAGCCGCCGGGACGGCGGCTGCTACACTGCTGCCGAGATGACCTTTCAACTCGTTGAGTTTCTTGAGCACGGCATCAATCCCGACCATCTCGCGGGCCTTGATGGCGCGAACGACCGCCACTTCCAACAGGACGCGTTTCGCGAGCGCATATCGGAGCCGTCCTTCCGCCGCGCTCAATGCGTCCATCATGCGCAAGACAGCGTCGGCATCAATGCGTTTCGCCTGGGCGTTGAGCAGGGCCAGTTCCGTCTCGGGCGCCTCGACCAGCCCGGCGGCTTCTGCGCCGAGGGTCATGACCAGCAGGTTGCGCAGGTGATCCAGGACATCCATCAAGAGCCGCTGCAAATCCTTGCCGGCGTCGTCCAGTTCCTTGATGAGGCGCAGCGCGGCGTTGCTGTCGCCGTCAATCAGCGCATTGGTCAGCGCGGCGAGTTTCTCGTGGGCGACCAGGCCGAACACCTGGAGGACGTCTTGTTCCTCGATCTTGTTTCCGCAAAACGAAATCAACTGGTCGAGCGCGCCTTCGGCATCGCGCATTCCGCCTTCCGCGCCGCGGGCGATGGCCGAGAGCGCCGCGTCGTCGGCCTTGGCCTTCTCGCCCTGGGCGATTGTCTTGAGATGCTTCACGATCAGGGCGGAGGAGATTCGACGGAGGTCAAACCGCTGGCAGCGCGAGAGGATCGTGGCGAGAATCTTCTGGGGTTCGGTAGTGGCGAAGATGAACTTGACGTGCGGTGGGGGTTCTTCGAGCGTCTTCAGCAGCGCGTTGAACGCGGCGGGGCTGAGCATGTGGACTTCGTCAATGATGTAGATCTTGAACTTGCCGTGGGCGGGCGAGTAGCGGCAGGTTTCGCGCAGATCGCGGACCTGATCAACGCCGTTGTTGGAGGCGCCGTCAATTTCGAGCACGTCGAGCGCCCGGCTTTCGGCGATCTCCTTGCAGGAATCGCACTTGTCGCAGGGCGTGGCCGTGGGGCCTTTGGCGCAATTGAGTGCTTTTGCAAAGATGCGGGCGATGGTGGTTTTGCCGATGCCGCGCGGGCCGACGAAGAGATAAGCGTGGGCGAGGCGGTTTTGTTCAATGGCATTGCTGAGCGTGGCGGTGACATGTTGTTGTCCCACCACCTCATCGAACTGTTTGGGGCGCCACTTGCGCGCCAGCACTTGGTATTGTTCTGCCATATGCGGAAAAGGATGAAGTAAGAATTAAGAAGGATGATTTTCTTCTTCCTTCTTAATTCCCCCTTCTGACTTCAAAAGCAGGCCGTGCACCCCCGAGTTGACAAGCTGCGCCGGTTTGCGCGCGGCGGTTAAAGCTCCCATCAGGCGCCCCGACGGCACATGGAACATCCAGCGTACCGTTGCTGTCTTCCGACCCTGGCGGGGTTGGCAGGCAACCATTGCATCGGACCCAATGTTCAACGCCGCCCCGCCGTTGCTCGCCCACGCAGCCGCCGCGTCAGGGGATTCCGCCCAGCTAGAGCGGGTTGCTGGTACAGGGAACCGCTAACTCCCCGCGTAGCACGACCAAATGTAAAAAAACTGGAGCCAACGGTCGGGTTCGAACCGACGACCTGCGGTTTACGAAACCGCTGCTCTACCGGCTGAGCTACGTTGGCCACGAAATCAACGCGCCGCATTATGCCACGACTTCGCCGCTTGGCAAGCACCAGCTTGCAGCTTACGATGTGCGCCGATGACTGCCTATCTTGCACCGGAAGGTTTCGTGGACGAGCTGGTGGCTGAACTCGGCGATGTCGCTGCTGTTCACGGGCGGCTCGTGCTCACGGAGGGACCGCCGCGTCCTGCCGCCTGGGCCGCAAACGCCTGGTTCGATCCGGCGCGCATCCGTTTCACCTCCATCGCCGACGCAGCGCGCACGCTGCGAACAATCCAGCGCGATTGGGCGGCGTACTCCTTTCATCTTCATCGCAGGGCGCACCTGATCGCCAGCCTCTTGCCGCCAGTAACCACGAAACCATCCCCCTTCCCCGCCCCCATTCCCGCTCGGCCGCCCGGTTCGTGGACGTTATTGGACGAGCACACGATACTCGCCTCCACGCATTGTTCGTCGCCGTGGCCGAACGGCGAGATCGAATTCATTGAGGACCACGACGCGCCGCCGAGCCGGGCGTATTTGAAGCTCTGGGAGTTTTTCTCGCGGGTGCGCCGCTGCCCGCGGCCCGGTGACCGCTGCGTTGACCTCGGCGCGTCCCCCGGCGGGTGGACGTGGGTGCTGCAACAACTCGGCGCAACGGTGCTGGCAGTGGACAAGTCGCCGCTGGCGCCCCGGATCGCCCAGTTGCCCGGCATCGAGTTCCGTTCCGAAAGCGCCTTCGGCTTGGATCCGACGCCCGCGGACTGGTTGTTCAGCGATGTGATCTGTTATCCATCGCGATTGCTGGAATTGGTGAGGCGATGGCTGCCGCTGTCCCGCAACATGGTTTGCACGGTGAAGTTCCAAGGGAAGACCGACCACGCCGTGGTCCGCCAATTGGCGGCGATTCCCGGCGCGGAGTTGCTCCACCTCCACCACAACCGGCATGAGTTGACTTGGTTCCGTCTGGAACGGTGAGCGCAGAAAACAACAAAGGCGTCCCGCTTGCGCGGGACGCCTTGTCGTTTGAAAGTACGACGTCGAGATGATTAGTACCGACCGCGACCGCCGCCACCACCACGCCGACCGCCACCGCCGCCACCGCCGCGGCCGCCGCCGAAGTCGCCACGGGGACGATCTTCACGGGGACGGGCTTCATTGACGGTGAGGGCGCGGCCATCGAGTTCCTTGCCGTTGAACTCGGCGATGGCCTTGTTGGCTTCTTCCTGCGACTCCATCTGCACGAAGGCGAATCCGCGGGACTTGCTGGTGAACTTGTCCACGATCAGTTCGCATGAGGTGACTTTGCCGGCCTGTTTGAACAGTTCGAGCACGTCGCCTTCGGTGGTGTTGAACGATAGGTTTCCTACGAATAGCTTGGTAGGCATGTTGTGTTTTTCTTTCTGCTGCGTTTAGGAGGTCTCAGTGACTGTTCCCGAACCATTCGGGTTTCGGACTGTCACTGAGCGACTAGGCCACTTGACAATCTACCAATCTCACTGCGGACTGCTTCCGTCTGCGAGCGGCCGTATCTATACGATACCCTCCCCAAAATGGCAAGAACTACTTGTGGCGAAAAAGGGACATGGGCGCATCTGATACTGCCACCCTGCCCCGCACACCGTCCGTTTGGCAGTTGTAGGCCGACACTGTGTGTCGGCGCTGCCGGTGCTACCGGAACCATCGCCGCTTCACAGAAGCGGCCTACAGCGGCATCCATCTCATGGTGGCAGTGTCAAGATGCCCCAGCGCCATCGAATCACCCCCGGAGCTTGATTCGGAAGCGGATCGTGTCAGACCAGTAATCGTCCCACGTAACACGGGGTTCCTCGGCAACGAACAGCACAAACTCGCCCGTCTTTCGATCCACATAATGACCAAAGTTACTGTATCGACGGCCAAGTTCGCCCTTCTTTGGGTCGCCGGCACGCGGGGCACCTACCGGTAATGCTTGAACCACAGTTACGCTGTCCTTGAGAATACAGAGTCGTTTCGTATCAAACTCTGCCATCGTCAACGGATAGCGGGGAATCTGGCCATAGACAGGTTCCGGTTGGATATTGGCAAACCAGAAGACGCGTCCCGTCGCGGGATCGCGTTCAAACGCGGCAATCGCAGCCGGCACCCAAACCGGCGTCCCATCATCGTATTTCAAAGGTTCGGGTTTGCTCCATGTGCGACCGCCGTCTTCGGAGACAGCGCATTGCCGCGTCGTGGGAACCTGTTTGGATGGGATGCCTTGTGTCCGCATCGTGGTGAAAACGCGGCGGCCTCCGAGCGACAACAAATCCGGCTCGCACGGGCCGTTCGAGGAGACTCCGCCCGCTACTGAGATCGGCGCACTCGATTCCCAAGTCATGCGTTCCTCGCGTTCATTCCACCGGCCACGGAAGAAACGCGTCAGGTAACGCGGCGTCCTGACGGTGAAGCCGAACAGCAACGTGCCGTCATCGAGTGTGATGGGGTGCGGTTGATCGAATCCTGCGGCGTGCTTCTCGATCTCGAATCCCGGTATCCATTGCCGCGCGTCACTGCCTTCGTGGATGATCTGGCGCGATGTGTCAGCGACCTCGTAGTAGAACTTCGACCAGGTCTTTGTGAAGTCGTCAGAAAAGCTGGGCGTTGACCGGAACGAAATGAGCCGGCCAGACTGGGGTTCCCGCCAGTAGGCCCACATGCCGCCGTAGCCGACGTGCGATTTCTTTCGTTGCGCCGTGATCCAGTGCAACAGCCGTTCGCCCCTCGGTTTCCACGTCAGGCCGCCATCCACAGAACGAAAACGCTGCGAGGTGAGTTCCCATTCCATGTAACGATTGGCGCCAAGCCCAAGCCCGTCCGTCTCGGTCACGGTCATGAGCATCTCGCCACCGGTCCCCGCTGTGTGGGTCGGATTCAACGCCCAATACGTCAAGTGCCGGCTGGGCGCAAACAAAACATCCCGCGTTACTTTGATATCAAGAGGCACGTGATCCTCCTTGTCCTATTGGGTGCGGCGTTCTTCTTCCGTGGCCGATGAGCCTTGCCAACAGGCCATGGCTTCGCCGACCAGATACAACGAACCGGCGACCAGCACGTGTTGGCCGGAGGTTTTTTCAAGAGCCTCGGCCACGCGGGCGCAAATCTCCGCGTTCGCCGGCTGACAGGCGCGCGCGATCTCCTCGGCGGTTGCGCTTCGCTCACTGGCGACGGGCACGCAAACTATCCGCTTCGCCAATGGCGCCAGAATACGACAAACCGACTGGTAATCCTTGTCGCGGAGAAGTCCGAGAATCAGCGCAAGTTCTTTCCCCGCCAATTGTTCGCGCACCGTATCGGCCAGGGCTTGTGCGCCGGGCGGATTGTGCGCGCCGTCCAGGACCAGCAGCGGATCGCGGCGGAGAATGTCGAAGCGACCCGGCCACCGTGTTCGGGCAAGCCCGTCCTGCATTTGCCGGTCGGTCATCTTCAGGCCGCTGGCGCGCAAGGCGGCTTCCGCCACGGCACAATTGATCGCCTGGTGCGCGCCCACCAGCGGCGTGCGGTTGATTCCGTTCGTCACGACCGTCAACGGCGCGTCCTGCCCGGCGCAGACACGGCGAATCACATCGAGCGCTTCACCGTGCGCCGCCGTCACAACGGGTATTCCCGGTTTGATGATGCCGGCTTTTTCAGCGGCGATTTTGGCAGGCGTATCGCCAAGGTATTGCGTGTGGTCCAGCCCGATGTTGGTGATGATGCTGACCAGCGGCGTGACGACATTGGTGGCATCGAGGCGTCCGCCAAGACCGGTTTCCAAGACAACGATGTCAGCCTGTTGTTCGTGGAAATACTGGAGCGCAATGGCCGTGGCGACCTCAAAAAGCGTCGGGTGACGCGGCGCGGCATCGAGCAACGGACGAATCTCACCGAGGATGCGCGCGAGGTCGGCTTCGGCGATCCGCCGGCCATCCATCTGAATGCGTTCACAGAAGGAAATCAGGTGCGGCGACGTGTAAAGCCCGGTGCGATGCCCCGCGGTGGTGAGGGCGGCCTGGCACATCGCGGCGACACTCCCCTTCCCGTTTGTGCCGGCGATGTGGAGAAACCGGAGATGGTGGTGCGGGTTTCCCATGCGCGCCAGGAGATCGCGCATCGTGTCGAGACCGAGTTGCTGGCCGAAGACCCGGAGAGCCGAGAGGAATTGGATCGCGTCGCGGTACGTCACGCAGCCTTGGACTTGCGTCCGCCATTGGCGGCGAAGTACTGGAGTGTCTTGCTGATCGCGTCCCGCAGTTCCTTGCGGTGAACGATGATGTCAATCAGGCCGTGTTCGAGCATGAACTCGCTGGTCTGGAATCCGTCCGGCAATTCCTGTTGCGTTGTCTCCTTGATGACGCGCGGCCCGGCGAACCCGATCAGCGCCTTCGGCTCCGCCATGATGACGTCGCCCAGCGACGCAAAGCTGGCCATGACGCCGGCCGTGGTCGGGTGCGTCAGGACGGCGATATAGGGAAGCCGTTCCTTGGCGTGTCGGGCAAGCGCGGCGCTGGTCTTGGCCATTTGCATCAGGCTGAGAATGCCTTCGTACATCCGGGCGCCGCCGGAGGCCGCCACGATGATGGACGGGATGGCGCGCTCCGTGGCGCTCTCAATCACAGCGGTAATCTTTTCGCCGACAACCGACCCCATGCTGGCGCCGAGAAACGTGAAATCCATGACGCCCAACGTGACAGGATGCCCCCGGATCTGGCAAAGGCCGGTGATCACGGCATCGTTCAGTTGGGTCTGGCGTTGGTAGGTTTTGAGCCGTTCCGTGTACGCGGCCATGCCGGTGAACTTCAACATGTCCACGCTCGTCATGTTGGCGTTGGTTTCCTGAAAGGTGCCCATGTCAGCCAGCGCGCTGATCCGCTCGCGCGCGGTCATCGGAAAATGCCGGTCGCACTTCGGACAGACCTTCAGATTGGCGATGAGTTCCTGATTGTAAATCATCTCATCGCAATCGTCGCACTTCACCCAGAGACCGCTGGGGATGTCGCGCTTCTTGGTTTTTGTTGACGTCAGCTTTGGTTTTTTCTCGAACATGATTACACGTAGGCTCCGCGGGCGACCGTCAGCACCCACACCTCTGCCGTTCCCGCTTTGCGCAAAACTCTAGCACAGGCGTCCAGCGTTGCGCCAGTGGTAAACACATCGTCCACCAAAAGCGCACAACGCCCCTTCCACCGCGCCGCGTCGCGCACGACGAATGCGTTGCGGAGGTTCGCCATCCGCTCTTCCCGGCTCAGGCGCGTTTGTGTGGGCGTGTCGCGGACCCGTCGCAGTTCCCCTTTCCAAACCGGTTTACGGAAAGCCTGCCCTGCTGCATCGGCGAGATACTCGGCCTGGTTGAACTCCCGCTCCCGCTGCTTGCGCGGGTGCAACGGCACCGGCACGATGGCGTCCACGCGGCTCCAGTCCACACGCTCCCGTCCCGCCGTCAACATCCACTCGGCCAGATGCGGCCCGAAATAGAGTTTCCGGTGATATTTGAATTCGAGAATCGCGTCGCGCACGATCCCGCGCGCCAGGCAGGCGGCAACGCCCCGTTGGAAATGCAGTTCCAATTCCCGGCAGTGCCCGCACTCGAAAGCGTCCTCCACCGCGCCGGCAAACGGCAGCGCGCACCGCGAACAACACGGCGGCTCGATCCATCGCACCGTTTCCAGGCAGGCCGCGCAGATGACGCCCTTCTCGTGTTTTGCCAGCGGCTGGGAGCAACATTGGCAGTTGCGGGGGTACAACAGGTCGGCCGCCGCGTGGATCAATTCTTTCGCCGCGACCAGCATTCGACACCTCCCAGCACAATCAGGAGAACCGGCCAGATCAGCGGATTGCTGAGCAACGAGCCGCCGCCGAACCATGCCAGGGTCTTCAGCGCAAACACCCAGCCCGCATGAAGACCCATGCTCAGATACAATCGCTGCGTCCGCACGAACGCCCATCCCAGCACGATTCCCACCAGCCACAGCGAGATGACGCTCCGCCAGATGTCCGGATCGAGAAAGAAACAGGCCGCCACGCCGCCGAGAAATTCAAAGCCGCTGCACCACCACACGGCTTCGTGGGGAATATGCGCCCCGGCTGGCTTCAGGAAGTGCACCACCGAATAAAGACCACTGACGAAGAACACCGCAACCCAGGGGCGTATTCGCCGCTGCAACACATTTTGCAGGCCGCCGCGAAAAAACGTTTCTTCGATCAGTCCCACCACAATGCCGGTCAGGAGAAAACCGGGAAGCTTCCACGGGTTGTCGCCGGGTTGCAACGCCGCCGTGCCCCAAAAAACCCCAATTCCGCACGAGACAAGGCCAACGGCAAACCCAGCCGCCCACTGCCGCAGCCAATGCGAGTCCCGCACGAACCCGACATCGCGCCACGACCGGATCTTGGCGGCGCGCAACAGCGGCCAAAGCCCGGCCAGCGCCACAAGGAGCATCACCCGGTTGAAAACACGACGGAAGGGCCAGTCGCCCACCGAAACCACCGCCCAGAAAATCCACGGCGCAACCAGGGCGCTCAGCGCGAACACCGCCAGGGCATACAATGTGATTGCCTTTCCGATCCTCATTGGGGACGCAGGATAGTAGTCGCGCCGCCAAACGACCAGCAGATTCTGAACGACAATTCATGAAGGCAGGAATGTGGGGCAGGTTTGCAACCTGCCTGCTGGTTATCGAAGAGCAGGTTGCAAAACTGCTCCACATGGAGGCCACGCGCCGTTCCGCCGCGTTAGGCTTTCTTTGTTGTGGCCGGTCTCCAGACCGTGCCACGTGATACCACATGGCGAATCCCCAACGCCTTGAATGACAGGGATCGTTTGTAGTAACGCACGCAGTCCCGTGTCGTTTCGGGACGGAGTGTGGACCGTTCAGCTTGCAACGAACTCTCCCAACGCCACTTCGCTTCGCTGCGTGGCTGACTACGAACGGAGCACCAGTACCCCGTCAACCTTCATTGAAAGGGTGTTGTAGGCCGCGAGACCTCACGCGGCGTTGGGGATTCGCGACATGGGGTTTATGCGCCTGAGGCGGACAAGCGTGGCCTACAACTAGCCACCTGAAGGTCCCCGTTGTTTGCGGTCGGGGAGACCTTACGGTCAGTGGGCACGGCGCGGTCAGGAGACCGTCGCCGAACAACAGGTGTTCATTGATGGTCAGCGTGAACGGGACGTGCCGAAGTTGGAACTCGGCGCGCGTTTCGACTCCGGTGCCGGCGCCGGCGCGGGGGGCGCGTTCGTGGCAGCGGGGTCGAGGAACTTCTTGTGGAGATCGAGTTCCTTGCCGGCATCGAGCAGTTCGGTCCGGCGACGGGCCTCGGCACCGGCGGCAGCATCATCGCGCAGGACCGTCGGGCGGATGAAGACGATGAGTTCGCTGCGGACGTCCACGGTCCGTTTGTCGCGGAAAAGCGCGCCGAAAAACGGGACATCGCCAAGGAACGGAACCTTGGTGGCTTCGAGTTGCTTGTTCTGTTTGATCAGGCCGCCAAGAATGATGGTGTTCTGGTCTTTGACCATGACGGTGGACTTGGCCTCGCGCTTGGAAATGACGGGCAGATTGGAACCGCTGATGTTGACGGTGCCACTGAGGTCGTTGACGCGCTGGTCAATGTCCATCGTGACGTAACCGTCGGGATTGACGCGCGGGGTGACGATGAGTTCGATGGCGATGTCCTTGAACTCGACGTTGGATTGGAGGGCGTTGGCCGTCTGGTTTGTCGAGGAAACGCTGGAGACGCTGGAAAGCGTGGCGGTGATGACCGGGCGTGATTCACCGACGACGATGCTGCCCTGCTGGTTGTGCAACGTCTGGATAATCGGTGTCGAGAGGACGCGGAATTTCCGGTCGCTGGCCAACAGGCGCAAGGCGAGGTCGAGACGCAATCCCTGGAACGTGGCGAAGTACGTCAACGCGCTGGAGACCGCCGCGCCCGCCGGCGTGGCGCCGGCGGCAAGTGCGGTAAGGTCCACGGGACGGGCGGCGGCCGGCGGCCCTTCGGTGCCGGTGCGGGTGCCACCATAGGTCTTCATCTGGCCGCTCCGCAGGACGCGCTGCACGATGTCCACGCCGACTTCACGTTCGTCGGTGAGGGTGACTTCGCCGATGATGACTTCGATAAGGACTTGGGGAAGCTGGGCGTCGAGTTGTTTGATGAGTTCGTCGAGGCGCGTCATGTCTTCCCGGCTGGCCATGATGAGCAACGCATTGGTGCGAGTGTCGGGAAGAATGCGAACGCTCTCCGGATTTTTCATGAAGCCGCTGGCCTGTAGCTTCGCCTGCAACGCGCTCAACATCGCAGCGCTGCCGCCGGCGGCACTGGAGCCGCCAAACCCGCCAAACCCACCCATTCCCCCGAAACCGCCCATGCCGCCCATGCTGAGCGGTTGAAATGACGAAGTGGTTCGTCCGCCGGAGGTGGTGCGGGTGGTGGGCATGAATTGGATGCCGGAGATCAGCATGGTCAGCATTTGCGCCACTTCCGGCGCTTCGCCATTTTGGAGGGGAAAGACCTTGGTGATGATTTCCGGTTCGACGAGCGCATCAAGTTCCTCAATCATCTTGTCCAAGAGCGTGAAGTTTACAGAACGGGTGTGAACGATGATCTTGTTGGTGCGGTCATCGGAGGTAATGATGACCTTGCCCTCGATGGCTGTTTCTTCGCCGCTCGTGCTGGGGCGGGCAATCACCACCGATCCATAGGATGGCACTCCCGGTGCACCGGGTGCCGTGGTAGTGCGCGATGATGTCGGAATCACCGGCGTACTCGCAGGCGTTACAGGAGTGGGCGTCCGCGCACTGCCACTGGCTGCTGTGTCCGCAACGATGGCTTGCAGTCGCGGCAGCACATCCACGGCGCGCGCGTGTTTGAGGGCATAGACTTTCGTTTCCATCGAACGGCGCGAGGAGCGGTCAAGAACCGCGAGTATTTCGAGAATGCGCGCGACGTTGTTGGCGGAGTCGGTCACGAGAATGCTGTTGGACTTGGGAAGCGCGACCAATTGTCCGTAGGAGTGAATGTAAGGCTGGAGGGCGCTGATGACGTCGCCGACGTCGGCCATTTGCAGCGGCACAATCCGGGTGACAAGCTGGTCAGAGGGAACAAGAGGATCGGTGGTGCCAACGCCGACCTGTGGCGCCTCCTGCTTCGCGGCGTAGAATGGAACGACCTTCAGGAGTTTGTCCCCAACGGGCATGGCAATGTAGCCATTGACTGTCAGAACGCTGTCGAGCGCTTGAATGGTCTCCTCGCGAGTGAGCACCGCCTGGCTGCGGAAGTTGACAACGCCGACAACATTGGTCGCCGCGACAATGGAGCGTCCGGTCAAACGCCCGTAGTAGTCGAGAACGGCCTGGATGGGAGCCTCGACAAACTCGATGACCGGCAGTTCGTTGGTATTGGCGCCGGGAATCGGAGGAACGCGCATCGTGCCGGTCTCGCTGCCGAAGAGGTGAGAGGCCGCGAGACTAAGTACAACGATCATATGCAACAGATGGATGGATTTCATGGCTATCTTTTAGCGGGAACTTTTGTTGGTTTTTCTTTCTTGCGATCGGGAGGGTTATTGTTGCGTTTGGAATTGTCGTTCGTGCGTTTGGCAGCTTCCTTTTGGTCGCGAAGCGCCTGTTTATCAACGGCGGATGGGATGATGGTCGTCACAACCTGCGGCGCCGGGCCGAAAGGATCAGCAGTTTTCACCCGTCCAAATGGATTGGGCGGGGCCACACCGTCTGGAGTAACAGGTTGTGCGTACGTCAGCGTCATGATGTCGCCTCCGCGCTGGAGGAGCAGTTTGCGTCCCGTGGGCGCGTTTTCGACACGCAGGACTTTCACATCCTCAATCTGCTCGCCTTCCGCCTTGAAGTAGTAATGGCTCGTCAGACGGTCGTGAATGACGGCAACGCGGTTGGAATTGTCGCTCATCCCATCGGGTGAGACAAGGCCCACAAAGGCATAGCGACCGAAGCCGAGCGCCCCCTGCCCCATCTTGCTGGGCGGCACGATGCCAAACGGAATGCGGTCGAGAATGACCTGATAGCGGGCCGTGAAATCCTCGTTGGTTTGTGCGCGCACGGAAAACGCGAACAAAAACGCAAACAACAAAAGGAGCAGTGATTGCCTTTTCATGACGGGCGTTTCTCCGATTTACCGGTGAGCGCGCGGATTTGGATTTCGCAACGCAGGATGGCGGGTTTGTCCAGGCGCGGCGCGATGCGGAGTTGCTGAACGCTCATGAGGTTCGCACTGCTGCGCAACGCAATCAGGAAGCGGACAAGCGGCTCCAGGCCGGCTTCAAATGAGCATTCAACGGGCAACTCGCGGTAGAGGTCGCGGTCGTTGACCGGGAGCGGTTTTCGGGCGCTGATGATGATGCCGGACTGGGCGCTCATCTCCTCGATCTTCTTCAACACATCCGAAGTCTGTTCGAACTGTTCCGCGCTTTTGCCAAGGCGCTGCGATAGTTGATCGTATTGCTGTTGCCATTCCGGGTGGCGCGCGATGGTGGCGCGCATCCCTTCGAGTTCGCGCCCCTGCATTCCGGTCTTGCGGCGGGCGCCCTGGTAACTCTGGAATAGCCAGTCGCCGAACACATACGTGCCGATGAACGCGACCACCAATACCGTGAGAACGACCAGTGTTCGTTCGCGTGAGTTGACTGTCATCGCTTGGCCCCCGTCGTTGTTGCACCGGAAACCGATTGCAGCGTGCAAATCAGGTCAAACCGCGTCAATCCGCGTTGGGTCGGCATCGAAACGGCATCGAAACGGTCTTGACCTTGGAAAAGAGCGGACTGTTTTCCAGACGCGCGATGAATTCCGTCGCTTGTTCCGGGGCGGATGTCATTCCGCGCAAGGTGACTTGCTGGTTCTTGAGGAACAGAAAATCGGTCAGCTTCAGGCTGTCCGGCATCAGCGAACTGATTTCCCGCAACACTTCGATCGCCGAGAATTTCACGTCCAGTTGCGCCTGCATTGCGGAGAGCGTGTCGCGCAACTTGCGCGCCGCAATATACGGCGGCTGCAACCGCGCGGCTTCCGCCGCCAAGCGCCGCTGTTCAGCGCGTTCCATGGCCAGCCCGGCCGCAAACACGGCCACGCCGAGCAGATACAGCGCGCCCAGCGCAATCGAAGTCCGGATCAGGCGCCGCCGCAAGAAGGCGCTTCGCCGTTTTTGCTTCCATTCTTTCGGCAGCAAATTCAATGTGCTGACGCTCGGCGCGCTGGCCGCCAGCGCGGACAAGGGCGCTTCCGATTCTTCCACGAGACATTCCGCCTCCGGCCCCCATGCATCGCGGAACTGTCCGGCCAAGGGACGCAACCCTACCGTGTCGGCCACAACCATCAGACGGCCACGCCCGTTGTTGTCGTGCTGAAACTCGGTAGCCAACCAGCTTCGTCGCAATTCCTCCAGCACCGCGTCCCGGCCAGCTTCACCATCGCACGCCATGGAACGGACGGCCACCGGCTGTGCGCGTGTGTGGAAGACAAGGTTGACGGCGCCTTCCGTGACGTGGAGCAGCGCGTGAAGTTTCTCGTCGTTGGGAAGGCGTTGACGGTTCGCCAGCCAGTGAAACAACGCCAGCGCATCCACCGTCACGGTCTCCGCCGTGATCTTGGCGGCATCGAGCGCCCCGACGCGCTCATTGACCAGCGCCTTCGGGGAAACCACGAGCAACAGTCGCGTCTCGTTTTCCGTCTTTTCCAGCGGCACGTACCCGTAAGCGACTTCTTCGGCGGGCAACGGCGCCACGGTGTCCAGTTTCAACTCCAGCATCGTCTCCAACTCCGACGCCTCCGTCGTCGGCAGCGACAAGGTCTGGCACCACGTCTCCGTGCCGGACATGGCGATGACGGCGCGGCTGCTGCGGAGTTCGGCTTGCGAAAGCAATTCATCCAAGGTGGCGGCACTGAGGCAACGTCCGGAGTTGCGGAGCACGGCGTCCACGCGCGACGCGCGCCAGACAACTGCAGCATAAGCGGAATGGGAACCATTCGATCGTGTTGTCACGGGCCATCTCGCTGGCAAGTCCAGACAACCGGATAATAATCGCCTCGAATGTACTGCAACGTGGTGATGATGGTCCGTCGAACGCCGCCGACGTCACCGGTGGAGATCACGCGAAACCCATTGGAGTTCGTTGTCAGGTACGTTTCCCATCGTTTGCGCGAAGCATCGTCGCGGGGACAAAACTCCCTAATGGCTTCCTGCACGTTGCGAAACGGGCGATCGTCATCAGTCCCCGGTATTTCATCCGGTCCATCCCGCCGTCGCAGCAGCGGGTGGAGCGTGGCTTCATCCAAATAGAGGATGACTTGCAGGACAAGCGGCGAAGCGGTGTTGATATTGACCTGCTGGGTGAACGGCACCACGAGATCTTTCAGGCCGGGACGATCGGGTGTGCCTTGGTAGAGTTCGCGGGTGACGCCGCGGATCATGAGCAACTCCTGCGGACGATGGATCGGGGCGTTCTTGGCCCGATAGGGAGGATTCAAGGTCATGTAATAATCGCTTTCGGCGCCGTTCAACCGGCTGAGATCATTGCCGTCAATCCAATCAATAATCGAGTCGGCAATGATGTCCACCTGCGTCGGGTCCACCTCCAGCAATTGCAACAGCCGTTTCAACCGCCCGTCACTCAGGCGGTTGATCGGCAACAAGCTTTCTTCGTCAATGACACTCACGGTAAATGTTCCATCACCCAATTCGTGTTCTGCGTACAACTCCGCATTGGCGCGCCACGTCTGGTTGAGCGCCTCGGTTGCTTTTTCCCAGGGCGTTCGCGCATGCAACTGCCGCCGCACCAACTCCACACCCGACCTCGCCAGCATCTCCGCCCGCAGTTCCTTGCGGCTGAACGACGCGACTTGGGTTTCGACGTGCATTGTGAAGGCAAACCCGCCGATGAGCAAGGACAACATTACGATGACCCACAACACCACGACCAAGGCCACGCCGCGCTCCGCCCTCATTCAACGCCTCCCCTTCTTCGAGACGGTCTTCTTCGACGCGGTCTTCTTTGATGACGTTTTGTTCGTGCTGGTCTTCGAGGGCGGAATCACTGCCTTCCAGCTTTGCATCAACGGCAATTCCACCTGCCGCTGCACCACCACCGGCGGCGATTCCTCACTCTGTCCGCCAAACGTGATCGTGTATTCCAATTGCGACGCCAGTATCCGCGTCGGCGTCCAATCGTCGCTCCATTCACCGAGCCGCCAGTCATAATACCGGACGACAAATCCACTGACGTCCGCCGACAAGACGCGCCATTGGTTGGTGCCCGCCTGCGATTCATCGGGCGCGAGCGCCAGGCTGTCCTGAATGCCCAAATACGCGCGCCCTTGGTCGTCGTGTTGCAACCCGATCGTCACCCGCCGCATCCCGCCCACTGCCTGCATCTCCAACGGCAGCAACAGATCCGAGTTGGTGATGAAACTCACGGTGTCACCCTCCGCCTCATCGTGCGTGCCCCGCAACGCCGTCTCCCGGTCCGTGGAAAGGTAAAACAACGACCGGGTCAATTCCGCGATCGTCTCCGTCACGATTCGCTGGCGCTGGACGGAATCGGCCACATTGCCGCCGCGTCGCCAGCCGCGCAGCCCGGACGACCACGTGACGCCGACGGCCAACACGAGCAGCGAAAGGATCGTCATCGCCAGCAACACTTCCAAGAGCGAGAACGCTCCGGGAGCGGTGATCGTCGGTTTGCTTGCTTCGGTTCTCATCACTCTTTGTCCGCCAGATAGCGGTACTCCACGGCGGAATCCGAACTCGGCCTTCCTCGTTCGTCCCATGTGATTGTAATGGTCTGTTTCCAAAGCTGCTCGACCTCAGTAGGCTCCAATGTGCGCGACCACTCGAACAGCGGATACTCCTCGAACGTGCCTTGTTGGTCGGACGTGTCCGCGGCCAGTTCGGTGCGAAACTCGGTGCTCTTGTTGGCCAGCAACGTCTGCGCCATCGCATAGTTTTGCACGCTGCGCGCCGCCGCAAGGCACCGGCCAAGGCTTTCGATCAACACCCCCAGGGCCACGGCAACAAGCGCCACGGCGAGCACGACCTCCAACAAGACGTATCCGTTCGATGACGACTTGTTCATGGTTGCGTGGGAAGTTGCACCGTCGCGCGGGCGGTGATGGGATCCAGCAACATCGTGATGGCGTCGCTCTCATCGTGCGAACGGAAAATCACCTCGCCGCCGTCACAGGTGCCGTTCGGGTAAAAATTGATTTCGACAATCTGCCCCGCGCCGCTGCCGGTGGTGCCGTCGGCAAGCGTCGCGGACGCAATCCTGACGCGCGGATCCAACTCCACCCATTTGATCGTCATTGGTTCCGGCGTGTCGCCGGTCAGGTTCGTCGAAAGCTGGCTGAGCCAATAGACCTGTTGTTCGAGGTCGAGGTGGAGCGTGGAATTGATTTGTTGCGACACGGCCTGCAACCGTGCCAGTTGGCATGTCGTGGCAAAGTTGCGCGCCGATTCGCCGAGCAGCGCGCTGCGAAACGAGCGCACAAAACTCGGCGCGGCCAGCGCCATCACGAGCGCCAAGATCATCACCACCAGGCTCAGTTCAATCAGCGTGAACCCGGCAGGAACCTGCGATCGTTTATTGCCAGTTGCCAATATCGTCGTCATCGCCTTCCACCCCGTTGATGCCGGGGGAGAACAGGTCGTAGCCGACCGGGTTGCGCGTTCCGGGGTACGCGTAGATGTAGTCGTTGCCCCACGGGTCCTTCCGCAACACCGGCGGATCCAGGTACGGCCCCTTCCAGTTGTTCGGCACCGGCGTCGAGGTCGGCAGCACGATCAACGATTGCAACCCCTGTTCGCTGGTCGGGTAAAAACCGTTGTCCAACTCGTACAGTCCAAGCGCGGTCTTGTACGCGTCAATCTGCCGGGCGGCCGCGACCTTCTTGGCCTCGCCCGAACGCGCGCCGAGCCGCACGACGGCCACGCCGACCAACAAGCCGATGATGACCACGACCAGCAGGATTTCCAAGAGCGTGAAGCCCGATTGCAAGTTGCGTCTGTTTCGTTTCATATAATCTCCTTCGACAGTTTTATTTTCCGATGCCTGATGTCAGGTCGAACACCGCCAACAAGATGCTCACCACCACCGACCCGACCACCAAGGCCATCGCCAAAATGATGATCGGTTCCAACAACGTGGTGAACACGCGCAGCCGGTGTTCGAGTTCCTGCTCGTAGGTGTCCGCGATATTCGTCAGCGCCGGCACGACTTCGCCGCTTTCCTCGCCCACCGCCAGCATGTCCAGCAACAGCGGCGGAAACACTTTGCCCTTCGCCAACGGTTGGGTGATGCTCGTGCCATCGGTCACCCGCGTCCGCGCCTCGCGCAATTCATTGGCAATCACCTTGTTGGTCATCGTCCCCTCGACGATGTGCAGCGCCGTCAACACCGGCACGCCGTTCTCCAACAACGTCGCCAGCGTCCGGGCGAACTGCGCGAAAGACCCCGCCTTCACAATCGCGCCGATGATCGGCACCCGCAGTTTCCAACGGTCCAGCATCAGCCGTCCGCCGGGCGTGCGCACCGTGCGCCGATACCAAATCACCGCCAGCACCAGCGCCACCACGGCCACCCACCAATAAGCCGACACAATATCGCTGGTGCTGATCAGGATTTGCGTCGGCAACGGCATCGCGCGCCGCATCTCTTTGAACATCTGCGCAAACCGCGGCACCATGAACGTCATGAAGAAAATCATGGTCCCGATGCCGGCCAGCACCACGATCAGCGGATACAACAACGCGCCGACGATCTTCTCCCGGATGTCCCCCACCCTCTCGTAATGTTGGCGCAACCGGTCGAGCACCTGTTCGAGTCCGCCGCTGGCCTCGCCCGCCTTGATCAGATTCACATAGAAACCGGGGAACACCTTCGGATGACGTGACATCGCCTCGGACAGGGACGCGCCCTGCAGCACGTCGTTGTACAGCGCGCCGAGCACGCCGCGCGCCGCCGGCTTTTGCGCGCGCCGTCCGAGCACCTCCAGCGCCTGCGTCAACGCCATGCCGGAGCGCAACAAACTCGCCAGTTGCTGCGTGATCATCATCACGTCCCGTCGTGACAACCCGGACCGCAACCCTTGCACCGAGGTCTGCAGCGATGGCTTCTGCGTGGCCGCGTCCACCGACAACGGGAAATAGCCGAGACGCCCCAGTTCCGCCAGCGCGAGCCGGCGATCGGTCGCCTCGACGTTGCCGCTGACCAATTCCCCGTTGCGCGTGCGCGCCTTGTATTGAAAGGTTGGCATGGAAAGATGGACGCAGAGATTATCCCCGACTTCGATTGAATTCAAGAAATGTTCCGCCTACTGTCTGCAATGTGGGGCAGGTTTGCAACCTGCCTTCTTGTCATGGAAAAGCAGGTTGCAAACCTGCTCCACATTGAGCGACCTCCAGACGCGATGTTTTCACCGCAGAGACGCAGAGGTCGCAGAGGCATGATGTTATCTTGGCGCGCCTTTCGTGCCGCCTACGACGGGTAAACATGTCCCTCCATATCAGGGTTGACGTGGCTCCAGCCTATCTTTTCGCGGCTCCAGTACATACCTGAGCGGCCCCAGCCTATACTTGATCCGTTCCAGCCCATCTTCCACGGATCCAGCCTCTCTTTTTCGTGGCTCCAGCCTGTCTTTTTGCGCCTTCAGCCTAGGATTGAGCCGTTCCAGTCTAGGATTGAGCCGCTCCAGTCTGTACTTTTGCCGCTCCGGTACAAAGTCTAGCCGCTCCAGTCTGTACTTTTGCGGCTCCAGCCTCTACTTCTTCGCGTCCAATACCGTGTCAAAGCCCTTTTCAATGGTCATTGGAGGGACGCGCTCAGTCGCGTCCGTTTGCAGGAATTACCAGAAAGCGGCCACGACAGAGCATGGCCCTCCATATCAAGGTTGACGCGCCTTCAGCCTATCTTTTCCTGTCTCCAGCCTATACCGCCACGATTCCGGCCTATCTTTTGCACCTCGCACTATAGGCTGAAAGCATTCCAACCCATATTTTCGCACCCCCAGCCTATAGTTTTGCCATTCCACCAGATACTTCACTGCCTCCAGCCTGTAGTTTCGGGAGGGAATGTTTTCAAAAATCTTCCGGCCCAGACATTGAGGAGGGAATAGCAAAGACTCAGAAAGTCGGAAGCGATGTTGGCCGCAAAAAGGCGCAAGAGGGCGCAAAGAAAATGGTAAAAATGAAAGGCGGGAAACGTGTTCCCGCCTTTCGGAATTAGAAACGCTTTTGAACAGGTGTATCCGCGTAGCGGATAGATTTTACTAGGGGTTGCCCCCAAACCAGTCTGCGCTATCTAACTTTGTCTTGATTCCGTCGCCATGATAGGCAAAATCAGCGAAAACGCAAGAGGAGAATTGGCTATGGAAAAGCGCGCGGATTTGGAATTGGCCTTTGATGTTGGACACAGCTCTATCGGCTGGGCCGTCCTACAGAACACCCCCCAACTCGAACTCAAAGGCTGCGGTGCCGTCATCTTCCGCGCTGATGATTGCCTCGCCAGCACGCGACGACAATATCGGCGTCAGCGGCGTCACATCCGCAGCACACGCCAGCGCATCCGAAGGATGAAGGCGTTGTTACTGCATCTTGGCGTGCTGACGCAAACGCAACTGGACAAACCGGGCTGCGCGTGGCCGTGGAAGCTGGCGGCGCAAGTACTCGTTGGGGGCAAACTGCTGACATGGACGGAGCTTTGGGACGTGCTCCGCTGGTACGCCCACAATCGCGGTTACGATGGCAACCGCCGTTGGAGCGGGGGTGAAGCCGAGGAAGAAAAGGAAGATCAAGAGAAGGTTCAAAACGCATACACATTGTTGGAAAAGCACGGTGTCAAGACGATGGCGGAGACCTTTTGCAAGGAACTTGGCGTTGACCCGCTCGGCAAGAAGTCATCTTCCATTATTCGCTTCAAGGGATTGAACGCCGCGTTTCCGCGCGACAACATCACGGCGGAAGTTGCGCGGATTCTTCAAGCGCACTTCGGCAAGTTGAAGGGCATGGATGAGAAATTCGCAACGGCGATGTTCAGCAATTGGAAAGCCGTCCCATGCCCCGCCATCAAACTGCCGTTGCGTTATCAGGGCGGCTTGTTGTTCGGGCAACTTGTTCCACGCTTCGACAACCGCATCATCTCTAAGTGCCCCGTTACTGGACAGAAGGTGCCGTCACGAAACACGCCTGAGTTTCTCAATTTCCGTTGGGGCATGTTGCTGGCAAACGTCCGCGTTGCGCGGATGGCCGATAAGGAGTTGATGCCGCTAACCGTCGAGGAACGCAAGGAACTCGACAAACGAATGCGGGCTGTCGGCAGCATGACCGAGAAGCAGTTCAAGGATGCCGTGCGCGATGTGTCCAGCGCGATCCGCGACAATCTCGCCACGATGTTCATGGAAGTGAACCAGAAGGAAGCCCTCATCCTCGACCCCGTGCAAAAGGAACTTACATCCGGTCACGCTGCGAACTTGTTCCCAACCTTGCCGGAACAGATTCAGAAACGGAGACGCGGCCAGTTGCGGCGCGGCAAACGCCTGATACTTGGTGAGCTTGGCCAAGGCGTCGCGGCATTCGATGCAGCGGTGCAGCAAGTTCTCGACAAGGGTGCAGGAAAAGGTCGCAAGAAAGACAAGCCGCTCTCACGCGAAACGGTTCTGGCCGAGACGTTGCAGGTGAAGAAACTCTCCGGTCGCGCGGCCTATGCACGCCCGATTCTGAGAAAGGCATTCGAGGAAGTAATGGCAGGCAAGCACCCGAAAGAGGAAGGCAGCCCCGCGATTGGAATCAAGGCAAAGCAACACCTTATTCCAGCGGCGGGGGGGGAGCGCCCTCGCGGC
>Ga0194112_10001202_pt1 | contig 38056 bp, 20 predicted proteins | sample TA2MahC400mmetaG_FD_146191 | JGI IMG/M metagenome (GOLD analysis project Ga0194112, IMG submission 146191) | Freshwater microbial communities from Lake Tanganyika, Tanzania - TA2015016 Mahale Deep Cast 400m | ecosystem: Environmental > Aquatic > Freshwater > Lake | place: Tanzania: Lake... | reverse complement strand
CGCGCGCTGCCGAACTCCACCCCCTTGGCCTTGTCGGGATTGTAGCCGTTCGCCTTGAGCCACTCGACCGAGGGGTGGTAATGGGCGTGGCGTCCCTTGGGGTTGTCATGCTCCAGCCAGAGGACAACCTTCTTGAGTTCCCCAACCGCCTTGTCGGGCACCACGCGCTCGATTCGGTAGAGGTGGTTGGCGTAGCCGTTGGCGTCCACGACGATGGGCGTGCGCGGGTCGAGCTTGCGGATGTGGGCAATGACCTCGGCATGCCACTCTCTGAGGCGTTCATCCTTCACGTCGTGGGGCTCGGTGAGCGGCTCCCAGGCGGCGATGAACGGCTCGTCGCGGAGGCGGGTGAGGACGTGGGTCCACAGGTCCAGGAACTCGCGGTGAAGTTCCGGGGAATCCCACGGCCCCTGCCTGGTCTCGCCCTCCTTGCGCTCGAAGGCGTGGACGTTGGGTATGACCCACAGGCCGCGACGGGTGAACAGCCGGACCTGTCGTTCCAGGTAGTCGAGCTGCTCGGGCTCGAAGCGGCCCTTGGGCTGGTAGCCGAACATGTAGCGGACGCAGTTGGCCCCCAGTTCCTGGACGTCCGCGGCGTCTTGGGCGGTCGGCGGCGCCCACCAGAGCAGGTTGAAGCCGCGGAGACGGATGGGGCGGCCGTCGGGCGCCAGGATGTCGCGGCCCCGCACGGTCAGCCGCGGAGGGTCCTTAGCCGGGGCCGGCGGCCGCTGCGCCGCTGTCGCGCCCAGTGACGAGAAGACCAGCGCTCCCGCCGTGAAGGCCATCCGATGAACAGCGAAATCACGCAAAGCGCATCTCCTTGAGGTCTCCCTCCGCAATTCTGCCATTTGCTGCCACAGAAATCCAGCTCCGACACGGGCAGCATGGGCCAGGCATCCGCGCTCACGCAGGTAGCCGCCTACAGGAGCCGTACGCTGTTCGAAGCGATGAGTTCCCGGCGCGTTTGACCTGTGTAGCCCGATGCGCTTCACTGAAGGGAGCAACTGCCTCCTGAGTCGGAGTGAACTGTCGGTGCGCCCTTTCTTCCATAGCCGCTGGGCAGCGACAACTGCATTCACGATCCGGGCGCTGCTCGTGTTCGCGTCGCTTGCTGCGCCCCAGGTCACTTCGGCCGCAACCGAGAGGCCGGTCCGTGTCTGTCTGCCACCGGCGCCGCACACGACCGACTGGCAGAAGGCCTGGACGCCGAACGAGCGGCTGCAAGTCTGCGTTTCCCTCTACTTCCGCGAGCGGCTGGCAGCCCTGCGCGGGGTGGAGGTGATGGCCGAGGACTGGGCAGGCTCGGTGCTCTTCTTCAGCGGCCAGGAGATGACCGGCACGAAGGCGATGCCGACCCTCGCCGAGCTCCGAGCGCATGCGCCTGTGGACGTGGCGGTGCTGTTCGGCGACAGGGATGGCCCTGTCCGGTGCACCATTCTCAGCGGCAAAGGCGCAGAGGTCGTGCCTGCGCCCGCGAAGGCGGATACGCTTGCCAGGCTTCAGGCGGTGGCGGAGCGGCTCGGGCCGGCGCTGGGCCTCGATGCCGCGGCGACAGCGGTGCTGGGGGATGGCTGGCACCTCCCGTCCCCCGTGCTGGAAGCCTGCCTGGTCTCGCAGCGCATCGCAGGCGCGTGGGTCACGAACTCGGGCGAGAGCCAACTGCTCTGCCTGCGGCGTTTCATCCAAGACGTGGGCAAGCACCCCATGCTGGCCGCCGCGGTGCTGCGGGCCGGGATCGTCCTGTCGGCGGACAGCCGCAAGCCGGAGAGGCCGGCGCAGGACGTGGAGATGCTGCGGCTCTCCCTCGTGGCCGCGCTCGGCACGCCCGCCGAGGGCGACGCGGTGGCATTCCTGCGCCGAACCGCACACGGCCGCGATGCACTGGAGAAGGAACTGGCCACCCTTGCGGCGGCGCTCACCGTGGACGCCGCCGAAGCCGTGCTCGATGGCAAAGGAGCGCCCGAGGCCGACCCTCACAGCCTGGCCCGCGGGCTCGGCGCAGTGCGGTGTCTGGCCGCCGTGAACTCCGCCAGGCTCGCGCCGCTCCTGCCCAGGCTTGCGGGCAATGAGAACGCGGCGGTGCGCGCGGCGGCGGGTTACGCTCTGGCGGCGCCGGAGAGCGGCCCTGTGACTTTGGCCGCTGGGCTCGCCGCAGATCGCGGGCCGGCCGTGGCGTTCGCCGGGCACTATGCGTTGTGGCGCCGTGGCGAGAAGGCCGAAGCCGGCCTGCCTATTGCCCGCTCCCTCTTCGGCGCACCCGCCACGCGGACCTCGCTCGTCGAGGAGTTCCTCGCCGGTGCTGGCACACACGAAGACGAGCCACGCCTCCGCAAGCTCCTGGAGGGGACCACGGCCGAGCGGCGACTTGCCTTCAGCGGCCTGGCCCGCCTCGGGGCGCTCCGTGCGGAGGACTGCCGAGGCTGTCTCCAGAGCGCGGACGATGGAGTGCTCGCCATCGGCCTGAAGGCGATGGATGCGAAGACCGCGGCGGCCTGCCGCGATGCCCTGGTGGCTCTGGCCAACGGCCCACACGGCCCGGCCGCGGAGTCCGCCCGCCGGGCACTGCGTCCCTTGCGCCCGACCGACCTCCCGGCCCAATTGGCCTTCGATCTGGAAGTGGAGCACCTATACCTGCGGTTGCGCGCCATCGAGCAAATGGCGAAGCAGCCAGAGCCCTGGGCTGCGCTGCTGCTCGAACGCGCCACGGCCAACCCTGATCCCCAGGTGCGCGCCGGGGCGTTGATGGCGCTGCACGCCAAAGCGCCTGAAGCGGCCCTCAAGGTGCTTCCCCGCCTGCTGCGGGACCCGATGGTCTGGGTGCGCGTCCATGCCTCGTCGCTCGCTGCGAAGCTGCGCGCGCCGGCGTTGGGCGATGCCGTAGCCGCGGCACTAGCCGCGGAGACCGATGCCTCCTGCCGCATCTACCTGGAGGCCGCCCAGGGCAAGCCGATGCCAAAGGCAGTGAACGCCTTCGACCTCGGTCGCACGCGCCTGGGCCTGTGTGGCTACGGTCGCGGCGCCGCCGAATCGCCGCTCGGCTGGTATTACTGCCTGTACCCCAAAGTGGACGACGTGGGGCGCAAGGCGCATGAGAGCGGCAAGACCCTGATCGGCCGCACGAACACGACGGCGGGGAACCCCGTGCAGGTCCTCTTCCACCCCGTGTGGCGCGACCTGTGGTGGACGAATCTCCGCAAGGAACTCACCGACCTGGCGCATCTCGATGGCCTCGTCGTGGGCGAGGAAACGATGTATGCCCCCGCCTGGAGCCTTTGGGCGGACGGCTGGCGCTGCTTCTGCATCGAGGCCGGCATTGACGCCGAGAAAGTGGCCGGCGATCGCACGAAGCTAAGCCAGCCCGAGGCCCGCGCCTTCCTCGACTGGGAGCAGGAACGTGTCGTGGACGGCTTCAACCGCATGTACGACTTCATCAAGCTCGACCAGGGGGCGCAGCGGCCCGGCTTCCTCGTCGGCACCTACGTGCCCAGCCAGAACGGCCCGAACGTGGCCGAGCACCGCTGGAAGTTCGACGTCGGCGGGGCCTACTGGTACCAGGCGGACAACCGTGTCCGCTACAACATGATCCGCCGCTTCCGCACGGTCTGGCCCGGCCGCCCGCTGATGTACCTGGTGTCGGGCAACGCCGGCCTGCCGCTCCTCGCTCACGTCAACTACAAGCTCCAGGTCCCCGATGGACTGGTCTTGAACCGGGCTTGCAATGCCTACGCGGACGCGGCCTGCGCCTGGGCCGCCGGCGCGGAGCCGGGCTTCTTCGTCGCCTGGCTGTTCAGCGGCAAGGACGTGAAGCCCGGCCCGAACGCCAGCGGCGTGTGGGTCTGGCTCGAGGACATGGCGCGCGACAGCAAGCCCCTCGCAGACGGCCTCGAGAACGTCTGGCGTGGCGTGGCCGGCCAGTATCGCCTCGATGCCGAGATACGGAAGACGAAGGGGCCGAACGCGGTCCCGGAAGACATAGCGAAGCAGGGGGACGCAAAGGGCATCGCGCTGGATGAAGCGGACCCTGCGAAGGACCCCTTCGCCCAGCGCGCGGCCGCGGACCGCGAGCGGTCCCGCCTCGGTTTCTTCCTCGAGCAGAAGGCGCTCTATGATGTCGCACGGGCCTTCGCGGGGCTGCCGCGCCCGCGCGAGGACTTCGCGGCCTTGATGGTGGGCGGCGCGACGGCCCTGCCGCAGTTCGCCGCGCTGGATGGCTACGACGCCGTCGAGCTGCTCAACCTGCTGCCCCACTGCAAGCTGGCGAAGTACCGCCTGATCGGCATCGAGGTGTCCGCCGAGGCCCCCGTGCGCGACGCGACCATCGCCGCCGTCCGCGCCTGGCTCAAGGAGCAACCCGGGCTGCTCTACGTGCGGGGATTCCTGTCCACGGACAACGCCAACGAGGCGAGCACGGCCTCCGACCACGATGGCCGCCTGCTGGAAGACTGGCCGTGGGAGGCCGACATCACGTTCGTGAAGGACCACTACGTGGTGCGGGGCTCGGGGGCGAAGCCGCTCGCAGGCGATGCGGCGGCCTGCACGCGCGCCTCGTGGCGCGACGCCGGCTTCAAGGGCGCGGTGCTCTTCGACTGCGGCAAGACCTCGGCCGAGGAGTTCCAGTCGCTCCTCATTGCCCTGCACAAGGACCTGGGCGTTGGGATCAGAGCGGACGGCGTGCCGGGCATGATCCGAGCGAAGGGCGATGGCGTGACGGCCTGCATCTCGAACGGGAGTGCCGCCGCGGAGGCCACGGTGCTAGGCGTTGACCTCTTCAGCGGCGAGGCCAATCCCGTCGTGGGCAGGGGGCGCTCGGCGGCCATCACAGTGGACAACTACCGTGGCGCCTATGCCGCATCCTACAACGGCGTGAGCATCCTGTGCGACGCGCCCATCGAGGAGGTGAAGCCGGTGGCCGGGGGCCTGGAGGTCCGTTGTGCCGGCCTCATTCGAGCCGCCGCTGCGCGCGGCGACGTGACGGTCCGGCCGCAGCCGCCCGCCGTGGAAGGCCAGACCGAGACAATCCTCAAGTGGGTACTCTTCGGCGACACGGGCGGTGTGGCGCGCCTTCCGGGCGCGGGCAGCCGCCTCATCTTCGTGCGTGGCACTGGCATTCTCACCTTCACCGCAGTGCCGAGCAAGTGACCATCAGGAGGCCATGAGTCAATGACGAGCTACACGAGGCTATGGGTGTGCGCACTCGGGGCGATGGCTGTCACCGCAGCGGCCGCCGAGCGGGTCTTTCCGCTGAACCTCGCGACGCAACGGGAGGCCACGGACAAGGTGCAGGTCCAGGAGGTCGGCAAGGACGAGTACGAGTGGTCTTTGCCCGACGGGCTCCCCCAGAACCTCAGTTTCGACCTCCGCAAGCTGGGGGCGGACCCAAAGGAGTACGACGAACTACGGTTCGATCTCAAGCCGCTCGGCTCACAGGTCCGCCTGCACGCTGTGCTCTTCGGCATGCCGACGGAGAAGGAGCTGAGCAGTTGGTACTCGAAGTTCAGGAGCGTCACGGGGGTCTGGGCGGCCGGGCGCTTCGACCTGCGGGTGGACGACGACGGGTCGCAGTACCCCGAGCGCTTCGGGGACTTCCGGCCGGGCATCCTGCGGCTCGCGCTGAGCCGGCGCATCCTGGGATTCCCCGGCGAGCCGCAGTGGCGCAAGGCCATAATCCGCAACCCGCGGCTGGTGAAACGGGTGGTGTCGGCGGAGTTCGAGCCGCGCGACGTACAGTTCGTCTCCGACGCCGCCGAGGTGGCCTACACCTACGGGCTGAAGGTGAAGAACCGCACGGACAAGCCGATTGCCGCCAAGCTCGACATTGACGCCGACCGCACGTTGCACTTCTTCCGCGCCGAAGTGCCGGCCGGGCCTGCCGCCTCCGCGTCCATCGCCCTGGCAGCCGGCGAGGAGAAGGTCATCCCCATACGCCTCTCCATCTCCCGGACGAAGGCCATGTCCCTGCCGCCCGGCTACTCCGAGCCTGTGTGCCCGAGGGTGTGGGTCGAGGGACTGGCCGACTCGGACGTGCAGCCGCTCATCGGCTACCGGCGGATGCTCATGTGGGGCGTGGTCCCGGTCAGCCGCCAGCCGTGGACCCCTGCGTCGTTCCAGGCGCGCGTGGCGGCGGCAGCCAAGTTCATGCCGCTGGATGCCTGGAAGAGCGGCGTCATCCGCACAGCCGAGGAGACGCTCAAGCACGATTGGCCGGCGTTCGACTGGCTGACGCCTGGGCACAAGGCCACCGCCGTGCCCCACTGGGGCCAGTCCTACCGCTGCCCGGCGTGCAAGCAGTGGATGCGGTCGGACCCGCCCAACGACATCCACCGCCACGTCTGCTCCGACCCGAAGTGCGGCAAGACGATCGAGAAGGACCCGTTCTACGACCAGTGCGCGCGGCAGGAGTACTTCGCGCGCCGCTTCGCGGACATCCGTAACCTCGCCCTGGGCTGGCTGCTGACGGGCGACGAGAAGTACGCCGGCAAAGCCGTGACGATCGCGCTGGCCTACGCCGATGCCCACCCGACTATGACGGTGGCCGGCTACCGCTCGACCGGCGGCGGTTCGCGGCTGGGCAAGGCCACACTCGTCACCGCCTGGAACTTGCACAAGCTGGCCGAGGGCTACGCGATGCTGGCGTCGTATGCGGGCCTGGACGAGCACAAACGCAAGCGGATCGATACGCTGCTGATAGACGAGGGCCTGCGGCTGGCCCGCCACTCGATCGAGTACACCAACATGCAAGGCGAGCACATCCGCGCCTACGGCAGCGTGGGGCTGGCGACCGGCTACTGGCCATTGCTCGGCGAAGCCGTCTACGGCGAGTTCGGCTGGCACGAGATGGTAGAGTACGGATTCTCCGAGGAAGGGCTTGCCCACGAGGGCCAGGCCTATCACAACATGCTCTTCGACGCGATGAGCCACTTCGCCCTCTTCGCCTCCGAGCGGGGCGTGGACCTGATGACCCCGCGCTTCAAGCGGGTCTATGACGGCTCACTGACGCTGGGCCTGGGCGGGGCTTTCTACGAACTGCCCTACCGGCAGTACCGCGACCCGGCCTATCTCGCCGCACTGGAGGCTGCCCGGAAGCACCCCTCTGAGATCTCCATCCTTCACGGCGAGCTGGGGCTGGCCAGCCCGGCCAGCTTCCCGGCGATCTCGAGACTGATGGACGGGATGGGCTACATCTTCCTGCGGCGCGGCACCGCGGCCGACTCCTGGGAGATCCGCATGAACTACAAGGAGCAGTTCGACCGCGGCGAACACGACCGCTTCACCACCTTCCTCTACCGCAACGGCCAGCAGGTGGACTCCACTGTCGGGCGGATGTTCTACACCGTGCCTGGGGCCGGTTGGATGGAATGGACCGCCGCGCACAACACCATCGTCATTGACGGGCAGAACTCGCGGGAGGTGACGGGAGACCTGGTGGCCTGGCGGGGTGCGGGCGAGACGCCCTTCGCGGTGGTGGCCACCGACCCCGCGGCCCCGCTGTACGAGGGCGTGAGCCAACTGCGTGGCATCGCACTGCTGGGTGAGGCCTACGTGGTCTTCGACCGGGTGGTCTGCGACCGTCCGCTGACGATTGACCGCTACCAGTACGGCAAGGGCAAGGCCACGCTGGGCCTCAAGGCCGAGCCGCTCGCCGCTGCGCCGCCCAAGCTGCCGGCAGCGGGCCGGTTCACTGAGATCATCGGCGGCGCCTGCGGCAAGGAACTGCGCGTTGATTTCGGAAACGCCCTCAAGATGCGCCTGGCCTGCGACCAGGAGATGGCAGGCTACAAGGCGCTCACCTTCAAGGGCGACGGCCCGATAGAGGTGACCTGGGCACGCGCCGACAACGCCAAGGAAGCCACCTTCCTCGCCACCTTCACGCTGGGCAAGGACACCGAACCGCCCGCGGCGAAGATCATCAAGAGCACCGACGACGAGGTCATGCTCGATGTGAAGGCCAAGGACCGCGGCTGGACCCTCACTGTCCATCCGAAGCAAAGGAGGGCAGAGGTAATGGCCCGCTGAAAGGAGAACATGCGTGAGGACGCACTGGACACGTGCCTGCCGGCTGATGTCCGCGGGAGTGGCGCTGGGGCTGTTGGCGGCGGCCGCCGGCGACGCGGTCGCCGAGGTGCCGCTGGCCAGGAAGGGCCAGGCGACGGCGGCCATCGTCCACAACGGTTGCCTCCAGCAGGCGAACGATCTTCAGGCGTATCTGAACCAGATCACCGGCGCGGAGCTGCCCCTTGTGGCAGACGCGGCCGAGGCCGAAGCGCTCGGCCTGCCAGGGCGGATCGTGCTCGAGAAGGTGGACAAGGTGCCGGGCGCAAGCGACAAGATCACCGGCAGCCAGGCGTACCGCATCAAGACCGACGGCAGCGCGCTGCGGCTGATCGGCACCGCTGAGTACGGCTTGACCTATGCGGTGTGGGGCCTGCTCGAGGACCACCTCGGCTGCCGGTTCTACACGGGGGCCTTCGAGGTGGTGCCGAGCAAGCCGACGCTGGCGCTGGGCAACATTGACGACTTCCAGGAGCCGGCCTTCATGCAGCGGATGTTCATCTGGTGGCCGGGCAGCATGCCGTGGGTCGTCAAGAACCGCGGTGGCGGCTACCCCGGCGACAACAGCCCCGGGAGCTATGGCTCCCATATCTACGGGCGGCACAACTTCTATCAGTTGCTGCCGCCCGAGGATAAGAAGGATGTCAAAGGGAACGTGACCACCAAGGGCTGGTTCGCCGAGCACCCAGAGTGGGCGCCGCTGATCAACGGCAAGCGGGCGCCCAACTGGGCAATGGCGTTCTGCTACACCAATCCCGAGCTGGCCAAGGCGCTCGCGGAGGCGCTGAGGCGCGACATCGAGGGCACCAAGGCTAGCCAAGGCGCCAAGTATAATCCAGCGCTCGCGGTTTCCGTCACGCAGGGCGACGGCTTCGCCGCCTGCCAGTGCGAGACCTGTCGGAAGGTCGCCCGCGAGGAGGAGTCCGAGGCCGGGCCGATGTTCCTGATGATCAACCGCGCTATCGAGATGCTGGAGAAGGACTACCCCACCCAGCAGTTCGTGACGCACGGCTACTTCGAGACGCTGCCGGCGCCGAGGAAGCTCCGGCCGCACAGGAACCTGTGGATCAACCTGGTGTCGAGCGACCTCTCGCAGAACGCCGCGGGCGACCAGGTCGGGCGCATCGCCGGCAACCCGGCCAACCGCGCCTACGCGCGGGCGCTCGAGGAATGGCCAGAGATCGCCCCCGGCCGCGTCACCGTCTGGCACTGGACGCCCTACCAGCCGGAATGGCCGACGATCTTCTACACGGCCGACAACGTGCGCTACTGGCAGCGCTGCGGCATCATGGGCGTCTATCCGCAGGTGTGCGGCGCGAACTGGAGCCGGATGTTCTGCTGGGTGTTCCTCAAGCTGGCCTGGAACCCCCAGGCGGACGCGGACAAACTGATCCGCCAGTTCCTCGATGGATACTACGGGCCGAGGGCCGCCCCCCACTTCTGGGAGTACCTCAAGCTCGCTCAGGCCGCGTATGAGGACAGTTGCCACGTGCCCAGTGCCGTGCGCTGGAGCGGTTGGACCGGCATCACGCACGCCAAGGTCTTCGCCCCGCACATGCCGAAGATGGTGGCCGCCATGGACCGGGTGCTCGCGGCAGCCAAGAGGGAGGCGAAGCCTGTCTACCTCACGCACGTCACGGAGGCGATGGGCACCTCGATTGACCCGGTCCGCCTGACTGTCGCGCGCGAGACGGGGGCCTTCGGCGTGGTGGCCAACCGGGCCGACGGCAAGCGCTGGTGGGTGCCTGCTCCCGATGCCGATCCAGGCCTGCCCGCAGTGCTGCGCCGCGTCACCGACGGCATGCAGCTCAGCGGCGGCGGCGAGCACGGCGTGCTGCGCCACATCTCCTGGTTCGTCGCCAACAACGGCGGGCCGGTCATCGATCTCAGGTCAAAGGCCTGCTCCGTCGGAGTCTGTCCGGACCTCAAGGGGCAGGTGGTCAGCATGAAGCCCTCTACCAGGGGCAAGGAACTACTCGCCTCCGAGGGCGCGGACGCCGGCTATCAGGACCAGTTCAAGTACAGCTCGGTCATCTGGCTGCCGCCCAACGTGCCCGAGGATGATCTCAGGGGCGGCTTGGGCAAGCGTGTCTGGTCGGGTCTTTGGAGCGACTACAGGAACCCGGTTGCGGACAAGCTGGACACGCTGACGATTCTCTCCCCGGCCTACTGGGGCTTCAGCCCCGACCGGCGCCTGCGGCGCACGGTCAGCGTGTCGGATGCCGGGATGACGGTCGAGCGCAAGTTCGAGACCATGCAGAAGGACAAGTTCGCCCCCTTCGACCACCGCTTCAGCACGCAATGGCTGTTGGCATTACCCCAGCCAGAGCTGGCCAGGGTGGCAATGACGGGCGGCGGCATCGCCAAGCTGCTCGACCTCCAGTACGCCGTGCCCGGCGGCATCAAGGGCGTCAAGGCCGGCGAGCGGCTGCCCGGCGCCGACTGGATGGACCAGCACTTCGACGACGTGTTGGCGGTCTCCGACGCGGAGGTAACCAAGCTGCCCGTCGCGCCCAATGCCACGGGCGACATCGTCATCCAGCTCGACCGCGGCGATGGCCTCGCGGCAGTGCTCACCACACCGGCCGCAGGCTGGGAAGCCGTTGAGATCAAGCCCGTCGTGGACAAACACTACCTGCACGTCACGCTCGTCGGCACTGTGGTCAAGATCACCCCGGAAACGAAGGCCGCCGCACTGCCAGCGCAGACCCTGGCCGCCAGGAAGGTGCCGGCGCGGAAGCTCACGGCCGGTAGGCCCGACAAGCTCGACACCGCATCCCCAGCGGCGAAGATCAAGCTCACCGGCGCGACCACCGCCATTAACGAGCCGGACGGCGCCGAGCTGGTCTGGATTCCTCCGGGCAGCTTCCTGCGCGGCAGCCCGCCGGGCCAAGGCGGCGGCGACGAACGTCCACAGAGGAGAATCCACCTCGACGGATACTGGATCTACAAGCACCCGGTCACCCTGGCGCAGTACAGGAAGTTCTGCGAGGCCATGGGCAAGAAGTTCGAGCCCACCTGGGGCCAGGGCATGCACGCGGAACCCAAGGGGGACCCCGATGCCTACGCGGCCCAGGCGAACTGGTACGAGGCGGCAGCCTATGGCCGGTGGGCAGGCGCGGCGCTGCCGACAGAGGCCCAATGGGAGAAAGCGGCCCGCGGCACGGACGGCCTCCAGTACCCGTGGGGCAACGACTGGGACCCGGAGAAGTGCGTCAGCTACGAGCGCACGCTGGGGAAGCTGACCTACGGCTTCATGCCCGTGGGCGTCTGCCCGCAGGGCGCCAGCCCCTACGGCGTGCAGGACGTGGCCGGCAACGTCTGGGAGTGGGTCGCCGACTGGTACGACCACTCCTACTACAGGGCAGCTCCCGGCAAGAACCCGAAGGGGCCGGAGAGAGGCGCCTACAAGGTCTTGCGCGGCGGGTGTGCGTTCTTCGACGAGCGCCTCAGCCGCACCGCGGCCCGCATGGTTCAGCCCCCGCAGGTCCGTGACTGGACGCCCACAGGCTTCCGCTGCGTCGTCACGGCCCCAGGCCCGGGCAAGGAGTAGTGTGGTGCCGTCGAGTCACAGGCCACTGAAGGGACAACCCCGTACGGGGTCCTCCCCTCGGTGACGTGTCAACGGAATGAGACAGATGAGGCAGATGGCTCATTCGCGCATTCCGAACCCGCTGCAACGAAAGGACGAGGTATGACCAGGTTTGCACGCGCCTTCACGGCATGGTCCGTTTCCGCTTGCGCCGCCTGCGCACTGGCCGCCGCTCCCAAGGCGCCTGCTGCCGAGCCGTGGCGGGCGAAGCTGCTGAAGGACTGGCGGGCGCTGCCCGAGCCGCCGGTCACGCCCTACGGGGGGCCCTTCGGCGAGGAGGCCCGCGGCTTCGTCGGCAAGCTCGACCGGGGCAGCCAGGACCCGAAGGTCCGGGCCGCTCTCGCGGGGTTCTACGACTGGGCACGGCTCGGGCTCTACGAGCCTGACAAGGACCCTCGCCCGATTGACGGGGAGCTGGAGGCCGCCATGCTGGAGGAGTGGCGGCGCATGGGCTACAACTGCGCCTACAAGGGCTACGCCTTCACCTTCCGCGTCGGTCGCTTCCTCAAGAAGCACGGCCTCCTCGGCGCCATTGACCAGACGCTCTGGGCCGGCAACGGCGAGCCGTATCTCCAGTACGACGGCACACCGGGCAACCGGGCGGGCGGCGATGGCAGCGGCAGCTTCCTCCTGAAAAAGCACTACGACGCCGGCGTGGGCCTGCTCGTGAACTATGTCCGCAACTTTGGCGACCTGGACATGTTCAAGGTGGGCGACGTTTACATCACGTGCAGTTGGGACGAGATTGGCATGCGCGAGCGCACGGCGCCCGACTACCGCGACGAGAGCATCGCCGAGTACATCGCGTTCCTGTGCGACGTCTGGTTCCAGGACAAGTCCCCTGCGGAGGACACGAACCAGGACGGCCGCACGTACAACGCCTTCACTGGCGAGAAGCTGCACTATTGGTGGGAGGTGCGGCCCCCGGTCCTCAGCCACCGCTGGTACAACGCGCCGCAGCCGGTGGACGAGCAGTGGACCCGCCAGGGCGCTTACAAGCTGTGGATGGACTACCACCGCTACTACACCTTCGAGTACTTCCGCCGCGTGAGCGCCGAGGCATCGGAGCGCCTGGCCGCAGAGGCATACGAACGCGAGCATAAGCGCGCCGTTGCCGCCGGCGAGCCCGCCAACGCCCACCTTCTGCGGCAGCGGACCGCCATGCGCGTGGACTGCTACCCGTTCCCAATGGCCTTCATCATGTGGCCGGGGATGAACGTGTTCTGGGGCCACAGCCTGTACTGGAACCACCGCCAGAACGCCATCATCAACATCGAGCAGTGCTGGCCCGAGCACCCGGCGATGATCGTGAACTATGCCGCCAGCGACCACCTGGCCCGCAAGCACGGCAACGTGATTATGGGTTGGAGCTGGTTCTTCCCCCGCCAGTTCGGCCAGGGCCACCTCTACGACGGCCCTGGCGACATCGAGCGCGCGCTCGCCCGCATGATGGGGCACACGGTGGACGGCATCCACCACTGGCTCTACGCGGACGAGTACCGCGGCCCGGCCGAAGGCCCGCTTCGCCAGCGCCGGCAGCTCGCCTACTGGCACAACTTCCTGCGGCACCACTACGCCACGTTCCTCGCCAGGTCCAGCCCCGTGCAGCCCGAGGCCGCCCTGCTCCTGCCCGACTACACCGGCTACTTCCACACGATGTTCCAGTACAACACCCACGACTTCGCGTGGACCGCGGTCGCCTTGGCCGCCGCCCAGATTCCCTTCGCCATCATCACCGAGGAGGAAGTCGAGCTGGAGCCGGACGCGCTCAAGCCGTTCAAGGCCGTCTACGTCATCGGCTCGGAGTGGAGCACGCCCACGCTGCGGGAGCGCTTGGCCGACTACGTGGCCGGCGGCGGCACGCTGTGCGCCAACGTGGATTCCCTCTCGCTCGACATCACAACCGGTGCCCGCACCGACTTCCTCGAGAAGGTCTGCGGCGTCAGGCTCACCCATAAGCACAAATCCTCCTTCAGGCCGTCCATGCAGACGCCCGAGGAGCGCGCCTGGGCCGCCCAGGTCGCCCTGCCGCAATTCCAGGGCACCAACGTGCACGAGACCGAATCGAAGCTCTGGAAGCGCGAGGGCGACAAATGGATGGCGGACGCGGATGCCTGGGCGAAGCTCGACGCCTCGCTCGCCGGCATGCCGAAAGCCGCGCGCGGCGGCATCCCGCAGAGCGTGCTCGACATGCGCAAGCCGCCCGTCATCCGCTACGCCGAGCAGCTCGGTGGCGGCACGGCCTCCTCGTACGGCGATGTCTGCACCGCCGAGGCCCTGCGCGGCAAGCCGGTCGCCTGGTATGGCGACAAGGTCTGCGCCATCGAGACCGAGCGGACCGTCTGGCTTGGCGACCGCCCCGGCGTCTCCATCCACGCCATCTTCCCGCGCCTGGACCTCTCCCGCGGCTGCGAGCCCGTCAACCCGTTCCTCACCCGCGGCTCCGACGACTACGAGAAGTTCCGCCCCCACGTCAGGGTCCTCGCCCGCGCCGCCGACAAGGCGGGCGTCAGGCGCCTTGTCACCCTCACCCGCGACGGCCAGTTCCCCTGCAACCTCGAGGTGCTGCCGCGCCTGGACGCGGCCGGCACGCTCATGGCCGTGGTGGTCAACCACGACGGGACCGATGCGGCCTACGATGTGACGATCGCCCCCGAGCACATGGCGAAGCCTGGGCTGAAGAACGCCGAGGCGTGGGACATGCTCCGCGAGCAGGTGCTCGAGGCCCCCACCGATGGCCGGTTCACCCTCAAGGTCGAGCCCTGGCGTGCCGCCGTCTTCATGGTCGGCACCGCTGAGGCACTGGCCAAGATCAAGGAGGCCCAGTCCAAGCTCAACGCAATGGACTTGAGCGTCCCCGCGTACTTCGCAACGCGAGGGAAGGCGAGCGGGAGGTGAAGGGGAACAAGCAAGGAAGATGCCCGTAACGCGGACGCGGTGCCGAGCCCTGATGACTGCATCTGTTCTCGTTCCACGCTATCCGGGCGATGCTGGTCTTGGAGACAAGGAGTAAATCACGCGGCTCAGGGTTCGCCATGTGGACCGCCGGGCTGAGCCGGAACATACCGGAGGGCCAACCCGATGCCGCCGGCGGAGGTCGAGTAGTTGAGCAGCAGGCGGCTGCCGGCGAATCTCAGCAGCTTCGTGATCAGCTCGCCGCCGGCATGAAGAAGGCGCCTCTGGTGGAGTTGAACGGCCGACCTCTGGACCGGAAGCTCTCGAGCGCCAGCGTGGATGGTCGCGACGCCTGGGTCGTGCCGCTCTTCCACGAAGCCAAGCTCACCGACGCGGCAGCGAGGCTGATCGAACGATACCGCCTGGCAACCGGCGAACTCGGTCGATCTGCGAAACAAGGCAGGTAGAAGGGGGTAAAAGCCGGATGGCACGCTTGTGTTGGCGGGTGTTCGTCTACAGCGAGTACGGCGACGCCGACCGCGACGGCCTGCCGAACTGGTTTGAGATGTACTGGTTCGGCAAGTGGGGCGACCTCCGCACCGCCACCGTCGCCGACCCCAAGTGGCCGCACCCGGAGGCTCGTATACGGAGTTGGCGCCCCGAAGCGGCCACGCTGCGGGGGGATTGGGGGGACGCGGATGTCCCCCCAAGGGGTGACAGTGGAGCGGTGCGAGCCGGCGCAGCACAGCGACACGCCAGAGGGGCGATAGCCCCTATGGAAGTGCGTCGTTTCGGCGGCTAACACACGTCATGGGAACTGCGAAACGACGCACTAAGGGCGACCCCCACGGCACCGGCAAGACCAACCTCCAGCACCACCTCGGCCAGACCGACCCCACCCTGCCGCCCGCCGAGCGTAAGGCTGTGGAGTGAAGCCCGAGGCAGCGCAAAGCGAACGCGCTACTGCCGCGGCCAAGTGGCCGACGGCGCTGGCATAGGAAACCCGCTACCGGCGCTCAGCCGGCCAAAGTAGAAAACTGAGGTCTGACCTCGCGCCTCCCCGCCTCCCCGCGCCTCCCGACATGCCCTCAATGCTGCTGGGTCTTCGTTAAAGCTGCCCAGTACGTGGTGCCAACGCCAACAGTGTAGTCCAAGTCGTAAGTCCTCGGTATCGGGTAGGCGTACCACGTACCGAGAAGATACCTGCTCAAGGCAAAGATGGATGTGCCAAGTATGAGCGATTTAGGACCGAAGGGATACAGCATGAGTCGCATACCTTTTTTCCGCGCGTTGTCCGAAGTAGCATCGACTATCTCCTTTAGGCGCGCCATGTCCCATATGGCCACCCGAACCAGTGAGACCGGAGCGGGATCCTTTTGGCGAGCAATATCGTCAAAGAGCCATCGGTTTTGCGCTTCGGTAACGAGACCCACCCGGGGGTCATCCGACTCAGTGACCACTATCACGCCTGCGTCAAGCGGCACGTCGTGAAGTGCCAGCCTCAATCGATCCCCCTGATGGCCCGGCAAGCCAATGCCTACCACACCTCTAGCCTCGGGCTCCGGATCTATGTCAAAAGGGGCGACAAGAACCTCCAGCCAAGCTCCCTTGTCCCAGACTTTTCGGATTGGGCTACCATAGTCCTCAGGCCGGCTATAGGCCAACAGTACACGACCGAGTTTCGGGGTTGTGGTGAGCCAGTAGGCCAAGGCAAGTGTATGGAGCTTCGTAAGGCAAGTGATGTCAAAGATGTACTGCACCTCCCGGCCGGCTCTGTGGTTCGAGGCATGCACTTCATCAAGTATTCCGAGCAGCGGTCCAAAGCGATAGCTAGGGATACGACGCAGTTGACATTCATCCCCCAGCAACTGCATCATGACATCACGGTTCTGGGTTTGCTTGAACTGGCCCTCGCGCTCAGGTTGTATCCGGGTGGGGTAGTCGAGCACGATGCCTTGCGATGCGCATATGCCTAAGCGTGCAAGCATGTGGAGGGAGCCGCAGCATCGGTCCTCAAAGCTGGCTGCCCCAACCCATAAGAGCGGGGCTCCGTCATGCTGACCAGCGAGTTCCAGGGATGTTGAGAAGTTGGTCAACTGGGCACGGCTACTCATTTTGTCTTTCTTCTGGCTCCGGCGGCAACCCAGTCCTTCACCGCCTTTGCCTGAGCGACCAGCTTAGCGCCCAGATGGTCTAGCGACGTGGGAAGTTCAACCCGTGGATACGACGAAAGCAAGTCTGGAATTGCCTCGGCCCGAGGTAGCGCCGAAGCGTTGAACAGGATCAACTGCCGCCGAAAATGACGGTGCGCCATGTAGGCTCTGTCCTTTGTGGTGAAGATCCCGCCGGCAAGGCAGGTGAGATAGTCGTCGGAGGTCCCTGTAAAAAGGAGCGCCAGTGTTCCGGCCCTGCGTGCCCGCTTGATGGCCTCAAATAGAACAGCAGAATGATCCTCTAGCGCGAAGGCCTCGAATTCGACCCCATATTCTCTAATCTTGTCGGCACACTTGCGGCCTGTCTCTTGTACCAATGGGCCTGCCCCCATCAGCGTCACAATCGTGGGCTTTGGAGAGAATGCCATGTCGATGGCAGGGGGTTGGTAGATCCACCTATCCACCCGATCCGCGGGTTCGTTCAGCAACCGAATCACGGACTTGAAGAGCTTGTCGCGCTGCTCTTCGGTGTCGTAGAACTGAAACTGCCTCGCGGTGAGCCAGCCAGGGTAGGTCCCGATAGAATCCTTGACCTTTGAGACCAGCACCACTGGCTTATTCAGACCAACAGCCCAGCCGTACTCGACAAAGATGTTTCTGTTCCCTGTGCTCAGGTCACAGATGACCATGTTGCACGATTCCACCTTCTGGAGTATCTTTGGAGAGAATTGTGGGGAGCCGTGGATCTCCCCTTGGACGAGGGTGACCGTGTCAAGCAAGCGTTTTCCGAGATGCACGGCCACTTCTGCTTCTGAGGTCTCCCGATGAGGGTCACTCATCCAATAGGAGATGAAAATGCGTTTTGTGCGGACCCCACGGGGTTCGGAGGGTTTGATCCAGCGCTTCAAGTCCGTTTGGCGTACGTCACACTGCACACATTCTTCGGGAACGTTCGGAGAGAGTCGGCTGGTGTCCGATACCAGGAGGAGTGGTCCGACCTCGAAACTCTCCGGCAACTGATCCAGGACGTACCGTTCGTTAGCACTTGGAAAGAGAATCCCATGTTTCAGCGCTACCCGAAAGAACGCCGCCACATCCTCGTCCACACTGGCGAAGAGGTCTCGCCTGAGCAGGCGAAGGGTCGCTCGGATGATGCGGTCAGCACCGTGTGAAACGCGCTTCAACGCCTCTTTTCGCCATTCGCGCAGGACTTCCGACGGGTTGGCACACCAAGCGCGAAGTGCATCCTTGACGATATCTTCGTATCTATGCGAAACTCCAACTATCGCGTCGTGCCAAGCCGTGGGACTCTTGCCGACAAGGATATTCTGCTCGTACACCTGACAGATTTGAATGGCCAGCCTGAGAGACGGCCATGTTAGCGCAGCCAGTGCTCGTGACTGGCTGGCAAGCTCCTTCCCAGGGATCCCCAGAAAAGGCAGCTTCTGCAATACCGCCGTGATGAGAGATTCGCGCAGATCAAGCTCGAGTTCGCGACCGATGCTGAGGACTTGGTACGTTTCACCGGCGACCACGTCTCTTGGCATGACCGCTTGTTCAGGAGCCGTGGGGCAAGGTCTGCTCGCCATTATGGTTGTGTACGAGGCGGTACGCCTAAGGAGGCTGGCGATAGGTTGGAAGACCGGTGCGGGCACTTGGTCAACCTGATCTATTAGCAGCACCAGAGTCTTGTGGGCCTCGCGCCGAACTGAATCCCCAAGTGACCCCGCCACCACATGGACAGGGGGCATCTCGTCAGTAAAAGGGGCGCCGGAAACAAGCGCTTCCCTCAGCCTCCTGCGGGCCTCCAGTGTCCAGTCCTCAAAGGTGCGTGTCCGACGATGCCATGGAAACAGTCTCTGGGCGTCTGTTGTGCTCTCAGGGTGTAGCACAGTGGCCACATTGGTAACCAGCGCGAGACTCACTGCCAGGCTCATGCAATCAAGCATCGCCCGATCGCGCGGGGAAAGCGGCTCATGGCCGTAAAGCGGCAACTCGCCGGCAATCTTAGCGATCCAGTGCTGCAGTTCCACATAGACCGGTAGCAGGTCTGGAGCGGCCCTCCATTCAGTGCAGAGGGCCTTGAGCATGATTGTCTTGCCTGCACCTCGGGGACCAAGCACAAGCCAATGCTCGGTTGGTTGTGGCACCCCGCCAGGATGTTTGACGTAGCGGTTGGCGGCAACATCCGTCGAATAGCGGTCCGCGTCAATCTGGATGGGCGGCACTGGGTCAGTGTCTGCCATCTTCCATCCACCTTAGCTGGGTGACCCGCTTTGAGGAGCAAGATCCCTCGGGTCGTCCACCTTTCCACTGACATCAGCAGTGACCCGTACACCAGGCATTGTATGCCGGCTCGCTTGCGTTGTCAAGCGATTTTTCCTCGGGGGCCAGCGGGCCACGTGTGTCGCAGCTTCAAATGTCAATTGTCCCGCCCTGAGCCAACTTGGAAGCGGTCGGGGGCGTTGAGCTTTGTGCCTCGGCAGTCCAAAGCGGTTTCAAGCGACTGGACCGCTCGCCGGCTCGCGGTGCCCCCAACGGGCTGCCGCATGTCCTTCAGTGCCTCGCCTGGGCGATGGGGCGGGGTCTTTGCCTTCTACCTCGCGGCTTGACGGTCGGAACCGGGGCTGCTATCTTGACGGCATGGCAAGGCCGCTACGGATCGATCTGCCGAACGCCGCTTACTATGTGACCAGCCGCGGGCTGGAGGGCCAGGGGATCGTGCGTGATGAGGAGGACTGCGGGAGGTGGCTGGCCCGGCTCGATGCGGTGGCGAGGCGGCGTTGGCGGGTGGTGGCCTTCGTGGTGATGCAGAGCCACCATCATCTGCTGGTCGAAACACCCGAGGCCAATCTGTCGGCGGGGATGCACGATCTGAATGCCGGCTATGCGATGGCGTTCAATTGCCGCCACGGGCGCCACGGGCCGCTGTTCGCAGGGCGGTTCAAGGCGATTCTGATCGAGCCGGGGTATCGCTACTGGGAGATCAGCCGCCACATTCATCTGAATCCCGTGCGGCTGGGGCATGCGAAGCGCCCGCAGGACTGGCCGTTCGGGAGCTGTGGGGTGTATCTCGGCACGGTGCTCGCCCCGACGTGGCTGGCGTGGCGGGAGGCGATGGCCGGGCACGGGGCGACGGTGGCGGAGGCGCAGGAAGCCTACGGGCGGTTCCTCGCGGAGGGGGTGGAGAGGCCGGGCGTGTCGCCGCTGTGGGCGGCGACAGTGGGGGTGGGGCTGGGCTCGCCGGAGTTCGTGTGGCGGCTGGCGGAGTGGCTGGAGGGCCGGATGAGACGGCGCGGCCTTGCGGCCGCGACCGAAGACGGCAGACGGCAGACAACAGACGACAGCGAGGTAGGGCGTGCATACTTGCACGCGGAACGGGCTGCCGCACGGGTGAAGGTTGACTCAATCGAGCGGGCGGTGTGCGCGGTGTTCGGGGTCGAGGAGGGGCGGCTGCGGGAGAGGCGGCGATGGCGGAACGAGGCGCGGGCCGTCGCGCTCTACCTGTGTCGGAAGTGGGCGGGGATGACGCTGGAGGAGCTTGGGGAGCGGTTCGGCGGGGTGAGCGCGCAGGCGGTCAGCCGGATGGAGGCCCAACTGGCCCGCGACCTGCTCCGGGACACGGGGCTGGGAGAGCGGGTGGGACGGTGCGAAGGTGAGTTGGGGTTGAGACAAGTTGAAAAGGTCGGGGCCTGACCCTGGCTCCCCGGGAACCCGGCGAGTCTGGCGAGTGTGGCGAAACTCAGCGGGTTGGGGTGAGATGTGGGAATGGCCCCAAGATGTAGGGGGCAGGAAGCCCCTCATTTTTCCAGGAGAGCGATGATGGTGCGTCCGCGGCTGCGCTCGACCCGCCCACGCTGATGCGCAGCCAGGAGGCCCAGGGCACCGCTGTCGTCGGCAGCTTCCCCCAGGGCGCCAGCCGCGATGGCATCCTGGACCTGGCGGGGAACGTGGCCGAATGGTGCGGCGACTGGTACCAGCTCTACCCAGCCGAGGCGCAAACCGATCCCCTGGAGGTCCGCGAGAGCCACAGCCGCTGCATCCGCGGCGGCTCCTGGGGCTACTACGGCCACAGCCAACGCAGCCGCCACCGCGAGTTCAACAGCCCCGTCTACATGGGCTACATCTACATCGGCTTCCGCGTCGCCCTGCCCGAGGCCGGCTACAGGAAACTCCGCCTCAAGGACTAGCCGCCGGTAGTGGTTGGCGAAGCGGCGCTCGGTGAGCCCATCCGCGCCACCCCTGCCGTGGCCGGCGGCTGCGTCTGCGTCCGGATGGCGAAGGCGGGACATTGCATTGCGCCGGCGGCGCGATGATGAAACAAGCAGGTGAAAGGACAGACACGATGAAGACGACGATGACGACCGAACGGACAATCGGCATGATGCTGTTTGCGGGTCTGCTCCTCGCCGCCGGGGCGGCGCGGGCGGCGGATGCTGCCAAGACTGGCGCCGGGAATACCGAGCCCGATCCGAACTACAAACCCACGCGGAATCTGTCGCGATTCTTCGCCAAGGTCAAGTCGGGGCAGCCGGTGACGGTGATGGGAATCGGCGGCTCGGTCACGGCCGGGAACAGTTGGGCGCCCATGAGCGTGGAATGGCTGCGGAAGCAGTGTCCGGGCAACCAGATCCACTACGTGGACTGCGCCTTCGGCGGCCTGCCGCCCTGGCTGATGGTGTTCCGGATGCGGCGCGACATCCTCGCGCACGCGCCGGACCTGGTGTTCATCGAGTACGCGGTGAACTCCTATGGCGACAGGGAGCGCAATTGGCTGGCGGAGGACGGCATGGTGCAGCAGCTCCTGCGCGGGCCGAACCAGCCGGAGATCGTCTTCGTGTACGTGGGGGCCGTCGAGTCGCTGAAAGACAAGAAGCGCACGCTGGATGCGGTCAAACCGGTGGCCCGGCACTACGGCTTCCACGAGGTGGACGTCTTTGCGCACCTGCAGAAGAAGATCGAGGCGGGAGAACTCAAGTGGGGCGACGCCATCGGGGACATGGTGCATCCCAATCGGCGCGGCCACGCCATCTACGCGGAGGCGGTGATCGACCTGTTCAAGCAGCAGATACCGCTGGCCGACAAACCCACCCCCGTGCCGCCGGTGCCGGCCCCGTTCTTCGGCGACGAGTTCACCACGGCAGTCGTGTTGCCGATTGCGGCGGCCCAGGTGAGTCCTGAGTGGAGTGTCAAGCCGCAACAACAAAGCTCTCCGCCGCTGATGGACGAGATTTACGAGACCGACCGTCCGGGCGCGACGATGACGGTGAGGGCAAACACGACCATGTTCGGCCTGTTCCTGATCGTCAATGAGGCGTCCGGCCGCATCGCCTGGTCGGTAGACGGCGGCCCGGAAACGGAATTCGACCTCTTCAACGGCTTCCAGTACTACTCGCTCAATCTTCTGGCCAGGGGGTTGCCGCGCGGGGAGCACGCGTTGAAGGTGAAGGTGCTGCCCAAGTCCGAGAGGTCGAAGGGCAACCGCGTGATCATCGGCGGGATCTGCGTGACGAACCCGAAGCCGTGACCGACGGAATTCTAACAAATTCCGCTCTGGGGAAGGACGGGCGAAGGGATGAAATGGGAAGGGATGGGACACGATGAAAACGACAAGAAGAATAATCGGCACGATGTTGTTTGCGGGGTCGCTGGTCGCCGCCGGGGCAGCGAGGGGGGCGGATGAGGCCAGGCCGGCGACGCCGGGCGCGGCTACGGCGGACGGGCAGGACTGGCCCTGCTGGGGCGGGCCGAATGGGAACCTGCAGGTGGACACGCCGATCAAACTGCTCGACAGGTGGCCGGAGGGTGGGCCGAAGGTGGTGTGGAAGGTGAACTACGGTGAACTGATGCCGCTGGCCGGGAACGAGAAGGGCGGCGGCTACGGCTCCAGCAGTCCTGTTGTTGCCAAAGGTAAAGTGTATGCATATTCGATGCGACAACGCACGTTGACCGAGTCGGATCAACCCGATAAATCATGGCAGACCGACCACGTGTTCTGCTTTGACGCGAAGACCGGGGCGAAGTTGTGGCAGGCGGACCTGGGGATGGGCATGTATTATCCGGTATGCCAGACGACGCACGGCGGGGGCGGGCTGAATTCCCCGACGCCGTGCGTGGCGGACGGGCGGCTGTTCATCAACGGCAGCGGTTCGCAGACGTATTGTCTGGACGCCGACACCGGCAAGGTGCTGTGGCAGGTGAAAAACGGATTGCCCTCGAACTATCTCGTGTTTGTCTCGTTCGTGGTGGCGGACGGCAAGGCGATCACCTTCGATCACGACCCGAGCAGCAAACCGCCTGGCCCGCCCACCGGCGACTGTGAGTACGATCTCTGCCGGTTGACCGCCTATGACGTGAACAGCGGCAAGAAACTGTGGAAGACCGCATTCAGCCAGGGCGCATGGAACAATCTCGGTGAAAAGACGCCGATCGTCTGGCGGCCGGATGGTCCCACGGGAAAGACGTATATCCTGGCGAACCGGCGATGCGTGGACGCCTCGGACGGCAGACTGTTGTGGGATTACGGGGGTGGCAGATGCAGCCAAGGATGTGCCGTGGACGGTGGTATTCTGGTGACCAGGACATATCCGCATACTGGCAACGGGGCTCGTGCGTATGCAATCACAAAGGATGGGTGCGCACAGTCTCCTCTCTGGCTGGTGCCCACCGGCGGCGAGCGCGGGGGGTCGCCGATCATATGCAAAGGCTACGTCTATCTTCTGTCCGGTTATGAGTCGTTCTGTGTGGAGGCGGCCACTGGGAAGGTGGTGTGGAAACTGGAACGCAAGGAAGTGCGGAACAGTCCGTCCTGGGGCGAGTGCTCTTCTCCCATCCGGGTGAACGACAAGTTCATCAAGTCCGTTGCCGACGTGCATGGATCTCGCGGCAAGTATACGGGTTGCATAACAATGGTCCAGGCTTCGCCTGCGGGTTGGGAATTTCGCCGCGCCTTCCAACCGTGCGGCGGGTTCAGCACTCCCGCTTTCGCTGCCGGCAGACTATACGTTCAGGCGAGTAACATGGGCACGCTCAGTTGCTACGATCTTACGGAGGCAGGGAACCAGGGAGCACCGGCATTGGTGACCACCAAGCCAGCGCCATCCGCCAAGGAGGCGCCCGGCGCGATCGTTCCGTCGCCGAACGTCACAGGATCGGCCGAAGGGCTCCTCGCTGCGGGCTCGGCTGGCCAATGGCCCGCCTTCCGCGGACCCGGCACTCTGGCGGCGGTCGAGGACAAGAATACCGCCGTGACGTGGAACACCAAGACCGGCGAAGGCATCCGCTGGAAGGCCGAGGTGCCGCTGGGCGGCAGCAGTTCGCCGATCTTGTGGGGCGAACGGGTATTCCTCACCGGCGCCGTGGAGGGCCAGGCCGCCGTGTTCTGCTTCGATGCCAAGTCGGGCAAGCTCCTTTGGCGGCGCGATGTCCGCCTGACCGGCAAGGTGCAGTTCATGAGCAAGGACACGGGCTATGCCGCGCCCACCCCGGCCACCGACGGGAAGCGGGTCTTCGCCGTCTTCGCGACTGGCGATGCGGCTGCGTTCGGCCTGGACGGGACGCCGGCGTGGACAATGAGTCTGGGCGTGCCCGACATCCCTTACGGCTACGCCTCCTCCCCTGCGCTCTTCAAGGAACTGCTGCTGATCCAGTATGACCAAGAGTCGAAGGAAGGGGGCAAAGCGGTCCTGGTGGCGCTGGACACGCAGAGCGGGCAGGCCGTCTGGCGCGCGAAGCGGTCCTTTGGCCCGTCCTGGTCATCGCCGCTCGTGATCGGGACGCGCGGCGGCCCGCAGATTGTCGCCACCGCCTGCAACGGAGTGGCGGCCTACAATCCGGCCGACGGCAGCGAGATCTGGGCCGTGCTCTACGAGTCGCGGGACCTGGCTCCCTCCGCGGGCCTTGCCAAAGGGCGGGTCATCGTCCCGATCGCCGGCGGCGGAACCCTGGCGGTCTCCCCGGACGGCAGGGGCGACGTGACGAAGACGCACGTGGCGTGGCTCAACGAGGACGCCTGTTCGGAAGTCCCGTGCCCGGTCGGCTACGGCGATTGGGTCTTCCTTGTGTCCTACGGCAAGCTGATGTGCCTGAGGGCGGGCGACGGCAAGGAAGTGGGCTCGCGCGACCTGGACGCCCAGTTCTGGGCGTCGCCGGTGGTGGCGGGCGGCAAGCTCTACCTGGTGAGCCGCGAGGGCAAGGCGACGATCCTCAAGGCGGGTCCGGCCTGCGAAGTGGTCGGCGAAGCCACGCTCGGTGAGCCTGTCTGCGCCACCCCTGCCGTAGCCGGCGGCTGCCTTTTCGTTCGCACGGCGAAGACTCTGTACTGCATTGGCCGCCCGGCGCTATGACGAATCAGCCAGAAAGAAGGAAATCACGAGATGAACACAACCAACCTTCCGCGTCGGAGATTCATCGGGTACGCCGCCACTGCAGCCGTTACAACCACGGCAGCCCGGCTCGTAGGCGTTCGCCGCCAACACCCCGTCAGCCGGGCCAAGCCCGCTGAAGACGCAAATGGAGGAAGGCATGAACAACAGGTTCCGAAATGACGGCACGAGATATCAGGCTACGGTCCCCGATACCCTTGACCTGGCGGAACGGGCCGCGCTGGCCATCCGCGGCCTCGGCGGCATCATGGACCCGGCAATGGGGTATATGCCGTTCTGGAGTATCCAATACGCGACCCGTACGCCTTACATGTATCACTACGGCTCCGCCAGCATCACCTGCGATCCGAAGACCGGTCAGTCCTGGCCCCTGCTTCGGCTCATGTCCGGCAGCCGCGATTTCGAGGAGGTCGAGACGCTGAACCGGGCCGGCATGAGCGCCCGCGTCGAGGAGGGGCTGTACTGGGACCGTTACGACCCCGCGCGACCCTGGCGGAGCATCTACGGCGACTCGGAATCCCGTTACGGGAAGGGCCGGAACGAAGATTTCTGCGTGGTGGGGGCGGCAGGCATCATGGCCCGGGCGGCAATCACCTGGTGGGAGCAGACGCGCGATCCCCGGTTCGAGCGCTTGGCCGCCGAACTGGTCGCCGGCATGCGGCGCGTGGCAATCCTCAAGGACGACTACGCCTACTACCCCGAGAAGGGCGGCTGGGGTGAGCCATGCACCTATCCGCGCAGCGGCTGGCTGAACACGGACGAACCGCAAGGCGCCACCGACGGAGCCGAGGGCGACATCGCGTGCTACCAGGCGAACCAGATGTATGCGGCGGCAGAATGGTACGCCATCACTGGCGACCGCGAGGCCCTAGACTTGGCCACCCGCCTGGCCCGCTTCTGCATGAAACCGAAGCTCTGGGGCGGTGTGCCCGACCCGGACCGCGAACACGCCAAGGCCCAGGAACTGCCCGGGCATGTGGCGGCCGGCCTCCCTGACCCGGCGTGCACTGCCGGGGCGGAACTGGGCCACTGGTTCAGCCACTTCCACGCCCGCGCCATCACTCTGCGCGGGCTTCTGGAGTACGGCCGCGCGACCGGCGACGAGCGCACCCTCGAGTTCGTCCAGCGCGCCTACGAGTTCACCCTGAGCCAAGGCATTGCTCGCATGGGCTGGATCAACTGCTACCCCGCGGCCACCGACACTTGTGAGGGATGCGCGCTTGGCGACCAGGTGGCCCTGGGTATCCGACTCTCGGACGCCGGCCTTGGAGACTACTGGGACAACGTGGACGCCGTGGTCCGCAACCAGCTCGTGGAAGACCAGTGGACCCGGGCCGACCTGCTGGAGAAGGTCGCGGCGGCTTCGCCCGAAGGGGACAGCCGCACAAAGTTCCTGCCGGGGCAGGCCTATTGGGACAACGTGATCTCCCGCAGCCTGGGGGTCTTCGCCGGCGTGTCCAAGCCGGACTGCATCCCCGCTGCCGCTTACGATTGGACCGGCACCGGAGGCTTCGACTCGGTGGAGAAAGATGGGCTCCAGTTCAACAACAACCGGTGGGCTGGCGAGAAGGGCAGCATGTTCGTGAGATTCGGCCCTCCGACGGTCACCTGGTGGACGACGCACAGCGGCAACCGCCGCGATTTCCCGGTGTCGGCGCCCAATGTGGCCGTTGGCAGCAACTGGGGGCACGTGACCAGGGGTTCTCCGTTCCCGATGAAGCTCAGCGAGATCGAGGCTTTCAATGCCTCGTGGTCCGTAACGCTGCCGCCTAAGAAGGACGGCCAGATGTTCCGGGTCTACTATCAGCTCTACTTCTCCGACGGTCCCAAGGGGAAATACAACAAGGGTGACTTTGCCCCGACCCTCTACGCGGTGAATTGTTCGCCGAACTTCTGGGCCAAGGACGCAGGAACACACGACATTGCAGGGAAGAAGTGGAAGATCTGCGACAGTGCGACGAGTTCGGGAATGGGGCGGTACATGGTTCCGCTGCTGGTGCCGTTTCTGGAGCCTGACCGGAACGGGGTGATCAGAATCGAAGACCTGGACCTGAAGGCTCTGATCGACTGGCATGTCGCCAAGGGGTACTACAGCCCGGATTCCCACTGCATGGTCGTCCAGGCAGCCTGGGAGATCTGGGTCCTGGGAGAGGATCTGAAAACGAACGATACGGTCTTTGTGATCAAGAAGAAGGGCCAGCCGGCGGTCACGATACCGGCGTGGTCAACGCTCGTAAAGAAATAGCGGTTTGGAACTGAAGGGCAGGAGAGTTCGGAAACATGCTCACAAGACGACGTGAGTTCCTTCACTCCCTGTCGGCGCTGGATGGAGTCGGCCTGGCTGCCCGCTATGACCCGGGTGCATCCGCTTGCGCAGGCGTGAGCGGACGTCATGATTGTGTGAAAGGGACACCATGAAGCGAGCAGGAAACTCTCTACCAGTGGCAGTTTCCTTTCTGATAATGGCACCGGCATGGCCCGCTTTGGCCGAGAACTGGCCGCAGTTCCGCGGGCCGACTGGACAAGGCATGTCCAGCGAGAAGGGCGCGCCGGTGACGTGGAGCGAGACCGAGCACATTGCCTGGAAGACACCAGTTCCCTATGCTGGTTGGTCCTCGCCCATCGTCTTCGGCGACCGTGTCTTCGTGACTGGCACCACCCGTGATGGGGTGAGCTGCCACATCATCTGTTTGGACCGCCGGACGGGCAAGATCCTCTGGGACACGGAGGTCTTCCTGCAGTCGCCGGGCACCTGCGACGGACGGAACTCGCACGCGACGTCAACACCCGTGACCGATGGCGAGCGCGTCTACGCCTTCTTCTCGAGCGGGAGCGCCGCCGCCGTGACCTACGACGGCAAGGTGGCATGGACCAATCGGAGCATCAAGTTCCATGTCGTCTACGGCATGGCCTCCTCGCCCATGCAATACCGAGACTTGCTGATCATGAACTTCGACGGGACCGACCCAAGGACCGACGACGGGCACACGCGGGCCTGGGACAAATCGTACGTCCTGGCGCTCGACAAGGCTACCGGGAAAGAGAAATGGAAGGCGATGCGTGGGATGTCGCGCGTCGCCTATACGACACCGATCGCGATTGATTCCCGCGGTACGCCTCAACTCATCACTTGCGCCGGCGATGTTGTCCAGGGTCTCAATCCGATCACCGGGGAGAAGATCTGGTGGGCCACCCACCGGGGTGAGGGCCTGGTTCCGTCGCCGGTGTCGGGCGACGGGATGGTCTTTGCCACATCCGCGTTTCCCACCAGTGTGCCGGAGGGAGAGGCGGTCCGGGCCTTCCGCCTGGGCGGCCAGGGCGACGTGACGAAGAGCCATCTGGCGTGGTCCCACAGCAAGGACATGTCGAAGATCCCGTCGCTGGTTTGCGCCAACCACGCGTTGTTCCAAATCAACGAGAGCGGCGTGCTGACGTGCCTTAAGAGCAACACCGGCGAGGTTCTCTGGCGGGAACGTCTCCGCGGCCCGTTTGGCGCGTCGCCCGTCTGGGCGGATGGGAGAATCTATCTCCTCTCCGAGAAAGGCAGGACCACGGTGGTGGAGGATGGCCCGCAATCCAAAGCGGTGGCCGAGAACGACCTGGGCGAGAAATGCTGCGCCAGCCCGGCCATCTCCCAGGGGAAGATCTTCATTCGCTCCGAGAAGCACTTGTTTGCCATCGGCGGACAATGAGGCTGCCCACCTGGCTGGAGCGAACAGTGCGAGGCCGTCAATGCCGACCTCTTCGTCGAACTGCACGGCAGCCCCGAAGGGAACTCCCGGGCCATGGCCTGCCTCCTCCACGCGCTTGCTGGCGAGCCCGACGGGCGGGACGCTGCTGAAGGCGCCCGGGATCGAGATCCAGGCCGCGGCGCGCGAGTACACCGGCAAGGTGACGGCGGCGGACTTGACCCTGGCCGACGCCCGGCGTATCATCGCGGAGGCGTTGGCCGCGGCGCCGTCACGGCCATGAGCATGCGCAGCGCGAGTGGCGCACAGCTTCCTGCGCGCGACCGACAGTCACGACTGCGGCCGCGGGCGGCGCCTACAAGGCGGGCCATTTCCTGCGGCAGCAGGGCCCGCGACCCGAAGGCACGGACGAGGAGGTCCGATGCGCCGACCTTGCGCAGAACGGCAACGTCGCGCGGCATCGCCAGGCACAATGATCGGAGAGGAAGGTCAATATGACGGCGACGCCGAAGAAGGTCAGGGCAGTAGTGATGACGGGGCCGGGCGCGATGGAGATCCGGCGGTATCCCTATCCCGCGAGTGACAGAGATTCGGCGGTGCTTCGCATCGAGATGTGCGGCGTCTGCGGCACGGACAAGCACATCTTCAAAGGGGAGGCAACGACGATCCGCGGCAAATCCATCTTCCCCTACATCGGCGGACACGAGATCATCGGCACGGTCGTCGAGATCGGAAGCAACGCCGCGACGATCAAGGAGTACGACCACAAGCCGCTTCGGGTTGGAGACCGGGTGGCGGTGGCGGTGGAGGTGAACTGCGGGAAGTGCTGGTACTGCCGGAACCAGTACAACAACATCACCTGCGAGAACCAGGTGATGGCCTACGGCATACATCCGGGCTCCGAGGCGCCGCCCCATCTGCGAGGCGGGTTCGCCGAGTACATGTACATCGCCCCGGGCACGTCGCTGTTCAAGGTCCCCGAGTCCGTTCCGACGGATGTGGCGGTCTTCGTTGAGGAGATGGCTGTCGCCTACCATGCCCTCGCCCGGGCCGCCCAGCCCTTTCCCGCGGTGAAGGAAGGGTTCGGGCCCGGCGACTCGGTGGCCATTCTCGGGAATGGACCGCTCGGAATCCTTCACGGTATCATGGCGAGCATCCAGGGCGCGGGCCTGAGAATCGCCACGGACCTTGCCGACCGGCGGCTCACCAAGGCCAAGGAACTCTATGCCGACGTCACGATCAACGCCTCCCGGTCCCCGGCGGCGGAGAGGGTGCGAAGGGCCAGGGACCTGACGGAAGGCGTGGGACCGGACTTGGTGATCGAGTCGGCCGGCGACCCAGCGGTGTTCCTCGAGGCGCTGGAGATGGTGCGGAAGGGCGGGACCGTGATCGAGGTCGGCAACTGGGTGGATACCGGCCAGACCGTACCGTTGAATGTGATGCAGCACATCGCCAGCAAGAACGTGCACATCCATTCCGTGTTTCATTGCGGCGCCAACTGGGGTCCGGTGTTGCGGGTGATGGCGAAGCACGCCGAGCGGTACCCGTTCGCCTCGTTGATATCCCACCGTATGGGGTTGGAGGAACTGGCGGCGGACATGGCCGTGGTCGTGAATCCGGATGAGTGCATGAAGGTGGAAGTGGTACCGCATAGGAAACGGAGGTAAGCCGCGATGGGCATGAAGAGCGTGGACGACCAGGTCGAACGATGGGGCGTCTTCGAACTGTCTGCAGACGGTCCTGACACCGGGAATCCGTTCGCCGAGGTCATTTTTGGGGCCGTCTTCAAGTACGATCATCGCGAGGTCCGGGTCCGGGGGTTCTACGACGGCGACGGGACCTACAGGGTCCGCTTCATGCCCGACCGGGAAGGCGCATGGTCGTTCCGGACGGTTTGCGCGCGTCAGGAGCTGGACGGGCTGCGCGGGGAATTCACCTGCACGCCTCCTTCGCCGGACAACCACGGCGTCGTGCGGGTGAACGATATCCATCATTTCGCTTACGATGACGGCTCGCCGCATTTCTCCGTCGGCACCACCTGCTATGCGTGGGTACACCAGTCCGAGGAGCTTCAGAATGCCACCCTGGCGACGCTGAAGACCGCGCCCTTCAATAAGCTGCGGATGTGTGTGTTTCCGAAATGGTATGACTACAACCGCGGCGAGCCGGAGCACTTCGCGTTCCCCGGCTCGCCGAACGCCGGCTGGGACTTCGCGCGCTTCAATCCCGCGTTCTTTCGGCGCCTGGAGCGGCGCGTCTTGGACTTGATGAGGCTGGGAATCGAAGCCGACATCATACTCTTCCATCCCTATGACAAGTGGGGCTTCGCCAAGATGGGAATGGAGCGGAATGTCGGCTATCTGCGCTATCTCATCGCCCGCCTTGCCTCCTTCAGGAACGTCTGGTGGTCGCTCGCCAACGAATACGACTTGATGACCGACCTGACCATGAATGACTGGGACGAGCTCTTCAGGACCGTGCAGGAGAACGACCCCTACGGTCATCTCCGCTCGATCCACAACTGCCACGCCTTTTACGACCACGCCAAGCCGTGGGTGACTCACTGCAGCGTGCAGCGCAGCGACGTGGGGGAACAGGTGGACCTCTGTCGCCGCCAGTACGCGAAACCGGTGGTGGTTGATGAGTGCTGCTATGAGGGCAACGCCGAGCACGGCTGGGGCAACATCTCCGGCGAGGAAATGGCGCGCCGGTTCTGGGAAGGCGTCGTGCGCGGCGGCTACGTGGGCCACGGCGAGACCTATGTGCGGCCGAACGACAGGCTCTGGTGGTCCAAGGGCGGCGAACTGGTCGGAACGAGCCCGGCGCGCATCGCGTTCATGCGCGAACTCGTGGAGGACAGCGTCGGCGCCGCTTTCCGGGAGAGGGACCCCCGGAAGGGGAAAACCCAGGGCCTGACGCCCTTCTCGGGTGAGTGCGGCGGGATCAAGGACAGGCTTTACCTGTTCTACTTCGGCCTGAACCGTCCTTCGTTTCGCGAGATGACCACGCCCGGCGAAGGCCAATACGCGGTGGAGGTCATAGACACCTGGAACATGACCATCCGGAAGCTGGACCGCGTGGTCCAAGGCAAGTTCCGGGTGGAACTGCCTGGAGAGCCGTATATGGCTCTGCGCCTGCTGCGGGCCGATTGACCGGGCGAGACGGCCGGCCGCTTTCCCTCGGCGGTCACGGCGTGCGCCGGGGAGAGCTCCCTCTTCCCGGCTTGACCGCCGGGCCCGAACCCGGGCCAGGCGATTCTGAGGCCTTTTGGTCAGGAGTGGAGAACTACGAGACGGCGATGCGGCGTGTCGGACAAGGCAGTCCTCGCACTCCTGTCTCTGGCGGGTGCGCCGGACAAGCCCATCGTCGTCCGCGCCTGCCCACCTGGCTGGAGCAGACAGTGCGAGGCCGTCAATGCCGACGTCCTCGTCGAACTGCACGGCAGCCCCGAAGGGGACTCCCGGGCCATGGCCCGCCTCCCGCATGCGCTTGCCAGCGAGCGTCGGGCTGCCGCGGAGCAAGCGAGACGCTGGGTCGGCTGCTCGAAGGGGACATTCCGGAAAAGCGATCTCTGAGGAGTGAAGGGGAAAGTGGGATATGAAGGTGCTCATCATCGGCGGTACGGGTAATATCGGAACGGCAATCACACAGCAGCTCCTGGACCGGGGCGGCTTCGACATCACCCTGTGCAACCGCGGCTCGTCGGACGAATGGCCCGGCAGGACCGAGCGGGTCATCTGCGACCGCCACGACCGTGCCCGATTCGAGGAGTCCGTCCGCAGGGCCGGTCCATGGGACTGCGCGATCGACATGATCTGCTTCGGACCCGAGGAGGCCCGCAGCGATATCCGGGCGGTGGGAGGCCGAACGCGGCAGTTCATCTTCACCAGCAGCGTCGACGTCTACACCAAGGGGAAGACCTATCCGATGCCGGTGGACTTCGAGCGCAAGCCCGTGCTGGGGTACGCCTACGGATACAACAAGGCGCAGGCGGAGTTCGTCTTCGAGGAAGCGGCGGCACGAGGCGAGTTCGCCCTGACCATCATTCGTCCTGTGGCCACCACCAACGACACCTGGCTCCCCCTGACGTTCGTGGCGCCGGTCCACGGCTATGTCATGCGGCGCATCCGCGACGGCAAGCCGATCATCATGCACGGCGACGGCACCGCGGTCTGGCCGTTCACGCATCGGGATGACGTGGCCGTGGCGTACGCCAACGCGATCGGCAATCCCAGAGCCTACGGCAGGGCCTACGTGACCTCGCCGGACGTGTACCACTCTTGGATGGAGTACTATCGGGCCGCGGCTCGGGTCCTGGGCGCGCCCGAGGTGCAGTTCGTGCACATCCCTTCGGCGCTCCTCGCGCGCATGGTCAGGGGATGCGACTGGATCGCCGACAACATCCAGTACAGCAACGTCTACGACAACACGCCGGCGAAGCAGGACCTGGGGTTCAGGATCACGGTCACGCTCGAGGACATCATGCGCCGTTGGTTCGCCAATCCCCGGGCCCGCGAGGTGATCGAGACCGCCGCCGACTACCCGGAGTACGACCGGATCATCGCCGCATGGCGCGAGCATGAGGAGGAGATGGTGCGTCAGTGCCGGCAGTGGAGGCTGGCGCCCGAGCGGGACGCCATGGCGCGGGTGGAAGCCACCCGGGAACGAGCGGCTCGCGCCGCGCAAGGAGGACATCCATGACCATTAGCACATGCGTAGGGCGGAGAGCCGCGCTGTCGGCGGCGCTCGTCGTCGCCATGGCCACCCCGATGAACGGGGACGACAAGGCGGCCACGAAGCCCGGAAAGGGGCTCCGCATCTTCCACATCGGCAACAGCTTGACCGATCAGGCCTATGCCATGCACGATATCGTCAAGGGAAAAGGTCACACGGACGTGGTGTGGGGCAGGTTCATGATCCCCGGCGCTCCGATCAGGCATTTGTGGTCCAATCCCGGCGGCGGTTGGACCGATGTGACCGGTGCGAACATCAAGGGGAAAGCATCGCAAATCCTCCAGGAAAACAAGTGGGACGCGCTCGTGCTTCAGCTCTTCCCGCAGAACGGCGACACGGCCCAGACCATGACGGAGAGCGGCGGCAACTTCGCCGAGGCCGCCTACAAGGGAAACCCTGAATGCCAGGTGTACGTGTTTGGGAGTTACCCGGGCCAAGAGAACTTCGGCAAATATGCCGAGACGGTGGCCAAGTACGACGCCATGGCCGTCGAAGGCGCCAAGGGAATCTCCAAGCGATCCCCGAAACGGAAGCCGGTGCGGGTCATTCCCGTGGCGCAGGGGTTCCAGGCGATCGGGGAGAAGATGGGCGGTGTCGCCAACCTATACAAAGATGATATCCACGCCAACAGCGAGGGCAAGTACCTGGAGGCACTGATCCATTTCGCCACAATCTACCAACAGGACCCACATGGGGCTATCACGTCCGGGCTGTACTCTTGGGAAGGTTCGTACTCGGTTTCGGCGGGATTTGCCGCCAAGGCCCAGGACGTAGCCTGGGACGTCGTCCGGAAACACCCTTTGTCGGGGGTAAGCGGACCAATCCCCGGTACTCCCGCCATGGAACTGGGCAGCAACTTCTGGAACATCGGCTGGCACAAGCCGAGCGACTGCTTCACGAATTGGCAGAATGTCCAGGGCGACCACCCGTGGAACCCCCAGTTCCTCAAGGACATTGCCATCTTCAAGTCGCTACGCTTCATGGATTGGGACGAAACGAACAACTCTCCCCGGTCCCGATGGACCGAGCGGAACCGGAAGGAGAACCACAAGCAAAACCCCGTGGCCTACGAGTGGATGATCGACCTGTGCGATCGGATGAGCGCGGACCTATGGGTGACGCTCCCGCACAAGACGGTCAACCGCAACACGGGCGATGAGCCGTGCGACTACGCCCTGCGACTGTGCATCCTGGTGAAGACCGGGGTGGATATGAAGGGTGTGGACCTGAAGCCGTTCCTGGAAAGTCTGGCGAAAATGAACGCGGAAGATCTGGTCAAGGCCGGTGGCCAGAAAACCTGCGAGCCGCTGAAGGCGAATCTGAAGCTGTACGTCGAATACTCCAACGAGACCTGGAACGGCGTGTTCCAGCAATCGCATTATTGTTGCGACGATGGTACGGCGCTGGGGCTGGACAAGAACCGATGGACAGCCGGCTTCCGTTTCCATGCCTGGGCGGCTTTGCGGCTGTTCCGCGCGGCCGACCTGGCGTTCGGGGCCGACAGCAAGCGGGTGATCCGTGTGCTGGCGACCCACACGGCCAACAGTTGGATCGCCGGCCAGCACCTCGACGTCGTCAAGAACCCGAAGTACAACCCCTGGCAGGTCAAGGCCGACGCGATTGCCACGGCGCCCTATTTCGGCCACGACGTGCAGGGCGATGCCGCCGATGCTGTGGCGCGGATGCGTGCGGCCATCCGCCGCTCGGCTGAGGATTCGGCCAAGCACAAGAAGCTGGCCGACGCGGCCGGGCTGGCCCTGATCGCCTACGAAGGCGGCCAGCACTGCACGCGCCTGACGGCCGTCTTGAACCGCAACCCGGCGATGCATGATCTCTATACCGAATATCTTCGCGAGATGGCCCGCTACTTCAGCGTGTTCTCGCACTATTGCCACGTAGGCCAGGCGGGTGACGGCGGGGCATGGGGTTCGATGGAGACGACCGGACAACCCGTTGCCCAAGCCCACAAGTACCGAGCGCTGGTGGAATTTGCCAAAGGGGAAGCGGTGGAGCCCAAGCCGCGAGAGGGTTCTGCGACGGAAGCCAAGCCCTCGCCGGACGGCAAACTCTCCGTCGAGCTCCCCGCGTCGACGATCGTCACGCTCTATAGCGGCAAGCTGAAGCCGATCGGATCCGCCCCTGCGGCGAGCACTAGCAACCGCGACAGCGCAGGGAGCCGTCCGTCCACGCAAGGCAGCACCACAGGGCTTTCATCCAGGCAGAGCAAACCTCCAATGATCATTGACGATTTCGAATCCTACAAGCCAGGAGAGGCTCTCCCCTGGCACAAGGCGCCGCACGGCAACCAGGTGAAAATCGAAATCGGGCCAAGTATTTCCGGCAAAGGCCGTCAGAGCATGAAGCTGACCTATACGACTCAACCCGGCCCCGCCAAGAAGTACGTCGCCATCATGTGGTACCGGAAATTTGGCCTTTCCGGTTACAACGCATTGAGCTTCTGGATCAAGCCGGATGGACATGGACACACTGTTGGCCTAACCCTCAACATGCTGGACGATCAGGGCCGTCAGCACTGGAATCTCTGGAACGCCTCGTTCGACAAGCTCCGGACACAAGTGGGTGAGACCCAGGCCCGTCGTGTGATTGTGCCGTTTTCCAGCTTGAAGCAGGACCTAAGGTATTCCCCCAATAAAGATGTCAGCAACGTTTTCAAGCCAGCCAACGTCACCGAGATTGTCTTTCTTCCCGGCCTGTGGCATGGCCAGGAGAGCTACGGCGAAAGCGTGCTTTACATCGATGATGTGGAGGCCGTCTTCATCGACGCGCCGGCCAAGCAAGAAACGCCCAAGGACAACCCAAAGAAATAGCGGTGTCAGAAGGGGATAGATCGTGTCAGTTCAGTTTTCTGGGCACCAATGCGGGAAAGAAACAGATCTGACACCATTTGCCCGGCCATTTGCCGCTAGAACAAAGTCCGGTGCGCCGGGAAGGCGGACCGATTGGGGCTTCGGGTCAGGCCGCGCCGGCCCCCAATTCCCATCCACTGCGGCCTCAATGGAGGTGGGACTATGAGGTTATGGATCGCTGCAGTGGGTGTGGGGCTGTGGCTGCTGTCAACTGCGCCGTTTGCCGGCGCGGTGACGCCGGTCGAGGCCTGGGGCCAGCTCCGCGTCGAGGGCAAGAACATCGTCAGCACCAAGACCGGCCAGCCGGTACAACTTGCCGGCATGGACCTCTTCTGGAGCCAGTGGTCCGGCGAACTGTGGAACGCCGACGTGGTCAATTGGCTCGTGGACGACTGGAAATGCTCCGTGCTTCGGATATCCATGGGAGTTGAGGCGGGCGGATATCTCGAAAACCCTGCCAGGGAAAAGGCGAAGGTCATCACCGTGGTGGACGCGTGCATCAAGCGGGGCATCTACGTCATTATCGACTGGCACGATCACCATGCCGAGAACCACCTGGCACAGTCCAAGGCATTCTTCGCGGAGATGGCCAAGCGGTACGCCGGTAAGCCCAATGTGATGTACGAGTTGTACAACGAGCCCGAGTGGACCTCGTGGGATGCGATAAAGAACTATGCCAATCAGGTGACCGCCGAGATCAGGAAGTTCGATCCGGACAACATCGTGTGCGTGGCCACGCCGAACTGGGACCGCACGATCGAGGTGGTCCAGAATAGCGGACGGGTGAACGACAAGAACAGCGTCTACGTCTGTCATTTCTACGCCGCCACGGACAACCAGACTCTGCGCAACAAGGTCGAGCGGGCGGCCAAGGCCGGGGTGCCGATATTCGTGACCGAGTGGGGCACGTCGGAAGGCACGGGCGACGGCAGGATAGACTTGGCCTCCACGAAGGCGTTCTGGGACATCCTTGACAGGCACAAGATCGGGCACGCCAACTGGTCTATCGTGCATAAGAAGGAGAGCAGCGCCGCGATCACGACCAAAGCCCCCAGTAATCCGACGGCCGCAAACCCCTGGACCGACGCCCACCTGACGCCGTCAGGCAAAGTGGTGCGCGAAAAACTGCGATCATACCCCCCTCCGGGCAACGCCGCCTCAAGAGACCCGGAAGCGAAATCAGAAACGCCCAAACCACCGCGGAAACTCGTCATTGTCAGGGCCGTGTATGGCGACCTGGCGGGCGACAGAGTCGCCGACGTGACCGCAAAGGTCAAGGACCTGGCAACCACGGCAGGTCTGACTGTCGTGGCAAACAACGCAAACTTCGGCGACCCGGCTTTTGGTGCCGTCAAGAAACTCAAGGTCGAATATACGCTGGACGGCAAGAGGCTTGAGAAAACCGTCGAGGAGAACGAAACGTTGACGATTGAACTCGCCGGGGCGCCGGAGTCCGCCCCCGCCAAGCCGGAGGCTGCCCCAGGCTCGCCTGCCAAACCCGAGGCTGGCCGCCCCGCCGCCAAGGCGCCGCGCGTCTTCCATATCGGCAACAGCTTGACCGATCATGCCTATGCCATGCACGATATCGTCAAGGGAAAAGGTCACACGGACGTGGTGTGGGGCAGGTTCATGATCCCCGGCGCTCCGATCAGGCATTTGTGGTCCAATCCCGGCGGCGGTTGGACCGATGTGA
>Ga0194112_10001201_pt1 | contig 38065 bp, 13 predicted proteins | sample TA2MahC400mmetaG_FD_146191 | JGI IMG/M metagenome (GOLD analysis project Ga0194112, IMG submission 146191) | Freshwater microbial communities from Lake Tanganyika, Tanzania - TA2015016 Mahale Deep Cast 400m | ecosystem: Environmental > Aquatic > Freshwater > Lake | place: Tanzania: Lake... | reverse complement strand
CGTCATTGGTGAACGAGTACGTTAAGTTGGGAGAAAAGTACAAGTGGAAAACTGGCTGAGGAGATGATAGGTTTGATTACCCCGAAAGCGATATGGAATCCTGGCAGGAAGGCAACCTTGCACTATCATACCAACACTGATTAATATCCGGGAGGCGGTGCTTCCCCCCGGCCTCCGCCGATGAGCCAAAGTCCCGCCATTTCGGAAACACAGGTCCGCCTGACCACCAAGAACGGCACGGCCCTCCTTATGGCATATCGCCCCTCATCGGGATATTCAGTGCCATATCATGAAGGGATCGAAAGGAACCAGGCGGATGCCGGCACATGTCTGCGGTGCGAGAATGACCGCAGCGGTGTCCAATGCTCCTGTGCCCATACCTGCAAGGACAGGTGAACCAGCATTGATGCCGGGAAGGCGCCCGGGGGAACGAGGGCATCAGCCGGGGCGAGGCATCTCCGTATGAGCCGCCATCACTTCGCCTCCTTCCTCTTGAAATGCCCCACTATCTCCGAGGTCATCTTCTCGATGTTGAAGTTCTTGACCAGGACATACAGCACGTCCCCCGGCAATATCTTCGTCTGGCCGGAGGGAGCGATTAGGTCGTCGCTTCGGTTTATCATCGTGATGGTCGTCTCCGCCGGCAGGTGGAGGTCCGAGACCCCGACCGACCCCTCGTAGAGGTCCTCGTCTATCTCCAGCTCGCATATCTGCAGGTCGCTAGTGTGCACAGTGACGAGCTCCATGCTCTGGGTCGGCCGGGGGCGCGCCCTCTCGGTCAACCCCAGCCAGTCCGCCATCTTCCCGATCGTCGAGCCCTGGACCAAGAGCGAAAGCAGCACGGCGAAGAAGACTATGCTGAAGATGTCGCCGGAACCCGGGATGCCGGCGGCGACTGGGTAGGTGGCCAGGACGAGCGGGACGGCGCCCCGGAGGCCGGCCCAGCTTATGAAGGCCTTCTGCCGGGGACCGAGCCCCGAGAAGGCCGTAAGGGCGAAGACCGCCGCCGGGCGGGCGATAAACGTCAGCGCCAGGAAGAGCACCAGCCCCTGGAGCCAGATGGCCCCGAACTTGCCGGGAAAGGCGAGCAGCCCCATCAGCACGAAGATGCCCGCGTTGGCTATGGTGGACAGGGCGTCCAGGAAATTCGAAAGAGTGCTCTTGTGGGTGATGTTGGAAATGCCCATGGTGTTGCCGGCGAAGAAGACGGCCAGCATCCCGCTCGCGTAGACCAGGTTGGCGAAGCTGTAGGACAGGAGCACCAGCCCGATCATGAAGATGTAGAAGTAGCCCCGGTCGATGACCTTGATGCGGTCGAAGAGGAAGCAGCCGAGCTTCCCGACCAAGAGGCCTACGCCTATCCCCGCGGCCAGCTGCCAGACGATTGAGGCGCCTATCCGGAGCGGGTCCACGACGCTCGCGGCGATGAAGAGGATGACCGCCGTGGTCAGGACTATGGCCATGGGGTCGTTCGTGGCTGATTCCATCTCGGTGATGGAGGAGGTCCGCCTGTTGAGGGACCGGGCGCGCAGTATGGAGAAGACGGCCGCGGCGTCGGTGGAGGAGATGATGCAGCCTATCAGGAGGGCGTGCGAGAAGCCGAGGCCCAGCAGGGCCCAGAGCACGACGCCGGTCAGCACCGCTGTCAGAAGGACACCCGCGGTGGCGAGCGCCAGAGAAGGCACGAGGATGGTCTCCCTGGGCACTCTCTTCGTGCTGAACCCCGCGAAGAAAAGTACGAATATCAACGCCAGGTTGGCCAGCCGGTTCACCAGCACGGCATCGTCCAGGTAGACGAGCCCGGTGACGTCGCTGCCGAATAGGATGCCTATCCCCAGGGCGATGATTATCAGCGGCAGTTGCCATTTGTGGGCCAGGCGGGCGGTCAGCACGATGACGAGCAGGATCAGGGCAGCGATGAGGTACAACGAGTCCAGGCTCTGGAGCCCCAGCATCGGAAGCTGTATCGCCCCTCCGGATAATAATCTATCCGCGACCGATGGGCTCGCAGCGGGCAGGCGCGGTAAAGCCTCTGCCCGCCGCAGGCCTTCCCGTCCCGCACGCTGCCCGCTGCCTGCTGCCCGCTCCCTTATCGCCTAATTGAATGTGGCCATCAACAGCGCGCACACCTTCGAATCGCCCACGATGAACTTGATCCAGGCGTACTCGTCGGGTCCGTGGCAGGTGTCGTCCAGCCTCGACCATACCACGGCGTCGTACCCGGCCCGCCTGAATATCGCGGCGAACGTCCCGCCGCCTATCCCGCCGGCGTAGGGCTTGTTCTTGTAGACCGCCTTGACCGACTGCGCCAGCGCCTTCACCACCGGGGCGTCGGGCGATGTCGGCGGGGCCGCCGGGGCGAACTGCATCTTTTCGTACTTTATCTTGGTCCTGGTCGCCTTGGCGATCCTCTTGACCGTGGCCGCTATCAGCTTCTCCACATCGGCGGGCTTGAACTCCGGCAGTATGCGCGTGTCGAAGTAGAATATGTCCTCGCCGGGGACCGTGTTGATGTTGGGCACGTTCGCCTCCTTCTTGGTCGGCTCGAAGGTGGACACGGGCGGGTCGAAGAGCTTGTTGCGCTTGCCGTACTTCTTGTGCAGGACCCGGTCGAGCTCCAGCGCCAGCTTCATGCCGGCGCGGTGGGCGTTGTTGCCCCTCTGAGGCATGGAGCCGTGGCACTGCTTGCCCTCGACGGTGAACTTGAGCCACATGATGGTCTTTTCGGAGACCTCGAGGAGCGTACCGGCGGGATTGCCGCCGTCCGGGACGAGGAAGACATCGCCCTTCTTGAAGACGTCCTTGTCCATCATGTGGAGGACGCCCTTGTCCGAGCCGGTTTCCTCATCGGAGCCCAGGAGCAGGGCGACGTTCACCGCCGGAGAAATCCCCAGCTCCCTCATCGCCCGGAAGGCGAAGCAGGTCGCCACGAGCGCCTGGCCGTTGTCCTCAGAGCCACGGCCGTAGATCTTTCCGTCCTTGACGCAGGCCTGGTAGGGGTCGCAGGTCCACTTCTTGAGGTCGCCGGGCGGGACGATGTCCAGGTGCGCCACCAGCCAGAGCGTCCGGGAGGGGTCCTTCCCCTTCATCCTCACCACGAAATTGGGGCGCTTCCCGCCGGGCGCGAGCTCGTCGGGGGCGTCGTAGTGCGTGATGTCGTCGAACCCCCACTGCCTCAGGATGTTCTCGATGTAGGCGGCCTTCTGGGACTCGCCCTTCCCGCCCTCCTTTGGGGATATCGCCGGTATCCCGATTATCGTCTTGGAGAACTCGACCATCTCGTTCTCGTAGCCCGCGATCTTTTCGGATATCTTCGCCAGAAGCTCGTCGGCCATGGGTACCACGGGGGCGGCAATCGACTTGGAAATATATATCTTTGCACGCGGGACCCGGGAAGGGCGCAAGGCGCGAGGCGCAACCGCAGACGAGCGAAGCTCGTCTAGGCAAGGACGACCGAAGGTCGTCCGGGGGCGCAAGGCTTAAGGAAAAAGGGTGAAGGCGCAAGGAGCAAGGGAGGAAATGGGACTTCAGGCCTTCCACCCTGCGCCCTGCGCCCTGCGCCTTGCGCCTTCGCCCCCTGCGCCCTGCGCCTTGCGCCTTGCGCCTTCGCCCCTTGCGCCTTGCGCCTTGCGCCTTCGCCCCTTGCGCCTTGCGCCTTCCCCTGCGCCCTGCGCCCTGCGCCTTGCGCCTTCGTCCCTCGCGCCCTGCGCCTCCGCAGGCGGCCCGCAGGCCGCTGTGGCGAGGAGGACCGGAGGTCCTCCGGGTGCGCCTTTTTGTATGCTTTTTCCCCAACGATTTGGGCAGTTTTATCCGTGGCGGGGACAAGGGGGTGTACGGTGAATGAAATGAAGGGAGGAGAGAGGGAGCCGGGAAGGGCCCAGTGGGAAAGGTTGCTCGTTGTGGTGGAGAGCGTGGCGCTGGTCGGGACGGTCATAGTTTCCGCCCTGGTGCTGAGCACGGGGCCGGAGCCCGCCAGGGCCCAGCCGGTGGTGGCGGCGGTGCCGGAGATAACCCCGGCCGACGTCTTCGTGCGCCCGCCCCGGCCTTCCGGGGACAACCGGAGCGCGATCATACCAATCGAGATCGAGATGATAAACATCGGGAAGGGCCAAAGCGGCAACCTCCTGGTCTGGTGCGGGGCGTTCGACCACGAGCAGCCCAACCTGCTCCTGGACGACTTCAGCACCTCCTCGCTCCGGACGATGAGCGACTACTCGGTCACGGGCCGCATCACGGCCTCCGGCCGGCCGGGCTCCATCGTGCGGCTGGCGGGCGAGCTCGAGCTCCCGCCCGGAGAGTACGACCTCCGTCTGCGCATCTACGAGGACGGGGGCAACCGGACCCTGGTCAGCGGGCTGATACGGATGATAGTCGACAAGGACAGCGTCAAGGTGCCCGACCCGTTCAGCCCCGGGGGCTCCGGTGGCAGGAGCGTCTCCCCACCGGTCCCCGAAAAGAGCGCCAGCAAGGGTTTGCCGGGCTTCGAGGCCCTGGGGGCGCTGGCGGCCCTGGGGGCGGTGCTGGCGCTCGTCGCGGTGGCGAGGAGACGGGCCTGACCTGGCCTACTGCCGCCTTCTCCACCCGACGAACACGGCCGCGGCGGCCACCACGGCCACCACGATGACGCCCTCGAAGCCCGGGGTCGTGGTCGGCTCTTTCACCCTGACGGTGAAGGTGGTCGTGCTCTCGCCGCCGCTCGAGTCGATGACGGTCAGGGTGATGATGTGCCTGCCGGCCTTGAGGCTGTTCGTGGTGAACTGGGCGCCCGCCTGGCCCCGGTCCTGCTTGACGAGCCCCTGGAGGCTGGAGTTCCAGATGAACGTCAGCCCCTCCTTGGCCTCGTCGGGGTCGGTGCTGTTCCAGGCATCGAAGTAGATTCTCCGTCCCTTCTCGAACGCCTTGTTGTCCACGGGCGAGTCGAAGCGGGCGGCGGGCGGGCGGTTCATGTCCTCCACCTTGACCTGCCAGCTGTAGCGGGCCACGAGGCCGCCGGCGTCCTTGACCAGCACCTCCACCGTGTAGGGGCTTCCCGAGGCGCTGAAGGCCCCCGTGAAGGCCGCCCGGAACTCGTACTCGTCGTCGTTGAGGCTGTACCGGGCGCTCTTGTAGATGTTCTCCCCGTTGGTGTCGTTGACGTACCACATGCACGAGTGGGTGTCCGAGCCGTATATCGTGTCGGGGTCGAAGACCGCTATCGAGAGGAGCAGCTTGTTGTTGCTGGTCGAGGTGGGGGAGGCGGCCTCCTTTATGGTGAGCTCGTCCTCCATCTCCCAGGTGATGTCCATGTCGGTCTCGCAGAAGGTCGGGGCGTGGTTGACCGGCATCACGTTGCAGTCCAGCCGTAGCTCCTTGGACCTGCCCAGCCTGTCCATGGCCTTGAACTTTATCGTCTCCTTGCCGTTCCAGTAGATCTCGGGCGTGAGGGTTATGCGGCCGTTGTTGTTCTTGACCGATATCTTCTTCTGCCCGCTCCAGGAGTAGGTGAGCGCGTCATCGGCGTACCTCACATCCGGGTCGAAGAAGGCCTTGTTGAGGTCCAGCCGGCTGTCGGACTGGTCGCCCAGCCAGGTCAGGCCGAACTCGGCAAGGTCCGTGCCGTTGTCGCTCAGCATCGGGTCGTGGTTGACGTGCTCGATGCGGAGCTTGGCGTTGGTGTTGTTGGACAGCTTGTTCGCCGGCGTGCCCGAGCCCGAGTCGGTGCAGGTGAACTTGATGGTGCTGTCCCAGCTCGCCATGGGGGACTGCTCGGAGGCGTAGTCCGGGACGACCATCGTGACTATGCCGGTGTCCTGGTCGATGTTGACCGTGACCGACGGCCCGGCCGTGACCACGGCGGTGAAGGAGAGGGGGTCGACGATGCCGGCCTCCCTGTCTTGGTCCTTGAATATGTCGGTGAGCTTCCAGGTCGTGCAGGTCATGGTGGAGTTCTCCCGCATCGTTATGTCGGGGACCGGCATCGCCACGTAGGGCTTGTTGTTGACGTTTTGCACCTTCACCCTGAACGAGAAGGTTATGTTGCCGGCGTCCCGGCTGTCGTCGACCTTCACGGTCACGGTGTACTCGTCCCGGTCGACGGTCTTGGGCTGCTTGGCCGTGATCAGGAGCCTGTTGGAGTGGACCTGGTTGATGGTGCTTTCCGTCGGGTTGGGCGTGGCAAAAGGCGGGGTCTCGTCCATCAGCTTGGCGCCCTGGGGATTGGAGCCAGAGCCGATTATGCTCACGACGGACCAGTTGAGCTTGTCGTTGGGGTCCTGGTCGATGACCGTGAACTCTATCCCGGTCTGCTCGCCCTCGCGGACGGTGATCGGCGGGAGGTTGGTCGCCCAGGCCTGGCCGCCCAGGGTCTCGACGAAGGGCTGGTAGTTGGGCGGTATCGAGATGTAGTGCTTGTCGGAGAGCCTCAGGCCGTTGTTCAGCTGGGTGCTGTTGAAATTGCAGATGTAGCCCGCCTTGTTCGAGTAGTAGCGCGTCGTCGCCCAGTAGTTGCCGGGGGCGTTGACGTTCACCGGCTGCTGGGGGACGTTGTTCCGCGTCCAGGTGCCCGTCTGGGTGTAATCGTAGAATGCGTTGAAGTCGATCTTGAAGCAGTCGTCGAAGATGCCGGCGGGCGTCTCCTGCGGCAGGGTGTTGACCTGGCTGTCGGTCCGGCCGGTCCCGGAGGTGTAGGTGTAGGTGTCGGTGAGCTGGTAGGTGATGGTGTCGTATTGGCCCTGGGAGTCGGGCTCCTCGGTCTGGGTCCCGGTCCGGTGGATCTGCCTCACGCCGGAGATCTGCCAGGTCTTGCCGTAGTCCAGGGGGAACTTGTAGAATGCCATGTACCCGCCGGCGGCGGTCTCCGAGGCGGTCTCCGTCTGGGTGGTGTTGACCCACTTGCCGTAGTTGGTCCAGGTGTACTGCTCGGTCTGGGACACCTGGTTGGTGGTCTCGCCCTGGGCAAGGTCGGCCTTGCGCCATTTTGCCGGGCTGGAGGATGTGACCTTCGTGTTCAGGTAATAGTTGCCGGTCGTCGAGGGCTGGTAGCCCTGGGGCCGGAAGATGTAGGTCCCGTTCTCCCAGGTCTCTCGGGAGTAGGAGAGCTGGTAGTACTCCGGGTTCGAGTTGGAGGTGACGGTGAAGATCTCGTAGTGGTCCAACATCCCGGTGAAGTCGCAGGTGCCCGGGATGGACCCGCCGAACGTGACCTGCCACTGGTAGCTCACGGACCTCCCCTTGTACTCGTAGCGGAAGTAGTCGCTTACCTTCCACTGGGGCTCCGGCTGGCTGATTCGGCCATCCGCCGGACCCTCTTCCGCGGCAACCCCGTTCAACACGGCCAGCGTGGAGAAGACCATGAACGCGGTCACCCATAAAGCGATGCTCTTGCTCCTCAATCCTGCCATCTTATTTCCTCCCTTTTTGAGATTTCCGACCCGTTCTCCCTCGGAGAACAGTGCCCTTTATCCACTTAACCGAGCTTTCCATATAAAAAGTTTGTTGTATGGCTGATATATGTGCATAAATGGAACGGAGGCGCAAGGGGCGAAAGCACAAGGTGGAAGGCGCAAGGGAAAAGCCGCGGGGAGCCGGTGCCACGGGTGCCATTATCCGTGTTCGCCCCAAAATCCGCCTTGTCCCTTGCGCCTTCCCCCTCGCGCCTTTGGCCTTGCGCCCTGCGCCCCGTGCCTTGCGCCCTCCCCTTCGCGCCTTCAGCAGACCGGCATCCTTTCCGTGGCAAAGCACCTCGAGGTCTTGCCCTCCTTCTCGAGGACGACGAGGCGGGCCCGCTGGAGCAGGCCGATGTGGTAGTTCACCACCCGGGTGGACAGCTTCATGCGCTCCGAGATCTCCCTCTGGGAGAGCCCCGGGCTTCCCCGGATGAGCTCGACCATCGCCTCCTGGGTCTCGTTGAGCTCCATTATCCCGGTCTCGGAGAGCGTCCTTCCCATCGGGTAGAAGCGCTTGTACAGGCCGACCTTCTCGGACTTTATGAGCTCCTGCCTCTCCAGGACGGTCAGGTGGTAGACGATGGAGCCGTTGTTGAGTCCGAGCTTCTGCTTGATGAAATTGTAGTGCACGCCCGGATGGGACATGATGAAGCCGTAGATCATGCCCCGGGTGAAATTGTCCAAGACGGCGTCCTTCCTTATCCGGCTGTAGAGGGGCACGAAGAAGAACTGGAAGAAGGCGAACTTGCCCGGCTCGGTGCCGAGCGCCAAGGTGGCCAGGAGGAGCATCGCCCACGAGACCGCCGGGACGGAGATGGTGCCACCGTCCTTCATCGGGGCCACCGCACCGGCGGGCTCTCCCGGAGCGGGCAGGGGGCCGGGCCCGGGGGTGCCGGGGTCGGGCAGCGAGGGCGAATCCGGTCCGTTGCGCGATAGCTCCTCGGGGGCCGGCACGTAGATCATCCCGCCGGGTCCGGCGGGCCGCTCCCGGGCCCTGGCCAGCGGCTCGATGACTGGGTTCTCAACGATGACTAGCCTCGAGGCCGCCGAGAAGGCGCGCCCGTCCCAAACGCGCGCCTGGAGCCGGTGGACCCCGTTGGGCAGCGTGGTGGTGTCCAGCGTCAGCCTCCAGAAGCCGCCGCCGGAGGCGCCCCCCCACTCGAAGTCGTCCACCCGGACGTCGACGCGCACATGCGTGCCGCTGAAGGACGCGGCGGTGCCCTCGACCGCCACCATGCCCGACACCCGGCCGCAATCGGCGGGGGACAGTATCTCGACGACGGGCGGGAGGTCGATGTTCTCGAAGCGGACCTGCACGGAGGCCTCCACGACGCCGGGGGCGTCCGTCCAGGCCCGGGCAGCGACGGTGTGCAGGCCGCTGTCGTACGGGCGGGAGTCAAGCGCAATCTCCCACCCGGAGGTCCCCGTGGCCGGGAGCCAGCCGCCGGAGTCGATTCTGACCTCCACCCGGGTTATGTGGCCAGACCGGAACGACGCCGTGCCCTCGACCGTGAAAGTCCCCGAGACGGCCGAGCCGCCTGCCGGTGAATCGATCCTCAGCACCGGGAGCGGGTCGACCGGGGGCGGATAGACAATGGGGGTCCCGCCGTCGACCGAGATCTCGGCTCGCTCGCCGCTCGTGTCCCACTGGATATCCACGAGCTTGAGGTTGGTGTTCGTCGGGATGCGCAGGCAGCGCTGGGTGTCGTGGTCGAAGCGGATGACCACCCCGTTGGAGCCGGTGATGAGCGCGTACAGCCCGTCGGGCTTCCAGGAGACGGTGGAGAGGTCGTCGGTGGTGCCGCTGTCCAAGTGGATCATCCCGGCGCGGCAGCTAAAGAACTGGATGAGCGTGCCCCCGTCGCCCACGATGAGGGCGTAGCTCCCGTCGGGCCTCCAGGCAACGGAGTTCAGGTTGAACGCTGCGCCCGTGGCGACAGTCTCCGTTGCAGTGCTGTTGGAGACGATGAGGCTGCTGTTTGAGCCGAATTTAAGGCTGATGTCGCCCACGGGCGAGAGGTATGAGGGATCGACCTCGAGGTTCTTCTGGCCCTGGTTGCCCAGGCCCATCTCCGAGGCGCTCGCCGCCGGGAACACGACCAGACAGGCGAGTGCTGCTGACAGAACTAGCAAGCCTCCGCAAGCCCTGCTACCAGGCATCCAGAGTCACCGGCACTGATGTATTCATTCCTTCTATTAATTAAATATATCGGTACTTGGATGTAATTATATAAAGAGGAGTCGGGCGCCGCCGGGCCCCCGCCCACGCATCATCCGGTGGCGTCCAGCACCCGGCCAAGTGCGTCGAGCGCCGGCCCGAACCTCCCGGGGTCGCCTCCGAGCCCGACGCGGAAGTACCCCGGCTTCAGGAAGAACTCGCCCGGGCAGACCAGGCCGCCTTCCCGGTCGAAGTACCTCTGGGCGATCTCGACGGTGGGCGTCCGCTTGAGGATTCGGGGGAAGCAGATGGTGCCCGATGGCGGACGGAACCAGCGCACGTCGGGGCGAGATCTCACCCAGCGCTCCATGGCCTCCGTGTTCCTGCGGGTCAGCGACGCCGTGCGCCCGAGGAACTCCCTCCGGCGGCGCAGAATGTTCTTGGCCACCTCCTCGCCTATCCGGCTGGGCGCGATGGTCGTGTGGTCCCGGAGGAGCTTGACGGCCCTCACCGCATCCGGATCGGCGATCATCCAGCCCATCCGGAAGCCGCCGGCGCCGTAGGCCTTCGAGAGGCTGTTGACCGAGAAGGCGTTCTCCGCGACGGTGGCGAGGGGGGGCGGCGCGTCCTCGCCGGCGCAGTCGAGGTAGACCTCGTCGCAGAGCACCCGGGCGCCCCGGTCGGCGGCGATCTCGGCCAGCGCGCGCAGCCGGTCCGCTCCGGAGAGCGCGCACGAAGGATTGTGGTGGTTGGTCAGTATGACCAGGCGGCATCTTTGCGACAGCCGGGCCTTGACCTGCTCCAGGTCCACCTCGAATCCGTCCTCCAGCCTCCGGTCGAAGTGGACCACCCGGGCGCCCAGAAAGCGCGAGACCTCGACGAGCGAGTGGTAGGCCGGCCGCTCGGCCAGCACCTCGCACCCCTTCGCCAGGCAGGTCATCGCGATGTGCAGGTTGGCCTCTCCGGCGCCGTTCGCGACGAGCACGCCCTCCGGGGGCGCGCGGTAGGTGCCCGATATGAGCTCCACGAGCTCCGGGTCGCCGGCGGGGTGGGCGTCCCCCACCTGCTGGGCCGGCGGGAGGGGTCCCACCTCCCCCAGAGTGAGAGAGAGCACCGAGCTCGACCCGAGGTTGTGCCTTGCGGAGCGCTTGGACTTGAGCCAGGTCAGGTGCCGGAACTCCCGGGCCTTGTTCATCCTCATGGTCCATCCCCCGATTCTACGGCCGGAGCTCCAGTTGCTGGCCGTCTCCTATGATGCTCCCGGGCGGGACTAGGACGTCGTCGTCTATCCGGGCGTTCTCGCCGACGAGGCACTGCTCCAGGAGCACCCGGTCGCCGATGGTCGCACCGTTGTGAACGACGGTGTCCCGCACAGTGCTTCCGCGGCCCAGCGTGACGCGGTCGCCCAGGCAGCAGCGCGGGCCGAGCCGGCTCCGCTCCCCTACGGAGCATCGGTCGCCAAGGAGCACCGGGGCGCTCCAGGCAACCGTCCGCGGGATGTTGCAGTCCCTCCCCTTGCCCATGCCGCCACGCAGGTCATTGAGGAGGAAGGCGTGGATTCGCAGGTAGGACGCCAGCGTGCCGGCGTCGAACCAGTGGCCCTCGAACCTGAAACCGAAGAGCCCCCGGGCGAGGACGCTCGGGAACACCTCCCTCTCGATGGAGATCTCGCGGCCCGGCTCCATGCAGCCGAGGATGTCGGGCTCGAGGATGTAGGTCCCGGCGTTCACCGCCCGGCTCACCACCTCCTCCCTGCGGGGCTTCTCCTTGAAGGAAACGATCCGGCCGTCCCGGTCGAGCACGACCATCCCGTACGCCGTGGGGTCCTCGATGTCCCAAAGGGATATCGTGGCCAGGCCGCCCTTCTGCTCGTGGTAGCGGAGCATGCGGCGCAGGTCCAGGGAGCAGATGACGTCGCCGTTGAGCACGAAGAACCTGCCCTTCATCCGGTCGCGGATGTTCCGTAGCGCGCCCCCGGTCCCCAGGGGGCTCTTCTCCACGACCACCTCGACCCTCCGGCGGCCCTTCTCGCGTGCGAAGAACTCGGTCAACCGGTCCCCCATGTAACCGGTGGCGACGAAGACCTCGTCTACCTGGGGCGGCAGGAGGTCCATCACACGGCAGACCAGGGGCCGGTTGAGCACCGGGAGGAGGGGCTTTGGGCGCGTCAGCGTGACCGGGCGGAGCCGCGTCCCGAGCCCGCCGGCGAGGACCACGGCCTGCAACCGATCACCGCGGTCAGTTCTTGAACGAGATGGTCACCACGTTGTTGCCCCGCAGGACGACCGTGCCCAGACGGCGCTTGGACTGGTCGGGGGCGGTCTCCTCCGTCTCCTCGAGCACCATGTTCATGTTCTCGTCGAACGAGACCAGCTTGCCGTCGAGGACCCGGCTGTCCTTCAGCAGCAGGTTCACCCGCTTGTTCAAGGACCGCTCGAGCACGTTATGAGGCATCACCATATGCCGTCCCCTTTCCGCCGACAGGGTTGCATCCTATTAAAGGTTTCCGAGAACGCCGGCGGCCGCACAAGGTTTTTCTGGCAGCAGGTGATGTCGCCGGGCGGGAACATGCCCTACGCCATCGAGCAGCTCAACGGGACGGGGATGGAGTCCAACGCGTATCTTCTGCTTTGCGAAAGGCCCGTGCTCGTCGACGTCGGGACCGGGGCCACCCTGGAGAGGGTGGAGCGCCGGCTGACCGCGGCCCTCGACGGGAAGCGGCTGCACGCGCTGGTGCTCACCCACATGCACTTCGACCACACCGGCGGGGCGGCGGCGATCCAGGAGGGCACGGGGGCGATGGCGTACGCCCACCCGCCCGACGCCCGGGCGCTCGCCGAGGGCGACGGCGACCTGACCTGCTCCGGCTGGCTGGGACAGCGCCAGCGGCCGCTGAGGATCACGCCATTGAAGGATGGGGAGGTCATCGACTGCGGGAACGCCGGGCTCGAGGTGCTCCACACCCCCGGCCACACCGCCGGCAGCATCTGCCTGCTCGACCGCGCCACGGGCGACCTCTTCTCGGGCGACACGGTGTTCACGAACGGCGGCGTCGGCCGGTGGGACCTCCCGACCGGCGACCGCGGCCGGCTCCTCTCCTCGCTGCGGCGCCTCTCCGGCCTCAAGCTCCGGGGGATCTATCCGGGTCATGGCCCCTACTACGAGGACGACGGCAACTCCCATGTCGAGATGGGCCTCGCGATGGCGCGCGATTTCATGTGATTGGTGGGGGAGCAGGGGAGAAAGGCAGCAAGGGATGAAGGCAGCACGGGAAGGGGGGAAGGCAGCAAGGCAGCAAGGCAGCAAGGGAGGAAGGGACGACGGCCGCCCCCTTCCCGCCATCCTGCCATCCTGCCTCCCCGCCCCCCTTTCTGCCTTGCTGCCCTGCTGCCTTGCTGCCCCCCTTTCTGCCTTGCTGCCCTGCTGCCTTGCTGCCCCCCTTTCTGCCTTGCTGCCCCCCGCCAACTCGTATAACATATATACATCAAACCCTATTATCAGCACAATAGGCCGGGCGTGGCGTCGCGCCGGGTGTTGAGGGATGGTCGTGGGGGAGCGAGGGAGGCGTCGGACCGGACCCGTCTTGCTGCTCGCTCTCCTGCTGGCCGCGCCGGCGACTGGGTCGCTTTGGCCGGCAGGCGACGGATGGAGCGGACCTCAGAGGACCGGCGCGGGAGCCGGCGGCGGGAGGGCCCTCGCGCCCACGATGCCCGACCTGATCCTCTCGGGGCTCGACTGGTCCGTCTCGGCGCCCGAGGACGGCGCCGGCGTCTCCATCTTCGCGAGCGTTTTCAACGACGGCACGGACGTATCCTCGTCTTTCGGCCTGGACCTTCTGGTCGACGGCGTCGTGGCCGGCAGCCGGGTGGTGAGCGGGCTCCTGGGCGGGGCCTCGGCGACGCTGCGCGCCGAGTGGGTCGCGAGCCCCGGAACCCACGAGATATCGGCGGTGGCGGACCCGGCAAACGCGGTGCGCGAGGCCAACGAGACCAACAACCTCCGTCTGGGCGGCCTGGACATCCCGTACCCGGACCTCGTGATGACCAACGTTAGCTGGTACCCGGTCGACTACCGGAGCGGCGACATCGTGACCGTCGTGGTGACGGTGCACAACGCGGGGGCCGGAGGCACGAGCAGGGAGATCGTTTTGGAGAGCTCCGTCGATCAGTATCCCCTGTCCAACCGGATTATCGGCGGCCTCGGGGCCAAGGACACCTCCCAGGCCAGCCTGCAGTGGACCGCCGCGCCGGGCGAACACACACTCTTCCTGCGCCTCGACCCGGCCAGGAGCGTCCGGGAGTCGGACCGGTCCAACAACCGCCTGGCGGTCCGCCTGGGCAAGGCCTATCCGGACCTCGTGGTGTCCAACCTCTCGGTCTCGCCGGGCAACCCCTCGGACGGCTCCCCCGCCGTACTCTCGGCGGTCGTGCGCAACGACGGTCCCGGCAACACCACCGCAAGCTTCGCAGTAACCTTCCTGGTCGACGGCAATCCCGCCGGCACCAGGAACCTCCCCGGGCTCTCCTCCAACGCCGGCCGCACCGTCTCGGTGGAGTGGCTTCCGACCCCCGGCAGGCATGTCTTGCGCGCCGAGGCGGACCCGGACGGGAGGCTGGCCGAGTCGGTGGAGACCAACAACTTCCGCCTCCTGGAACTCTCCGTCCCCTACCCGGACCTCGAGGTGCTGGGCATCGATTGGGAGCAGTCGCTTCCGACCGACGGCCGGCAGGTCGGATTCAACGCCTCCGTATCCAACACAGGCCCGGGGAACACCTCGCGCGTGGTGCAGGTGAGGCTGCTCGTCGACGGGCAGGAGGCCGACACGGGGGTTCTGCGCGGCCTTCCCGCGGGCGCCCGGGCCAACCTCACCCTCAACTGGACCGCCTCCGCGGGCAAGCACGAGGTCAGGGTGGAGGCCGACCCGGGCGGCCTGGTCGGCGAGTCCGACGAGACCGATGGTTTCCTGGTGAGGGAGATCGACGTCCCCTATCCCGACCTCGTCGTGTCCAACCTGTCGCTGTTCCCGCCGGCCCCGGAGTGCGGCGAGCCGGTGACCGTCTCGGCCTCGCTGGTCAACTCCGGCGCGGGCAACACCTCTTCCCCGTTCTGGGTCCACTTCTACGCCAACGGGGACAAGGTCCGCTCGGTCTACGTCAGCGGCCTCGTGCGCGGCGCGCTCCAGACCCTGGACGCGCAGTGGTCCGCCGTCCCCGGGACGTCGGACCTCGCCGTAGTGGTCGACGAGGCCGGCGAGGTTCCCGAGTCCGGCGAGCTGAACAACCGGGCTCTCACGCGGGTCTCGGTGCCCTTCCCGGACCTCTCGGCCGTCATCACCTCCTGGTCCCCCGCCGCGGCCCGCGCCGGGGAAAGGTTGAACGTCACGGTGGAGCTCCGGAACGGCGGCGCCAACACTAGCCTGCCGTTCGAGCTCGGCCTCTACGAGAACGGCGCGCTCGTCCGCACTGCCCGGATGTCCGGCATGCTGGCGGGGGAGGTGGCGGTCCTGAACCTCTCGCTCGTTCTGGGCTCGGACCGCCCCGAGATCAGGGCGGTGGCCGACTACGCCGGAGCGGTGCCCGAGCTCTCGGAGGCGGACAACACCCATACGATCTCGTACCCCGGCGGCGCGGTGCTTCCCCCGCCGGTGGCGTATGACGCCGTGTTCCGGGAGGTCCGCTACTTCCCCGAGGAGCCGGTCGACGGGGAGCCGGTGACGGTGCTCGCCACGGTGGGTTCCGCGGCGACCGGGAATCTCCCCGTCCTTGAGATGGACGTCTCCTGCCTGCTTGACGGCGTCTCCAGCCAGAGCCGCAGGGTGCGCCTGGTCGGAGGTGAGGGCGTGGCGAGCTTCGAGCTTGGGCCGCCCCCCGGCGACCACACGGTGGGCCTCTCGATCGGTCCGGCGGGCCAGGCGCCCGAATCCCGCCGGGACAACAACCAGGCGTCCGCCTCGTTCTCCACGCTGCCGCCGGACATCTCCGTGGAATCGCTCTCCACCGGCGCTGCCCAGGCCACGGACGGGAACCCGGTCAGCGTGTCGTGCATCGTGCGGAACCTGGGCCCGGGCTCCACGCGAAACGAGCTTTCGGTCGCCCTGCTGCAGGACGGGCTGCCGGTCGCCTCCCGGACCGTGAGCGGCCTTCTAGCCGGCGCGAACAGCACCCTGCTCTTCGAGCTTCAATCGTCGCCCGGGAACCACCGTCTCAGGGCCGAGGTGGCCGGGCAGGGCCGCCTCCTCCAGACCGACCTCTCGAACGACCGGGCGTTCTCGGCGTTCCGGGTAGCCGCGCCGGAGCTCGCCGTCGCCTCGGTCTCGGCCCCTGCCCGGGCCGACGCGGGCTCGACGGTCTCCATCGCCGTGACGGTCTCGAACTCCGGTGCGTCGACCGTCCGGGAGTCTTACGTGAGGGTGCTCGTGGATGGCATCAGGCTCGGAGACTCGCCCCTCTCCGGCCTGTTCCCGGGCCGCCCCGTGACGGTGATCCGGCAGTGGACCGCCGCGCCCGGCCCTCACAGCATCATGGCGATTGCCGACGCCACGGGTGCGATGGGCGAGACCGACGAGACCGACAACGTCCTTACAGTGCCCTCGACGGACGTTCCCCTGCCCGACCTGGTATTGGGGAACCTCAGCCTCGTCCAGCAGCCGCTCGACGGGGCCGCCGGCCTGGCGACGGTCGAGGTCCGGAACGCCGGTGACGCCGCCATGGGCCCGGTGAAGGTGGGGTTCTTCGTAGACGAGGCCCAGACGGGGACCTTCCCGCTGGGCGGGGTGCCCGCCGGGGCCTCCTTCACCGTGTCGCTCGGATTCCCTGTCCCGGCCGGACCGCACCTGCTCTGGGCCCGGGCGGTCCCGGCCGGACAGGCGGTCGAGCTCGACGAGACCAACAACCTCGCAACGCTGCAGGTGGCGGGCACCGGCTTCCCGGACCTGGAGCTTTCCGGCCTCGCCGTTCCGCCGACCGCGGTGGACGGCGCCTCCGTCCCGCTGTTCGCCGAGGTCCAGAACAACGGGGGCTCCACCGCCCAGAGGTTCTCGTTGAGCTTCTTCGTCGACGGCGCCCGGGTGGGAGACCAGCAGCTCGAGGGCATCCCGGCGGGCGGCCGGGCGTCCGCCTCGGTGCTCTGGACGGCGTCGCCGGGCACCCACCGCGTCCGGGCGGTGGTTGACCTGGACGACGTGGTCACCGAGCTCAACGAGACCAACAACCAGGCCACGAGGGAGGGTCTTTCCACCGAGCAACCCGACATCATGGTCGAGGACCTGTCCGCGGTGCGGGTTTCGGACCCGCGGGTGCCGGACCAGTGCCGCATCTTCGTGACGCTCGAGAACATCGGCGGGCCCACCCTGCGCGGCTTCTCGGCGGCGGTGTACCTCGACGACCGGCCCGTCGGCACGGTGTTCGCCAGGGGCCTTTTGGCGCGCAACACCACGCAGCTTTCATTGCTCGCCCCCGCCGGCACCGCTGCCAGGGTGTCCGTGGTCGTCGACGGGGAGGGCGTGCTCGCCGAGGGCGACGAGTCCAACAACATGGCCGCCGAGCCGTTCGCGCCGGTCCCGGGCATCGAGGGCGCGCTGCCCGACCTCTCTGTCGGGGGCCTGTGGATGGAGCCCGCCACGCCCTCCGACGGCGACGGCGTCCGGGTCTTCGCCGCGATCACGAACGACGGCACAGCCCCGCTCCTGGGCAGGGTGGAGGCCCGCCTCTCCCACGGCGGCTCCAACCGCTCCACCACGCTCGACGCGCTGGCCGCCGGCGGGAGGGCCCTGGTCGCGTTCGACACCGTCGCCTCGGGCGGGGCGATGGCGATGGAGCTCTCGGTGGACCCGCTCCGCGCGGTCCCCGAATCCCGCCGGGACAACAACATCGCCTGCGCCACCTTCACCGTCCCGCTGCCCGACCTCGTCGTGGCCGGGCTCGAGCGCTGGAACACCACCGAGGGCCTGCGGGCCCCCCTGTTCGTCGTCTTGGAGAACAACGGCACGGGCGACACCTCCCGGAAGATATCGACGGCCCTGTACGTCGCCGGGCAGCAGCACTCCCAGCTGTCGTTCCGAGGGCTGCCCGCGGGAGGGCGGCACTGCCTGGCCGTGGACTGGCTGCCGGTGTCCGGCGAGATCGATGTCGTCGCCTGGGCGGACCCGGGCGAGGAGGTGGCCGGGCCGCCCGACGGTCCGGACCGGCTGCACGAGCCCATCGCCACGAGCTATCCGGACCTTTTCATCTACAACATCACCTGGTCCCCGCACCTGCGCCAGGAGGACCGGACCGACCTCTTCGTCGAGGTCGGGAACGGCGGCGGGGCCACCGACCGGCCGATCTCGGTGACCCTCTCGGTCGATGCGGAGGTGCTGGGGGCGCTGGAGCTCCCGGCGATGGCGGCGGGCTCGCGGACGGTGCTGTCCTGGAGCTGGGCCGTGCGCCCCGGGAACCACTCGTTCTCGGCGGCCGTGGACCAAAACGACGCCGTGCTCGAATCCGACGAGGCCAACAACCGGGCCGCCCGGGCCTTCCCCTCGGGGGAGTTCTCCGCCCCGCCCTCCCGGGCCAACCTGGCGCTCTCCGGGCTGGGCTACCACCAGTACCGCCTCCCGTCGGTCACCGACAACGGCTCGGGCGCCCAGGCCAACGTGTACCGGCTCAACTTCACCGTGATGAACGACGGCGAGAATGGAACGATGTTCTGCCATGCGCTGCTGCTTGCCGACGGGCTCAAGGCCGGAGAGGTGGTCGTGCCGCCCCTCCCCGCCAACACGAGCGTCAATCTGACCTTCGACTGGCTGGCGCCGGCGGGCGACTACAGGTACAAGGTCGTACTGGACGACCGGCGCGCGCTCGCCGAGTCTTTCGAGACCGACAACGACGACAGCCTGCGGATAGCCCCCAACAACGCGCCGAAGGCGATACCCGGCGGGCCCTACAAGGTCCGGCACGGCGAACCATTGACGATGAAGGGCGTCGGCCAGGACCCCGACGGCTTCATCGCGCTCTACGAGTGGGACCTGGACGGCGACGGCGTCTTCGGCGGCGGGAACGACACGGTGTCGACCACCACGGGGACCGTGACCAAGATCTACCGCACCGCGCGGCTCTACAAGGTCAGCCTGCGCGTGATTGACGATTCGGGCGCCACGGCCGTCGAGACCACGACCGTCCTCGTCGAGGAAAAGCCCCCCCGGCCCGGGCTGAGCATCAACCAGTACACCGTGATCGGTCTTGCGGTGCTCGTGGCGATCTGCATCACATTCATCACGATGCTAATCCGGGGCAAGGGCGAGATCTTCAGGAAAGAAGGCCAGTAGGCGGGGCGCAGGGCGCGAGGCGCAAGGCGCAAGGGAAGGGACAAGGCGCAGGGCGCAGGGCGCAAGGCTGAAGGCGCGAGGGACAAGGCGCAAGGTTCAGGGATCAATGGAGCGACCGCGGATTCTTCCCTTGTTCCTTGCGCCTTGTCCCTCGCGCCTTCTGCCTTGCGCCTTGCGCCGTGCGCCTTGCCCCTTGAGCTCAAGAATTGGATTATGGAAGGCGCCGAGGGGGAGACCGCGAAAGAGCGAGCCGTGCGAGCTCTTTGCGGCGAGGAGGACCTGGGAAGCGTGGGAAGGGGTCCTCCGGGTTCTCGAATCGACCCCCCGGCGTCAACGATTGGAAGGCGCCGAGGGGGAGATTCGAACTCCCGCGGGGGTTGCCCCCCACGAGCTTGCTGGTCTTGCCGGACCCGGAAATCTCCAGGCTCGCGCCTTACCGCTGGGCCACCTCGGCTCCGGACAACTGGAAGGCGGAACCCCGTTAAAAGCCTATCTGGAACTGGATGGGGAGCCGGGGGAGGCGCTGGGGCGGCCGACCCCCCGGGAGCCTCCCGCGCGATCGCCGGATTGATATAACGATTAGAAGGTATACCAATAACAATATCAAATATCGAGAAGCAACCTATAAATATGTCCCATTCTGTCGAATGGGACGGTGCGCCTGATGCGTTGGAGAGTGTTCACCCTCACGCTCCTGCTGGTCTGCCCCGCTCTTGCCTTGGGCATTCCGGCGGGAAACCCCGGCGCGCAGGCGCACCAATCGTTCATCGCCGACGGGACCGGCAAGCTCACCCTCCAGCTCGATCTTCCCGAACCCACCTGGGAGCGCGTCGACGGCTACATACTGCTCGGGCTCGAGGGCTGCCCGGGGTACGTCCGGGTAGCGGGCGCGCCACTGGTGCCCTTCTGGGGCAGGATGCTGCCCTTCCCGGTCGGGACCCGCGTCCTCGGTGTCGGGCTGGAGAACGCGCGATACGAGGAGCACCTCATCGGAGAGCGAGTCCTGCCGGCCCCTGAGCCGGTCCCCCTCGTAGCCGGGGCGACGGCGGAGCCACTGGAGGGGCCATCCTACTCGACCGACCGTCTGTACCCGGAGACCGAGACGGACTTCACGGTCACCACCGGGATGGGCGAAAGCGGGGGCGTGGAGGCCCACCTCTTCCTCAAGGTGTTCCCGGTGAGGTACAACCCGGTCTCCGGGCAGGTCCGGGAGCTACGTTCGGCCACCGTGACCGTGAGCTACATTGCCGCCCCCCAGCCCCATGCGCCCCCCGCGGACGCCGCCTCGGAGCTGCTCATCCTGACCCCGCCCGAGTTCGAATCAGAGATGGGGCGGTACAAGGAGCACAAGGAAGGGCTGGGCTTCACCGTCCGGATGGTGAACCTCACCAGCGTCTACGACAGCTCGATATTCAACGTGAGCGCCGGCCGGGACGGCCCCGAGAAGATAAAGCTGTTCATCAAGGGCGCGCTGGAGAACTGGTCCGTGCGCTACGTCGTGCTGGCGGGCGACGTCGAGAAGTTCCCGGTGCGCCGGGCCTGCTTCCTCGACTACTACGAGAGCTACAACCTCCCCACCGACCTCTACTACGGGGACATCTACAAGGCCGGCACGAGGACATTCTGCGACTGGGACAAGGACCGGGACAACCTCTTCGCCGAGTGCTACCCGAGCACCAATCCCGACGCCATCGACATCGACCCCGACGTGACCGTCGGGAGGCTCCCGGCCGGGACCCTCGCCGAGCTTTCCGGCCTCATCAACAAGACGATATCCTACCGCGAGAACGTCACCGGCAGCGACTGGTTCCAAAACGTCACGCTGGTCGGGACCGACACATTCGGTCCCTCCCGGGGCGAGGCCTCCGGCGTCGCCGAGGGAGAGTACGCCTGCGACGTCGCCCTCTCCTACCTGAACTCCTCCGGCGGCTTCAACGCCACCCGCTTCTACGAGCTCAACCGCACGTTCAGCATATCGGGAATCCGGGAGTGCCTGAACCGCGGCGGGGGTTTTGCGGTATTCGCCAACCACGGCTCCACCGACGGCGTCTGCTACCCCGACTCCGGCGGGGGCCCGGGCCTCTCCGGAGGCACGGCCTCGGCCCTGACCAACGGGCCCAGGTACCCCCTGAGCGTGCTGGACGCCTGCTCCACCCACGCCATCGACAGCAACGATTGCCTGGGGGAGGACCTCGTGCTCAACCCGCGGGGCGGCTCGATAGCCAGCATGGGCGCCACGCGCGTCGCCTACGGCGGCTGGGGCACCTGGCACATCCGGGGCAACTCGGGCTACATGAACGTCCACCTCGCCGAGATGTTCTCCAAGGGGACCATCATGCCCGGCGTCATGCTGGACCGGACCAAGCAGAGCTACATGGCCAACGTGGGCATCTGGGACTACGCCGACATGAAGACGATGGTCCAGTACATCCAGCTGGGTGACCCCGTGGCGTTCATCGGCGGGCCGGGCGTGGAGGCCTCGACCGACGCCGCCGAGAGGTGGGTGGACCCGGGCGGGATGGTCCAGTACGAGATAGCGCTCCGAAACGGCGCCCTGCACTCCGACACGGTGCAGCTTTCCATCTCGGGCTCCAGGTGGGCCGCCGGGCTCAACACCTCCGTAGTGGTCCTGCCGTCCAACTCCTCGGCGACCGTCACGCTGCGCGTGAGCGCCGACCCGCTCGCGGACGCCTACGAGTCCTCCACGCTGACGCTCGACGTCACGCCCAGGAGCACGCAGATACCGATTCGGCTCGAGCTCACCACCCGGGTTAACTGCGTGCGCCGGGTCTCGTTCTCCGTCAACGAGACGCGCTTTTCGGCGTTCCCGGGCCAGGAGGTCTCGGTCGGCTACTCCGTGGGAAACGAGGGCAACATCCGCGAGTCCGTTTCGCTTTCGCTTGCCGGGATGGACCCCGCCTGGCCCCTCTTTCGGAACGAGGGGCCCTACGATGTCGCCCGGCGCACGACGCTCGAGGGCAACCTGAGCGTCGCCATCCCGGAGCGGACGGTCGCCGGCGTCTACGGCTTCGAGCTCCGCTCCGAGACCGAAAGCGGCATCACCGGGAATGTCCCGTTCCAGGTCCTGGTGCACCGGACCTACGGGTTCAGCGCAAGTGTGGCCAACGCGACCACGATCGCCGGGCGCCGCGGGGCCGCGTTCGACGTCACCGTGACCAACCTGGGCAACCACGAGGACGGCTGCGAGCTTCGCCTCTCCGGTCTCCCCGACGGTTGGGGCGGGACGACGTCATTCCCCCTCCAGATGGGGGCGTTCGAGGAGCGCCCCCAGGACATCGTGCTCGTTCCCGACGGGTGCGCGCTGGCCGGCGACTACCAGCTCACGATGGAGCTCTTCTCCCCGGCGGGCCGCCTCGAGTCCCATTTCCTGACGGTGACCGTCGGGCGGCACTCCGACCTTCGGCTGATGTGCCCCGAGCCGTCGAGATCCGTCGACGAGGGCTCCGACGTCGATTTCCTCGTCTCGGTCGGGGGCTACTCGAACTTCCCGGAGGAGGCGGACATCTCCGTGGGGAGGCTGCCCGAGGGCTGGGGGTGGTTCCCGGCGCCGGGCCTGCCGGTCGTGGAGCCGTTCTCCTCGGCCGGGGCCGCCGTGGTCGTCCAGGTGCCCTCCCCCTGCCCCGCCGGCACCTACACGATCGACCTCGTCGCCTCCACTGCCGGCTGGAGGGCGGAGACGAGCGTCAAGGTCGAGGTTCGACGGCACCGGGCGTTCTCGGCACGGCTGGATGAGACGCAGGCGGCCCTCCCTCACGGCGGTGAGCGGGCGTTCACCGTGAGCCTGGAGAACACCGGCAACTGCCCCGACACCTACCTGCTATCGGCGGACGGGGCCCTGCCGGTCGACATCCGCGAGAACCTCCAAAGCCTCGAAGGCGGCTCGTCCCGGGACCTCTCGCTCGTTCTCTCCGTGCCCCCGAACGCGCCCTCGGGCGTCCACGAGCTCTCCGTCCGCGTCTCGTCGGTCGCTGACCCGACCATCGTCCGGCAGCTCGCCCTCAGGGTGCGCGTGGAGGGGCTCTCCGACGTGGATGTCCGGATAGAGCGGCGCTCCGGGGCCTCCCCCGGAACGACCGGGGTGTTCTGGCTGACCGCCGAGAACCGCGGCTCGGATGAGGAGACCGTGACGCTCCACGCGCCGGGGCTCTCCGCATGGAACCTGGAGCTTCCCGGGCTCTCGGTCCCTGCGGGCACGACCGTCCGGGCGCCAGTGTTCTACACGGTCCCCGATGGCATCGACGGCGGGAGCTACGAGCTGTCCCTGGTCGCCGACAGCGGTGGAAGGCCCCGCCACCTCGTCCACGAGGTCGATGTCCCGGCCCAGGACATCGCCGCTGCACCGGGAGGCGCCTCCCGGACGGGCCCGTCACCGCTCTTGCCCCTGGCCGCCGGGGTCATCGTCCTCGCCGTCGTTTCCGTGGGCACCCTCACCTGGAGGGCGAGGAGGAAGAGGGGACCGACCGCGGTCATCGCCCCGGCCGCCGCCGCGGGGCCCGCGCCGCCACCTCAGTGATCGTGGTGGTGCTCGCCCCTCTCGTGCGAGAGCATGTGGTAGTACTGGTCCACCGGCATCAGGGACGCAACCGCCCTCTCCACGACCTCGCTCAGGGCCGGGTGGATGTGCATCCCATCCTTGATGGCCGAGGCGCTCCCGCCGGCGTACATGAGCGTCACGATCTCCTGGATGAGCACCGACGCCTGCGGGCCGACTATGTGGGCGCCGAGGATGTTCTCTTCCTCCATGCCCGCCACGACCTTGACCAGCCCCCGGGCGGCCATCGCCTCTCCCTTGGCGGTGTCCTCGAAGCGGGCCCTGCCCAGGAGCAGGCGGTCCTTGCCGTGTGCCTGGACCGCCTCCCCCTCCCTCATACCGACGCTCGCTATCTCAGGGTGCGTGAAGACCGCGTGGGGCACCGCCCGGTAGTCGACGGCGACGCTCCGCTTCTTCACGGCGTTCTTGTAGACCACGACCGACTCGTAGTTGGCGACGTGCTTGAACATGTGCCTGCCGAGGGCGTCCCCGAAGGCCCAGATGCCCGGTGCCGCGGTCTCCAGGTGCTCGTCGGTGCCAATCCAGCCGTGCTGGTCGACCAGGATGCCGCTCCGCTCGGGGTGGAGGAGGTCGGCATTGGAGGCGCGGCCGGTGGCCACCAGTAGCTCGTCCACAGGCACCTGGAACTTCTCCCCCGTCGTCCGGTCGACGCCGATGATGGTCTTTCCGCCCAGGAGGGAGTGCTCCACCTCGACGACCTGGGTGTTGGTGAGGATGGTCATGTGCTTCGACATCTCGGAGCGGGCGAGGTCGGCGATCTCGGGGTCCTCGCGCGGGAGGAACTGCGGCTGGCGGCCAAGAATCGTGACGCAGGAGCCCATCGAGGCGAAGAAGTGGCCGTACTCGGCCGCGATGTAGCCCCCGCCGATGATGCCCACGGCCGCCGGGAGCTTCTTCAGACCGAGCACCGTGTCGCTCGTGTGGTAGCCGGCCCTGTCCAGCCCCTTGATGGCGGGCACCAGGGGGCGCGAGCCGGTGCACAGGAATATCATCGGCGCCTTGACGGTCTCGCTGCCCACCCTCATCGTGTAGGGCCCGACGAACTCGGCCGCGGCGTGGTAGTAGGTCAGGTTGGGGGCGTGCGAGAGCCCGTGGCGGATCTGTTCGATGTCGCGGCCGATGAGCTTGCGCATCCGCTCCATCACCTGCTCGAAGTGCACAGCCTTGAGCGGCGCCTCGATGCCGAACTGCCCGGCCTCCCGGACCGTGCGCGCGACCTCCGCGGGATAGAGGAGCAGCTTGCTGGGGATGCAACCCCTAGTCAGGCAGATGCCGCCCGGATCGTCCTTGTCGATGACCGCCACCCTAAGGTCGGGGTCCCGCTCCATCATGGCGCTCACGATGTTCATGCCCGAGCCGGTGCCCACGAGGATGACGTCGAAATCCTTCACTGTCTTCACCCCGTTTCATCAAGGTGCAAGGCGCAAGGCGCAAGGCGCAGGGCGCAAGGCTTGAGGGGCAAGGCGCATGGGGGAAGGCGCAAGGTTGGTGGAAAAGATTGTCCCTCTCTTCCCCCTTGCCCCCCGGTCCCGAAACCCGTCCTGTTATATGCGTCATGTCATGTATTTATAGTTGTGGCAGCGGCCCCTGCCCCGCATCCTCCGCCAATTCACTGGCGGGACCGGAGAACCAGCTCCTCCCACCCGGTGTCCGCAGCCAGCCCGGTCCCGTTGTAGGCGTCGTCGAAACCGCTCTCCGGGCAGTATATGGCCAGCCCGCAGGCCCGGGACACGTCCATCGACCCGGCCGGGTTGTTCCACCTTCCGAGTTTCACCACCGTCCTGTTGACCATCCTGGACACGTTCCCGTCCGCAACGACGCTCAGCAAATCGGCGAACCCGGCCTGCTCGAACCTCAGCGCCCCGGAACCGTCCGCCGTCCCGTTCCCGGCCGCAAACCCCGAAAACGCCTCCGAAAGGCCGGTCCCCGTCTTCAGGAGCGACATCACGATGGAGAACTTCTCCGGGTCCTTCGCCTTCGTCTCGTAGGCCTTCATGTACCCGGCCAGAATCGTCTTCCCGGCCTCGCAGGGGGCCTTCCCGGGCATCCTCCCCAGAATCTCCCCGTACGGCCACCCCGCCGTCGGCACGGTCTTCTCCGACGCGATGATGTACCGCGCCGCCGTCCCGACCTCGTAATAGACCTCCATCGTCGCCATCGCGCAGGCGTCGAACGCCAGTATGTCGAGCTCGAATCCGGACAGGGCGGTCCTAAGGTCCGCCAGCGAGAGCAGGTCCTCACCGTCGCCGGCCGCGCCCTTCCAGCCGTTTCCGTGGCCCCATATGACGAGCATCCGATGGTCCGCAGGGTAGTTCTTGACGCTGAAGTTCAGAAACGACTGGAGCGTCTGCGGCCGGCCCGTCTCCAGCTCGTTGGGCCTCTTGATCCATATCTCCCTAAGCGACAGGTCCTCCAGCTCGCCCTTCCTGACGAGGTACATCCCGGCGTCGCCCTCCCCGAGGCGGTCGGCCAGCACGACGACTTTCAGGTTCCCGGATGAGCCGACCTTCATCATCTCCTCGAGGTTCTTGTCGACGAACGGGGAGAGGCTCGAATCCCCGGCCATGTAGACCATGACCGTCCAGGAATGGCGCCCGGCGGGCTCCCGGACCGCGCATCCCGGGACGAAGGATGCCAGCAGGAGCAGCGCGACCAGCAGGCCCGGGAACCTCATCGCCGATGAATGCCCTGAGGTGTATTTAGCTGTTCCCGCATCCGCCCGCCGACCGCAAGGTGAAAGCCGCATGCCGGGCTCATGTCATCCCATCCACTGCCGGAAATCCCCGTCGGGGGACATCCGCATCCGGCCCGCCGGAGCCTGCCCGCGCCTTTCACTTTCTTTCCATTCCCTTTTCAGTGTACAACATCCCCCGGCGCCCCGGGCGCACGCAAGTCCAGCCGGAAAGGCGCATCGAAGCGCCCAACCGTCTGAACCAGGGGTAACCCCCGGCGGATTCAAATGGTTATATTTTCCATTATTATTATATGATGAAATCACCCTGTTTCCGATGGTAACCGACTAATTCTCACGATAAAGGGCTGAGCCTGCGCGGGAAAAAATGCCGCCCCACCGACAGGTTTAAACGGTGACACGTTCATGGGGGTCGGGGTGATTTCATCTTCCGCCACTTCCCCAAGGACATCAGGATATTGACCGTCATCATCTCGGTACTCTGCGCCATCCTCATGGTGACCATCACCTGGTACGGCGCAGTGCAGAAGGCGTACACGCCCGACGCCCGACCGAGGGAGCTTTCGCCGTACGTCAGCTACCGCGTCGAGGCCGACGAGGATGCCGTACAGGATGCAGTCAACATGACGATCCAGGGTTCCGTCATCGTCGAGGACGGCGGAAGGCTCACCATACGCAACTCGGTCTTCCGGATAGACTCCGAGGAGGACGGCCTGCAGCGCATCACCGTCGAGGAGGGCGCAGAACTGATCGTCGAGAACTCCACCATCCAGGCAAAGGACCCCGAGTTGCGCTACGAGTTCGTCGTGATGGGCACGCTGCTCATCGACAACTCCACCATCCAGGACATGTACGGCGAGGGCCGCGTCGGCGGCATCCAGCTCTACACGGGCCGGCCGAAGGAGATACGCAACTCGGTCGTCAGGGATGCCCGCACCACCGGCATCTATGTCTTCAACAGCACGCCGGTGCTCGACAACGTCACGATAATGAATTGCCCCACGGGCCTGTACATATTTTCCCCGACAGAATCCGGTGGCGGCCCGGTCGCTGCGATATCCGAGACGGAAGACATCCAACGGTCCAACGAATCCTTCTCGTTCATCGGCACGGGGTCCACCGGAAACATCACCCGCTGGTACTGGGACTTCGGCGATGGGTACATCGGGACCGGCTCCCAGCTCAGCCACACCTACACCCTCGAGGGCATCTACAAGTGCAAGCTCACCGTCACCGACGACATGGGCCGCGTAGATTCGGCAGAGCGCGTCATCCATGTGCTCAACGCGCGCCCTCTCGCCCTGGCCAGTGCCTCTCCGCCGGAGGGCGGGATAAACAGCACGATAAAGTTCTTCGGCCACAAGTCCACGGACAGCGACGGCTACATCGCCGAGTACAGGTGGTGCTTCGATGACAATACCACGCTCCTCGGCTCCGTCGTCCGGCACTCCTTCAACACCAGCGGGACGCACATGGCGACGCTCACGGTGACCGACAACGACGGCGACAGCGCCAACGCTTCGGTCTACGTGGACATCAGCTCGAACTTTGCCCCGGTGGCGGACGCCGGCGGCGACCAGCTGACATTCCTGGGGCGCCCTGCTTACTTCAACCCGATGGATTCGTACGACATCGACGGAACCATAACCGGCATCCACTGGGACTACGGCGACGGAACCACGGGCACGAGCGCGTTCCACGAGTACGCGAACCAGGGCATATACATCGCCACGCTGACGGTCACCGACGATACCGGCTACACGGATGAGGACACCGCCATCGTCGAGGTGAAGCGATCGGACTGGCTCCAGTTCAGAAAGGATTCCTCGAGGCTTGCGACCGGTGTCGGCGACGGCCCGGACATCCCCTGCTGGAGCGGCGGATTCTCCACGAACGAACCGAGCCCCGGCTCCATCGAGTTCGATTCCGGGTTCGCCGTGAACGGCTCGTTCGCCTTCGTCGGGACGGGCGACACCTTCGGCGGGTACAACACCACGACCCTATTGCAGAACTGGTCGTTCTCGCCGACCGGCACAACGGAGAGGTTCATCACCACGCCGGCGGTATCCGGCGATTATGTCATAACGGTCTCCCAGGTGATGGTCGACCAGGAGGTCACCGGCGTGACCGTCTACTGCTTCGAGGCGACGCCGGGCGATCCTTCCCCCTATGTAAATGACGGATACCAGCACCCGAATGCGACCTACGACATCATTTGGAAGCGGACCTTCAGCGGTTTCAAGACCGGGGCCTCGCCGCTCATTTATGGTGGGAAGGCATACATAGTCATGAACAACCAGACGGGCAACATCGTGATCTACGCGATGGACGTCGACGGCCTGATGGACGGGATAGACGGGCAATTCTTCGAACCCCAGGACTACTGGGACGAGCTGTCGTGCACCGTGGTCTCCGGCTACTACGGGGGCTTCATCACACGGACCCCGGCGCTCGATTCCGGCACGCTTGTGGTCCCGATCGAGGAAGGCAACAAAACGTCCTACCTGTTCTTCGACGTGAGCGGCCTTGCGGGCACCGGGACCGAAGCCCTCCTCTTCGGAACATATCCGGTTTCTACCGGCGCTTCGCTGGCATTCCCTCCAGCGATATGCGGCGACCGCGTTGCGGCGACCCTCTCCAACGGGACGGTCGCTATCCTCAACCGCTGGAACGCCACGGTCCTCAAGCAGTGCAACCTCGGAAACAACATCAAGGACACGGGCTCCATGCTTTTCGACGGGTCCAAGGTCTACATCTCTGGCGTCCAGGACTTCGGCCTTTACTGCCTGGATGCCTCGGACATGAACGGGACGCTATGGATCTACAACTTCACGGATGGCAACTACGCCTCCGGGGAAATGGCGCTCTTCGGGCAGTACCTGTACGTTCCGGTCTCGAACGCCACGAACGGCACGGTCCTGATAATCCACAGGGACAACGGCACGGTGAAGTCCTCATTCAAGATGGAGGGCCGGACATGCGCCCCGGTCGGCGGCGCCGCGGGAAGCCTGTTCATCCACGACGAGGACGGTGCACTCTACAGGCTGTCCAGGAACGACGCCATTCCCTGGACAATCGACTACTCGGCGACCACGGTGACCGGCATCATCGGCGAGGTCGGCCGGCTGACTAATATCACGAGCACCGAGCAGACCGTCACCTTGACGAACTTCTACACCAATCCGGTCGTGATTGCCCAGCCGCTGTCGTGCAACGGCACGGACCCGAGCCACGTGCGTATCAGGGACGCTGCGGGCGACCAGTTCAAGATAACGATCGAGGAGCGCATCAACGAGACGACGAACCATACCGAGGCCGAGAACGTTTCGTACATAGTCCTAGAGGCAGGCCGTTACCGCCTTCCCGGCGGGGGTGCCATCGAGGCCGGGACGTCAATGGTCACGCAGGAATGGAAGACCGTCACCTTCTCCTCGCCGTTGCCGGCGATGCCGACAGTGCTCGCGCAGGCCCAGACCAGGAACGAGGCCGACGCCGTCTTCACGCGCCACAAGAACATCGACAACACCACATTCGACGTGCGGCTCCAGGAGAAGGAATCCGGGGGCCTCGTGAACGGCGCGAACCACGCCGAGGAGAAGGTCGGCTACATTGCCTGGACGCAGGGCCGCGGGAGCAACAATGGGATTGGCTACGAGGTCCGCAACAGCACGATGCACGTGACCGACGCCTGGTTTCCGCTCCTTTTCTTCGGGAACTACTCCGGGCCGCCTTTGTTCATCGCCTGGTCCCAGACGACGAACGACACAGACCCCGCCGCCGTCCGCTACCAGTCGCTGACCAACCTCGCTGTCCAGGTCAGGATGGAGGAGGACGAGACGACCACTGACGGCGAGACCGCCCACAATCCGGAGGTGGTGGGCTTCTTCGCCTTCTCCAACGCCACCGACCTGCTGGCGGAGATGTCGCTTGCGGCCTACCTGGGCACGAAAACCCCCGAGCCGTTTGCCTTATATCCCGGCTTCGAGCAGTCCATGAGGATGGCCAGCTCCCACATCCAGACCTGGCGCAAGAGCACCGGGCCGTCCGGAGTCGACACCGCCCAGCGGTACCTGCGCGATGCGATAACCGAGATGTCCGCCGCAGACTACGCCGATGCGGTCGCCAACGCCAGGAACGGCCTCCAGAGCCTGGTCAACTCCTCGGAGACCTGGGACGGGAACGCCGACGCCCTGTTCGCGGCGATGATAGTAGCCAACGCCTCCAAGAACGCGACGCTCGAGAAGCTGGACTACGCCGCCTACACCGCCGGCTACGGCGACCCGGACTACCTCAACGGTTCCGCGGACTACGCCCAGGGACTGTCCAACCTCCAAGACGGCAAGTACGTGTTCGCCGTCACCGACTTCCACTATGCCATGCAGCACGCCGTCGCCGCCCTGAGGTGCCTCAAGCCCGACCTTGCGCTGAAGATGAACTACTTCACGATATCCAAGTACGACCCGAGCACCGAGGAATCCGTCAACATAACCGCCACCGTCCACAACCTGGCGCTCGGCCGGTCCAGCCAATCAACCCTGCGCTTCTACCTGGGCAACCCGAATGAGGAGGGCGCCGAGCAGATCGGCGGCAACATGACGGTCCCGGAGCTCGATTACCTCTGCTCCTACACCCCCGCCACGGCCGTCACGTTCACCTGCTCCACCAAGGGCCGCTACTACATATACGCCATCATTGACGAGCCGGAGGTGGTGAACGAGACCAACGAGGACAACAACATGATCTCGAAGGCACTTCGGGTGACCGACGGATACCCGTTCCCCGACATGAAGAAGCTGATATTCGACAACAACAGCGTCGCGATGGCCGTGGACGGCAACATCAACGGCTACTCGGTCAGGATATTCGAAAGCTTCTTCAAAAACAGCACCGCCCATGATATCCAGGCCTTCAACTCCTCAGCCGTCGAGACCTACGACACCTGCTTCTGCCGCGAGCTCGTGGACGTCCAAGACGATTCCACCCTGGACAAGTACTGGTCGCTGCTGATGTACACCTGGAACTATAACCGCACCGCCTCGCCGGACACGGACGTCTCCTACACGCCATACGGTGAATCACAGGTCGTTTCGGAATCGGATTCCATCGGCACCTACTCGACCTACCTCAAGGAAGCCGGCTTCACCAGCTCCGGGGTCACGTTCACGACACCGCATCTTCTGGAGATCGACCCGTCCGGCGGCGGCAACAGCAAGGCGACTGTCGTGATGGACGGCCCGCGCTCCTTGGACATCTTCGAGCGGGAGGCCGGCGCCTCTGACGGCGACGCCGACCTGGACGGCCTTCCGGACGAGACCGAGAACGGCTTCGAGGGCTACTGGATGGAGGCCGAGAACCACATGTTCTCGGACCGGCAGGCCGTGAGCGACTACTCCGCCTACCCCGTGGGGCTCAACGGCACCGCCGTGAAGGCCATCACGCACGACGACCGGCGCGTCATAAACAAGGACACCTTCATGGACCTCCCGTCCGGGACATACTACATCTACGTCCGCGCCCGCTACGAGTCGCCCAACCCGAACACCGAGACCGTCACGATGCTCTTCGAGACGGACGGCTACGGGGAGAACTTCGAGCTCTCCAAGTACTACCGCTGGTTCCACCTGGGGGACATCGACCACGACCAGAACGGCCCCCTCTGGGTGAACATCACCGTGACGGGGACCTTCCTGCCGCACATCGAGGTCCTAGTCGACCGCCTGCTGTTCCAGCGGTGGAAGTCGGACCCGTCGACCGAGGTCAGCGGGCTCGGCCAGGCCTGCGACCCGGCGAACCCGGATGTCGACAACGACCGCGCGCCGGACGGCTTCGAGGTCCGCACGGCCTCCTACTGGTACGAGGCGGAGGACTTCACCACCGACGCCGGAGGCATCCAGAACAACGCGGACGCCGGGAACGGCCGCGAATCGAGGCCGTTCTATCCGGAGGTCCCCGACTTCGTGAGCATCACCGTCCCCAAGACGGGCGACACGCAGATCGCGTACGTGCGCGCCCGGAGCACCGGCGGCGTCGTGGGGCTCGAGATGACCGCCGACAACCAGGATGTGGACTCGATAACCATATCCGACACCTCCTACAAGTGGTACCCGTTCACGTTCGCGCTCCAGAGCGGCCCGCCGACGCACACCATCGGCTTCCACTCGCTCTCCACGGCCTCACTGGCGATAGACACGATCCACTACGACTGCAAGGAGAAATCCCGCACGACCAACATCACCAACTCGTTCGCGCAGCCGGTCACGCAGTTCACGTTCAACTCGGGCGCCAACAAGCAGTACTTCCTGAGGACGCCCAAGGACGGCTACATAATGAACTCGTCCATGACGTTCAGCCAGATCAACATGAACACCCCCTCCTACGACCTGCCGTCGAACACGAACGGCAACGACCCCGCGATGGACGGCGACATCCTGGTCTACGTCAACTCCTCCAACGGCAACAAGCTCTACGCCGTCAACCTGAGCCGGGACCCCGACTGCGACGGCCTCCCGGCGGTCTTCGACAGCAACGATGCGAAGAACTACTACCAGCTCACCTCCGAGGCCGGCTCCAACCCGTCCGTGTCGGGCCATTATGTCGTCTACCAGACATCGACCGCCGTGAAGCTCCTCGACTTCGACACCAACGGGAACGGCGTGCCGGACTTCCAGGAGAGCATCTCCATGACCACCTACACGATCAATTCGTCGGCCGCCGCGCCCTTTCCGGGCGAGCCGGACATCTCCGGGACGAACATCGTGTGGAAGAAGGGCGTCGACATCTACGCCTACGACATGAACAAGGGCCTCCCGCCCGGCGACGACGCCTGGGTGAAGGTGACCAACTCCACCGCCACCGGAAAGTCCTACGGCAACCCGCGGGTGAGCGGCGACAAGGTCGCCTACAACAGCAGCGGCACCTCTTCTGTTTTCCTTTCCGACCTCTCCTCGTGGGGGGCGGGATACAACGACCCCAGGGTCACGACCTCGAACACGAGCCGCAAGGAAAACAGCACCATGTACGTCGAGCAGAGCATCGCCACCGGCAAGCTTCCCGACATCCACGGCCGGTACCTGGTCTGGAACGGCTCCCAGTCGGTGAAGCTGCGGGCGCTGGACCAGTCCGAGAGCGACATCACCCTCTACTCGTCCGGCGGGGCGATATGGGACCTGAGGGTCCAGGGCGACAAGGTGGCCTGGTCCGAGCACCTCAGCGGCTCGTGGTACATAAAGATGTACGACCTTGCCGACGACTCGGACGCCGACGGCATCCCCAACTACCTGGAGGCGTCCGTCGGCTCCCCCGTCACGATATACACCTCGCAGTCCACGCTCGCCAACACCGAGCCCTGCGGCGACTACATCGCCTGGAACTACGGCACGACCGCCAAGGTGCGGGTGGCCCGGGCGTACCTGGGCATCGACGTCGGCAACCCGGTGTTCAACTACACCTCGGCCGACTTCACGCTCCGGAGGGCCAGCGAGAGCCCCTGCAACACGAGGAACCTGGCCGACGTCATCAACGCCTACGTCAAGACGCATTCCGGCGCCCCCTGGTACGTCGACGTGCCGCTCGTCTTCCGCACGGAGAGCAGCAGCACGGTCACCGTGAGCATCAGCGGGGTCGAGCAGTACTCCGGCTTCGCCTGCAACCCGCTGAACAACGACACTGACGGCGACGGCCTCCCGGACGGCGACGAGCTCATCGACTACTTCGGGGCCGGAATAATCGAGTGCGAGGACGTGCTGTTCTTCAAGGAATGGAAGAACCCGTTCGCGGACTCGGGCGCCGTCCGCACCAAGGACCCCACCTTCATCTCCCAGACGGGCGTGACGCTCACCTCGACCCGGAACTACCGCGACAGCGAGGGGACGCGGAGCAGCTACATCACCCTGCCCTTCCGCTCCCCGGCGACCGGCTCCTACAAGTTGAAGATAACCCCCAACTACGACGTGGCGATCGTGACCGACACGCTCTGGTTCCCCCAGTACATCACCAACAGCGCCGAGCTTTCGAACGAGAGCTCGATGTCCATCGGCGGCTACAGCCCGGTCGAGCTCCGGGGGGACGACGTCAGCGGCATAGGCAACGCCTCCGGCTTCCTCGATGAATCGCTCCAGAAGGCCATAAACGTGACAGTGAGGGCCTCCGGGGGCCCGATCATCTACCCGGTCAACGAGACCTACGACCCGGTCATAGAGCGCATTTCCAGGGGCGTCCTGGTCGGAAAGGGCGAGGGGGCCGGTAAAGGGACGGTATACGTCTCCATGGGTTACAAGGGCAAGTTCGACTTCGTGAAGAACACCAACTACGAGATCACGATCAGCGTCGACCTCGGCCGGCTCTCCTCCTATCAGCCGCCGGGCGGCAACCCCTTTACAGACCTTGCCATGATAAGGCTTCTCAACCTGGACTTCATAAGGGTCGAGAAGCAGGCCCTGAACCCCCTCACGACCGACGCGGACGGCGACGGCCTCAGCGACGGCCAGGAATCCGGCTGGGACGGCTTCCCGAACACCAACGATGCCGACAGTGACGGCCTGACGGACTCCCAGGAGCTCGCCGCCGGCACCAATCCCCAGAGGCGCGACACGGACGGTGATGGCGTCCGCGACGGCGTCGAGCTGGGCAAGACCTCCGGTTTCTTCCTGGGCCAGGGCACCCCGAACGAGACCTTCGGCTCCTGGACCGAGCGCCTGGCCCGCTACGGAACCCCGTTCAGGTACGACTTCATCCCCAACTGGGACGCGGACACGCAGACCACGACCGACCCCAAGGCCATCGACAGCGACGGCGACGGCCTCCCGGACGGCTGGATAGACGGCTGGACCTACCAGAGCTCCCCGGTGGACCCGCGCACCCAGCGCACCTACTCGGATTCCCAGTCCCTGAACAGGCTGGAGACCCGATACGACGCCACCAGGTGGCTGAACGGCGGCGCCCCGGACAACCTCGTCCAGGTCTACGAGGGCGAGGACCTGACCTGCGACGGCGCCCAGCCGGCCTCCGGCACCTGGAACTTCACGAACGACACCAGGGAGCGCACGCCCGGCTTCATGGAGACGCGCCCGACCGCCCCATCCAGCGAGCCCGGGGACGCCGATCCCGACGACGGAATACCGGACGGCTACGAGGTATGGTACTCCTCGATGACCGACCCCGCCAAGATGCAGAACGGCTCGCTCTTCTTCAGCCCCCTGACGGGCGACGAGTACCGGGACAACGACACCTACAACGCCATAGCGTCCCAGCCGGGGACATCGGCCACCGCGGGGCCGTCCTGGATCGGGCCGAACAACACGCGCATGGCCGTGGCGCAGCGCCTGTGGTTCGGCACCGACAGCGTCTTCGGCCCGGCGGGCAACATGACGAAGATAAAGCAGATCCAGCTCCAGCTCAACATGTCGCTCGGGACCGACCTCAAGGTCACGCTGGAGCTCTGGGACAGCCGCCTGGACTTCATAAGCGGCGGCTCCGGCTCCTCGCCCGGGCCGGACGTGAAGCCGCTGGCCGAGGGCATCGTCTGCACCGGCTCCGGCGACGGCTGGTACCCGTTCGACATCCCGACCAATGTCTTCACGAACAACCCCTCCGGGAACACCGTCCTATATATAGTCCTCCGCTACCATTCCGGCAACCCGGTGGACGTAGGCTGGTACAGCCACTCCAGCGGGGGGACCGGGTTCAAGAGCTTCTACCAGGGCTACGACAGCAAGTGGCACCAGGATGCCACCCAGATCCGCTACAACATCCGCCTCATCGTCCCGGGCGGCGACTCAGGCGACCGCCTGCCCCTTATAGGCGAGTTCATCGCCGGCACCAACCCCAAGAACCCGAATTCAGACTATCTGGTCACCGGCACGCTGGACAAGAAGGGCGCGGTCAACGACTACCTGGACGACGGCATCGAGGCCGGGTGGGACGAGGGCGAGTACAAGCTCATCGGCGGCGTCAACTACCCCGACCCGAAGGGCGGAGTGATCTTCCGGACCACCGTGGCGGGCGGCGCCATAAGCGGTGACGGGTACACCGGCGCCTCCGGGGAGAAGATCTGGTACGACCCGGACGCCGGCAGCTCGACCACCTGGGAGACCTGCAGGTTCACCGGGCACGGCAACGTCACCGACCCGCCATCGTCCGACGAGGCCCTCTTCTCCGAAAACGTCCTGATACTGACCCTGGAGGACGGCACGCAGATATACATGAAGCCCAACGCCTCGGGCGCCAAGATCTCCTCCGACCTCTACATCTTCCCGGGCGGCCTCAACCGCGACTGGAAGTACACCGACGGGAACGGGATCGAGCGCGTGATGGGCTTCATGGTGCACTTCCAGTTCAGCGCCATCCTGTCCGCAACCGGGGACATCAACCACCTCGGCTCCGCCCCCGTGAACGTGAAGGACGCGCTCAACAATTCCGGCAATTATTATATCGACCAACAGCTATATCTGGCCGACCCGAACGACCCCGACACCGACCGCGACGGCATCCCCGACGGCCTCGAGACCATGAAGAACCTGACCTCCGGCTGGGACTGCGAGATAAACAGCGCCGAGTTCGACCACAACGGCTGGAGGAACGACACGGAGCGCTTCTTCCCCAACACCGTCTACGACGACGGCATGGTGAACGCCCGGGACGGCGACTCGGACGGCGACGGCCTGCTCGACAGCCAGGAGCAGCCCTTCTTCCTCGACGCCGACGGCGACGGCTACGTGAACTACGCCGACCCCGACTCGGACGGCGACGGGGTCTTGGACGGCCAGGAGGTCAAGCCGCAGGAGGACTCCGACGGCCAGGGCGGCGGCGACCTCATCGCCACGCTGTACCTCGGCGGCACGACGGACGTCTCCCAGAACCTCTACAACTTCAGGGTCGCCTTCAGCCCCGGGGCGAACCTCTTCGACCCGGACAGCGACGACGACGGCGTGAGCGACGGCGCCGAGCTGGACCCGTTCCTGCTCATCGACAGCAGGTTCGACCAGTCCCAGCCTGTCCTGGACACCTCCGGGGTATTCCTCGGCTACCCGGACAACCTCGACCACCCGGTCAGGCTGGCCATCGGAGGCACCCGGGCCATCTACTACTCGATCGACGGCAACCTCCGGGCCCTGGAGAACTTCGACCGCTTCAACCGGCCCGGGAGCAACGAGGACAAGCACTACTCGCTCGCCACGGGCTACGGCGAGATAACGGACATCGCCGCCTCCGGCTCATCGTACGTCTACTTCGCCAACGCGAGCGACTTCGTCGTCCAGTACAGCCTCGGCGGCCGCACCACCCGCTCCATCGACCTCTCAGAGCAGGGCGACGTGAAGGCCATCACGGTCGACAGCGAGGGCTACGTCTACGCGGCGATCAACAAGGACGGCGCCGGCTCCATTTACGAGGTCGACTTCACCTACCAGAAGATCAACAAGACCAAGGTCAACAGCGGCTCCGCCCTGCCGTTAATCAACGACCTCGTCATCGACAAGAACAAGAACATTATGATCACGAGCTCGACATACCTCTACCAGCTCGCGTCCCCGGCCTACAACTACGACGCGAAATTCACGCTCGTGGAATCGGCCAACGCGCTGGGCCTCGTCACCTGCGACGCCAACGGCGGCATCTACTACGCCGAGACCAAGTACTCCAACCAGACGGTGAAGTATCTGCGGCCCGACTACACGCACGCCTGGGGCAAGAACAAGTACATGGTCCAGGACGTCCTGAAGGCCAAGCTCGTGTCCCTCGACGTCGGAGCCCAGTACGACCTTGCCATCTCGGACATAAACAACAACACCATCCGCGGCTTCACCGGCTCCCGCTCCGACCCGGCCAAGACCGACTCGGACTCGGACGGCCGCCTGGACGGCTACGGCGACCCGGACGACCCCTACGACGGTGAGCTGGACTACGGGTTCACCTTCAC
>Ga0194112_10001200_pt1 | contig 38075 bp, 35 predicted proteins | sample TA2MahC400mmetaG_FD_146191 | JGI IMG/M metagenome (GOLD analysis project Ga0194112, IMG submission 146191) | Freshwater microbial communities from Lake Tanganyika, Tanzania - TA2015016 Mahale Deep Cast 400m | ecosystem: Environmental > Aquatic > Freshwater > Lake | place: Tanzania: Lake... | reverse complement strand
TCATGACTATGGAAAGCGGTGGCCAGCAACCGAGGGTATCTTCTCGGCAGTAAAACGCATGTTCGGCGAACATTTGGCCGCCAAGAGCGAGGTCGGCCTTGTTCAGGAGGCAAAAAGCAAGGTCTGGGCATATCGCATCATAAAGAGGTATGGAGAAGTGTGAGCCCTTTCCACGGATATCCTATTTACCCGGAAGATTATGCAACACAGCATTTTTAAATATCCCGGACCGGGTTGTGATGACGGGGTATGTCCCATGAAACGGACCGGGAATAGGGTTATAGCCTTGGGCATGGCCGTCGCGATGGCGGTCCTCTCGCTCGGCGTCCTCCCGCAGCCCTCGGCTGCGCTGACGCAGAGCTTCAGCAACCAAAACGACTACTATTACTCGAACGGCGGAGGGGGAACGAGCCGCTACGCCTACTCCCCCATCTATGTGAACGTCGGCCTCACGATCACCCGCATAGACGTGACCTGCACCGTGGTGGCCAACTGGAACGGCAACGACGCCTCGGACGTCGATGTCTTCGTCAGGCACCCCGACGGCACTGACCAGCAGCTCGTGTGGTACGGGACCAGCTACTCCGGGGCATCGATCTCCAACACTTTCTACGACATCTTCCGCTTCAACGGCAAGCTCAGCACCGGCATGTGGTACCTCTGGGTGAGGGATGCACAGAACACGGGGAACTGGGCCACCACCGGAGGGTACATCGACAGCTGGACGCTCATCATCCACTACCAGGAGCCCTCCGTCACGGTCACCGCCCCGGCCTCGGCCGGCGCCGTCCTCAAGGGCATCTACCGGCTCGGCGCCACCGTGGTGGGGGCCGGAATCGAGCACATGCAGGTGAGCGTCGACGAGAGGTTCGTCTCCGATATGACTCTGTCCGGGAACAGCTACTACTACGACCTCAACACCGCCCGCTGGCCGGACGGGGAGCACGCCGTGGCCGTGACGGCCGTAGACTGGCAGGGCCGCACGGACACCAAATCGGTACCGGTCCAGTTCGACAACGTCCTCCCGGCGATAGGCTTCGCGCAGCTGGTGGACAACTCCTTCGTGAGGGGGGTCCGCCAGCTCCTCGTCTCCGGCTCAAACGGCGAGCCGTCCATGACGGTGCGCATCACCATGAACGGCCCCTCCTCGGCCGTGGACGCGCAGATGCTCTCCCTGGGCTCCGACTACTTCGTTTGGAGCTGGGACACCACCGTCTTCCCCGACGGCACATATATGATCGGCGCGACCACGACCGACAGCGCGGGCAACACCGCCACGACAGGGCCCTACACGCTCACAATCGACAACACGCCGCCGGCGCTTGCCGTTCCCGGGCCCGCCCCGGGCGTGTACGTCTCGGGCACCGTGACGCTCGACCTCTCGGGGACGGCGGACGCCAACGCCGATTTCACCCAGTACAGAATCGACGGCGGCCCCTGGATGCCCCCGGCCCCCGCCTGGAACGAATCCTTCGCGATAGACACGACCGCCCTGGCCGACGGCCAGCACCGCCTCTTCGCCCGGGCCGTGGACCTGGCGGGCTGGTCCGCCGAGGCCTACGTGGACGTCGTGGTCAACAACGCCGACCCGGTCCTGGGGCTGGTCTCCCCCTCCGAGGGGGACCTTCTGGAGGGGCAGGCCACCGCCCGGGCCAGGGCCTCGGCCTTCCTCCCGGTGACCGGTGTCACCTTCGTTCTCGACGGCACGGGCCGGCCCGGCGGTCTCTCGGGCCTGTCGGGCTTCTTCGAGATGCCCCTGGACACCACGCAGCTCTCCGACGGGCAGCACCTCCTGTCGGCCATCGCCACGGACGCCTCCGGGAAGACGGTCGCCGCGACCGGAGCGAGCTTCTCGGTGGACAACCACCCGCCGGAGCTGGGCGTGCTCTCGCCGTCCGAGGGGGAGCGGGTCTTCGGGGAGGTCCAATTAGAGGTGGCCGCCTCCGACCTGTTCCTCGAGGGCGTCCGGTGGCGCCTGGACGGGGGCCCCTACCAGTGGATGACTCTCTCGGGCCAGAACCACACCGCCAGCCTCTCCACCGGCGGGCTGACCGAGGGGGCCCACCTGATCGGCCTCCTGGCGACCGACACGATCGGTCACCGGACATCGGCGGAGGTAACGGTCAACGTCGACAACTCTGTCCCGTCCGTCGAGGTGGTCTCGCCGGCGGCCAACGTGTACCTCGAGGGCACCACGGTGTTCCGGGTGCGGGCATTCGACGAGCGGGGGCTGGCCGCGGTGGTGCTGCACATCTCCGGGCAGCCGAACCGGACCATCTCGCTCAACACGGTGACGGGATACTACGAGCTGGAGCTGGACACCCGGGGACTGAGTGAGGGCGTCCACAGCTGCTGGGCCGAGGCGACCGACCTTGCTGGCAGGTCCGTCGCCACCGAGCAGGTCTCATTCCAGGTCGACAACGCGCCGCCCAAGCTGGAGATGAGGTACCCCGTGAACGGCCTGCTCGTAACCGGCCGGGACGGTAGCAAGAAGATCGACGCCAACCCCTCCGACACCTTCCTGTCGGACGTCCTCTACAACATCGACGGGGGCCTCTGGACCTCCCCGGCGGTGCCGTTCACCGACGGCCTTTCGGACGGGACCCACCGACTGACGCTGCGCGCCTACGACATACCGGGCAGGTTCACGGAGGTCTCGGTGGAGTTCCGCTACGACGCCACGCCCCCGGCACTGGCCGTGGTCTCTCCCCAGAGCGAGCTTTGGACCCGGGGCGCGCTCAGGGTGGTGGTGTCGGCCTCGGACATGATGGGGATTGACAGCGTGACGGTGACTCCGGACGCCACCACGGGCGCGGCCTTAAGGGCCATGGCGTTCAACCCGTCGAACGGCCTGTACGAGGCCGAGCTCGACACCTCCCGCTGGCAGGGGGGCGACCGCACGGTCGCCCTCTTGGTCTCGGCGACCGACGGGTCGGGCTACTCCGCCTCCGCCTCGCTGAGCGCGTTCGTCGACAACAGCGCGCCCGTGATAACGAGGCTCCTGCCCGGCGGGTCGTGGGAGGGCACCGTCGAGTTCAGGTTCAACGTCACCGACAGCTCGGCCCTCCGGACGGTGCTCTTCAGGCGCGACGGGGGCGAGTGGACGGAGATGACCTACCGCGAATCCCGGGGCGCCTACTCCACGCTCTGGAGGACCTCGCTCGCCGACAACGGCCAGCACATCTACGAGGTCCGGGCGGTGGACGGGCTGGGCAACGCGGCGACCGCAAGCTACACCGTGAGCATCGAGAACAAGGACTACGGCTGGCTGGTGTGGGTCGTTCTCGCCGTGCTCGTGCTTGCGATCCTGGGGTACATGTTCATCGCCCGGCGCCGAGGACCGCGCGCGGAGCCGGGGGACGCGCCCGGGCCGGAGCCTCCGGAGACGCCCGAGGCGAAACCGTCGCCGTCCGAGGCGGCCGGCCGCACCGGGGACCGGCAACCCGCGCGCGACTCCCCCTGGGAGCCGGACACCGCGCCGGACGCTCCCGGCCCGCCGGAGCGGGGCAGGCCAGACTCCGACGAGCTCGACAAACTCGTCAGGGACCTGGGGAAGTAGGGGAAGAAACAGGGTGCAGGGAGCGGGGAGCAGGGAGCGGGGGGACGACGAGGTCTCAGGGTGCAGAGCGGCGTCTGGCGCCCGTCCCTGAACCCTCGTCGTTTCCGGCACCCGGCACCCGGCACCCGGCACCCCGTTTCAGCGCCCGGGCCAGCCGGCACGCCGCGCAGTGCCCCTCCGCCGAGGGCTCCCCGCAGCCGGGGCACCTTTCCAGCCTAGCCGGCGGGAACATCTCTTCGAGCGAGGGCCGCAGGGCGTCATGGGAGTTCAGGATGCAAAAGCGCGTGCCCGGGGAGGAATCCTCGAGCGACGCGACGAGCTCCCGGAAGCGGTTGCGCATCGCGTCGGCGGCGTAGGGGCAGACCGAGTGGTGCACGGGGTAGCCCATCAGGGTCGCGTAGAGGAAGGACTCCTTGTCCGTAACCTGCCTGAGGGGCTGGATGCGGCGCACTAGCCCCTCCCGGACCCGCTCGTGGGGCCCCAGGCGGGCCAGCCGCTCCACGTCCCCCCGGCAGATGTTCATCAGTATCGACTGGGCGGTGTCGTCCAGGTTGAGACCGGTCGCCAGAACATCCGCCCCCATCTCGCGGGCTGCCCGGTTCAGGCAGTGGCGGCGCAGCACGCCGCAGTAGGTGCACGGGGTGGCCGCGCCCCAGCACCGCCGGGTGGAGTCCATCGTCAGGTCGAAGGCCTCCCGGAAGGAGACCACCCGGTGCTCGATGCCCGTCTCCCTGCAGTGCCGGGCGACGACCTTCAGGGCCGGGGGGCGGTAGCCGCGGATGCCCTCGTCCACGGTTATCGCCACAAGGCGGATGCCGCGGCGCGGCCCCAGGAGGTCGTGGAGGATGCGCAACGCGACCATGCTGTCCTTGCCTCCGGACACCGCCACGGCGACGGTCGCCCCGTCCGGGAGGCGGACCTGGCGGCGCAGCTCGCGGCTGACCTTGCGGCGCACGAAATCGACGAAGTGCTCCCGGCAGAGGTGGGCGCCGCTGTAACGGACGAACGTGACCGGGGTCTTCCCGCAAATGCTGCAGGGTGCCGGGTGCCGGGGGCCGGGGGCCGGGGGCCGGGGGCCGGGGGCCGGGTGCGGGGTGCCGGGTGCAGGGCGACGCTCCGTCCGTCGTCCCCCGCACCCTGCACCCTGCACCATGCGCCCTGCATTCTTCATTGCACCTGTCATCGGGCTGGGCCATTTTAAACCTGCCCCGGCCGGCAAACCTTCTTTACCGATGCGGGCGATGACGCCCTCATGCTCGAGCTCCGCCACCGCCACCGGCTCAGGCGCAAGGAGATACGCAAGCTGGCCGACGACATAGAGGCGGCGCTGGGCGTCCGGACGTTCGACGAGGGGGCGGCGGTCGACCTGGCCGACGCCCAGAGATTCGAGGTCGTGGTCTTCGACAACTCGGTGGTCGCGGTCGTCTTCGAGGGGAAGGCCTTCCTGACCGTCCGGGGCCTCCTGCGCTGGCCGGCATCCCGGGCCCACGTCTCGATAGACGAGGGGGCGGTGAAGTACATCTGCAACGGCGCGGACGTGATGGGTCCGGGCATCACCGGGGCCGACCCGGCGATACGGGAAGGCGACCCGGTCTGGGTGCGCGACACGAGGCACCAAAAGCCCCTGGCCATCGGCAGGGCGCTGGCGGGCGGCGCGGCGCTCGCCTCCAAGGCGCCCGGAAAGGCCGTAAAGAACCTCCACTACATCGGCGACGAGCTGTGGAACCTGGGGGTGACGGACTGAAGCGGCCGGGGGCCGGGGGCCGGGAGCCGGGGGCCGGGGGCCGGGACGGACGCGTCATTTCCCGGCACCCGGCACCCGGCACCCGGCACCCGGATTCTTCGCGCAGGCTGCGCGTCTACTGCGCCGGCCCCATGCGCGCCGGGGGCGCCTTCGTGGACCGGTTCCACGAGATGGTCCGGATGGTCGAGGAGCTGGGCGCCGACGCCCTCAGCGAGCTCTCCACCACGGTGGAGTGGGGCGCCGGGCTGGAGGGCCTCACCGCCGGAGCGGACGGCCGGACGATGGTCTCGAGGGCGGGCCCCGGCATCGGGGACGGCTACATCTACGGGAGGGACATGGAGTGGATCGCCCTGGCCGACGCGCTCGTGGCGGAGGTCTCCGGCCCGAGCCTGGGCGTGGGCTACGAGATCTCGTACGCCCTCCACTCGCGCAGGATGCCCGTGCTTTGCCTGGTCCACGAGGGCGCCGGGAGCCTGTCGGCGATGATCGCGGGCAACCCCTCGCCGCTCCTGAGGCTCGAGCGCTACGGCGACTCCGCCGGGATGCGAAATGCGATCGGGCGGTTCCTGAAGGATTGCACAGGACCATAATATATTAAGGTGGGAAGTTGTTATTGCCACCGGGTTGACCTGATGGCCGAAGAGAGGGTCCCGACCTTCATCAAGGGCTTCGACGAGCACCTGGAGGGGGGCATCCTCCCCGGTTGCGTGGTGCTCATAATGGGCGAGCCGGGGACGATGAAATCGTCGCTCGCGTACTCCATACTCCACCACAACGCCAAGCAGGGCAAGAACGGCCTCTTCGTGTCCCTGGAGCAGGGCCGCAAGTCGGTCATCACCCAGATGGCCAGCCTGGGCATGGTGTACGACGAGGTGGACGCCAACCTGAGCGTACTGGACCTTGCCATCCTGCGCAAGAAGATGAAGCTGGGCAAGAAGAGCTGGATGGAGGTCTTCAAGATGTACGCGGTCAACCTCAAAAAGAGCATGAACTACGACCTTCTGGTCATCGACTCCCTCACGGTCCTCGAGCTCCTGTCGGCCTTCCGGGAGCCCCGCATAGAGCTCTTCGAGTTCTTCGAGTGGCTCCGGGACATGAACGTGACGACCATCATGCCGACGGAAATGACAGCCAAGGGCGACGTGCTCACGCCCTACGGCGAGGACTACCTCGCCGACGGCATCATCCACCTGAAGATGGAGAGGGTGGGCGACGTCAACATCCAGCGCCGCATAAGGATGGTGAAGCTCCGGGCGACCAAGCACACCCCGAACTTCTTCTCCCTGCTGCAGCAGGACGGGTTCTTCGCCGTGACGAAGGTGATTTCCGAAGAGTAGGGCGCGCGCCTCAAGCCTTGCGCCCTGCGCCTTGCGCCCTGCGCCTTCACCTGAGCCTCTTCACCCTCACATCGCAGTCGCGGAGCGTCCGAAGGCCCATCCTCTCGGGGTAGTCGACCGAGTAGACCACCCGGAGGATGCCGGCGTTGGCTATCATCTTGGCGCAGGTGTTGCAGGGGTTGAAGAGGGTGTACATCGTCGAGCCGCGGGAGCGCGTGCCCGCCTGGATGAGCGCGTTCTGCTCGGAGTGCACGGCGGTGCATATCTCGGCGCGCTCGCCGCTGGGTATCCCCAGCTTCTCGCGCACGCAGCCGATCTTCTCGCAATGTTCCATGCCGCGGGGGTTGCCGTTGTAGCCGGTGGCGACTATCTCGTGGTGGTCGTTGACGATGACCGTGCCCACCTGGCGCCCCTTGCGGATGCAGGTGCTGCGCAGGGCGACGTCGCGGGCTATGTTCATGAAGTAGCGGTCCCAGTCTATCCTCGGCATCCCATCCCTCAGGCCGGGCCGCCGGTGCTGGAGCGCAAAAGCGGCACGATGATGATGCCGTAGGGCGTGAGGTCGATGACGTACCTGGAGCGCGAGTGGGGCGTCCCCCGCATCTTGACGACGTGCAGGGTGCGGAGCAGGTAGCCCCTCTGCTCGACGTTGCCCAAAACGACTATCCCGTCGGCCACGGCCTCCTCCACGCCGAAGGAGGAGTAGCGCTTCTCGTCGGGGGCTATCTCCGACACGAGAAGCGTGGTCGCGCCCGCCTCGGTCAGGCGGCGGCACAGTTTCGACATGAAGTCGCGAATGAGCTCGCGGGTCCTGAGGTGGAGCAGCACGCCGGTCACCGAATCGATGACGACCCGCTTGGCCCCGGCCTGCTTCACGGCGTCCGTCACCGCGCCGATCAGGCCCGGCACGTCCGAGTGGGAGTACTCCACCTTGTCCAGCTGGAGCTTCTCCAGCACCGCGTGCAGGTCGACGAACGAGAGCTTCTTCTCGTCGACCAGCTTGCCGTCGAAGAACTCGTACCCGGAGAGGTTGTCGAGCACCTTCTGGGACTGCTCGGTGACCGCAAGGTACAGCCCCGGCTCGCCGGCGGAGGCGCCGGACGCCAGGAACTCCGCGGCGAGGGTGGTCTTTCCGGTGCCGCAGGCCCCGGTCAGGAGGACGTTGTTGCCCACGGGAATCCCACCGTTGAGGACCTTGTCCAATCCCTCGATTCCGGTGCGGCACCTGGGGCCGCGGCCCGCCTGGGGCGCTTCCGCCCTCTCGTCCTTGGCCCTGGGCGACATACGTCCCACGAATGCCGCTGTGCTTTTAAATATTTTCCCTCATGTTTAATTGTCCGCACCGCCTGACGCCACCGGTGGAGACGCCCTTCGGGCCACTGGACTGGGCAAGGTTCATCCTGGGCGCGGCGGTCCTGGCGTACGCGGCCCGCTCGGACGTGCTCACCCGCCGGGTGAACGACCGGTGCTGGTGGGCCTTCCTCGCGGCCGGGCTCGTGCTCCTGGAGGTCCAGCTGCTCCGGTCCGGGGAGGGGCCCCTTTTCCTGCTCGCCCCCTTCTACATCCTGGTGTTCTTCGTGACGCTCTGGTACGAGGGCGAGGTCATGGGGGACAGGGTGAGGCGGCGAGACAGCCTGGTGGTGGCCGCGGCCCTGAACGCCGGCGCGCTGGCGGTCCTGGGCGCCCAGATCGCGACCGGGCCCCTGGACGCCTTCCACCGCGGCGGCGAGGGCTTCCGCCACTTCCAGCTCGTCTCGGTGCCTCTCATGATGCTCGTCGCCTACATGCTCTACCGCGCCCAGCTCCTGTCGGGGGGCGCGGACGCCAAGGCCTTCCTCTCCATGGCCGTGCTCGTGCCGTTCTTCCCCGACCCGCTGGCCGGGGCGTTCTCCCAAGACCCCCTGCTCTCCCCTCCGGGGGTGTTCCTCGTGATATGCCCCTTCGTGCTCGCGGTGTTCTTCAACGCGGCGTTCCTCTCGCTGCTCAACCCGGTGGCGATGTTCCTGTGGAACCTCTCGCGGGGCGACCGGGGCAGGCTCATGGCGTTCGCGTACAAGGTGCCCATCTCCGGGGCGCGGCGCAAGCGCTTCATCTGGCTCTCGGAGTGCTACGTCGACGGGAGGCGGACCCTGCTCTACTTCCGGTTCCGGGGACAGACGGGGGGGTGGAAGCGCCGGCAGCTGGACCGCTTCGAGAGGGACGGCCAGGAGCGGGTGTGGGTCCAGCCCCAGATACCTTTCATGGTACAGCTCTGCGCCGGGTTCGTCTTCACGTTCGTTTTGGGCAACGTGATACTGTTTTGGTTGGTGAGGCTCTTTGCGGGGGCGTGAGGTATGGGAATGATTTCCGTGGGACCGGAGCACCTGAAGAAATTCTACACCTACGCCGCGCCCAAGAGGTACACCCACGGGCTCATCGAGATGACGCGGGAGTTCGTGGTCAACTTCCCGCCCTGGAGCCTCCTGGAGAAGGTCCACCACTGCGGCTAGGTGTCCGGCCGCCGGGCGGACAAGTTCGCCGACACCGGCCTCACACCGGTCCCGTCGCAGAAGGTCCGGCCGCCGTCGATAGCGGAGTGCTACCTGGCGCTCGAGTGCGTCCTGGAGGGCAGCATCGCGCTGGGCGACCACACCTGGTTCACCGGGCGGGTGGTCGCGATTTCCGCAAAGGAGGGCCTTTTCGAGGACGGCATCCTCGCGGAGGGCGGCGACCCCATCCTGTACATGGGCAAGGACCGGTACCAGGACCTGCGGGCCCGGAGGGTGCAGATGAAGGAGAGGAAGTAGGGGCCGCCGGTCGGCGGCGGACGGGGGGCCGGGACGGGGGCGCGGGCGATGGCTCATCCATCGGGCACCAGGAAGACCTCCTCGCCCGCCTTCAGGATGCGGACGTTCTCCGGCCGGGGCCGGGACCAGAACCACTCCGGCGCGATGACCGTGACGGGCCTGTAGCCGACCGGGTCCATCAGGGTGAGCTCGGGCATCCGGGCGTCCAGCACCACCGCCACCTCCACGAGCTCGCTGCCGCCGAGGCGCCGGGCGCGCTCCTCGGCCCTCGGGTCCAGCGTCTCGGGCCGGCCGCTCGACAGATCCGTCGCAGAGGTGCCCTGGGGCCCGACGTGCGTCACGAGGAGGATGCGCCCGTCCAGCCCGACGAAGTCGCCCCCGCGCAGGGCCGGAAGCCTCAGCAGGAACGTCACGCGGTAGAGCTCCCGGCCCTCCCGGTTGCCGGCGAGCTTCGACGACTCGGTCACCCTCCCGCCGAGCTCCCGGGCGAGCGTCCGGACGATGGCCTTGCCGCGCAAGAGCTTTCCCAGCTGGAAGTCCAGCCCCCCGTCGACCTCCCTCTCCTCCCGGATGTAGTCGCCGCGGTCGGCGCCCTGGACCAGCGCCGCCACCCTCGAGCGGACCAATTCCAGCTCCTGCGAGGTGAGGTCGCGCCCTTGGGCCCGGACCTGCAGGATCGCCTCGTAGTACTTCCCGTGGATCTTGGAGCAGCGCTCGCACACGGCCCGGCGGATGCGGATGCGCGTGCGGCCCGACTGGACGAGCCGGCTTTTGCCGATCCTGATTGTGGATTCGATTTCGGCGTCAGCGTTGTGCCCGTCCACCGGCACGACCGAGACCTTCGGGCTGACGGACACGCCCTCCTCCTTGACCACCCTGAGCGATCGGCGCGCGGCGTCCTCGAGCTCCGACATCTCGCCGCGCGAGTTCTCCCAGCGGCGGCCCCGGTGGACGCTCCCGCAGTGGGCGCACACGGTGAGCTCGCAGAACTCGGGGACCCCGATGAACCGCCGGCGCTCGCCCAGGCAAGGGGCGCACAGGCCCCCCAGGGCCGGGGCGTTTCGGCCGCAGACTATGCACTTCATCGACCTCAGGGCGCTCACATCCTCAGGAACTGGGCGTGGGGCACTCCCCCGATGCGGATGACGCATCCGGGGTCCACCAGGCCGGCCTCCACCGCCGCGCCCACGGTCTCCTCGCCGGCCAGGTTGGCGATCGTGGCGATGGCGAGAAGCTCGAGGAACAGCCGGCGGTCGACCCTCTCTCCCCCGTAGAAGCCGGGCCGAAGCTCCAGGCACAGCTCGCCCTCCTCGAACCGGCGCCCGACCAGGCCCAGGTCGCAGGCGGCGACCAGGAGCTCGCTGCCGGCGCCGTGCCTCTTCACGGATATCATCGGCGCTCCCTCGCCACCTTGTACCGCTCGGCGGAGGGCATGAAGACCCTCCCGTCGCTGTACAGCCTCTGGAGGTCCCGCTTGACCTTGTCCTCGGGTATCCCCTCGGACCGGGTGCGCCGGAGCACCTCCTCCTCGGTGACGCCCCGGCCCTCGTCGAGCTCCTCGATGATGTCGATGATGGTGTGGATGCGCTCGCGCTGCACGTGGGTCGTGCCGGTCATGATGGCGTCGATGTCGAAGCGCCCGCCCTCGCTGGCCACCTTCCTGAGGAAGTACTCGACGATGCGCTTGGCCCGGTCGGCGTCCTCGGCCGTCACCTCGTTGGCCAGCCGGAGCCGGGCCGACGCCTCCGACAGCCGTATGAGGGCCTCTATCTGCCGGGGGGTCATCGGTATCGCCCCGCCCTCGCCCTCGGAGGACCGGGCCTGCGAGCGGATGTTGACGTAGTACTCCTGGAGTATCTCCATCACGTCCTTGGTCATCACGGGGAAGACGCGGCTGCGGGCGTAGGCGATGTACTTTCGCAAAAGCTCGGGCACTATCTCGGGCTCGACCTTGCGCATGGCTCGCTTTTCGTCCTCCTTAGTGAACTTTCTGTCCTGGACGTTCTTGCGGTACATCGCTATCTCGCCGGCGAGGTGGGTGTTGACGATGTGGCCGGCGAGGGCGAGGTCCTTCTTCGGGTCGGGCTTGTCCGTGAGCGGGAAGATGACGTCGAACCTGGAAAGGAGGGTGGGGGACAGGTTTATCTGGTCGACCAGGTAGCTGTGCTCGTCGAAGCGGCCCTCCTTGGGGTTGGCGGCCGCAAGGATGGAGCAGCGGGACTGGAGCGTGGCCGTTATGCCGGCCTTGGCGACCGATATCATCTGCTGCTCCATCGCCTCGTGCATGGAGCTCGAATCCTGCTCGGACATCTTGTCCAGCTCGTCGACGGCCGCCAGGCCCTTGTCGGCCAAGACGAGCGCGCCCGCCTCCAGGGTCCAGCGGCCCTCGCCGAACTCGTCGTGCACCGCCGCGGCCGTCAGTCCCGCCGCGGTCGATGCCTTGCCGGAGGCGTAGATGCCACGGGGCACAAGGCGCGTGATGTAGCGGAGGAGCTGGGACTTCGCGGTCCCGGGGTCTCCCACCAACAAAATGTGCGCATCCCCGCGTATCCTCGTCCCGTCGGGCATGACCTTCATCACCCCGCCGAACATCTGCAGCGCCAGGGCCTCCTTCTCGACCTCCATGCCGTAGATCGTGGGAGCGATGGAGCCGATTATGAGCCGGTAGATGTCCTTGTTGCGGGCCAGGCGGAGGATTCTCTCCTCCTCCTCGGGGGATATCTCCACATCCTCGAACTCGTGCTCCTCGAGCTGGATGCTGTTTATCTCGAGGTACCAGTCGAAGAAGGTGGACTTCACCTGCCCGGTGCTCCTCTGCTGGCTGCGGAGCACCCCGTTGAGCACCACCTTGTCGCCGGGGGAGATCTTCTTGCAAAGGTCGTCCTCGGCGTAGGCCGTCAGGCGCTCGGGCTGGTCCCCGCCCCGCAGGTCCTCGGGGCTCTCCTGGATCTCTATCTTCTGCGTGTCTATGAACACCGAGCGCAGGTCCCGGGAGGCGGCGTCCGGGGGCACCTGGGGCTCGCCGCCCTCGGAAGGAGGCGCCGCATCGGCCGGCTGGACCGGCTTGCGGAACAGGGAAAGATCGTTGGTGAGCAGGATGAACCTCGTGGAGGCCGCGCTCTTGCCGCACCCGCCCTGGTCGCGGTAGCACTCCAGGGGCTCCTTGAAGACAGAGTCGAACTGGGGCTCCCGGATGACCGCCAGGCACCGGGCGCACTGGAACACCCCGTCGACCAGCTTGGGCTTCACCTGGGTGGCCTTGCGCACGAGACCGGACACAGCCACGAGCTTTCCGATGTGCTTGGCCCTAAGCTCCCTGACCTCCGTCAGGGCCAGCGGCTTGGGCGGGAGGCCCACCACCCGGAAGTGGACGCCCCGGCGCACCTCGGGCTTCACGTCGGGTGGCAGGCTGTCCCGGATGGCGGTCTCGGCGGCGAAGATGGCCGAGTTGGGCTTGTCGAGCAGGAAGGCCCCTAGCTCGGGGTCGAAGAGCTCCACGTCCTTGTAGCTGACCGTCAGGCTCCGCTTCTCGGGGAACGAGTTGGCTATCTCGAGTATCTCCTTGCGGTAGTAGTCCTGGATGAAGTCCCGCCAGAGCTTGGCGAGCTGGGGAAGCGTCATCTCCTCGGGCATTATTCCACCCCCTGAGGGGCACCTTCATTGATTCCCCTCATTTATATGTTTAACCCAGACGTCGGCGAAGCCCCCCCATTGTTTCCGGTGCAATTCAGAAAAGGCGCAAGGTGCAAGGCGCAGGGCGCAAGGGAGCAAGGCAGCAAGGCAGCAGGGCAGCAAGGCAGCAGGGCAGCAGGGCAGCAGGGCAGCAGGGCAGCAGGGCAGCAAGGCAGCAGGGCAGCAGGGCAGCAGGGCAGCAGGGCGCAAGGGAGCAAGGCAGCAAGGCAGCAGGGCAGCAGGGCAGCAGGGCAGCAGGGCAGCAAGGGGACGACGGTTCGTTCCGTTCCCCCTGCTGCCTTGCTGCCTTGCTGCCTTCCTGCCTTCCCCTGCTGCCTTGCTGCCTTGCTGCCTTCCTGCCTTCCCTTTCTGCCTTTCTGCCTTGCTGCCTTGCTGCCTTCCTGCCTTCCCTTTCTGCCTTGCTGCCTTGCTGCCTTGCTGCCTTCCTGCCTTTCCTCCTTGCGCCTCAAGCCTTGCGCCCTGCGCCTCGCGCCTTGCGCCTTTCCTATCCGTACATATGCGGCATCGGCGTCGCCTTGGGCGCCTTGGTCTGCTTCTGGACGGACCTTATCTGGGACTCGATGAGGCCGGCCTCGTTGTAGAGCGGGCCCGAGTCCAGGCGGATGTGGAGGATAAGCTTGTCCAGGGTCTCGATGACCTTGGCGGCGGCGCGGGCGTCGGGGTACTGCGGGTTGGCCTCGGCAAGCAGGCTCACCACGTCGAAGTCCCGCCGCTTGCCCTGGTTGAGGAGCACGCCCGCCATCCCGGTTATGACCCCCTCCTGGAAGAGCCTTATGTGGTTGTCCTCCAGGAGCTTCCGGGCGCGGCCCGTGGAGCCGATGCCGTAGGTCTCTATCTCGCGCACCGCCGGCGCGGGCTGCTCCGGTTCCTCCTCCCCCTCGCTCTCGGCGCCCCCGGCCTGGGGGCCGCCCTGGGCGCTGTTTTGTCCCTCGCGCTCGATGACCAGGCCCTCGGGGGAGTAGAGGATGCGGCACTTCTCCCTCTCCAGCCAGTCCATCATCGTGCTGGCTATCGGGCGGATTACGTTGGGCGGGGGCTGGAACTCGGAGATGAACACCACGATCTGGTCGCCCGAGGCCTCGCTCCCGACGCGCGGGCCGGCGTAGATGCGGACGGTGTCCAGCGGCTCGGAGCGGCGGACCAGGGAGAGCGCCGGGAAGTAGTCGGAGTCCAGCACGCCGACCTGCTCCAGCGAGAGCACCTTGACTATGTAGTTGGCCACGATGGTGCTCACCAGCCCGACGCTGGGGAAACCGTCTATCACGGTGGCGTCCCTCAGGTCGACCTTCTTGAGCATGCAAACCTCCATGTCCTCCCCCATCGCCCGCACCCCGACGGGTGGATTATCGGCCTCTGACTATTTATAATTGCCAGTGAATACACGGTGCGGATGAGGCCGCGGGTGCTCGTCAACTGCGCGATGTCCGCCGACGGGAAGATCGCGCTCCATTCGGGGGCCCAGACCCGGATATCGTCGGAGGAGGACCTCGCCCGCGTCCACCGGCTGCGCAACCGTTGCGACGCCATCCTGGTCGGGATAGGGACCGTCCTTTCGGACGACCCCGGCCTGCTCGTCAAGGAGCGGTACGTGCCCCGGGCGCGCCGGCCGCTCAGGGTGGTGCTCGACTCGAAAGGACGCACGCCGCGCCGCGCCAAGGTCGTCTCGCCGGACGCCCGGACGCTCATCGCCGTGGCCGGCCGGCCGGTCCGGAACCGGTGGGGCCAGAACGTCGAGGTGCTGGTGGCAGGCCCCGGGCCCAGGGTCTCGATACCCGCGCTCCTCGACGAGCTGGGCCGGCGCGGCGTGCGCAGCCTCCTCGTCGAGGGCGGAGGGGAGGTCATCTGGTCGTTCCTGCGCAGCGGCGCCGTGGACCGCCTCACCATCTATGTCGGTAGCCTGGCGCTGGGCGGCCGGGGGCCCACGCCCTGCGGCGGGGAGGGCGCCCGGAGCCTCGGGGAGGCGCCCCGGCTCAGGCTGCTTGGGGCCGGAAGGCTGGGGGACGGGATGCTGCTCGTCTACGGGCCCCGGGGATGAGGATGGCCCAGGACACCCGGTTCCTGTGCGACCACATGCTGGGCTCCCTGGCGCGCTGGCTTCGGTTCCTGGGCTACGACACGCTCTACCCCGGGCCGCTGGACGACACCGCCTTGCTGCGGTCGGCGAGGGAGGAGGGGCGCGTGCTGCTCACGCGGGACAAGGAGCTCGCCGCGCGGGCTGGCCGGACTGGTCACCTAGTCCGCAGCGACGCCCTGGACGGGCAGCTGGCGGACATCCGCGAGACCTTCGGGCCGGACCTCTCCGTAGGGGGGCTGCTCTCCCGCTGCTCCCTCTGCAACGCCGTGCTCGTTCCGATGGACCGGGACGAAGCTGGAAAAGCCGGCGTGCCGACACCGATTGCGAAGCGGCATCGCCGGTTCTGGCGCTGCCCCGGTTGCGCCCAGCTGTATTGGCCGGGAAGCCATCACGAGCGGATACTTGGAAAGATCGGTGAGTTGGGTAAGGGCAGCGGGCAGTAGGCAGCGGGGAGCGGTGGTAAAAGAGGCAGCGGGCAGTAGGCAGCGGGGAGCGGTGGTAAAAGAGGCAGCGGGCAGTGGGCAGGGGGGAGCGGTGGTAAAAGAGGCAGCGGGCAGTGGGCAGGGGGGAGCGCTGACGGGACGGGGCCCGTCGTCCACCGCTGCCCGCGGCCTACTGCCCGCTGCCCGCTGCCCGCTGCCCCTTCCTCATCGCAACGTGCCCTGCCGCCCGCACATCGGGCAGGTGACCCGAAGGGGTCTCTCGTTCGTGTAGATGGGTATTATGGATCCGCAGGCGGAGCACTTGATCTTCTTGAGGGGGGTCCCGGGCTGGGCGGGGGCCACGGAGGGCTTGGGTACCGGTGCGGGGGCCATGTCCCATAGAGGCTCACCGCGGCGCGCCGGCATCGGTGGCGGGGCCACCTCCTCGGCCCGGACCTCGTAGCGCGGCTCGAAGGGCGCCTCGGGCGGCGGCACCGCCGGCGGCGGGGCCCTCCGGGCGGGAGGAGCGGTTATCACCGGGGGAGGCGGCGGCTCGGCCGCCACCGGGGCGGGCGGGGGCGCCCTCTCCACGGGCGGGACCCCGCGCGGCTCGGCCGGGCCCGGTTTCTGGGCCGGGGCGGTCGCCGGCGGCCACCTGGGCGGGCCGAATATGCCGATTCCCATGACCGTCCCCACGGTCATCGTGCAGGCCACGAGGACTATGCCGGCGATGAGCAGCAGGAAGTTGGGCGCCCAGATGAAGACCTCGACGGTGTACTTCACGTCCGCCTCGGAGTAGGTGAGGGTCTCGTCCCGGGGGGCCTGGATGAGGACCATGTACCGGGTCTGGGTGAGCGAGGAGGTCGTGAGGGAGACGCCCTTGCCGACGCCGCCGTCGTCGCGGCCGCCCCTGGCGAGGTGGCTGTCGTAGTAGGTGTTGTTGGGGGTGAGGGCGATGACCCGCGAGTCCATCTTCACGATGCGGACGTCCATCTTCTCGCTGGAGCTGGAGGTGACGGTGATGATGCCGCCCGGCGGCACCTCCTCGGTGACCAGCATCCCGGTGCCGTCGACGCCGGTCTCCTTTGTGAGCTTGTAGGTCTGCCACTGCGCCAGACCCCAGAGCAGGAAGGCGAAACCGAAGAAAATCACCACATTGTGCAGCAATCTGACGGTGCGTGTCTTCATGCTCCAATCCCCTCTTACACCGTCTCCAAAATACACTTTCCATATATATGGTTTGTTGCCGGGCGCGGCCCGCTCCGCCGGGGCGCCCTCGCGGGGAAATCACTTCTTCCGGGACGGCTCCCCCACCTTCTCGTCTATCTCCGCCAGCCGGGCCGCCATGGCGACCAGGCGCTCGAAGTCCAGGCCGGACCGTATCATCATCCTGGCCCCGTCGGGGGACCCGCCCCCGTGCATGCAGCCCGGGACGCCGGCGCCCAGCGTGAGCCACTCGACGAGCCTTGCGGCGCGCATGCGGGTCTCGGCGCCAGATCTGGCCCGGAGGTACTTCTTGATGAGCCGGCCGAGCCTCTCGTCGGCGAAGTCCCGGTAGGAGGGCATGCAGCCGGTCTCGGCGATGCCGCCGGCGATGTCCTGGGCGAGGCGCTTGGTCTCGTAGGGCAATGTGGCGACATGCACCTTGTTCACGTTGGCGACCAGGGTGTCCGGGAACCACACGCCCGACGGGTGCTTTTTGCCAAGGTAGGCGGCACCGATGCCCACCGCGAAGGTGGTCTCGTTGTTGATGGCCATCTGGACCAGCCTGTCGGAGAAGGCCCTCTCCGACAGGCCGTTGGCCCGGGCCACGAGCGCCGCGGCCCCCATCATGACGTCGCCCTGGCCGGCCACGCAGCCCCCGATGGCCGAGCGGTAGGGGGCGATGAAGTTGAGCACGCCCTTCACGGTGTACCCGTGCTCGCCGCACATGAAGACCCGCCTTTTGGGCACGAAGACGTCTTCGAAGAAGATGTAGCCCTGGGTGATGCCGCCCGTCTTCACGGGGATGTCGAAGCCCTCCTCCATCTCGCGCGTGTCGGAGGGGTGCCTGGCCTCCACGACCGTTATCCCCTCGGCGTCCCGCGGGATGACGAACGATACGGCGTAGTCCCTCTCCTTCTCGGTGTAGCGCGTGCCCGGGAGCACGAAGAGCTCGTTGGCCGCGGCGGCGCCGGCGATCATGACCTTGGCGCCGCGCACCACTATCCCGTCGTCCCTGCGCTTGACCAGGTGGAGGCTCGAGTCGGGGTCGGGCTGCTCGCAGGCGGCAAGGCCCCGGTCGCCCTTGGCGTCGGTGAGGGCGCCGCAGAGCGTGATGTCCTCCCTCTGCTTGGCCTCAAGCCAGTCCCGGAGCTGCCCGTGGTAGTCCGTCCCGAGCTCGGCGTCCATGTCGAAGGTCGTGGCCCACATCGCGTTTATCGAGTTCCAGCCGACGCACCGCCCGCCCGTGCAGGTGCCCGTCAGGTTGAAGGCCGCGCGCTTCATGCGCGAGTTCCCCAGCATGTCGTCGGCGCTCTCTATCAACGTGAGGTAGCGGGAGACGCGCTCCCCGCCGGGGCCGGAGGCCTTCGTGAACATGTCCCGGGTCTCCTTCTCGAGCGACGCCTTGTAGAGCTGGGCGTGGCCCTCGACCGTGCAGCGGGTGGCCGGGTGGGTGGTGACGTCTTGGATGAGCTCGCCGAACTTGTAGACGTTGGGCCGCATCGCTCGAAGGCTCTCCTTGTACTGCTCCGGCGTCCTCAGGCTCCCACCCGGGAATGGTAAAACATGGGGGATTACATATATTTTGGTGAACATTGATGGAAGCCCGATGGAAGGCTGGCCCGTCCCGAGGAGGACCTCCACGTTCCACGACTGGCCCTACTCCGGGCCGGCGCGCAAGTGCTTCCACGCCTGGATAGTCAACCTGACGCCCCCGGGGCCGGACCACTGCATCCACGACTGCGCCTACTGCTACGCCCGCCACGCCGTCTACACCCGAGCGAGGGCGGGCCGGCTCCAGGTCTACTCCAACCTCCCCGAGCTCATCGAAAGGGACCTGGACAGAATCCGCCTGTGCCCGCCCTTCTCGATATCGAACACGACGGACCCGTGCCAGGCGGTGCCGGCGGTCCTGCGGGAGACGCGGCGCGTAGTGGACCTTCTGGTCCGGAGGGGCCCCTCGTTCTCTATGACCACCAAGGGGGACCCAGCGTTCCTCCTCGACGTGGACGGGTTTTGCGAGTTTCCGCGCAAGTCGGTGGCCATCACGATCGAGGGCCCGGCGGAGGTCCTCCGGCTGGTCTCCCCCGGGGCGCCGCCCTACTCGAAGAGGGTGGAGGCGTTGCGGAGGATGGCGGCCGAAAAGGTGCCGGTCATCGTGCGCCTTGACCCCGTCATCCTGCCACTCTGGAGGGCGCTGTACGGGGATGGCTGGAAATCGGAGCTTGCGGGTGTCCTTTCCGATTTCGCGGGCGCCGGGGCGGTCCACGTGGTCTGCTCAACGGGGCGCCTGTCGATGGCCGGGCCCCGCCCGTCGATGTTTGGCCGCCTGCAGGAAATCGTCGGGCGGCTGTCGCCCGAAATCGCCCGGGAGATAAAGGCCGATTACGCCTACAGCCGCGAATACACCTCCGAAGGGTATCTATTGAAAAAGCCCCTGCGCCTCGCTTTTCACAAGCTCGCCCGGGAATGCGCGCAGGCGCGGGGGTTGACCTACGCCACCTGCCAGGAGACCCATGCCGGCGAGACGGACACGCCCGGCCTGCCACACTGCGAGGGGGTGAGGCTGCCCTTCACGCTCAAGGGACCCGACGGCGTCTTCCGCCCGGTCGAGGGCTGCGGTGCCAACTGCCATGTAGAGTGCCGCGGCAGGGCCCCTCCCTGCGGGAGGCGTTCGCTCGTCACGACGGAGCCGTTGAGGATATCGCGGTTGAGATGAAAGGCAGCAAGGCAGCAAGGCAGCAAGGCAGAAAGGCAGCAGGGGGACGGCCCCTTGCTGCCTTCCTGCCTTCCCTTGCTCCCTTGCTGCCTTCCTGCCTTCCCTTGCTCCCTTGCTGCCTTCCTGCCTTCCTGCCTTCGCACTGCCGCCTCGTAGCGCTATTTCCTCCTGCGCGCCATCGAGGCCGCCGCCGACGCCAGGCCCAGGGCGCCCAGCACCGCCAAAAGCTCCATGCCGGGGATGAAGCCCGGCGAGGGCTTGGGCTTGACCTTCACGGTCACGTTGGCCTCGACCACGGCCCCGTCCGGGTCGGTGACCTCGAGCACAATCTTGTGCGTCCCGACGGTGAGCTTTCTGGTCTCGAAGGTGAGACCCTTGCCTATCTCGCTGCCGGCGTCCTTCCAGATGTAGGTCAGCACCGCGGCGGGGTCGTCCGGGTCCACCGCGATGGCCGCCTGGAAGGTTATCTTGTCCCCGCTCGTGAAGTTCAGCCGGGGCCAGGCCGGGGTGACGATGACCACGTTGGTCGGGGGCTGGTTGACGTTCAGGACCGTCACCTTCCAGGACCACAGCACCTCGGAGACGGAGTCGTTGAACTGGAAGGTCACGTTGTACGGGGACCTGGCGGCGGTGGTGTAGTCCGTGCGGAACGTGAAACTGCCCGTGGTGGCGGTCTGGATCGTCCCGTTGACGTACCAGCGGTACTTGACCGGCTGTGGCGTCAGGTTGGCTATCTGCGGGTCCAGCCTGACGTTCACCGAGAAGTCGAGCTGGCCGCCCTCGTTGACGTTGACCGCCGAGCCCGCGGGGGTCGCATTCAGCACCACCGGCGGGGCGTACACGTGCCACACCACGACCGTTATCGTCAATTCGGCGCCGGCGCCCTTCGTGTCCGTGGCGTTGAACGTGAGGCTCTCGTGGGGCGGCATGGTGAAGAACCCCGCCTTGGGCACTATCTTGGCGAACCCGTTGGTTATGGTCACCGTGAGGCCGGCCACGTTGTAGTCCTTCGCGGCGAACGTGAGGTTGCCCTTGTCCCACGGGTCCGGGTCGGTGCACAGGGTGTTGAGGTCCAGCACCGCTTCCGAGGGCTTCCCCGCCACGCTCTCGTTGAGCTCCACCTTCGAAAGGTTGGCGGACCACCTCGGGGCGTTGTTGATCGACGGGTTGATGGTGATCTCGCACTGGATGGGGCGCGTCTCCAGGCCGTAGGAGTCCTCGGCCAGGAAGCTCACCACTATCGTGAGCGGCGAGATGAGGTCGGGCATCTCGGGCACGACTATGGTTATCCCGCCGGAGTGCTTCAGAGTGCCCGGGATGGACTGGAAGGTTATGGTCAGCGGATCGTAGTTGGCGGCCTTGTAGGTGAGGAAGTCGTCGAGCGCCGGATTGGAGAGGTCGTCGTCGGAGAAGTACCTGGTCAGGTTGATGTTGAGGTTGATGCCGGTGAAGAGCCGGTCGCCAGGGTAGCAGGAGACGGCCGGCATGTTGGAGCTCAGTATGTAGGGTGCGTGGTTCACCGCGACGACGTTGACCAGGATGTTCGCCGAGGCGGCGTACCCGAACGGGTCGCGCGCCGTGACGGTGTAGTTCTCGGTCCCGGTCCAGCCGGGCTGCAGGGTGGTGAACGTGGCAAAGTTGCCCGAAAACCGCACCATCGTGTTGCCCCCGGCGTTGTTCTGGGCCGAATAGGTCAGCGCGTCCTCGTCCGGGTCGTAGAACACCGTAGTCAGGTCCAGCGTGGCGTTGGAGCTCTCGTTCACCGTGAAGGGGGTCTCCCACTTGCCGTCGAAGATCAGCGGGGGCAGGTCCATCGTGATGTTCACCCTGTACCGGCCGGCGCCGCCCTGGTAGTTCATGAGCGTCACGCGCAGGTAGGTCGTTATGGTCGTCTCGGGGGAGACGCCGTCGGCGCTGGCGGCGGGCTTGGCGATGCCGGAGGACGTCCCGAAGCGCTGGTCCTGGCTGTCGCGCAGCTCCATGATGATCTGGGGCCGGTCCAGCGTGGCGTCGTATTCCAGCGACGTCAGGGAGGCGTTTATGACCTGTCCCTCGGAGGTCGGGAAGACGAAGTAGTCGACGGTGTCTATGTCCTTGCCGAGGGTGTCCTCGAACTCGATGAAGTGGCCGCCCTCGGGGCTCGAGAGGCCCATGGCGGTCCCGGCGGAGCCCCAGTCGTCCTTATCCACCGCGGTCTTCCAGAGCTTGAGGGTGTAGCTCCCGGTGCCCTTGACGGCGAGCACCCGCAGGTAGAACGTCCCGTTCGCGGGCGCGCCGAACGAGCCCTCGTCCTTGGTGGCGGGCCCGGTGTCGTTGTTGTCGGCCACCTCGTAGTGGAACGGGAATAAGTAGCTCAGGTTGGAGTGGTAGACCTCCACCCGGGCGGCCAGGTTGGCCGAGGCCTGGCACGAGAAGGTCACGACGTCCGCCTGGATGATGTCGTTGACCAGGTCGAGCCGGTACCAGTCGGCCTGCTCGGCGGGGTCGTCCAGGGCGGCGCCAAACGACGCCGGGTAGGACGGGACCGGCGTGGCGGTGGAGGGCGTGTTGTTCTGGCCGGCGTAGGTGGCCGAGGCCACGTCGAACCGGATGGTGTAGGTGGCGGTCGACGAGAGCGCCTGGACCTCGTAGCGGACGTAGTAGTAGCCGGTGGTGAACGCCACCGTCGAGACCTTGTGGTCGTAGTAGGGGTCGGCGTCGCCGTCCAGCATGATGTCGTTTCCCAGCGGATCGTAGAGGAAGAGCCTCTTTATGCCGTCGTAGCAGGTGGCGCTCACCGTCAGTTTCTGGGAGGCGGGCGGGCTGCAGGTCAGCCGTATCTTGTAGTAGTCGTTGACGTCCTTTTCGTCGCAGGTGCCCCCGAAGCTCATCGTGCCCCCGGAGGGAATGACCTCGGTGGCGGCGGCGAAGCTGTCGTTGGGCTCGGAGTCCGAGTTGGGCGGCGAACCCCTGGGACCACCGGCGGCCCCGGCAGGGGGCAGCACCATCGCCCCGGCCACCATCATCATCACGGCCAGCACGCTCGCAAGTCCCTTTGTCTTCATGGTCACTCCTCCTCCTTTTCCTGCTTCTTTCCTGCGCCGGCGGCCAGGAGGGCCAGCACGGCCACGACTAGTATGCCTATCACGGCAAGCACGGGAAGGACGCTCCCTTCCTCCTCCACCGGCGCGGCCACGTCGACCAGCACCGCGGTGCTGGCTATCGGGTTGAAGTTCCTGCCTTCGGCCCGATAGATTATGGACCGGCTCCCCGTGTCCGCCTTCCAGGGTAACGTCACCGTGCGGTTGGAGCCCGCCGCGATCTCGGGCACGTTCAGGGTGCCGACGGGGGCGCCGTCGACCACAAGGGTCACGACAATGCCGCCCGCCGGAGCGTTGCCGGCGTTGGTGACCGTGACGGAGATGTCGACCGTCTGGCCCTTCCTGGGCTCCCGGACGGAGAGCGTCGGGGCCGACAGCCGCACGTCGGGCCGGAGCTCCTCGGCCGGCAGCACGGACACCTTGACGCTGCCCGAGTTGTTGGTGGTGTTGGTCTCGACGACCTTGTTCTGCGGGTCGATGTCCGCGACTATCGTCCAGTTCCCGGCGGTGACCAGCACAGTCCAGGGCAATGTCACGTTGCGGGTCTCGCCCGGCTGGAGCAGGGCGACCGTGCTGTCGCCGATGAGATTCGAGACGGTTCCCGACCAGCAGGTGAACCGCACCGTGAAGTTCTGGGCCGCCTTGCCGCCGGTATTGGTGATCCTCGCGGTGACCATCAGGACCTCCAGGTAGCGGACCTCGGAATTGGCGGTCCGGACCTCAAGGATGGAGAGGTCGGCGTCGAGGACGGCCGGGTGGACGGTGATGTTGACGGCGAGCTCGTTGTTCGCCCAGTCGGAGTCGTTGTTCAGGCGGGGCCCGTCCAGGCGGGCGAGCAACCGGTGCACGGTGTCGGCGGTGTCGTCGAGCGCGGAGGTGTTCCATTCGAATTTGGCGATGAGGGCCCCCCCCGCCGCGATGGGTTGGAGATGGATGGAATCGAACGGTACGGTCGAGTTGTCCAGCAAGAGCTCCAGCGTGGTGCTCGCCATGCTCCCCAGTGAGCCCAGGTTGGCGATCCCGACCCAGACCCGGAGGGTCTGGCCCACGGTCACCTCGCCCGTGGGGTCGCTCTGGTTCGTCGACAGGGAGAAGTTGATCGACACGACCGCAAGGTCGATCGACCCGCGGAACTGGAGCTGGAACAGCCGCTCGTTGTTGCCCTCGTCGGATTCGGCAAAATCGTTGTACGCGTTGACCATCACGCGCAGGGTGTGGCGCACGGGCGTGAGGCCCGACGTGTCCCAGTCGAAGCTGACGTTGAAGCGCTCGCCGGGCCCAAGCGGCGTCACTGTGAAAGAGGCCAGGGTCTCCACCGAGTCCAGCAGGAACTCCAGCGTGGTGTTGTACCTGGGAGCCCCCTCCCCGATGTTGGCGATGCTCACGGTGATGTTGACGAGGTCGCCCACCAGGGGCGAGAGGTGGCTCAGGGTGGCCTCGGCGATCTCAAGGTCGGGGAGGAGCTCGACATCCAGCGTGATGTTTGGGGTCCGGAGTTCCCGGCCGTTCTCCGCCACCCTGGCCTTGATAGTGTGGTTGCCCGTCGGGGTGCCGGTGGTGTCCCACCGGAAGCTCAGGACCTCGGGCTCGCCCACCTTCAACTCGAAGGCGGTCAGGTTCCCCAGCGGGACGCCTCCGGCGTTCAGGAAGAAGTCCACCAGGACCAGCCGGGCGGTCTCGACCCCGTTGTTGTCGACCGTGGCGTTGATGGCCAGCAGGTCCCCGACCCGGGCGGAGTAGCTCGAGGAGGTGATGGACTTGATGTAGGGATTGGTGCGGTACTTGAGGGAGACGCTGGCGCTCTTGCTGGTCCCGCCGGCCATCGCGGTGACGGAGTGGACGCCGTCCGAGGCGCCCGTGGTGTTCCAGTCGCACGGAACCTGGGCGGTGCCGCCGGCCGGTATGTCGGCGGTGGTCGTGCAGAAGGGCGTCTGCTCCCCGTCGAGGTGGAACTCGACCCTCTCGCCGATGGCCGGTCTTATCCCGCTGTTGCCCAGAGTCGCCATGAACGTGACCGTCTCGCCGACCACCGCGTCGTCGGTCGACGAGGTCAGGTCCTGCACGAACGGGATGACGTCGGGCTGGAAGCTCATGTTGGCGAACGCGATGTTGTTTGTCAAATCGACATCCGACTGGTTGGCCGGCTGGGTGTCGTTGCGGGCCTCGACGAAGACGCTGTAGTTGGTCATCGGCCGAAGCTCCAGGCCGGAGGTTTCCCAGGTCCAGCTCGCCACCACGCTGCCGCCGAGCGGCCCGATGACCGTGCTGGTCTTGTTGAGCTCCAGCCGACCCAGCTCGACCAGGGCCATGTCCGTGGTGTTGTAGCTGAAAATCACGCTCACGTTGAACGCCGGCTGGTCGCCGTTGTTGACTATGGTGGCGTTCACGTAAATGACATCGTTCAGGTGGGGGGTCCCGCCGCCGGCCGGCTCCAGGTGGATGTCCCTGGGTCTGACGGTCAGGTCCACGTTGTCCGGGGCCCTGGGGTGGGCGACAGCCCATCCTCCGGCGAGCAGGGCGACCACAATACCCACCGCTATCAGACGTCCATGACGGCCCATCCGGCTTCCCCCTTCCAACACACGCCCGCGGCCCTCCACGCTCGCGGGCCTCGGTCCTTCGACACTGATATATTTATTATTTGTATTAATAAGTGATGGCCGCATTGCTCATTCCTCCTGGTCCCGGGTGGTGCCGGCGGCCCCGTTTTCCCGGCCGCCCGTTACATCCGCCCCGGAGGCCTTCCCGCCCCCGTTAAAGGCCGCCAGCGCAACCGCGGAGACGGCCAGCGCCGCCAGTACCGCCAGTATCACGTAGGTGTAGACCGGGTCGGTCCCCACCGGGGGTTCAGGCTTTATGAACTGGATGTCGGGGTCCAGCGGCCGCGCGTCCGAGTTGTCACCGACCCCGTCCCGGTCGGTGTCCTTCCACTCCTTCGGGTCCTCCGGGAAGGCGTCGCTGCTGTCGGGGTAGCCGTCCCCGTCGGTGTCCGTGTCCACCGCGAGCCTCATCACGATGGAGCGGGTGTTGACGCCGGGCGCCTTGTCGGGGATGCCGGTGATGTTGTCGTAGGTCTCGTAGAGGGCGTACAGGCGCCCCCGGTAGGTCGCCACGCTCGGGAACTCGTCGTCGCCCAGGTTGTGGGGCTCGGTGTCGATTATCACGGACTCGCAGCGGTCCCCGGGCATCGAGAGCAGGGACACCGGCGAGAGGTTCTGCCCGTCGAAGGAGCGCATCACGATGTCCCAGTCGGCGCCGTCGGACACCGATTCGTCGACCGTTTTCCAGACAATGTACATAGTCCCGCCCTGCACGGCCGCGTTGGGGCGGTTGTCGTCCCCGTCGTCGGAGGGCGGGCTCACCGGGAGGTAAGGCCCGGGCCCGTCCACGCGCCGCATCAGGATGTCCTGGTCGCCCAGGCCCTTGTAGGTGGCGCCCTCGCCGTCCACGGTGCGCCAGAGCGCGTAGAGCTCCTCGTTGCCCGTCGCCGGGTTCCCGTAGACGACCAGCTTCGGGAAGATGTCCTTGAAGCCCCGGACCGGGATGGTGTAGAATGCCCGGGGGACGCCCCAGCCGGAGCCGTCGTTGGCGCTGATGTAGACCTGGGAGTTGCCCTCCAGCGCGTCGTTGGCCTCCCAGGTCAGGTAGAGGTTGTCCTTGAACACCGCGAACGAGGGCCAGTCGCACTGGGTGGTGTTCGACTGGACGGACACGACCTCCTCGGCGCCGAACTGGCCGTCGTAGTTCCGCACGACTATCTCGGAGCGGGCGCCCACCATGCGGTTGTAGGCGACGAAGAGCTGGTCGCGGAAGACCGCGGCGCCGGGGTGCAGGCAGTTGTAGTCGGTGCCCGCCGGCGGCGGGTCGTTGACGAAGACGACCTCGCTCCAGGCGGTCCCGTCGAAGCTCCTCATCAGGATGTCCAGAAGCGTCGTGTTGCGGGGGGCGGGCTTCTGGGTGTGGTCCTCGGACTGGAAGACGACGTGGGCCTTCCCGCGGTACTCCACCATCTTCGGGTAGTCGTTGAAGTGGCCGAAGTGGTCCTCCGTGCGGCTGGTGTCCGTGAGGTTGTATATCGGCCCCCAGGTCACGTTCTGCCGGGGCCCGGACTCCTCGTAGGTGCGGAAGTAGATGGCCCCGCGGGTGCCGTTGCCGTCGGGCCGGGCGTCCTTGCCCTGCCAGCATATGAAGAGCTTTCCCTCCATCTCGATCGCGGTGGTCTCGCTGGGCTCGACGCCCAGCCAGTCGGTGGTGACCACCTTGTAGGCCGATGTCCGCTCGTGGGCGGGGTCCCTCCCCCGGCTCTCCAGTCCCAGGGGGACCGGCCAGGCGAACGCCACCGAGGCCACCGTCGATACCAATACCAGGCAGGCTGCCACCGCGCGCATCATTAACATGCGTCCCCTCCTCACCATCATACGTTTACGGATTAAAAAGTGAATGGAGCATCCATCTAATCGTTATAAATGCATTGTTGTACGGTTTTTGGCGGTCCCGCGTTCCGGCCGGCGCGCAGAAGGTATTAATCCGGTCCGGCCCATACCACCGGTGCCTGGAGGACCGTCCCATGGCCGGGAAGGCGCACGTGACGCTGGAGAGGGACAACTGCATAAGCTGCGGTAACTGCTGGAGCACCTGCCCGGACTTCTTCGAGGAGAGCCCGGAGGACGGCCGGAGCCAGGTGGCGATGAAGCACCGCTCGGGAGAAGGCCTCTCCGAGGGCGACGCCCCGGAGGACCAGGACGAGTGCGTCCGCTCCGCCGCCGAGGGTTGCCCGGCGGAGGTCATTCATATCGGGTGATGTCGGAAGGCGCAGGGCGCAGGGCGCAAGGCGCGAGGGACGAAAGCGCAAGGACGGGATCCCCCAAATTTCCACCCTTGACCCTTGCGCCTTCACCCTTGCGCCCCCGGACGACCTTCGGTCGTCCTCGCCTAGGCGAGCTTCGCTCGCCTGCGGTCAGGCCTTGCGCCCTGCGCCCTGCGCCCTGCGCCTTTTCTTCGCGTCATCATATACGACCCCGCCAGCCCCACCAGCGCCAGGCCGCCCGCCCCGAGGGCGAGCGGCAGGCCCCCTGTCAGGCGGATGGACAGGACCACGATGAGCCCGCCCAGGACGCGGCCTATGCTCGTGACTAGCTCCCTGACCGTCATGGCGGTGGCCGGGTCCGGGGAGCGCTCGCCGACCACGGTGAAGGTGAACGGGAAGAGGATGTAGGTCGAGAAGTAGACCATGCCCATGGAGAGGGTCCACGCAGCAGGATCCGCCCTGAACAGGGCCGCGGCGAGGGAGAAGGCGCCCCCGGACAGGGCCGCCCCCACGACCAGCGGCCCGCGGGATTTTTGGCGGTCGGACCACCTGCCCGCGACCAGTGAAGCGACGCCCCCGAGCAGGCCCAGCATCGTGTAGAAGGCGCCGTAGCCCTCCGACGAGGCGTTGCGGAGGATGAGGCCCAGAGGGACCCCCAGCCAGAACACCCCCTGCCAGAGGCCCTCGCAGGCCAGGAGCGGCAGCAGCCGGCGGCAGCAGGGGAGCGTCGCGCGCAGGTCCACCACCATGATCCCCGCCGGAGGGAGGCGAAAGGAGAACGCCAGCCCTCCGGCAAGCACCGCGATGGAGACGAGGATGACCGGCCGGAAGCCCCAGAGCGCTATGACGGTACCGGAGAGCACCGGCAGCACCGCCCCCAGCACCGCAAAGAGCGAGAACAGGGCCGCCGAGGCCTGGGCCCGGTTGGCGTCCGAGGTGAGCTCCAAATACCGCGTGTTGTAGGGTATCCAGAAGAGCGTCACGAACGCCCCCAGCAGTATCCCGGCAATGTAGAACTGGCCCGCCCAGGCCACATGCAGCACCAGGGCGAAGGCGGCAATCCTGAGCACCAGGCCCCATCTCATCGCTTTCAGGATGTCCAGCCGGCGCGCAAGGGGGATGAACAGGATACAGGAGCCGAACTCCGCCAGGAAGTAGAGGGCGATGCCGTTGTAGTCCAGGCCCGAACGGGCGGCGTAGAGGAACAGGAAGTTCCAGCCGAACTGCTCGGCGAACGAGTTGGCCACCTGGAAGAGGAACATCCCCCTAAGCCCCTCGCGCCAGCCCGGCCGGGCCGTCCCGCCGCCGGCCTTGCCGATCCCTCCTTCCACGCGCGGCAGAAGGCCCGCTGCGCTAATATCGTTTGGCCTTCGCAACCGTCCGGTCCCCCTACAGACCACCGTCCGCCGCTGCCCTCTGCCCTCTGCCCTCTCTCCCATCCTTGCACCCTGCACCCTGCACCCTGCACCCTGCACCCTGCACCCTGCACCCTGCAATCCGCTCGCTCCCGCCCCCCGCTCCCCCGTCAAAAGGTATTAGTAAAATGAGCGCCTTTTGCCATAAATGCATGTCACGCGCCGGGCGTTTCCTCGCATGGTGCCCGCTGCTCCTCGCGTGCCTGGCGGCCCTCGCCGGGCCCGCCACGGCCGCCGGCGCCGCCGGCGTCGAGGTGCTCGAGGTCGACAGCTACGCCCGGACGGTGGAGCCCGGGGAGACCGCCACCTACAACTGGACGGTCTACCGGTCAGACGGCGCGCCGGTGAACTACACCGTCTTCATCAACGTATCGGGCGCGCGTGAAGGCTGGACCGCCTCCGCCTCGCCGGGATCCATACCATCCCTGGAGCCGGTCTCCGCCTGGAGCGTCACCGTGACGGTCACTGCGCCCTCCGACCCCGGCCTGAAGCGGCTGAACCTGACCGTTACCTTCACGGTTATGCAGGATGGCGCGGTGGTGCTCTACGAGCAGCGGTTCGCCGTCACCTCGGTCCACGTCGAGCCCCCGGCGACCGAAAAGAAGGCCTTGGGCATCTGGGCCAACCCCCTGCCCGCGCCCCTCGACGGGGACGTCGGCGTGTTCCTTCTGGACATCCTCGGTTGGGTGGCCATCTCCGCCTGCGTCCTGGTCTTCCTGGACCCGGTGGTCAAGTCGTTCACGAGGAGGACCAAGACCGAGGTCGACGACATCGTCCTCAAGATAGTGAGGACGCCGGTGCTGCTCATGCTCTTCACGTACGGCGCCGTCTCGTCGCTCAAGGACCTCGACCGCTACCTCCCTTACGTCGTGATAGACTGGGCCAACCGCATCTGGGGCATAGTGTTCTGGCTGGCGGTGCTCTACGTCGCCTACAAGCTCTTCAAGGACCTCCTGGTCTACTACGGCAGGAAGATAGCGGCCAAGACCGAGTCCAAGCTCGACGACGTGCTCGTGCCAATCGTGGAGAAGGTGGGGGTCATAGTCATAGCCATCGCCGCCGGGCTTTACGTGCTGGGCTACGTCGGCGTCGACCTCACGGTGTTCGTGGCCGGCGGCGTGGTCATCAGCATGGTCATAGCGTTCGCGGCCCAGGAGACCATCTCCAACTTCTTCTCCGGGATATTCCTCACCACGGACCGGCCGTTCGTGGAGAAGGACATCATCATCTTGCCCGACGACGACTGGTACGAGGTGCGCAAGATAGGCATCCGGTCGACCCGGCTCTTCCGGTTCAAGGACGCCTCCCTGGTCACCATACCCAACAACAAGCTCGCCAACGAGAAGATAGCCAATTTCACGGGCGTCGCGGACCAGGGGCGCGTCACGATGACGGTGGGCGTGGCCTACGGCAGCGACGTGGAGAAGGTCCGCTCGGTGATACGCGGCGTGATAGAGAAAAGCGACCTCATCATCAACGACAAACCCGACCTCAGGCCCATCGTCCGCTTCGACAAGATGAAGGATTCGAGCCTCGAGTTCTTCATCCTCGTCTGGGTCCAAGACCGCGACAAGCGGTTCGACGTCGTCGACTACCTCAACACCAGCATCTACAACCGGTTCAACGAGGAGGGAATAGAGATACCGTTCCCGCAGAGGGTGGTGCACCTGAGGCAGGCATCCGGGGCCGATCCACCGGCGAGGACGGCGAAGGATCCGCCCGGCGGGGCGGCGGAAGGGAAGGACAGCGCGTAAGTGCACGGAGTGATGGAGATGGCCGACGGGGGAAAGCCGGGGTACAGGAAGATAGACGAGGTGCGCGTGGGGGACATATTCCAGGTGGTCTGCGGGAAGGCCGTGACGGTCAGGGCGGACCAGAGCCTCCATGACGCCGTCAGGGTGCTCCTCGAGCGGCCGGAGCCCAACTCCCGGAAGCTATATGTCGTGGACGGGCAGGGCCGCCTTGCCGGCATCGTGACGCTGGAGACAATAATGCGTCACATAGGCTACTACTACAGCGTCCGGAAGCCGGGCGTGATGTCGTTCTTCCAGTTCCTGCGAGAGATTCTGAAGGGGAGCGCGGGAGAGATAATGCAAAAGGAGCCCGCGAGGGTGACCAAGGAGGACCGCGTCCTGGACGCGCTCAAGCTCATGGTCGAGCACCACGTCAACGACCTCCCCGTGGTGGACGAAGGCGGCGCCGTGGTGGGCGAGCTCAACGGCCTCGAGGTGCTGAGAAGGGCCGCCGCAAAGTGAGGGGGCGACCGGCGTGGAGACCGCCCGGACGGTGCTCAACGAGCTCAGGTGGCGGAACGACCGCGATTTTTCAAAGGTCTTGGTCGAGTACGTCCACCGGGGGGCGCCCGGGGACCTCACAACCGTCGCCGGACCCGAGATCCTGGCGCTGGAGCCCTGGATGATAGTCATCCGCCGCGAGGGCGAGGTCTGCCACCCGGTCCCCAACGTGGCCGCCATACCGTACCACCGCATCCTGCGAATCCTGTACGGCGGCCAGGCCGTCTTCGACCGCTTGGGCCGGCTCCCGGGGAAAACTTCATAGCGCGAAGGACCGATTGCCGTACGATGCGCACCACGGTCATCGGGAGCTACCCGCTCCGCTACGAGGAGCTCGGCGGGCGGGCCATCGAGCGCGCCGTCGAGGAGCAGATATCCGCCGGGGTCGACTTGGTCTCGGACGGCCAGACGCGCGCGGACATGGTCTCCGTCTACGCCGGGGTGCTGGAGGGCGTCGAGCTGCGCCCCGTGCCGGGCTCTTCCGAAAGAAAGCTCCACATCGTCGGAAAGGTCGCCTTGAAGGACCCGTCCATATTTGTCGACGACCATCTCCTGGCCGAAAAGACCGCCTCCGGGCGGGCCGAGGTCAAGGCCGTGCTCACCGGGCCGGCGACGCTGGCGTTCTCATCCGTGCTGGACACCAGGGGATATTCAGGCTACCGGGACCCGGCCCTCTTCGCGGACCTATCCGGCGCCCTGCTGGGCATCGCCCGGGAGCTTCAGAAGGCCGGGGCCCGCCACTTCCAGATCGACGAGCCGTTCTTCTCCGTCGGGGTGCCCATGGAGCTCGCGCAGGAGGCCGTGGAGAGCATCGCCACGGGGCTCCAGGGCGAGGTCGCCCTGCACGTCTGCGGCGACGTCTCGAAGGTCTTCGACTCCCTGCTCGGGTTCAGGGGCGTGCGGGTCCTCTCCCACGGGTTCGCCGGGACGCCCGCCAACCTGGCGCTGGTATCCCGGGGAAAGCTGGAGAGGGCCGGCAAGGTGCTCGGCTTCGGCTGCGTCGACAGCGCCTCGGAGGCCGTGGAGGACCAGGGGACCGTCATCGGCCTGCTCCAGCTCGGGATGAGGCTTGCCGGGAAGACCGGCCTGGTCGTCCACCCCGACTGCGGCCTGCGCGCCCTCCCCCGCGACGTGGCCCGCGCCAAGCTCGAGGTCATGTGCCGGGCGGCGCGATCGGTTTGAATTTGGGGGCCGGGGGCCGGGGGCCGGGAACGACGCGTCGTCACCCGGCCCCCGTCACCCGGCCCCCGTCACCCGGCACCCGTCACCCGGCACCCGGCCCCCGTCACCCGGCACCCGGCCCCCGTCACCCGTCACCCGGCCCCCGTCACCCGGCACCCGGGTTTCCATGATTGCAAAAGATATATTATCCAATTGGCATATACTTAAATCACTTCCCTTCCCTGGGTGCGGGCGATGTCGGACGAGGCTTTGGGGGTGGACGTCCACGACGTGATAGGGCTGGGACTGCCCCCGCTGCCACTCCTGGTCAAGGACGTGACCATAGAGACCACGATCTCCTCGGACGGTTCGACGATAACCTACACCGTGAAGATCGAGAACAACTCCGGAGAGCCTCTGGGGAAGCTCCGGGTGGCGCCCTCCGTCCCGCCCAACATGTTCTCGCTCGACGAGGAGTTCAAGACGCTGCCGCCCATCGACACCGGGAAGTCCGCAAGCACCACGTTCATACTAAGGCCGCTCGACGACGCCTGGCACCTCGGAGTGGAGGGGCGGGCCCTGGCCGGCCGCGACGTAACGGTGAAGACCATACTGCGCTGCTCCGGTGGAAAGGCGGCCTTCTTCCTGGAGGTCCAGAACAACCGCAACTACTCGGTCCGCAAGCTCAAGGTGCGGCCCGTGCTGCCCGCCGAATACATCGCCACGGTCGAGTCGGAGGAGATAGAGGCCCTCGGGCCCAACGAGAAGCGGACCATCCAGTTCCCGGTCATAACGAAGGACGAGTGGGAGCTCATCCAGCTTCACGAGCAGGGGATGGCCCGGCCGTTCTACTTTGCGCCCGAGAGGCCCCGGCGCAAGCGCCGCGGCTACCCGCGCTCCCACACGGCCGAGGAGATGGCCGAACTGCGGAAGACACTGATGCTCGCCGAGTCCGACGAGGAGATGCTGGAGCACATCGGCAAGGACCCGGTCGAGGAAGAGGCCATCGAGGACAACCTGGTCATCGACATCGAGGAGTTCGTCGAGGAGGACCCGCTCGAGGAGGAGCTGGAATCCTACGTCGAGCCGGTCGAGGAGGAGCCGCCGGTGGAGGAGGACTTCTTCCTGACCGGCGTCACCGTGGAGGTGGTCTCGGAGGAGGACGCCTTCGAGGACGAGCCGGACCTGAGCTACGAGCTCCCCATGGAGGAGGTCTCGGAGTTCCCGCCCTGGGAGGACGACGTGGACCACGAGGCCATCCGCGCCGTCAAGCCGCTGGGGCCGGCCGGCGCCAAGGCCGAGGAGATAGAGACCGAGCCCCTCGAGATGGACCTCTAGCGACCCCCTGCGAATGCTTTTAATCATAGTACCGCCATTTCCGGCCCCGGAGGGACGCAGTTGGACTTCACCGGCCGCGACCTGGTGTCCATCCGGGACCTGTCCAAGGACGATATCCTGTTCATCCTCGACCTTGCGGCCAAGGCGATGCCGGTCGCGAGGGGCGACCGGAGGAGCCGGGCGCTGGACGGGCGGATCCTCGCCACGCTGTTCTTCGAGCCCAGCACGCGCACCCGGCTGTCGTTCGAGACGGCGATGCAGCGGCTCGGCGGCTCCGTCATCGGCTTCTCGGACGCCTCGGGGACCTCCGTCACCAAAGGGGAGACGCTGGCCGACACGGTCCGGATGGCCGAGTCCTACGCGGACGCCATAGTGCTCAGGCACCCCTACGAGGGCGCCGCCAAGCTCGCCGCCGACTTCTCCTCGAAGCCGGTCATCAACGCGGGGGACGGCGCCGGCCAGCACCCGACCCAGACGCTCTTGGACCTCTTCACGATAAGGATGGAGAAGGGCGAGATCGCCGAAAACAACATCGTGCTGGTGGGCGACCTGAAGTACGGCCGCACCGTCCACTCCCTCTCGTACGCCCTGTCGCTCTTCGGGGCGAGCATAACGCTCGTGGCCCCGCCCACGCTCCAGATGCCCCCCGAGGTCCTGTCGCACCTGCGGGAGACCGGCGGGCGCTTCAACCAGGCCGAGAGCCTGGAGAGCGTCATCCCGGGCGCCGACGTGCTGTACGTCACCCGAATCCAGAAGGAGCGGTTCCCCGACCCGGAGGAGTACCGCAAGGTGGAGGGCGCCTTCCGGGTGGACAACGCCCTGCTGGCGAATGCAAAGCGCAGCCTCATCGTGATGCACCCGCTGCCCCGCGTCACCGAGATAGCGCCCGAGGTGGACTCGGGGCCCCACTGCCGCTACTTCAACCAGGCCTTCTACGGCGTGCCGGTCAGGATGGCCCTGCTTTCGCTCATCCTGGGCAAGGGGGAGATATAGATGCGCGACGTGAAGGTCACGCCCATAAAGAACGGCACCGTGATAGACCACATCACCCCCGGCATGGCGCTCCACGTGCTCAAGATAATCGGCATCCCGGACACCGGCGTGCAGTCCACCGTCAGCGTGCTCATGCGGGTCCCCAGCCACAAGGAGAAGTGGAAGGACATCGTCAAGGTGGAGGACCGGGAGCTCGACAAGTCCCAGGTCGACAAGATAGCGCTCATAGCGCCCAACGCCACCATCAACATCATCCGCAACTTCAACGTGGTCGAGAAGCACCATGTCGAGGCGCCCGACGAGGTGGTGGGTCTGGTGCGTTGCGAGAACCCCAGCTGCATCACCAACAAGCCCCGGGAGCCCGTCCGGAGCCGCTTCACGGTGGCCTGCCGCGACCCGCTGCAGCTTCGGTGCGGCTACTGCGAACGGATAACGACGGACGTGGCCAAGCACCTTTTTTGACGGGCCCTGGGTACTAGTGCCCGTGGAGATATCGGACGGCATCGATTCAATAACCCATACATTGATGCTCATCGCCCTGCCCGGCAATTTTGCCCCCGTCATCACGAGCACGCCCGTCACGAATGCGACGGTCAGGATATCCGCAAGCGACGGCCGGGGTGGTGTTGCATTCCAGGAGTTCACCGTCACCGTTCTCGATCGAATCAAGGCCTTAGTGCAGATCGTGGTTCCCTTGGAGGGCCAGATGGACACGACCAAGCTCAAGAACGGCAGGCACATCCTCCAAGCCCGGGCCCACGACGGGATGGACTATTCCGACATCGAGAACAGGACGATCACGGTGGATAACCAGAGCTCAACGCCCGAGGGGTTCATACCCGGTTCCAGCGGGACGACGGGGCTGGCTGCTGCAATCATCGGGCTGATGCTCCTGGCACGGAAACGGAAAATTCGGAAATGACGGCCCTTTCCGGCCGGCGAGAGACAACCATTAAATATTAGGATTGCAATCCTAATCATCATGGTCCGGTTTATTGACAGGGAGGCGGAGACCGCCTTCCTCGAGGAGAGATACCGGAGCGGCGGCTTCGAGCTCGTGGTGCTCTACGGCCGCCGCCGCGTTGGCAAGACCGAGATTCTGAAAAGGTTCGTCCGGGGCAAGCCCCACCTTTATTACCTGGCCGACAAGAGGGGGACGGCCCGCAACGCCCTGCGCCTGCGCAAGGAGATGGCCGGGGCCCTCGGGGAGCCCGAGATCGCCGCAACCGAGCTCGACGAGCTGTTCAGGTGGTATTCGGGCAAGGCCGGGCCGCGGCCGCTGATCGTGATAGACGAGTTCCCTTACCTTGTGGAGAAGGACGACTCGATACCATCGGTGTTCCAGCTCCTTGCCGACGGCGTCCTGAGCGAGAGGAAAGCCATGCTCGTCCTTTGCGGCTCCTCCCTGGGGATGATGGAAAAGGCCGCGCTGGGCGCCAAAAGCCCGCTCTACGGCCGCAGGACCGGCCACTGGAAGGTGCTGGCGCTCCCGTTTTGGGAGGCCCGGCGCTTCATTCCCGGTGCGCCGGCCGAAAGATGCATTGGGTTCTACAGCGTCCTGGGAGGCGTGCCCCATTACCTTGAGAAGTTCTCGTCCGACCGGGACACCATCGACAACATCGACAGGGAGGTCCTGTCCCGGTCAGGCCGCCTCTACGAGGAGATAGATTTCCTGCTCATGGAGGAGCTCCGGGAGCCCGACGCGTACAAGGCGATTCTGGAGGCCATCGCCTCCGGCAGGGGCAAGGCCATCGAGATAGCCCAGCTCTCGCGGATACCCGCCCAGGACATCGACAAGTACCTGAAGGTGCTGACGCGGCTGGGAATCGTCGGGAGGGACCGGCCGGTCACCGAGGGGCCGAAGAGCAAGCGCTCCCGCTATTTCATCGCGGACCCGTTGTTCAGGCTCTGGTTCACGTTCTGCGAGCCGCGCAAGTCCGAGCTGGAGCTGGGTGAGACGGCCTCCTGCCGGGAGCTGATGGAAAGGCAGCTCCCTGCCTTCGTGGGAAAGGCCTTCGAACCGCTCTGCAGGGAGCACCTCGCATCGCGTTTTCCAGGGAGATGGCCCCGGCTCGGCCGGTGGTGGGGCGCGAAGAGGGAGAACGGCAAACGGGTCGAGGTGGAAATCGACATCGTCGGATTGAACGACCGGACCGGCGAGTCCCTCTTCGGGGAGTGCAAGTGGAGCGAGGGTGTCGACGGGACAGCGCTCCTTGCCGGGTTGAAGAAGAAGGCGGCCTGCGTCGAGTGGCGCCGGGGGGCCAGGACCGAGACCTTCGCCCTCTTCGCCAGGTCCTTCAAGCGCAGGCCGACCCCCGCCGGGGCCATCCTGTTCGACCTGGGGGACATCGCAGCGGGGAGGTGACCGCGCAGCCCCTATGGCGATATCACGCTCCCCCTGAACCTCTTCCCCTCGATTGCCGAATCCAGGCTCCTCAGGTCCCGCCCGTCGAGCACATAGGTGACTATCCTAGATCTCGCGACGAGCTTGGCCCCCAGCGGGTCGATGACGCCCTTGGAGCCGGCCTCGTGGGGCATCGAGCCGACGATTTCCACGAGCTTTTCCGGCGTCAGGCGCTCCAGCAGTCTGGCGTCCGGGTCCTTCTTCGGGTCCGCGGTGTAGACGCCCGGCACGTTCGTGGTGATGACTATCCGGTCGGCATGGAGCCTCTCGCCCATGAAGACCGTCACCGCGTCCGTGGTGTGGCCCGGGTGCGTACCGCCCATCACGACGATGGGGAAGCGGTGGGAGGCGTTGACGGCCTCGTCGAGGTCGTCGGCCACCCTGGGGTAGGCCATCCCGCGGACGGCCGACAGGAGCACGCTGGCGTTCATCCGCGTTGCCCGGATGCCCACCTCGTCCAGGAAGCTCTCGTCGGCGCCGAAGAGGCGGCAAAGCTCGATGTAGCGGCGCGCCGGGGTCCCGCCCCCGACCACCAGCACGAGCCGGTGCTTCTTGGCCTTCCTGAGGAGCAGGGCGGCGAGGTCGCGTATGAACGCCGGATCAGCGTCGTGGGGCGACATTATCGAGCCGCCGATGGATATCGAGACCACTGCCATGGATGGCGTATCGGGATGGGGGATATAAATAAAAGCCGGGAATGGCAGCGGGCAGCAAGGCAGCAAGGCAGCAAGGCAGCAAGGCAGCAAGGGAGCACAGGGGAGACGGGTGTCCGGGAGCGACCGTCGTCCCTTGCTGCCTTGCTGCCTTGCTGCCTTGCTGCCTTGCTTCCTTGCTCCCTTGATGGCATGCTGAAAGCCGGCCGCCTCCATAAGGGGTATGGAGGCACATGCCATGGAAATGATAGGGTTGGACATACACAAGAAGAATTGTTGGGCAACGGTTTTGGATGAAAGCGGGAATATCTCGGAACGACGACGGTTTGATAGCAAAACGGAGGCTATCAAGGCGTTCATCGGGGAGCATTTGGACTCCAAGGTCGCGTTGGA
>Ga0194112_10001198_pt1 | contig 38128 bp, 28 predicted proteins | sample TA2MahC400mmetaG_FD_146191 | JGI IMG/M metagenome (GOLD analysis project Ga0194112, IMG submission 146191) | Freshwater microbial communities from Lake Tanganyika, Tanzania - TA2015016 Mahale Deep Cast 400m | ecosystem: Environmental > Aquatic > Freshwater > Lake | place: Tanzania: Lake... | reverse complement strand
TATTGCGCGAATTAACCCAGCACTAATTTTTATAAAGCCTTATCTTTATCTGATAAGGGTTGATGCCATAGCAACCCCTATGAGCTAACTTTAAGCGTTTCATAAAATTAGTGCTGGATAAGTTCGGCCATACGACTTACGGAACGTAAGTCGTGGCCTCACTTATTATAACATCCGTCGCCGGGTTTACAACCGAAAACGGCGGTTATCCCAGCCTCTTGTGGAATCTTAAGGAGCTCATGGCGATTACGCTGACACCGATGACAAGCAAGGCCGACAGCTGCGGCCAGAGGATGTTTATCCCTACCCCCTTCAAGAATATCCCCCTGACAATCTCCAGGTAATAGCGTAGCGGTATAATATAGGTAAAGTACTGCGCAGCCTTGGGCATACTGGTAATAGGAAAGGCAAAGCCCGAAAACAAATTCATCACCGGCAGGAATAAAAATACGGACATTGCCGCTTCCTGCTGCGTTGAGGAAATAGTGGAGATAAATAACCCCGCGCCCAGCGTAGTCAACAGGTAAATACAGGTGGCGCCAACGAGCAATAACAGGCTGCCCCGCATAGGAATATGGAACCAGAGGATCCCGGTCAGGGCGATAAAGATCAGGTCAATGAAACTCAACGCCGCAAAGGGCGCGAGCTTTCCTAAAATAAACTCAATGGGCTTAATCGGCGAAACCAGCAGCTGCTCCATGGTGCCGATTTCCTTTTCCCGGACTATAGCCAAGGCAGTCATCAAGAGGGAAGTAACGGTCACCAGCATGGCAATGACCCCGGGGATAAAATAGTTCCTTGATTCCAGGTTTTCATTAAACCAGGGCCGGTCCTTAAGCTCTACGCTCGGAAAGGCCAGCCTCTGTTTTAACAGGATATCGGCGCGCCTTTCTAATATTGAACTAGAGTATTTCTGGATAATCTTGTTGGCGTAAGCCAGGGCAATGGAGGCGGTATTTGAATCTGTGCCATCCACGATAATCTGTAACTGGGCGCCTTTATTGGCTTCTAAATCCCGGGCAAAGCCGCGGTTAAAACGCAGCACTACGGAAACCTGCGCCTTATCAATCAATTCTTTTTCCTGTGTGTCGTTAGAGATATATTTTTTTATGCTAAAATATTTGGAAAAAGAGAAAGCCCGGATGACCTGGCGGCTCTGAGCGGTATTATCCAGGTCGTATATCGCGGTAGGGATATTTCTTACGTCGGTACTGGCGGCATAGCCGAAAATGAACACCTGCAGGAGCGGAGAAATAAAAATCATTGTCCTCATCCGCGGGTCGCGAAAGACCTGCTTGAATTCCTTAATAAGAATGGCCCGGATGCGTTCAAACATCAGCTAACCTTCTTTTTAAAGCGCCGGTAAGCAAAAAATATCATCATTGACGAAAAAATCAACAGGAACAGGGTCGGCCGCCACAAAACATCCATTCCCTGGCCTTTTAAATAAATCCCCTTGAGTATGGCGATAAAATAGCGCGCCGGAACTATATAGGTCGTGGCTTGTATCAGCTTGGGCATATTGTAAATGGGAAAGACAAAGCCGGAAAGTATAAAGGTCGGCAGGAAGGTGGTCAAGACCGCCATTTGCGTGGCCAGGCGCTGGTTCTTAGCCACCACGGAAAAATAAATCCCCTGCGCCAGGGCCCCGCAAAGAAAAATACTGCTTAAGATAAGCAATAAAGTTAAACTCCCCTTTAGGGGAACGCGAAAAACAAATTCTGCCATAGCCACCGCCACCAGCAGGTCAAAAAAACCAATCATAAAATAAGGGATGAATTTGCCCAGGATGAGTTCCCCTGGCCGCACCGGAGTAGAAATCAGCTGTTCCATGGTGCCTCTTTCCCATTCCCGGGCAATGGTTATGGAGGCAAGCTGGGCGGCAATCATCATCATAATCAAGGCAATCAGGCCGGGGACAATATAATTCTTGCTCTTTAAATCTTCATTAAACCAGACCCGCGGCCGGACATCTATGGGGGAAAAATCCTTCAGGCCCAATTTAGAAAGCGAGGCATTCACAAACTTGGCGTTGTATTTGGCGACCATCGCGTTAACATACCCCAGGGCAATGGTGGCGGTATTGGCGTCGCTTCCGTCCACCAGCAACTGCACCGGCGCGGCCTGTTGAGAATTGATAATTTTGGAGAAGTCCTTGGGGATAACCATAGCCATCATTGCTTTTCTTCTATCAATATAATTCTGCAGCTCGGTATAGTTATCAAAATAACCGACAATTTTAAAATAGGGGGAATTCTGGAAATCCAGGATAAAATCATTGGAGACCTGGGTTTTATCCTGGTTCCAGATTGCCATCGGCACGCTGTTTACATCCAGGGAAAGGGCAAAGCCAAAGATGCACAATAAAAGCACCGGGTTAATCAGCGCCAGGCCCAGGCTGCGGTAATCCCGGACAATCTGGATAAATTCCTTCTTGGTAATCGCGCTAACTCGCCTTAAGTTCACCCCGCTCTTCCTTTCAATATGCACCCCGCTCCTTTAGGAAAGACGGGGCTCGCAGCTTCCCGCCTATTTGTCGTAAGATTCAATCAGGGAAATGAAAACATCCTCTAAGGACGGCTGAATTTTCTCTATCCGGGCGTCTTTAATCCCCTCCTGGGAAAATAGCCGGGAAAAAACCGGTATAGCCTGGTCCGCATCCTTAACAATCGCGTGCAAAACCACTCCGAAAAGCGCCATCTCTTTTACGAATTCCAGTTTTTCTAACCTTTCCGCCCATTCCAATGGCTCCGGGACGGATATTTTTAAAACCTCCTCGCGCATACATTGCTTCTTTAAATCTTCGGGCGCTCCGGTGGCAATAAGCGCGCCCTGGTAAATTAAGGCTAGGCGGTCGCAATTCTGGGCCTCGTCCATATAATGGGTAGTCACAAATACGGTGGTGCCCTCCTCGGCCATTTCTTTAATCAACTTCCAGAAATTATTCCGGGCAATGGGGTCAACACCGCTGGTCGGCTCGTCTAAAAAAACTATTTTGGGTTGGTGAATGATGGCGCAACCCAGGGCCAGCCTCTGCTTCCATCCTCCGGATAAAATGCCGCTGAGGCTCTTCCTGAATTCTTCAATCCCGGCCATGCGGATTACCCGCTCTGCGCGCTCCTTCTTATATTGCCCGGGCACTTTATAAATACCGCTGTAAAAATCAATATTTTCTTCAACCGTCAGGTCTTCATAAAGCGAAAATTTTTGCGACATATAGCCGATATTCTGCTTGATGAATTCCTGCTGGCGATTAATATCATATCCACCCACATGGCCGGCGCCTGAAGTAGGCAGGAGCAGGCCGCAGAGCATCCTGATGGTCGTGGATTTTCCCGCGCCATTAGGCCCCAGGAAGCCGAATATTTCCCCGCGCCTGACTTCAAAACTAATCCGGTTAACGGCGACAAAATTCCCGAATTTCTTTTCCAAATCCTTGGCGCTGACGGCAATATTATTACTCATAATTATTAAATCCTGTCTAAGTCAAAAGGTAAAAGTAAAAAGTCAAAAGTGCAAGTAAAAAGTAAAAACTTAAAAAACTTTTGAATTTTGCCTTGAACTTTTTACTTTTGACTTTTGAGTTTTGACTTATATTCAGGGTTTTTCATAGCTATTTATAATAGAGATGAATGCCTGCTCCAGGGTTTCGGAGCGGCGCTCTTTTTTGATATTCGCGGGGATGTCGCATTTTAAAAGGCTCCCCTTATGGATAAGCCCGACCCGGCGGCAGCGCTCGGCCTCATCAAGATAGGATGTAGAAAACAGGATGGTGACTTTTTCTCTTAAAAGCTGGTAAAGTATCCGCCAGAAATCCCTCCTTGAGACCGGGTCAACGCCGCTGGTCGGCTCATCCAGAAAAAGGACCTTGGGGGTATGGATGAGCGCGCAGCTTAAGCCCAATTTCTGCTTCATCCCGCCGGAGAGATGCCGGGCAAGCCTTTTCTGAAAAGGCCCCAGGCCGCTGAAACTCATCAGCCGCTCAATGCGCCCTGGCCGCTCTTTATACGGCACATCATAAATATCGGCGTAAAAATGCAAATTCTCCAGCACAGTCAAATCTTCATAAAGCCCGAAACGCTGCGACATATATCCGATATGGTCTTTCAGGCCTTCGGATTCCTTGACAATATGCTTATTAAAAACCCAGGCCTCGCCTGAATTCGGCTCAAGGATGCCGGTTAAAAGCCGCATTGTAGTGGTCTTGCCGGCGCCGTCCGGGCCCACCAGGCCAAATATCTCCCCCTCCTCAATTTCCAGGTTGAGATTATTTACCGCGGTCGTGGAATTAAATTTCCTCGTCAACCCCTGCGCCTTTATGGTAATCATAATTTATCCATCGCCCCTAGCGGGTCTTATCGTTGGTATTTTGCTTCAGGTATTTGCTCGCGTGCTGAAATTTTTTGCCGTCTGCTACGGCTTACTCCTCGTTCGCCTGCTTAAAATTCGGTGACCTGCGGTTACGATGGTCGGTTTCCGCGCTCTCTCGTCGTAAATCCTTGCAGACTTTTGCCAAAAAATTTCTTATGCACGCTCACAAACACCCTCGCAAAATTTAGCGAAGCTCCAAACATGCCTCGCCACCCGCTAAATCGAAATATCCCCCTTATTGCATATCCATTCTATTAACTAACTTTCATAAATTTGCAAACATGAAGCACTATAGAATTTCTGAAGTTCAATAAACTTATGGCAATATATATCAATTACGTCTTTAGATAATTTCTTGTCGGTTTTCTCTATTTTCTTTTTTAACCACTGGTAACCTTTAATTTTCCTACTATAACGACATACGCATTTAACAAAAATATAAAATCGATCCATATCACACCAATGGAATGACTCAGGATAATTATTAATCCAATTGCGAAATGATTGTTTTATTGGATGTTTATTATGAATTACTGCCATAAGCAAATCTCACTTTGGGCTAATTTTTGTGGGGGACGAGGCGGGCTTAGGACAAACGCGATACAAGCGAAAAGTCCACCTTGCCAGAACCCGCAAAACAACTGCATAAACCGGTTGCGAATTACGGCTAGAGCGAATATTTATCTGGATTTTACTTCATAACTTTAAAGCCGGCAATTACTCTTTTTGAATCATCCGGCAGCTGCATAAGGCGACGGATTGCATCAAATACCTGTTTAATCTTGTTATCATGTTCGGCGTACTTTCTTTCCAGGGCATTGATTTTGGCGGCGAGATCCTTATGCGTCAGCAATAACTCTTTCAATTTCACGAAGGCGCGCATAATCAGGATATTAACCAGGATGGCTCTTTTGCTATTCAGGACACTAGATAGCATAGCCACGCCTTCTTGAGTAAATACCAACGGTGGATATCTCCTGCCACCCCATCTTGAGGTGCCAAATTGGCACCTCAAGTTTGCAACTTCTTGCTGTGTAAGTGGATACATAAAGTCTTCCGGAAACCGAGCAATATTTCTCTTTACCTGACGAATCAATTGTTTTGTTGCCACGCCGTAAAGCCGCGCCAGCTCGCTGTCTAACATCGCCTTCTTACCACGTATCTCTAGAATCTTTGTCGCGATTACTTCGACGGAAGTTAAATTAGCCATATTTGCCACCTCCTACTACAATAGACGTAAGGGGTGACAAAATCTAACGAATATTTTTATAACCGTTCCCTTTATTCAAGTTATCACCAGTGTATCCGAAGTTTAATTGGAACTGGTTGCAAATTACAACCAGTTCATTGTATCATTCTTCTGTCAAAGTTTCGGCAATCGCTATTTTTTGCGGGTGACAAGGCTTGATTTCAAGCAGCATGTAGTTTGTGCGAGCGGCCAGGGTGCCCGAGCGACAGCGAGGGCGAGCGAGCGCAAACTCCAAGCGAGCATTTCCTCGGTGGGGAAATGCGAGCGGTGCTGCGAAAACAAGCCTTGGCAGAACCCGCAAAAAATAAACAGGCCCATCATTACTCCATAATATACCCGTCGGCGGGCATGCCGGGTTTAAGCTCCAGGCTGGCATTGTCCACCTGAATTTTAATCCGATAGACCAGCCTGACCCGCTCTTCGGTAGTCTGAATCTGCTTGGGAGTGAATTCCGCTTCCTGGGAAATAAAGGAAATCCGGCCTTTATAATTTTTATTCGGATAGGTATCCGCGCGGATTTGCGCCGGCTGGTTGAGTTTGACCCGAGCTAAATCAGTTTCATTAATGTAGGCGGTCAGCCAGATATCCTGCAGGTCGGTAATGGTAAAAATGGTGGAGCCGGCTTGCACTACTTCGCCTGCCTCGGCGCTCTTAACCATCACAAAAGCGTCAAGGGGCGAGGCTAATTCGGCAAACCCCAACCTGGTACTGGCCAGCTCCAGGGAAGCCCTCATGGCTTCCGCATTGGCTTTATCCGCGTCAGCCCTGGCCTTGGCTAAATCCCTTTTTTGCGCCGAGATGGAACCGGCGGTAAAAAGATTCTCCGCGCGATCAGCGTCAGCCTTATCCAGGGCATACTGATATTCTACCGCCTTAAGCGAGGCCTCTGCTTCATTTTTGATTTTTTCCAACTCATCGGTTTCCAGCCGGGCGACCACCTCTTGTTTTTTCACGCGCCTGCCTTCATCAGTCAACAGTTCTTTTATCTTGCCTGAAACCCGAAAGGAAAGCCGCACCTCGGTTGCCTCTATATTCCCCGAAACCTTAATTCTGCCGTTACGCTCTTTTTCCCTCCGGATAAACAAAAGCGCCGCGGCCAGCGCCGCCGCCAAAACCACAATCAGGATTATTTTTTTATTATTTTTCATTACTTGCCCTCCTGGCTTCCTGCCATTGTCCGGTCCAAAAACGCCTTAGCCATCAGATAATCATAAACCCCTTCGGAAAAATTATTTTCTATCTGGCTCAAGGATATCTGCGCGTCCAAAACATCCAAATTCGTCCCCTCGCCGTTATCAAAACTGACGCCGGCAATCCTTAAAGCCTCGCGGGCTTCCTCAATATTATCCTTTGAAGAATTAATAATCGCCTCTGCCTGTTTTAAATCCAAACAGGCCTGCCGGATATCCACGGCGATCTGCTCTCCTAAATCTTCCTTTTCTAATTTAGCCTGGGCATAGCGGCTGGCTGCTTGGTCTACTTTTGCCTTAGTGGAAAAACCGTCAAAGAGCGGGATGCTGACGCTAAACCCCGCGTTCCAGTTGCTGTGCCGGTTATTAAACATATTCCCCAGGTTATTGGAGCGGTAACTATACCCTCCCTCAGCGCTGATCTGCGGCCGCCAACCCGACTTAGCCATCTGTATCGCCCATTTCTGGATATCAATGCCTAATGCCTTTAAATTCATCTCCGGACGGTTTAAGTAAGCCTGCTTTAAAAATTCCTCCTCATTAATCTCTATTAAAGAATAGAGGAGCTTGTCCTTTAAGGCCAGCGAGTCCCGCATTTTAAAACCGAGCATTTTCTTCAGGTCCGCGGCGATTAAATCCACCGCGTTCTTTGCCCTTACCAGCTCAGGCATAATTTTAGAAACCTGGACCTTTGACTGCAAAAGGTCAAATTTAGAGACTGTCCCCTGCCCGAATTTATTCTTTACATCTTCATAATGCGCCTGGGCCTGGTCAAAGAGCTCCTGGGCAATACGCTCGGCCTCATACGCCAGTAACAGCCCGTAATATAGCCTCTTTGTTTCAAACTCCACGTCTAATTTCTTTACCCGCAGGGTTTCCTGGCTGACCCGCAGGCCCAGCTCGCTCTGCTTAAAGTTGGCGATATCCGCGCCGCCGTTATAGACAGATTCATCAACGCTGATATTCAGGTTATTATCATTCTTATATCCGGAAAAAATACCGATGTCTTTCTTGGTGCTCTTTATTGTGCTGAGCTGAAGGACGCTGCCGCTATGCGTGTATCCCGCGCCCAAGTTTACTTGAGGCAAAAATTTGCTCTGTGCTTCCTGTATTTTGGCTTGAGAAATTTTGTTTTCCTCTTCCTGAATGCGGATGTCCTTATTGTTGCGAAAAGCCGCGGCAACCGCCTCCTGCAGGGAAAGCAAAACGCTCCGGCTCTCCTGTTTTTCCTGGCTGTAGCCTTTAGCAAACGGGAAGATAAAAGCGGCTAAAACCAAGATGATAATGTATTTTCTGTTTTTATTCATACCTTAAGGCTTCAATCGGGTCAAGCTGGGCGGCTTTCTGCGCCGGCCAAAGCCCGAACAATATCCCCATGATTAAGGAAAAGGCGGTAGCCAGGATTACGGAAAACGAAGAAACCCTCACTGTCCACCCGGCAAAAATGGTGATGAGCGCCGAGGCGCCGGCCGCCCTCAAATACCGGCAGCGTTACTTCTAGGCCTAAATTCCAATTGTCGTCTTTCGGCGGCCAGTGCGCGCTCTTTTTATTCGCCCCTGCGCTGCCGGAAAGCGCCGGGTAAAAATCCGCGTAGGCAGACTTAATATCAAAGGCCGCGGCATTTCTGGTAGCCAGCGCCTTTAATAAAGAAGGGTGGCTTTTGGCCAGAGCTTCCAAATCCGGCTTTTCAAGAGCCGCGTCGCGCACCGTAAAATCTCCCTTTACCGACATCGGCTTAAATTCCTGGCGGCCCATTTCCTTGGTCAGCTGCCGCTGGTACTGGCTGATGTCCCTCTTTGCCTGCGCCAATTCAAAATTTGCCTCCGCAAGGCTGGCCTCAGCCGTCAATAAAGCGCCCTTATGCTCCAAGCCTGATTCATAACCGAGGGCGATTAATTGCAGGTTGTCCCTTCTGATTTTAATAATCTCCTCGGTAACCTTAATTAATTCCTGCGCCTTCAATAAATTAATAAACGCGGTGTGTAGATTTAACCTGACCTGGGAAGAAGTAAACAGATAACTGTCTTGGCTGGCCTTGATATCTTCGGCAGCGGAGTGCACGTTATTCAGCGTCTTAAACCCGTCAAAGATAAGCTGCGTGCCGCTGAGGTCGTAAGTATAAGAATCGGCGGTGGCGCTTGTGCCGGCAGCGCTGGTCTTTGCGGTGGAGCCGGAGAGGTTGGCGTCAATTTGCGGAAAAAGGCCGCTGGCAGCGATGGTCTTATTGGATTTTTTCTGATTAGTGCTCTCTACCGCAGAAACCAGGTCCGGGTGGTTCTTCTTAGCCTCGGCAAGGCACTCCTGCCAGAGAAAAACCTCCTCGGCCCTTGCCCCTCGGCAGAGAAAAGTTAAAAAACATAAAATTAAAGAAAAAAAGATAGGCTTTTTCATAGAGAGCGGTCTCTCTGGCTTTATTTTTTAAATTGGGCTAGAACTTCCGTCGCTTCGTTCAAAAACCGGTTAAATTCCTCGGTCGGAACCAAGCCGATCATCCCGCCTGGCCGGGCAAAAACAATCAGTTTGTCGCCAGCCTTAACCTTGAAGGTCTTGCGGATTTCCGCCGGAATGACCACCTGCCCCCTTTCGCCAACCGTTGCCGCGCCGTAAATCTTGCATTTTAAATGGCCGTTCATTTTCCTCCTCCTTGCGCTTATTAAGCCATTGGTATGATATGACTGATTTGTATGATTTATAGGGAAAGTGTATCAGGCTCTTTTGAATCTGTCAAGGGGGAAAATACTCGAAAGGAAGGGGGCGCTCTATTTGGTAGCTTGGTAAAGGCCGTAGGCAATACCGGCGCTGATGGCGGCGCCGACTAAGGCGCATCCGTAAACAGAAACTGCTAAAAATATTAAAACTAAGCCGGTAGCGATTTTACGTGCAAGGCGCATTCTTCTCCTTTCCAGAGAAAAAATATCTCCCTTTACAGGGTTTTTATCAGGCCGGCAAGGAATTTGCATTCAGCCTCTACCATTTTCAGGTCGTGCTCTAAAATAAGCGTCAGCGACAGAATTTTTTTATTTCTCAAGGAAGCTGCCAGCTCTTTTATCTCCCTGGCCAGCTTCTCCAGGACGAACAGCCGCGCCTGCAGCCTGCGCTGAGCGACTTGCGGTTTTATATAATTCAGGAAATAGAGGCTCAAGTCCAAGCTAAACTGCGGCCGTTTAAAATTCAACAGGCTTTGAGTCAGCAGGCCGTTAAAGCGGCTTTCTCCTTTTTGGGTCAAGGCATAAACCAGCCGCTGCGGCCGGCGGCCGACCCTCCTGGCGCGCTTTACCACCAGGCCTTTTTTCTCCAGTATCTTTAAAGGGTAATATATGGACTTGGGGTTGCCGCCGGCAAACAGAGAAATAATTTCTTTAATCTTTCTTTTTATTTCATAGCCGTGCTTGGGGTTTTCCTTAAGCAGCCCCAATAACAGCAGCTCGTGTTCAATCATCCGGTAACACCCATTCCCCTAAATTTCTTATACCTTAATTTTAAAAGGTTTTCCTTGCTCAGCGATTCCAAATCCTTTAAATTCCTTTTGATCAATTCCTTTAAAGTCCCGGCGGCCTTCTGAGGGTCGCGATGCGCCCCTCCCAGCGGCTCAGGGACTATCTCGTCAATGAGGCCCATCTTTAATAAATCCGGCGCCGTAAGTTTTAATACCTCGGCCGCATCCGCCGCCTTGGAGCCGTCTTTCCATAATATCGCGGCGCAGCCCTCGGGAGAAATTACCGAATAGTAGGCATTCTCTAAAACACAAACCCTGTCGGCAACACCAATACCTAATGCCCCGCCTGAGCCGCCCTCGCCGATTACAATGGAGATAATGGGCGTAGTTACCAAAACCATCTCCCGTAAATTCAAGGCAATCGCCTGGGCCTGGCCGCGCTCTTCCGCGCCTACCCCCGGATAAGCGCCGGGAGTATCAATAAATATCACTACCGGCAAAGCGAATTTCTCCGCCAATTGCATCGCCCTTAAGGCCTTGCGGTACCCTTCCGGGTGCGCGCAGCCAAAGTTCCGCTTCAGGTTCTCCTTGGTATCCCTGCCCTTCTGATGCCCGATAATCATAATTTTCTTATTGTCTATTTTCGCGAACCCGCAAATGATGGCTTTATCGTCGGAAAAATTCCTGTCGCCGTGTATTTCTATAAAATCGGGCATAATCAGGTTGACATAATCCAGGGTGTAAGGCCTTTGCGGATGCCGGGCGATCTGCACCCTTTGCCAAGCACTTAAGCTGCCATAGGTATCTTTCTTAAGGTGCTCCAGTTTTTCTTCCAGGCGCCTGACTTCGGAGCTAAGGTCAATCTTTTTATCCGAGATAAAATTCTTCAGCTCCTGGATTTTCCTCTCTAACTCGGTAATCGGTTTTTCAAAATCAAGTCCTGCCATATTAAATGAGCAGATAACTTACGGAAGTCCGCCATAGGCGGACGACGTAAGTTATAGCTGCTTATATTTTTAATACCTCCGGCGTCTGCGAATTTAATCCAGCACTTATTTTTAAAAAAGCACTTGAGTTAACTCAAGGAATAGTTTCGCTCTATCGCTTGATTTGTAACTCCAGCACAATTGCAAAAATAAGTGCTGGATGAGTTCGGACACATAACTTATGTAGCTCTTCGAGCTCCATAAGTTATGTCCTCACTCAATCAACGGTGGTAACTTCTGTGCCCACGGGGACGATGGTATATAGTTCTTCAACCTCGGCATTAGCCATGCGCACGCAGCCCTGGGTAACCTGCTTACCCAGGCTTTGCGGCTCGGTAGTGCCGTGTATTCCGTAACCAGCCAGGTCAAAACCCAGCCAGCGCGTGCCCAAGATATTCTCCGGGCTGTCCGCGAGGACTACCGCGCCTGCCTTAAACCAGGTGGGGTTGGAAAGCTTATTGGTAATCCTGAAATTACCGACGGGAGTGGAATTATTTGCACCCGTGGAAACAATATAAGTCTTAAAAATCTCTTCATCAGTCTTTAAGATGAGCGTATTTTGAGATTTATCTATCAATATGCTAAAAGGCGCTGTCCATACCTTAATCTTCCTGCCTGGGATAATTTTATCGTCGGCGAGGCTGTTGCTTTTTTTAATCAGCTCCACCGTGGTCTTAAATTCCCTGGCAATCTTCGCCAGGGTATCACCCGCCCTGATTTGGTAAAGCTGGCTGTTGAGGGTTATAGCGGGGCTGAATAATAACTTTATATTTATATCTTCCAGTTTCTTCTGCCAATTCATCATCTCGCCGGAATTGGAAAAATTATTAACCAGCTCTTGATACGTTGCTTTGGCTTCCAGGAGATTGCCCTTGGCCTCCAAAGCCCTGGCCTGGCTAAGTAAGCTGGACGCGGAAACAGCGCCGCCGGTCTTGGCAATTAAGGGCGCCCTATTTTTCCTGAGATTAACAAACGCCAGGACTATTAGACCTGCCAGAAAACAGGCAATGATGATTAACCACAATTTCTTCTTCACCTTGTTACCTCCCGATATAATGTATCCTTATAGCTTTAATTAATTACGAGTATCAGACCATCAGAATATCAGAGCGAGAAAATCAGATTATCAGAATACCGGAAGTAGGGAAATTTCGCGTTTTTTCTGATAATCTGATACTCTGATAATCCCGTTCTGATACTCTGGTCTTCTGATATTCGCTTTCGAGATGTCTTACTGTAGTTATAGTTTCTCGAGCCTGCTAAACTGATTAGAATGTCTATATTGCCGCGATTAAGGCGATGATTATTCCCAAAAGAAACCCAGCAATAACCTCTACGGGCGTATGTCCGACCAATTCGCGCAGCCGGTCTTCATTAATCCTGCCCCGCCAGTAAATATCCTCAGTAATCTTGTTCAATATCCTGGCCTGCTTGCCGGTGGCCCGGCGTACGCCCTGCGCGTCAAACATCACCACAATCGCAAATGTGGCGGCCAGGGCAAAAGAAACGCTCTGAAAGCCGTACTCTAAGCCAATGGCGGTGGCCAGGCACGAAGCGCCGGTGGCGTGGGCCGAAGGCATGCCGCCGGTGCCTACAAACCAGCGGAAATCAATTTTTCTATAGCGGACAACCCCGATTAACACCTTAATGCCCTGGGCAATAACCCAGCCAGAAAGCGTAACCAGCAATACTCTATTATTAATCAGCTGGGTAAATATGTTTTTCATTAGTCAGCTCCCGCAGCAGGCTTTTTTTCTTTCCTTAAGTCCCACAATAGGTTTTGTTCCTCATTACCGTAATTTTAGATTATATAATCGGAATGGGCAAAAAGCAAATCCCGTTAGAAATACGTTTATAGATTAGCATAAAATTTCTAACGGGGCAAGGATTTTTAATGAGCACGTAACTTACGAAACGAAGTGAACGTAAGTTACTGTGCGAATTAAACCCAGCACTAATTTTTATAGAGTTTTATCTCTATCTTATAGGGGGGGTCGATTCGGAAGCAACGCCTATGAGCTATCTCAAGCGTTTCATAAAATTAGTGCTGGGTTAATTCAGCCAAACAGCTTAGCTTCGCTTATTGCTCGCTAAGCTGTGGCTTCATTAAAATTCTTAGTTAGATTTTACCGCCTCTTACGTCTATTAGAAGTGAGGGCATAACTTGCGGAGCCTGGGTGACGCAAGTTATGTGCCCGAACTTACCCAGCACTAATTTTATACAACGCTTAAAGATATCTCATAGAGGCTGCATTGGCATCAACTCTTAAGATATAGAGATAAGAGTTTATAAAAATTAGTGCTGGGTCAAATTCAGCCAGAGACTTACGTTCGCTTGCCACACAAGCGGCACACCGGCTGTTCAAATACAGCCGGGTGTTCGCTCCGTAAGTCTCGGCTTCATTTGAGGAGGTGGTAGCTATGTTGGCAAGGGTATTTAGTTTCGGCTTATTAGGCATCGAGGCGTACCCTATTGAAATAGAAGTGGATGTCTCGCGCGGCCTGCCCAACGTAACCGTAGTGGGCCTGGCAGATACGGCAATAAGAGAGAGCAAGGAGCGAGTTAAATCCGCGATTAAAAACTCGGGATTTACCTGGCCGGCAGGAAGAATCACTGTAAGCCTGGCGCCTTCCAGCCTAAAAAAGGAAGGCGCCTCTTTAGACCTGGCGATTGCCCTGGGGGTTCTGGCGGCCAGCGAGCAATTAAACAGCCAAAGCCTGAAAGATTATTATGTGGCCGGCGAGCTGGCATTGGACGGCTCCCTGCGGCCCGGCCAGGGGATTTTACCGGCGAGCATGGCGGCAGCCAAATCCAAAATTAACAATCTTATCGTGCCCGCGGAAAACGCTAAAGAGGCGGCCATAGTTTCGCCGGTCGCTGTCTTTGGCGTAAAGACACTGCGGGAAAGCGTGGAATTCCTAAATCATCCGGACATAGTCAAACCCTGCCAAATAGACATCCTGGATTTATTCAAAGAGAGCCCTGGCTATACACTGGACTTTCAGGATGTTAAGGGCCAGTATTTAGCCAAACGCGCCATTGAAATAGCCGTGGCCGGCGCTCACAACCTGCTGATGATTGGCCCGCCGGGCAGCGGCAAGACTATGCTCGCCAAAAGGATTCCCACGATTATGCCGGATTTATGCCTCCAGGAGGCTTTGGAGATAACCAGGATTCATTCAGTAATGGGGACTTTGCCGGCTAAAGATGGGTTAATCAGTGTCCGGCCCTTTCGCAGCCCGCACCACAGCATATCCAGCATTGCCTTGATTGGCGGCGGGGCAATCCCGCAGCCCGGAGAAATCAGCCTGGCACACCACGGAGTGCTCTTCCTGGATGAGCTGCCTGAATTTCACCGCGACTGCCTGGAGACGCTGCGCCAGCCCCTGGAAGACGGGTTTATCCGCGTCTGTCGCGTGAAAAAATCCCTAGTCTTTCCCGCTTCCTTTATGCTGGTGGCGGCAATGAACCCCTGTAAATGCGGCCGCTACTATGACTTTAAATCCGCGTGCCGCTGCTCCACGCAGGAGATTTATAAATACCGCTCTAAAATCTCCGGGCCGCTATTAGATAGAATAGACATCCACATTGAAGTCCCGGCGGCCAGGTATCAGGAGCTTGCCAGCACTCAACCCGCGGAAAATTCAGCCCAAATTAAGGAAAGGATAAATAAGGCGCGCGTAATGCAGAAGCAAAGGTTTCAGGAAGAAACCCCGGGGTGGAATGCCCAGATGAGCCATAAACAGGTGCGCAAATTCTGCGCGTTAGGCAAGGAGGAAAGCGAGCTGTTAAAAATGGCGATGACAGAATTAAATTTGAGCGCCCGGGCCTATGATAAAATATTGAAGGTATCAAGAACTATTGCGGATTTAGCGGGAAGTCAAGATATCAAAACAGGGCATCTATCAGAGGCGATACAGTATAGGAGTTTGGATAGGGATTTTTTTGTATAGAAACGGTTTCTGTTTTTGGGTATAACTAGTTGCGTTTGGAATATTTGGTATTCTGGTATTCGGAAAGGGAGAAGTATGTCTTTGGTATGAAGCACTGTTTAAAGACGCCCCTGCCATTCTTTTACTTCGTACCAAAAATTGTTTCCTTAGAACCTTCTCGCCGGTTCCATTCAACAGGAATATGTTTTCTTATAAAAGGAATTGCCGAAGCATCTTCTAATATAACGAACTTTGCTTTAGTAGCTTTCTTAAAAATAAAATCACATAATTTATTTAATCGTCTTCTGCTCCATTTATACCTCCATCAACGTGTAGTTTTGGGGAATATTCCGCTAAAGCCATCAACTACCGCTTCAAACGGCACAACTTCAATTTGCTTATGCAGTAAATATCGCTGTTTGCCTGGGTAGATTACGGCGATACGTGCCAGTTTTAAGTCCTTAAGCGCTATCCTCATAGAGGGCGTCATAAGCGGAGCATCAGCTCGCTTGCATTCAACGCCATACATTCGCCCGCCTTTCGAAAATACCAGATCAATCTCTGCGCCGTTATGTGTGGCCCAGAAATAAACCTCATCGGGTTCAACAAAATTGATGATTTGCTCAATAACATATCCCTCCCATGATGCGCCATATTTTGGATTGGCTAATAGGTCATCCATAGTACGTATGCCTAATAGGCTATGGAGAATACCCGTATCGCGGATATAAATCTTAGGTGCCTTTACCTGGCGTTTCTTGATATTCACATGCCAAGGCTGTAATTGCCTGAGCATGAAAACACCACTTAAAACATCCAAGTATCTTTTTACTGTGAGTTCATTGATTCCTAAAGAGCGTGCTATTTCGCTTGAATTTAAAAGTTGTCCGTGATAATGAGCTACCATAACCCAAAGCCTTGATAACGTAAGAGGCGGTAGCGTCATGCCGTACGCAGGCAGATCCCTTTCTACAAAACTCTGGATAAAATCTTTCCTCCAGCTGACGCTGTCTTTTTCTGTTTTTGCTAAGAATGAACGAGGGAAACCGCCGCGAAGCCAAAGCCGACTGGAAACCGATAATCCTACTTCAGAAAGAGTAAATCCTGCCATAGTAACGCGGGCTAGTCTTCCCGCCAGAGATTCTGAAGAATGTTTAATCAATTCCGGAGAGGCGCTACCCAAAATAAGGAATCTTGCCCGCAGAGGCTTACGGTCAGCAAGAACGCGCAGAATAGGGAATAAACTGGGTTGACGTTGAATCTCGTCAATGACAACTGCCCCTTTGAGTTTAGATAAAACATTCATGGGTTCCGCAAGCTTCGCTGCACCGACAGGGTCTTCAAGATCGAAATAATGCGTGGAATCAGGGGAAATAAATTGGCGCGCGAGGGTTGTTTTTCCGCACTGGCGAGGACCTAATAGAGCGACGATACGCCCATAACGAAATGCAAACCGTATTTTCTTATATAAATCAATGCGTTTAATCATTGATAAAAGTATACCACGAAAAAGTAATATTGCAATAAGAATTTTCTTGGTAATACCCAAATGCCAACAGTTTATTCATTAAAGATTAAGGAAACAGTTAAGAAGTTAGTTCGGAGCATTTGTCAGAAGCAATACAATACCGGAGCTTGGATAGAGAGATCTAAGCGCCATCTGCTACTGGTGCCAATTTGGCACCAGTTTCACTACAAAAAGAACGCCGTGTTATCGTCCACCTACGGTGTTTGTACGGCCTGCGCTTTTAATCCCTCTATCTTCTTATGCAATTGGGGAAGTTGTTGCAATAAGTATCTATCTTGCTCTAATCTTAACTGCTGTTCTACATTCTGCTGCTGTAATGCCGTATTCTGCTGTTGCAGGATTACATTTTGTTGCTCTAACAAGCTTATCTGCCCTTCCATGGCCGCAATTTCTTCCGGAGTGATGCCCGGCGGGCCAACAGGGCCCTGAATACCAGGGTTGGTAATTTTCATTGTATCTGTGCTTGCGCCTCCATAATTATCCGTAACCGTCAATTCAATTAGCTCCTCCGCGTAGCCATGGGCATTAATTGTAGCGGTTTCGCCTTCAGCTACTATGGATTTCTGCGGGTCGGATAAACTTCTCCAAACCCAAGAGATAATTTGTCCGTCCGGGTCATAGGACTGCCTTCCATCTAAAAACACTTCCTCATTAACATAGGCCTCTACATCTGGCCCTGCATGCGCTAAGGGCAGAGTATTTGGAACGGTGTCGTATTCCTCTGTGGGCGGGGTAAAATTAGAATTCCAGCGGGCTATGCCTTTAGAAACCCTGAACTCATCCAGCCAGCCGTTAAAATCGCCGCCTAACACATAACCTGCGATATACACAGGCGCGGGCAAATCATTGCAAGCTAAAGCGCTGGCGACCGAACTTTCTAAAACTCCATTTAAATACAAGCTAATCGTATCTCCGTTTCTGACAATTGCGAAATGATACCAGGCATAGACTTGCAACGGCGTAATCCCCCTTAAAAAGGCGACAGTTGTCCCGTTGTTTACTATGCTCAGCTGAACAAGATTTGTAGCGGTAATATCTACCTGAAAACGATTAGTGTCATTTATGCGTTGATAATAAAGGTAGGGGGACGGCGCCAAAGATTTAAACTCCATCCAAAAATCAATTGTAAAATCCCCGTTTTCAAAAGCCCAGTCCGCGTGGTCATCTAAAGTTAAAAAATCCCCATTGCCATCAAATAATCCGGAGGCACCTCCAAATTTACTTTGTGCCGTATCAATCTGAGCATCACCATTAGGAGTTACGGAATGGCTGCTGAAAGAACTGTCCACAAAACTTGTTGAACCATTCACCCCATTAAAATGCAGTAGTAACTTTGTATAAATATCGTTTCCGTCAGCATAAAGGTTTGCCTTAATTAAACAAAGCCCTAAGACTAATACTCCCAGAATTATTTTTCTCATCCCTGCCCTCCTTCCTAATAAAAAAGGCAACCCTCTATTTTAGAGAGTTGCCTTTAAATTTAACCTCTTTTTTCCTCATCCTGCCGTTTCCTTGTAATTAATCTAATTATACCACTTCTGCCCCGAAATAAAAACAATTTCTGCGGATAGGATAATATTAATGGCTATGCGGGGTGACGCGGTGCGAGGACGGGTTGTATTTATAAGGCGCGTTAAAGGGGCAGGTGGGGATACCGCTGGCATATTCTTCGCTAACTAAATCGGTGAGGGTTACCGGCCAGCTCCTCTGCCGCTCATAATAAAGCTGAATCTGGCAATTAAGCAGCGCTACATTAGCGTTGCAGGCCTGTTTTTGCGCCTCGGTGCGCGAATAAATTACCCGCGGTATTGTCATCGCTGCCAGAGTTCCGACAATAACCAAGACTAAAAGTATCTCAATTAAAGTAAAGCCTCTTTTTATTGGCATCTCTTTCGCCCCATATTTATACTGCCCCAATTATATAACATCGATACCGCCCGGTCAAGAGGCATGAGTTTTTAGGCATGAGTTTTTAGGAAAGGGGGGATTTACTAATCAGGCGGCAGGATAACGACTAAGCCGGTATCTTTGCGATCGGTTATAACTATTCTATCCTTATATTTCAAAATAACGCGGTTATTTTGCCTTGCCGTCGGAGTAAGTTTGAGAAAATCCTGTTCCGACAGATAACATAAATACGGCCTGCCTGCGGTAGAAGTCAAGGCTTTTTCCAGTAAGGCGCTATCGTTGATTGCGCTAACCCGCTTTAATTCCTGCGAATAGAACAAAATAGAGGCGTTGTCCTGCTTATGGCTAATAAATTCGTATCCGGGCGCCTGCTTTAATAGCTGGTCTATGGCCGGGGCCAGGCGCACAGATTCAATAAAACGCTTACTCTGGCGCGACAAAGGCAGGCATAACATCACTATAGTGGCGAAGATTAAGAGATATTTAAGCGCCGCGGCAATCTTGAACTTCACCGACTCCTTAAAAATATCGTCAAATGCCGCGCCCGCCAGCAACGAGGTAGCCGGATACATCGCTAAAATAAAATAGTGCAGTTTCTGTCTCCCAAAAGAAAAAGCTAAAGGGAAAATCAACGCCCAGATAATTAACAGGTAAAACTCGTAATTTTTATTCCAGCGCGCCTGTTTAATCAATAGATAAGCGCCATAAACGGCAAAAGGCAGAAAATAAAAATATTTTGTCACAATCGCCCAGATATAATAATACCACGGCACGGTAAAATGCGGCGCGTTTAAAAGATAAAGAAAATTCCAATTCAGCCAGGGATGGAATAAGACGCCGTGATCAAGCCAAAGCCAGATAAGAACCGGGCCTGCTGCCGCCAATAAGCCCAATATAAATAAGGGATGAAAAAATTCCTTCCAGCGCAGCCGAATGGTCAAATATATAAAGACAATAACAAGGGGCGCCAGGCCAAAAACATCTTTGGCCAATATCGCCAGGCTGGTAAATAACCCGAACAAAAGATAATACCAGCGCGAACGCCTTTGCGCCAGAATAAAACTCAAAACAGCCAAGCTGATAAACAGGCTCACCGGTATATCCATCCGGCACTGCCGGGCCAGGCGGACGATATGGTTGGTAAAAAGAAAACTTACGGCCGCGAAAAACCCTACCCACTGATTTTTCAATAACCTGCCCAAATAAAATATCACTCCGGCCAAAACTACGCCGCAAAGCATGGAAAAAAGCTTGGCGCTAAAAGTAGATACCCCGATAAGCTTAAATAAGCCGGCGGTAACCCAGATACACAGAGGGAAATGATAATAAAAAACCCCCTGATATACGGGGTCGTATAAACCTAACCAGCGCTGCGTATGTAAGATTTCCTTTGCCACTACCGCGTAATTACAGGAATCTACATCCAGGCCTCCGGGGACCCAGGCATAGGCAAAAATAATTATGGTTGCCAGCCATAAAACGAGAAATAATAAATAATTATTTTTTATCCTGATAAGCAACTCGCGCATCTTACTTATTTAAGACTTCTATCTTCGTCGTGGCTGTGGCGCTGTTACCTTTTTCGTCTCGCACAGTTAAGGTAACGGTAAAATATCTCGGCGTGAATGTGCTACTATAATAAGTATTGACAGGATTTACTTTTTGCGAGGTTTCCCCGTCTCCAAAATCCCAAGAATAAGAAACTATCCTTTTCTTTGCGGCGTAAGATTTATTGCCGGAAAAACGCACCCTTAAAGGGGAAAGACCCTGGGAAGGCTTGGCGATAATTATTGCCACCGGCTCATCCGGTAAAGCCGCGGACGAGGCCCGAGTAACCGTGGCTTTTTTCTCTGCCGAACGTTTGGGTTTTTCCTGCCGGGGCATAACCGGCTTTTTCGCTTTAGGCCGGGTCACTCCGGCTTCAGCCGGCGCTTTTGTTTCAACAGCAACATCCTCATTAATATAGGCGTTTAATTCTTCCCTGATTTTACTCATACGCGCTTCTTCCCGCGCCTCTTTTTGCGCGTCATGTGCGTCAATCTTCTCCTTGTATTTAGGATTATGCTGGTAGCGATAATCCGAAACTATGATAAAGGGCAGGCGGAATGCGCCTCCTACCAGCTTAACGGTATAAATGCAGGGATTCCACAGCAACGCCTTAAAATGGTTCTCAACATAGCCCATCTGTTTATAATAGTGCTCAACGGCCTTGCGGCGGCGCTCAAACCTGTCGCGGGCCAATGCTATTTTATCCGGCAGGCTTTTATCTTTTCCGACGGTATATTCTAAAATCACATAATCATCCCTGGAAACAACATATCCTTTCTCGTAGGGCTTTCTGCCATATTGGAATTTATATGTCGCGCAGCCCGGCAGAAAGATGAATAATAAAAATAATATAATGGCTTTCCTCATCGCATATTCCTTTCTTACTTACGACTTAATCAAGGTCAGGGCCTCGGCGCGGGTCTTCTCGTTTTTCTTAAATACCCCTCTTACCGCCGAAGTGATGGTCAGTGTCCCCGGTTTTTTTACCCCCCGCATAGACATACAATTTCCAGATATCGCTACCTTTCCATTCCGTCTTACTAAAATTAGCCCTTTAGGCACAGATACGCAAAAGACTTTTCCTTTATATTCTCTGAGTGAAAAATTACAAGGCCTCAACCTTGAATACCATTTATCTTTGCCAGATTTTGTTCTGTGAGTCTCCATTCTGAAATAATTTTTATTGTTCTGCTTTGTGCAACCTATGCCTAGCTTAATACAAACTTCTTGCAAATCATCCATGAGTCTCTGCGATTTAGAAACAAAATGTATTGCCTTATTTTTTTTGATATGCCCGTCGCCTTTTATATACCAACTTAAAAATAACCTCAAAAACTTCTGAGTCGAATTTTTAATAACGTCGGGTATGTATTTATCTCCGGACTTGCCAAATTGTCTAAAATAATTAAAAAAATCGTCATCCTCTATCCTGAATTGAACTGCCTTTCCGGACTTACACTGAATATATTTGACTTTCAATTTGCTAAATAGTTTCTTAATATCTAGGAAATATTTTGATTTTGGACTCTGAGTAACAACTACAAACTTTCTTCTATTCTTATCTATCTGCGTTGTACATCCTTCGCTAACCCAAATTCCAAAAATTTGCACAAAATATTCAAAATCTATAGTATATTTCCCAATTCGTATTTTTCCAGGATTACTGCCTATCCAATTACATGCCCTTGGAATGATTATATATCTTTTCATTAATTCCTGGGCTTGGGATATCTGCCAATTATTATGGCCATTATAAAAATCCCATTCGGAAGAATAGTAAATCCTGTGGTCCGGTGTAACTAACAAATCTACGGATAAGCTTTTAATTGCTACCATCATACCATTATAGTTATATGAAAAGGGATTTTTTGGTGTTATAAATGATAGGTTTCTCGTTACCGAATCTACTTGGGCTATTTTATCGCTCTCTTTTAGATTCTGAAATAATTTCCAACCGTCAGCCGTTAAAACTTCTGTTTTATCATCATAACACATATGTTCTGCTTCAATAACCACCATACAACCCTGCGGTTTAAGTTTGGACATAATAATCTCGGCAATCTGCGTGGTTAATCTTTCCTGGATTTGCGGCCGCTTGGCTAAAATATCCACCACCCGGGCGAGCTTACTTAAGCCGGTGACGCGGCCGTTTTTAGGAATATAGGCGATGTGCGCCTTACCGATAAACGGTAAAAGATGGTGCTCACAGCAACTATACAGGGGAATGCCCTTTAATAAAATTATTTCGTCGTGTTTCTGGTCTAAAATAACCTCTAATTCCTTGCGCGGGTCCTGGCGCAGGCCGGAAAATATCTCTTCATACATCTCTGCCACGCGCCGGGGGGTTGCCTGCAGGTCTTTACGCCCGGGGTCATCGCCGATAGCCCCGAGCAGCTCCCTGATTGCCTTTTCAATTTTTTTCTTATCCATTCCCTCCCTACCTCCAAGACCCGGTCTTGCCAACCGTCTCAAGACCGGGTCTTGAGCTGATAGATCTATTTGCCTACGCAAAACTCGCTGAAGATTTTATCCAGCAGTTCTTCCGAAAACCTCCTGCCCAATATCTCATCCAAATAACCCAGGGCTTCCCTTATCTCCTGGGCGATGAATTCTAAAGATAATTCATTATCTAATGAATTTAGGGCTTGCGCAATAAATTTTTCTGCGTGCCTGACCGCCTCAATATGGCGCAGGTTGCTGACTAATGCCGATTCGGGGGTCCTGAGCCCTCCGGCATAGACTAAATTAGCGATTGCCTGCTCCAATAAATCAATGTTTTTTAGTTTTTTGGCTGAAATTCCCACTACGCTCGGGAATCTTTTTAAAATTTTGCCTTTATCAATCTTTTGTTTTAAGTCTATTTTATTGACCACGGCGATAATGGCCTTCTTTTTTAATTTTCTGGCCAGGGCTTCATCGTCTTTGGCCAGTGGCCTACTCCCATCCAATAGAAGGATTACCAGGTCGGCTAAACCTATGTATCTTTTGGACCGCAAGACCGCCTTTTTTTCCACCAAATCCCTGGGCTCAATGATCCCGGCGGTATCCACAATCCTGACCGGGATACCCTTAATATCAATAACCTCCTCAATGGTATCGCGGGTAGTTCCGGCTACCGGCGTAACGATAGAGCGCTCCTGTTTTAAAAGCGCGTTTAACAGCGAGGATTTTCCTACATTGGGCTTGCCGCAGATTACTACCTGTATGCCCTCGCGGAATATCCGGCCGCGCCTGGCCCCCTCCAGGATATCCCGGCATTGGCGGCCTACTTCTTGCAAACCTTCCCTAATCTGCTGAGGCCCGGCAGCATCAAGCTCCTCGCCGGGAAAATCAATATCTGCCTCTAAGTGCGAAGCTAATTCCAAGAGGCGGTTCCTCATTTTATTAATCTGCTTAGATACACCTCCCCTTAACTGCTCCGCGCTTATTTTTAACGCTGAATCAGTCCTGGCGCGAATAATATCCAGGACTGCCTCGGCCTGCGCCAGGTCAATTCTGCCGTTTAAGAAGGCGCGCCTGGTAAATTCACCCGGCTCAGCCAGGCGGCAGCCGTTTTCCAAAACTAAATCCAAGGCCGCCCGCAAAGCCACAATGCCTCCGTGGCAGTTGATTTCCACAACGTCTTCTTTGGTATAACTTTTTGGGCCGCGCATCACCGTCAAGAGAACTTCATCAATTATTTCGGTGTGCCGGTGTGCCGGTGTGCCGGTGTGCCGGCTTAAACTGGCTAACCGGCTTACCGGCTTACCGGATAACCGACTAACAATCCATCCATAATGCGTGGTATAAGCCTTAAAAGTAGAAGCCCTCTTGCCGTCCTTAGAAAGAAAAATCTTATCCGCTACCCTTAAGGCGTCCTTGCCGCTTATCCGCACGATCCCGATGCCGGATTCTCCGACGGCGGTGGCCACAGCGGCAATAGTATCGGTTAAATTTATATTTTGCATAGTATTTCTTTCATTAAAATGTACCTAGTTTTCTAAAACTAAAAAGGCACCCTAAAAAAGGCACCTTGACAATGCGGGTTAGGGCTTGTCTGTTATGGCGCGAAATTCTTTATTACTTCCGAGAAATTTTGCGGCTTATATTTATCAAACTGCTCTTGTTTGATATAAAGACAGCGGCATTTTACATCGCTTTGCGCTCTATTCACGTCTTCGCACCATTGTTTGAGGCGGGCGATTTTAAGAGGATCACCTAGGTCTTCACGGCCCTTTGTTTCAACAATATAGAGATCATTCTGCGAGAATTTTACGAAGAAGTCCGGATAATAATCTTTTATCTCACCATCGGCATCACGGTAATCTATCTTGAAGTGGACAGAAAAATAATTTTTCGCATATGAAATAATATCATCGCATTTCTCCAAGAAAGCTGCTACCTCAAGTTCAAAATGGCTGTCCCCCACTATCTTATTAAACGCGCTCTTTTGAGGCATAAGATAACCCTGCTCTTTAACTACAAAGGGGCGGCATTGGCTTATTTTTATGTAATCCTTGATCTCTGCTTCCCCCTTGTCCAGAACGGTAAGATCGTTAATCTTTCGCTTAAAAGTTTCGATTATGGTTTTGGTGGCTTCGAGCTCGGACAAATTCCTAAGAATGTTCAGATCTTCTAAATTTACGACATTCTCAAAGAGATAATTCTGGATAAATTCTTTTACCTTGCCATAGAGGATATCATACCCGCCCACCAACCTCAGGTCTTTCATAATGACCTGAGTAAAATATCCGACCACACTTTGATAATTCGCTGTAAAATCAGAATCCAGCTCGGTTTTATGAGATATTTCATCGGATGCGATATCTTTAAAAACGATCTCGCGTTTTTCTTCTTCGGAAAATTGCCGGACTTTAACCTTTGCATGGCCAAAATCGCTCACGTTGAGAATAGAAAGATTCTTATATTCGCGATAAATACGAGCGGTTAATACAGGAATTTGAATATCGAGCTTCTCAATATCTTTCTTCAAATTTTCTTTATCGACCTCAACAACAAGCGGCGCCTTAGGGGCACTTCCTTCGCCCATTTTGCGATGTTCAAGTTCAACGCCTTCACTTTTTACCGATTCTACAAAATCCATAAAAGCATCCGTCCCGACAACGCTGACCATTTCCTGAAGATTTGCGTCGCGATACATCCGGCGCAAACCCCGCCCCATGGTCTGCTCAGGCAAAATATTGCTTGCCGACGAATAAGGCCGAAGCCCGACAATTGTCGTTACATTGCGGACATCCCAGCCTTCTTTCAGCATTAGAACCGAAACTATAACCTTATACGGATTATCCGGCCGGTCGATTTTATTGGCCGCTTCGCGCAAAACATCCAGTTCTTCTTTCTTTTTACCGGTTACGCTCTCTGCGATATCGCCGTTATTTTTGGTATGAATAATCAAAACCGCCTCTTTAAATTCCGGGTATCTTCCCTCCAGGTATGCCGCGACCTCATCACAATTACGCGTATCATCGGTCATAATAAATAGGACGGCTTTCTTGCCAAGTTTTGAATGCTCTTCATGGACTTTTTTCCATTCAAGGTAACCAAGATGAATATAATCCTCATATTTCTCGGTATATTTTGAGCTCTTCTTTTCAACCAGCTTAGCCCGGCTGGCCGAATCCGGAACAAGAGGGTGTTTCACAACATCCTGATGGATCGCTTCAACAAGCGGGTAATCGGAAACCGTCTGGACAAATATACCGCCGTTATTGTGCCGCGGTGTGGCGGTTACATCCACCTGGAGCGACAGCTCAGAACCTTTCATCTTTAGGCGGTTATGAATATCCTCTATAGATTTAAACCAGGCGAGTTTTTCATCGTGAATATGGTGCGCTTCGTCATTTAATACAACCAGCTCATCAACATTTCGCACGATCTCGGAAAGATCGATCTTTGATTCATTTGTCGCGCCGACCGGTTTTTTACCGAGAAAGTAATCCGACGTATCCACATCATCAAAAGAGGGCGTAACATCGCCGCTCTCATAAACACGGTGGATATTAGAAAGAAAAATATTGCCTGTTTTTCCAATGGTTCCGATCTCGTCCTGAATATGGAGCGTAACCTGAAAATCATCTTTCCAGTTCTGCCCGGCATAACCATTCTCCGGCACCACGGGATCATCAAAGAATATCTTCAAACCGTCAAAATCCGCTTTGATACGGTCTAACACGATAATATTGGGTGTAATAACAAGAAAATTCCTCGCTAACATAGAATCGGTCTCATACATTTTATGGAAATAGCTCCAGGCTAAAACAAGGCTAAGGACCTTTGTTTTTCCGCTGCCCGTGGCCATTTTGATCACAAACCGGCGCCAGTCTTCCGCAAACATTCCCGGCGTCAAGATCCCGGAGCTGTCAAACCGCAGGAGGTCATATTTATCTTCGATCCTGGCGACTTCATAAAGATAAATAATCGTTTCCACCGATTCTCGTTGAGCAAAATAATATTGAAAAAGATACTCTTCGCCATCCGCGTTATACTTGGGGTGGTCGGTCTTAAACCACCAATTGAGAAGCGCCTTGCTCGTGGCGCTTGCGCCGTCATAACCAGAGTTTCGCCATGCCTCAACCAGCTTGCGTAGTTTAGCGACTAAAGGCGGCAGAAGCTTATCGTAGCCCTTTTCCCGCAGCATCTCATCAGCCGGGAACCAGCGTAATTCAGGTTTAATTATTTCGTAAGGTGACTTAGGTAATTTTGGATGTATGGCCATAAACTGTTTTTACCGAAGAAGCAAAAATGACGACAAAGGCACGGTGACAATTCTTGGATCATCGATAATCGTATCGTCATTTAAAGTGACCAATATGCCGAAAGGAGCATTATAAACAGTTTTTTCTATAAATGAGCGCAGTCCTATGGTATCCCTATGAGAATCAATGTGTCTTCGGTATTTCACTTCAATAGGAATCCTAAATTCTCCGACAGAAACGACATAATCGACTTCGGGCTCATCGGCGCGCTCTGGAAACCAAGCCACGTCAAGATTGGGAATGCCTGCCAAAAAATATCCAAGCACGCTTTCCGCAATATGCCCGGCCAGATCGCTTAAATGCGGGGCAGAAGCTAATCCTTGCGGAGAAAACGGGATTAACTCCTGCAGCCAGCTTGCGCGCAATGCATGGTCACAAAGACAAATTTTCGGGCGGCCTTTCCTTTTTTTAATTCTAATTTCAAGCGGATCTATCAATCTAATCAACAGCGTATTATTGAGAAATCTTAAATAGGCCAAGACCCTGTTCCAGCCCACGTTAGCGGATAAAGGCTTGCGCAGTTCTGTAATAAACATGGCCTGTGCGGGAGCTTGACCGATATACCTGCAGCATAAACGAAAAAGCTCTTCTAGTAAATCCTGGTCCCGCTTCCTTCCCCGCTCCCCGATCCTCAAATCATGTTGAATAACGCGTTTTATAACTGTTTCATTGAGCTGATCGGAAACTTCTCCCCATGGCCTGTCTATCCGCACTTGGGCAACCGGGTAACCTCCCCGTTCAGAAAATAGATTGAATGCTTTATCACGCACTTCTTTGTATTTCTCGCCGTTTGTCCGAACATCCGCCCAAAAATCTTTCTGTGTCAATTCCTTTAATCCATTTAACACAATCATAGGGACAATTTTCTCGAAATTTTGCAATTCCGCGATTTCCCTTAACAGAAGCGTTCCAAGCTCTAAAGTTGTGATCCTGCCTGCAAGGCTGTCCCGCCCCTGTTCGATTCGCAGCGCCGAGCTCCCGGTTAAAAGAATTCTTACGGAATGCAGATCGACTAACGATTTAATCTGAGGAGACCAATCCGTCAAATTCTGCACTTCATCAAAAAAAATATAGACCGGCCGGTTTTTATTTATTGATTCATTAAATGTTTCTCCTAAAATCCTTTCCTGATACCAGCGGCATATGCTTAAAATAGGGTCTTTTAATCCTTTCAGGGAAGGGATCTCGTCAAATTGAACGCGAAAAATATTTTTAGGATCAACATTTTCTTGGCTTAATAAATGAAGAATGATCTGCTCTTGTAATGTTGTCTTGCCCACCTGACGCGGGCCGCGCAAAACGATCACAGGGGCAAGCCCTGTTTTTAAGCGTTGTAAAGTGTGATCAAATAGCCAGCGGCGGAATTCCGGAAGCCGCCGCATAGGTTTACCACTCCACCAAGGGTTTGTATCTCTAAGGAAATCTTCCAATTCCTGGCTCAAATGAAGTCCGAACAAATTTTTTCCATAAGAACTCTTTTTCATATATCACCCCCTATTTTTCATATATTTTCTATAGATGCGGCGATTTTCTCATATATTCCCTATAGAAAAACTATATATTGACCTCAATCACTTTCATTGTATCATTCCCGAATATATCCACCACTTTAACCGCGATTTTGCGGCGGCCTTTGGGGCATTCATGGAATGCGCTTTTGAGCTCGATTGTCCGGTCTTTCTTGGTGCGGAAAGACTGCCATTCGTTCTCAAAAACATAGTCGCCGGTCCAGGCTTCTTCAACCGAGCCGTTATCTTTCTTGACCCGGACAATTTCTTTTTTGCTTTCAAAATCAAAATCAATTGCCCAGTAATCAATCCAGTCCGTCCATTTCTTAGTCAAGGCTTCTCGCTTTATAATTCCCTTCTCATCTTTGGTAACTTTGATGATCTTGCCGTTCTCAACATAAATCTTGGTCCCGCCGTTCTTAAGCGATGCCTCAACATTAGCGATGGTATCCTGATTGTAATAAACGCTGAAATCTACCAGCTCAACGGCCGCGCCTTTCTTTTGAACGATCGGCTTAACCTCAATATAAGACACATCGTGAAAAACAACCTGGCTCTTCTCCACTGCGCGCTTGTCAAAGACATCCCGGGGGATATACTTCAGGGCAAGGTCAATACCTTTTGACTTGGCTTCTTCTTGAATTACCCTATTTTCTCTGGTCTTCTCGGTAGAAATAACACTCATCGCGAATTCAAAAGCCAGTATATCTGCTTTTGTAATCTTCTTTTCTATGCATTCGTTTATAACAGCATCAACAAAATCTTTCGTTACCGGTAAATTGATCGGCCCGACCGCAACCATTCGGCCGGATTTCTTTCCGTGCAGCGTTTTGAATCCTTCAGCTTTCTCAGCACGGTAAGCCCGAAGAATAAGCTCAAGGAACTCCTTCTCACGCTTGGCAAGTTGTTTCTCTTTTTCCTTGTCCCGCAAATTCGGGTTTACGCCGATATAATGCTGGCGTTCATATTTCCCGAGGTTTAAGATCTCAAACGCGCGGTAATCCTTGCCTGCTTCTTTAAGCTCGCGCTGAACCGAAATCATCCGCTTGCGCGTCGTATGAATGGCAAACTTGCCAAGGTCAGCGCCGATCCATTTTCGCCCTAACTTCTCGGCCACTGCCATAGTTGTCCCGGAGCCGCAAAAGAAATCGGCTACAATATCTCCTTCGTTTGAAGAAGCTTTAATAATCCGTTCTAGAAGTTTTTCGGATTTCTGGGTATCATAACCTAAATGTTCTGTCGGATAACGAGATGCCGGATTAACATCTGCCCACCAATCTTCTGGCACCTTCCCTTTATCATTTAATTTAACGTCATCAAATATTGTTCCGCCTTTCTTAATCACATTCCGATTTGCACGACTAAGACTTTCTGCAGAATAAGGAATTCTAATGTCATCTAAATTTAAAGTAACCTTAGAGCTTTTCGAATAGAAATAAATAACGTCGTGTTTACGCGGATAATTTCCGGACACATTTGACGGAGCCGTATAACACCAAATAATTTCATTTCTTAAATTTGGCTTACCAAATAGTTCATCTAGAATACACCGAATATAAGAATCAACTCTATAATCGCAATGCACATAAATACTTCCATCTTGCGCCAATAAATCCCGCATCAGCGTTAGCCGCTCATAAATCATGGCGATAAAACTATCCGCGCCCTTTCCCCAGGTATCCCGATATGCGATCTCTTCCAACACTGATGGCGCTTTGGTAAATTGCTCATCGCCGATTTCAATATTCATGGAAAAATCTGTGCCGACGTCAAACGGCGGATCAATATAGATCAACTTTATTCCGCCATCTTTTTCTATCTCATCGTGCAGAGGCCCGTTCTTAAGACTGCTCAAGATCAATTTGTTATCACCCCAGATAAGCTTATTTGTCCAACCCTTGATCTGGCGTCCGCTTGTGTCAAATAACGTCCCCTGCCACTCGGCCTGCGTTTTCTCCTTGCGCGGCTCATCAACCTGCTCAATCACCTGGAACGGCAATATCGCGTTGCAGACTTCACTGGTCTTGCCGTTCCAAACCAGCTCTACCTCGCGTTTTTCCTCAAAAAGCAGGAAACGATACTGATCAGGAAGCGGTTTTCCCGATTCCAGATATTTTGTAATGTTTCTTATTTCATTATCCGTCAATTTCATTAATTTTCCTCATCTTCTTTCTTTACAGCCCTTAGAGATTTTAACCCTATTGCAGGTCGAAGTCAATCCGAATTCTCCCCATAAAACACAAAAACCTCCGCCGGCCGGAATTTCAACCAACACTTGGCAAGAGTTATTCTATTGCTCACGGGCAGGCTGCTTTGAAAAATTCCTTAATATCGTTAATATCATAAATATGCCCGCATTCCGGTATGGCATTTATGAAAGATTTACCGTAATATTTTGTTGAAATCCTTGGATCAAGAACCGCTACTACTCCTCTATCGGTCTTGTTCCTTATCAATCTGCCGAAGCCCTGCTTGAACATCATTATTGCCTGGGGGATCTGATATTCCGTAAAAGGATTGCCATTACGCGACTCTATTAACTCCGTCCTGGCTTCTGTAATCGGATCATCCGGCACTAAAAACGGTAACTTAGCTATCACCACGCACTCAAGCGCCCTGCCTGGAACGTCTACGCCCTGCCAGAAGCTGTTAGTCCCAAGTAAAACAGCGTTAGAATTTTTCTTAAACTCTTCAAGGAGAGTGTAACGGGGACGCTCGCCTTGCCGCAGAAGAAGAATATCTTTATAGTTACTCTTCAATTCTTTGCTTATAAAATTCAGCATCCGAAAGCTGGTAAAGAGGATAAATGTCCTACCTCCCATAACATCTATTATCCGCTTGATATGCTCCAGCGCCTGTTGGAGAAACAATTCCTGATCGTTGCCGGGATCGGCTATATTCCTCGGCAAATATAGAGTGACGTTCTTTTTATAATCAAAAGGCGAATTCAACAGCGCTTCTATGCAGTCCTTTATACCCAGGCGTTTTCTTATGAAACTGAAATTATTATTAACAGCGAGCGTGGCGGAAGTTAAAACTACCGGCTTAATGATACTGAATAGCTGATTATCCAGCTCTTCGGCTATCTCTATAGGGCTTGCCAAAAGTGAGTATTTTATGCCGCGGCGGCGCGCTGCCACTTCAACCCAGTAAACGTAATCCGCCTTCTCCTCAAGACTCAATATAAATTCAAGCGATGCCCTCAGGCCGATGCATCTTTTGACATAGAACCTTAACAAAACCTCATCTTCTTGCTTATTAACGCAATCAATTAAGCCTTTTATGGCTTCCGTCAACCCTTTTAGCGGTTCGTCTAAATAGTTATAAATGATATTCGCAGTTCGTATCCTCTTAACATCGCTTTGACTGCCAAATTTCTCAGAAACAGCGTTAAAAAATTGCATAGCAGCGGTCCTTGCCTCTTCCAATCTATGCTGTATGACGCCTATCTGATGCTTCGCCCGCTTGAACTTAGACAATAAGCCTCTTTTCGTCTTAGAGTTATATATCGAATCAAGCAGGTATTTTACCTGGGTATTGCTGACTTCATAACCGAGACACCCTGCCGCGGCCTCTTCCAGCGTATGGGCCTCATCAAAAACTACGGCGTCAAACTGCGGAAGAACCTGGCCGCCTGCGGATAAATTCGTAAAGAAAAGCGAATGGTTCACAATAAGAACGTGCGCATTCTTCTGCGCGCTTTTTGCCTTCCTGTAAAAGCAGCCGTTATTATAATGGCACTTATTACCAATGCATAAATCCGGATCCCTGCATACATTATCCCAAACCCCGCCTCTCGGAACGAATTCTAAATCTGACTTAATACCCCTTTCTGCACGCTCTGACCATGCCATGATTTTCTTTAAGTCTTCGGCTTGCGCATCGGTTTCAAAGAGATCATAAGTAAAACTGCTGTTAAGCCGCCTCTTGCAGAGATAATTCTCGCTGCCCAGGCATAAGGTAAAATCAAACTCTATCCCCAGAGATCTTTTTAGAAACGGCAAATCCTTCTGACATAATTGCTGTTGAAGTGTTTTTGTGTTGGTTGATATAACTATTTTCTTTTCGCCTTCTACCGCATGAATTATAAAAGGCACCAGATACGCCAGACTTTTCCCGATGCCGGTACCTGCCTCGACTAAGAGATGTTTTCCACATTCAATTGCCTCGCACACTGCTTCGGCCATTTTGATCTGTTCCGGCCTTGACTCATAACCGCTAAGCGCCCGCGAGATAACTCCGTCTTCGCCTAATATGCCAATAATTCTACTTTTCATTCTCTAAATATTCCCCAAACGAACAAATCCGCCTTAATCTCCTAAAAACATAAAAACCTCCGCCGACCAAAACTGGCCAACGAAGGTTTTTCTTTTTTAGAGTGGAGGATTTACCCCTTCCAACTTCACCACTATCCAATCTGCATAGCCTAATTATCCCGCTTAATCCACCTCAGTCAAGTTTTTTTAGCAATTTGCGCGCCTCGCCTACTACAAACAATGACCCCGTTACTAATACTAAATCTTCCTTATGAGCTATACCCCTGGCCTTATTCATTGCCTCTCTCGCATTTTCGGTCATAATAATCTGTGGCACCTGACACCTAGTTTGTGACTTAATAATTTTCTCAAGCTCATCCACCTTTGTTGCCCGCGGATTATTCGCTCGCGTCAAAATAATCTTATCTGCCAAAGGGCATAATTGCCGGCAAACTCCCTTAATATCTTTATCGCTGGAAATTCCCAAAACCAAAATTAATTCCTTATATTTGAAATTATCCTGGACTGCTTTTTTTAAAGCAACTGCCGAGGCTACATTTTGCGCGCCATCTAAAACTACCAAAGGCTCTCTGGCAACTATTTCCAGGCGTCCTGGCCAAACCGTCTGACAGAGGCCTTTTTGAATTGTCTTTTCACTAATTTTAATCCCGCAAGAACCCAAGGCCCTGGCCGCCTGCGCAGCTACATTAGCATTAATCTGTTGATGCTCTCCCAGCAGTTTTATTTTAAAACGGGGATATTTATTTTGCTTTATTTCGTATAATTTGGCTCCGGCGTCTTTGCACCTCTGCCGGATGACCTTACCAGCCTCTTTTTCCTGCGGAGCGCTAATAACTATCGGGACTTGCGGCTTAATGATTCCTGCCTTTTCCTGGGCGATTTCTTTTAAGGTATTGCCCAGTTTCTGTGTGTGCTCATAACTGATGGGCGTGATTACCGCGACTAAAGGATTTACCACATTAGTCGCATCCAGCCTCCCGCCTAAACCGGTCTCTAAAACCGCGAAATCCACTTTTTTTTCTTTAAAATAAACAAAGGCCAGGGCAGTATAAACCTCAAAAAAAGAAAGCCTCTCGTATTTGGAATTTCTGTTGTAATCCTCTATCGCCGGCCTTAATCTGGCGACTAAATCACTAATCTCCTTTTGTGAGATCATCCCTTCAAATTCTCTACTTAACTTGTGACTTGTGACTTGTGACTTGTGACTTAATATACGGATTCTCTCGCGGAAATCCGACAAATGCGGGGAAGTGTATAACCCTACCTTAAAGCCGGCTTGGCGCAATATATAGGTAAGAAAGGCGCAGGTTGAGCCTTTGCCTTTGGTGCCGGCAATATGAATGCACTTCAGGCTATCCTGGGGGTTGCCTATCGCGGCCAGGAACCCCTTGACGCGCTCTAATTTTAAGGACTCTTTATAAGGGTAGGCGGGAATCTTTTCGTAGTTAATAAAAGATTCTAGGTATTTAATAGTTTCTGGGTAGGTCATTTAAGTCAAAAGGTAAAAGTAAAAAGTCAAAAGTGCAAGTAAAAAGTAAAAATTAAAAACTTTTGAATTTTGCCTTGAACTTTTTACTTTTGACTTTTGAGTTTTGACTTAATGTCTAAAATGCCTGATGCCCGTCGTGACCATGGAAATTTTATGCTTGTCGCAAACCTTGATAATGGCTTCGTCGGCAATGGAGCCGCCGGGCTGAATAACCGCCTTTACCCCGGCCTTAATCGCGTTGACGACCGCGTCTTCCTTGGGGAAAAAGGCATCCGAGGCCAGGCAGGTATTCTGAGTGGAAACCAGAGCCTTCTTTTTGGCAATCATCACTGAATCTACTCTGGACATCTGGCCTGCGCCGATACCGATAGTCTTTGTGCCTTTGGTCAGAATAATGGCATTTGACTTTACGTGCTTGGCCACCTTCCAGCCGAAGATAAGACTCTCCAATTCCTTCTTGGTCGGCTTCTTTTTAGTCACTACCTTAAGGTTCTTAGGATCCAGGGTGTCTAAATCCTTATCCTGCAACAGGAGCCCGCCGCTGACGCGTTTAAATTCCAGCTCGGCAATCGGCTCAAGGCCGGCTAATTCCACTAAACGCAGGTTCTTTTTTCCTTCAAATAAACCCCTGACTTGCGCGGGAATCTCCGGGGCAATGATACATTCCAGGAATCCGCTTTTTGCGATAAGCGCGGCAGTCGCCAAATCCAGTTTTCTATTTAAGGCGACAATCCCGCCGAATGCCGAAAGAGGGTCGCATTTCCAGGCTGCCAGAAAGGCCTTATCCAGCGTTTTATCTTCGGCTACGCCACAGGGATTATTATGCTTGACCACTACCGCTGCCGGATTGCTGAATTCTTTGACTAACTCAAAGGCGGCATTTAAATCTAAAATGTTGTTAAAGGATAGCTCCTTACCCTGCAACTGTTTTAAGTTTATCAGCCCTTTGGCCTTGCCCTTTTCTTTATAAAATGCCGCCTGCTGATGCGGATTCTCTCCGTAGCGCAGGTCCTGCAATTTAGTAAATTCTAAATTCAGTTCTTTGGGAAAACCCTGCGCAGGCTGCTGGGCCAGGCCTGTCAGGTACCTGTTCAGGTATTCATATATGGCGCCGTCATAAAGGCTGGTGCGCTTAAACACCTCTACCGCCAATTCGCGCATTAAACTTTCGGGGATTGCGCCCTTATTTTTCTTCAGCTCCGCGATTACCTGGGAATAACGCAACGGATTGCAGATCACCGCCACAAAACGATGGTTCTTGGCCGCGGAGCGCAGCATGGAAGGCCCGCCAATGTCAATATTTTCAATGACTTCCTCTATGGAAACGTTGGGTTTCTGGGTGGTCTTTTCAAAAGGATAAAGATTTACTACCACCATATCTATTAAGCCGATATCATGCTCTTTGAGGCTCTGCATATGCTGGGGATTATCGCGTATAGCCAGGAGCCCCCCGTGTATTTTAGGGTGCAAGGTCTTTACTCTTCCATCCAGCATCTCGGGAAAACCGGTGTATTCCGATACTTCCTTTGCCGGGATATTGTTTTCGCGCAGTAATTTTGCCGTGCCGCCCGTAGAAAGAATATCCACGCCCATGTTATTTAGCTCTTTGGCAAAATCCAGGATGCCGGTTTTGTCCGAAACGCTAATTAACGCACGCTTAATTTTAACCACAACCATACTCCTTTCTTTATTACTCTGTCCCGCCTCGTAAGATATGGTGAAATTCTCTTACGACAATTTCGCCATACTCGGCGGGATAAGTTCGCGCATATAAGTTATGTCGCACTTGCCGCAGAAAGCGGCACGCCGGCTATTCCAACAAAGCCGGGTGCGTGCTCCACAACTTATGCGCTCACTTATTAAATCTAAAATTTGTTAAATCCGCGTCCTGCATAACGTATTCTTTTGGCTCAAGGCGCATCTTGCCTTGCTGCTTTGCCTGGCTTTCTCCGCCGCAACTTAAAAAATCATTGAGGCTGATGATTTCAGCGCGAATAAAGCCGCGCTGGATATCTGAATGCACTGAGCCTGCCGCCTCCCAGGCAGTGGTGCCTTTTTTAATCAGCCAAGACCTGGTTTCCTTTTCTCCTGTGGTAAAGAAACTGATAAAACCGCTCTCTTTAACCGCCTTGGCCAAGGCCGCGTCTTGGTCAGCTAAATCTTCTTTTTGCAGGACGACAACCGGCCTGGAGGTCAATAACCCGTATCCGGAGACTATCTTTTTCTCCTCGTCGTTTAATTGCAGGCTGCTAATGAATTCTTCTTTTTCCAGCGTACTTTTTAATTTATTCAAAAGCGCTTTTTCCGTTTCCTGCTCGCTGCGGGAAAAGCGCGCTTCCACAAATTCCAAATCCTTCAGCACAAGGTCGGCGCGCGCGTCCTGCGGGGCCAATATGGCATCCGCGTCAACAGCCATATCCTGAGTAACTACCTCCGCCTGCATATAAGTTTTCTTTTTGGATTTGGTAATCTTATCTACCTCATCCAGCCGCGAGTCCTTTATATTGTGCTTACCTATATTTATTTCCGGGATAGAAAATGCGCAGATTTTCATCTTTTTTCCTTTTTAGCGTTGCCTTGGTGACTGTATTATTCGCGCTCTTCCTGTTTTCTGGTGGCTTGATAAGCAGCGATAATCGTGGAGGCAATTTTGTGCGGGACTTCCTCGTAATGCGAAAAACGCATAGAGTACGAACCCCTGCCGCCGGTCAAGGAACGCAGGTCATTGGCATAGGTGAACATTTCCGATTGCGGGACCTGGGCCTTGACAATCTGGGATTTACCTTTTACATCCATCCCCATAATGCGGCCGCGCCGGGAATTCAGGTCTCCTGATATTGCGCCCAAATAATCCTCGGGGATAAACACCTCTACATCCATTATCGGCTCCAGGAGCACCGGCCCGGCCTCCTGCACGGCCTTTCTTAGGGCCATACCCCCGGCAATCTGAAAGGCCATATCCGAAGAATCAACTTCATGGTAAGAGCCGTCCACAAGCCTTATCCGCAGATCTACAATGTTGCAACCGGCTACCGCGCCCTCCAGGCAGGCCTGGCGCACGCCTTTTTCTACCGAGGGAATAAAATTGCGCGGGATAGCGCCGCCGAAAATTTTGTCAATAAATTCAAAACCTCCGCCGCGCCCCAAGGGCTCAACTTCAATCCAGCAATCCCCGTACTGGCCCCGGCCGCCGGACTGGCGCTTGAATTTACCCTGCACCTTCACGCCTTTAGTAATGGTTTCCTTATAGGAGACTTTCGGCGTGCCCATTTCCACATCCACATGAAAGCGTTTCTTTAAACGGTTAACCATCACGCCTAAATGCTGGTCGCCCAACCCGGAAATAATCAGTTCCTTGGTCTGCGGGTCATGCGTAACTTTAAAAGTGGGGTCTTCTGCCACCAGCTTGTGCAGGGCAATAGAAATTTTTTCTTCGTCTTCGCGCGACTTGGGCTTTACCGAAGCGGATATCGCGGCCTCGGGGAAAACTATCGGCGCGAATAAAACCTGCGCCTTCTCATCGCAGAGCGAGTCCGAAGTTACCGTCTCTTTTAATTTGGCGATGGCCACAATATCGCCGCAAGCAACGGCCTCCGCGCCAACCTGCTCCTTACCCTGCAGGAGGTAAATCTGGCCGATCCTCTCCCTGGTCCTTTTATTCACGTTATAAAAACTGGTATTTGATAATAATTTTCCGGAAAAAACCCGCAACAATGTCAGCTGCCCGACATAGGGGTCGGAGATGCTCTTAAAAACAAAGGCGCAGAACGGCGCGTCCTCCTTAAAAACAACTTCTTTTTTATCCTCGGGTTTTAAAGGATCAGTTGCCTCAATTTTTGGCCGCTCTTGCGGGTTGGGTAAATACTGAATAATGGCGTCTAAAATTTGCGGGATGCCTTTATCAGTTAAGGCTGACCCCCCTAATACCGGGAAAACATTGCGCCTAGTT
>Ga0194112_10001196_pt1 | contig 38169 bp, 34 predicted proteins | sample TA2MahC400mmetaG_FD_146191 | JGI IMG/M metagenome (GOLD analysis project Ga0194112, IMG submission 146191) | Freshwater microbial communities from Lake Tanganyika, Tanzania - TA2015016 Mahale Deep Cast 400m | ecosystem: Environmental > Aquatic > Freshwater > Lake | place: Tanzania: Lake... | reverse complement strand
GCCCCCTTCGGGGGCTTGGATGGGGGGGACGCGCGATCCCAGGGCTCCCTTCGGTCGCCCTGGGCTACGGCTGGGTCGCCCGCGTCGGCGGGCTACAAGGCCCCGAGATGTGGGCAAAGATCAGGGCGTTGCCCTGGGCTTTACCATTACGGCCTTTCAGGCCTGAGGAAGAGCCGACACCTGTTCACGGAAAGCGGAGCTTGGCTTCGGCGAAGACCTTCTGGGCGGCGGGGGTCTGGAGGAAGGCGGCGAGGCGGGCCGCGGCGGGCTTGTTGCGGCCAGTGTCGAGCACCAGCATCTCGACCGGCTCGAGGACGTTGTGCTCGGGGGGGATGGGCACAAGCTCGACGTCGGTGCGGCCGATTTCGAGGACGACGGAGCCCCAGACTATCGCGGCGTCAATCTCCTTGCCGTCCACGCTGCGGGCGATGTCGAACTCGCCGGCGATTCGCCGCGCGATGTTGGGGGCGGCCCGCTCGGCGATGCCGGCCCTCATGAGGATGTCGTCGCCCGCCGTGCCCATGCAGCCCTTGGGGTTGCCGAGGCAGAGGCGGAGGCCCGGCTTCGCGAGGTCGGCCACGGAGGCGATCTGCTTGGGGTTGCCCTTCATCACCACGATGGCCGGGATGAGGTGGCCGATGGTGGCTGGCTCTGCCGAGGCGATGCCGGCCTTCTTCACCTCGGGCATCGTCTTCGCGTTGCTGTTGATGAAGAGGTCGCCATCGCGGGCCTTGATCGCCATCTGGTGGAGGTTGCGGCGGCAGGCATAGTGTGCCTCCACGCGGATGCCGCTCTCGCGCTCGAAGGCGTCGGCGAGCCTCTGGAAGGGCGCCTGGGCGAGGTGGACGACATAAGCCCGCAGCGTCTCGCGCCTCGGCCCGAAGGGCCGGCACGCGAACAAGCCCACGGCAAGGAGCGCCAACGCCACAAGGGTCACACATCGCTTCGCCATTGAGCGGTCTCCTGAGTGCCAGGCTGGAGCGTTCCCTCTATCTCTGCTCCATTATGCGTACCGCGTGGCTGGCGTTCAAGCGCGTGTCCGGAATGGCACTAACTCAAGGGCGCGGGCCAGCCCGCAGGGCGGCAGCGCGGTAGCCACGGGGGTAAGCCCGTGGGGAGGATGGTCAACCCCACCCCAGCCCCCGCAGGGGGCGGCAGCCCCGCAGGGGGCGGCAGGAACCGCAGGACGGGTGCCAGTCGAGGTTTCTGCCGCCCCCTGCGGGGGCTGGGCACGCGGCAACGCCGTGCCCCACGGGCTTACGCCCGTGGCTACCGCGCTATCGCCCCCTGCGGGGGCTGGGCACGCGGCAACGCCGTGCCCCACGGGCTTACGCCCGTGGCTACCGCGCTATCGCCCCCTGCGGGGGCTGGGTTGGCGCGAGCCCTTGAGTTAGTGCCATTCGCGCGTGTCCGCCTGTTCCACTATGGCTCGCCGTGAGACTGGCCCCCGATCTTGGGGTTCCCAATCGTCGTCGTTGTCGTCGTCGTCCTCGTCGTCGAACTCGGAGGGGGAAAGAGCCAGAGATTCGACGACGACGAGGACGACGACGAGCACGAGCGCGGGGTCTGCGCCAAGACCGGAAGCCATACTCCCTCGCCGTCCTCATCTTGACTACTCGGGTCCGGCTTGTTACCATGCGTCCGGGATCAGCCTTTCCTACAGGCCAAAAGGAGGTCAGGACATGGGTGGCTTCGCAAGGGCGTTGTGCGTGGGCTGTGCCGCGGCGCTGACTCTGGCCACCGCCTTCGGGGGCGAGGGCGACGACGTTCGCCAGCGGCTGAAGGCGCTCGAGGACGAGAACAAGGAGCTCAGGAAGCAGGTCTTGGAGAGCGCCGAGCTCCGCAAGGAGGTGGAGAAGCTCGGCACCGAGCTGCGCCAGCTCCTGGCGAGGGTGGACAAGTTCGACGTCGCCGTGCAGAACCTGGAGAGGGTGCTGGGAAACGCGCGGAAGGACCTCGAGGCGCGCCTGGCGGAACTGGTGCAGCAGGAGCTCCAGGCGGGACGCCGGCCGCGTTTCGCCCCCGGGGTGCCGGCGCGATTCGTCGAGAGGCCGTACCTGGGCTTCGACGGGCAGGACATCGAGCCCGACGTCGCGGCGGCGCTGAACCTGAAGACCAGGAGCGGCGTGCTGGTGACAGAGGTGCGCGAGGGCGGCCCGGCCGCCGTGGGCGGCCTGAGGAAGAACGACGTCATCGTCGGCCTCGACGGCGTCGAGATCAAGAGGTTCCAGGGCTTTCGCGACGCGCTGGGCGCGCGCAAGGGGGGCGAAGCCATCACCCTGACAGTCCTGCGCGGCGAGGAGAAGCTGGAGGTCAAGCTCACCCTCGGCGTCAGGCGAGTGCCACAGGAGAACTGAGTGTTCGATGCGCCTTGCCCCCGGCCAGCCGCGGCCAGGCGACGTGATGAAGAAGGTGAAGTGAGAGGATGATTGGATGGGTGGATCACTGGATGAATGGATGATTGTCTGACACCCATCCACCCATCCATTCATCCTCGGCCGGTTCACGCGAGGCCGTCGCGAGCGGCGATGGCCTCGAGGCGGGCAATGCGGTCGGCCGTGCGTGGATGGGTGCTGAAGAGGCCGGCAACGCCCTGGGCGGAGAGCGGGTTGACGATGAAGAGATGGCTTGTGGCCGGGCTTGCGGGCATGGGGGTGCGTCCCGCCGCGACTTCGAGGCGGCGCAGGGCGTTGGCGAGGCCGAGGGGCTGGCCGGAGGCCCTCGCACCCGCGGCGTCGGCGGCGTACTCGCGCGAGCGCGAGATGGCCATCTGGATGAGCACCGCGGCGATGGGCGCGAGGATGAGCACGGCGATGCCCAGGATGGCCCCGAGGGGATTGCGGTCCTCGTCGTCGCGCCGGCCGCCGCCGAACATCATGCCCCAGCGGCCGATCGAGGCGATCATCATGATGGCGCCCGCGAGCGTGGCCACGAGGGTGCTGATCAGGGTGTCGCGGTGCTTCACGTGTGCGAGTTCGTGGGCGATGACACCGGCGAGCTCGCGGCGGCTGAGCGAACGCAGGATGCCCTGCGTGGCGGCGACCGCCGCGTGGCGCGGGCTGCGGCCCGTGGCGAAGGCGTTGGGCGCATCCTGCGGAATCACGTAGACCTTCGGCATCGGCAGGCCGGCGCGCCGCGACTGCTCCTCCACCGCGTCCCACAACTCGGGGGCATCGGCGCGGCTCGCCACCGGCTGCGCGCCGTACATCGCCAGCACGATGCGGTCGCTGAAGAAGAAGGTCAGGAAGTTCATCCCCGCGGCGATGGCGAACATCGCCACCGCCCCGCGCGGCCCGCCGACCAGTTGCCCGATGAGCACGAGCAAGGCGGTCAGCACGATCATCAGCATGCCTGTCTTGAATCCACTCATCATTGCCTCTTTCCCCTCATGGAATGGGTCTCAATCCCCACTCCCCCATTATACCAAAGCCTGAGCTAAAACCCTTCTACTGAACCAGCAGTTCGGGCGTCTCCACCCATAGGGCGAAGTAGGGGAGCTTGGCGTCGGCTCGCTGGAGGAGCATGAGGAAAGGCTTGTCGAAGATGAGGTAGTGGGTTGGCCCCACGTCCTCGGCGCACCCGAAGCCCACTTCGGTCTCGGACCGCAGGCGGACGCCCCGCTCGTCGAGCTGGCAGCGGATGTTCTGAACTGCCGCCAGGATGCCGATGTCCTTCGCCACCTTCGGGTCGGCCACTTTCAGCGTCTGGCCATAGAGCTCGCGGTACTCGCGCGTGAGGTCGAAGTTCATCAGAGGAACCATCAGGATGTCTTCGGCCAGGACCCGCGCCGGCGTGGCCTTCGCCACGCGCGCCTGGACGCTCGCGATTGCCTTCGCAAGATCGGCCTCTGGTGTCACTTTGGCCAGGAGGAACCGGTCGCCCTTAGACTTTGTCTTCAGTTCGATGACGAAGTCGTCCCTTGACCTGTACTCGATGAGGACCACCTGGTCGTAGAGCGGGCTGTGACTGTCGCTGTGGCCCTCGAAGCCGAAGGAGCGCACCGGCGTGCCGCGGAAGACGAGCGGCGTGTCGAGCCGCTGGAACGGCGTGGGAAACTCCAGGTGCTTGAAGAGATAGCAGTAGGCCACGAAGTCCTGGGGGCGGACGGGCGCGTGCATTGGCCTGTTGTAGCGGGGCGTGGCGGAGCCCTTGAACCTGTCAGCCAGCGCCTTGTCAATCTTCGCGTAGATGTCCTCGCCCACGAAGCCCGCGAGGGCGACATAAGAGGCGTCGTCGAGGTCGCCCTTCGTCGCCGACTTCTTGTTCAGGAGGCCGACCAGCGGCGGGTCGTTCTGGAGATGTATGTCCTCGCCGATGAGGGTGCAGGCCTCGTTCCAGGCCAGTTGGAACGTCGAGCACCAGAGGACGTTTCGCCCCGGCGCGATCGGCTCCTCCAGGTGGGCCGTGATGGTGGTGGACTTCAGTTCCTCTGCTCGCGCGGTGAGGAGGCCCACCTTCGTGAAAGCCGCGTCGTGCGACTCCCAGAGCTGAGGGAGACAGAAATACCCTGTGGCAAAGAGCGCGAGGAGAATGAAGATGAGCGCGGACCTTGCCGCCCGTCCGAAGCGTTTCTTCTCCTCCCCGCCCGCTGACGGCCTTCGCCACGAGACCACAATGACCACCACGAGCCCGACGAAGAGCCCCGCGGCCAGGCCCTGCGTGAGCCCCAGGCCGACTCCGAGGGCGGCGGGGTCGAAGCCGGGCTGCCGGCCGCCGGGGAACACTTCACGGTAGTATCCGGGCGCGAGCTTGCCAATGGCGAAGCCCACGCCCGTCCCCAGCAAGCCGCCGGCCAGCGTGGCCGCCAAGACCGCCAGCAGCGCGGTCCAGAGCTTCATTTTGCGCCCTCCTGCCCCCTTGGGGCGCACCTCAGCAGATCCGACCGATCCGACGGATCGGACCGATCGGACGGATCGAACAGGCGCTCTCTTGCACGCGGCACGCGGGACGCGCCCCGCTTCTCTTCTCACGCGTCACGCATCACTTCTTCTCTTCGGCCGGCAGCTCCTTGATGTAGATGTTCCTGAACCACAGCGGGCTGCCGTGGCTCTGGAGCTCGATCTGGCCGCTGGGGTAGATCGGCTTGTCGCGCTCCCAGTAGTTGTCGAGGGCCACGTTGTCCACGACCAGCTTATCGTTGAGCTTGATCGTGACCTTTTCGCCGACCATCTTGATGTAGAAGGTGTTCCACTCGCCCACCGGCTTGTCGGCGGCCTCGAGGGGCTTCTTCCCGTCCTTCTTGTTGTTCCAGAGCGCGCCCGAGCCCTCCTTGTTGTCCCATATCTGCACCTGGGGGGTGCCGCGGAGGTAGATGCCGCTGTCGCCGCCCTTGCCGATCTTCCAGTCGAGGTAGAGCTCGAAGTTCGCGTAGTCCTTCGCGGTGCAGAGGTGGCCGCCCTTGCCGTCGAAGGCGATGACGCCGTCCTCGGCCTTCCAGTGCGTGAGCGCCGCTTCGGTGGCCTTCTTCTCGGCGGCGGCGAGGGCCTCGGGCTTCATGGCCGCGCGGCTCTTGGGATTGCCGACCAGGCCCTTCCAGCCCGTGAGGTCCTTGCCGTTGAAGAGCGCGGTGAAGCCCTCGGGCGGCGTGTTGTCCGCCGCCAGCGCCACCGCCGCCATCCCTAGCACCGCCACGCCCAGCCATTTCAGCCGACGCATTCCGCTGTCTCCTGGAGAAAGGGGTGAGCGGCCACACCAACGAACGCAAGTATGTCCATTAGGGGCCGCTTTGTCAAGCGGCAGCGCCCCTGACACGCCCCCAGTTTCCGGGTTCGGCTGTCTGAAGCCCTGCAAGGGCGTCATATAGCAGCCCAGGGCGGAGCGAAGCGGAGCCCTGGGTCCGCGGCCAGAATGGTCTTAGCCCTGAAGGGGCGGCATAGGGTCTGGCGCGCCCGCCTATCTCGCCCCTTCAGGGCTATGGTGGGTGGCCCACCCCACCCAGGGCTCCGCTTCGCTCCGCCCTGGGCTGCTATAGCTCGCCCCGTTGGGGCTCAGGACGGGCCGCGAATCAGAACTGGGGGCGTGTCAGGCAGCGCCCACACTCTCGTTTCCACGGTCTGAGCCTGTGAGGAAATGACACGGACCTACACGGACGGACACGGACACACGCCCGTCGCCGGGGAATCCGCCCGTCCGTGCTTGTCCGTGAGCGTCCGTGTGATTTCCTCACAAGCTCGGAGCGTGGGAACGACAGGCCGCGGTATCGGCCCTATGCCTTGATCGGCGGCAGGCCCAGGCGGCGGCGGCACTCATCGAGGATTTCGGCGGTGCGGGACGCGCCGACGCGGCTGACGCCGAGGGCGCGCACCTCGAGCAACCGGTCGAGGGTGCGGACGCCGCCCGCGGCCTTCACCTGGACGTGCGGCGGCGCGTGCCTGCGCATCAGCCGCAGGTCGGCGTCGGTTGCCCCGCCGCTGCCGTAGCCGGTGGAGGTCTTCACCCAGTCGGCGCCCAGCTCGCCGCAGAGCTCGCAGAGGCGAATCTTCTGGGCGTCGTCGAGGAAGCAGTTCTCGAAGATGACCTTGACCTTCTGGCCGCGGGCGTGGGCGAGGGCGATGATTGGCCAGAGGTCGGCCCGCACGTAAGCCCAGTCGCCGCTGCGCACCTTGGAGATGTTGACCACGGTGTCGAGCTCTTCCCCGCCGTCGTCGAGGGCTTGCCGCGCCTCGGCGAGCTTGACGGCGGAGGTGTGGCCGCCATGTGGGAAGCCGATGGTCGTGCTGGCCCTCACCGTGCTGCCGCGCAGGACCTCGGAGCAGCGCTTGAGATAGTAGGGCATGATACACACGCTCGCCACGTCGTAGGCGAGGGCAAGGCGGCAGCCGGCCTCGAGCTCCGAGTCCGTGAGCGCGGGGTTCAGGAGCGAGTGGTCAATCATCTTCGCAATGTCGGAGTAGGCGTAGTCCATCGCGGGTTGCTCCTTGGGGCTGGGGCAATGATAGGGGGTGGGCGGGGGGAAGTCAAGCGGGGGAGGGTGGGTGATCCGTGGGATCGATTGAATCGATTGAATCGATTGAATCGATTGAATCGTTGGGATCAGTGTCTGAAGCCCGGCGCCTTGTTGGGCACGTGTGGGTCGCGGCGGGGGTCCTCGAAGCCCAAGCCGTTCCAGAGCGCGTTGTCGCGGTAGGCAGCCGCAGGCTCGATGGGGGCGATGTGGGTGTCCACGAAGCAGACGTTCGCCCTGCCCGCATGGCGGGTGGAGAGGTAGCTGAAGGCGTTCCCGTCGGCATAGGGCTCTTCCTGCTTGACGCTCCAGGTGGGAATGTAGGTGGGGTCGAGGACGTAGCCGTGGTTGCCGATGCGCCTGCGTCGCGCACCGCCCGACAGGGCGGAGCCGGCCTGGTGTGGCGGGAGTGGCTCGTAGGGCTCGTCGAGCCCCGTGCCGTCCGAGCACCCGAAGGCTATGGTGTGGGTGGAGTTGCTCACGTGCCGCACGGGGAAGCGCTCGAAGGGGGCATAGGGGCTCTCGGCGTTCTCGCGGGCCGAGCCGAGGTACTTGTAGTTGTAGCCGTAGGAGGCGTTGCGGCCCGCCACCCACTCGGGCACGGCCGGGCAGTTCTGCACCCGGTAGTCCTTCAGGTAGGCCTCGCGGAGGTTGAACCAGCGGATGCGGACGCTCGCGCTCACCTTCCACTGGTGCGGGGTGAAGAAGTCCCAATCCTGGCTGTAGCACATCCACGCGCGGGCCAACTGGCTGAGGTTGGACTTGCAGGAGGCGTCCCTGCCCAGCCGCCGCGCCTTGTGGACGGTGGGCAGCAGGAGCATCCCCAGGATGGCGATGATGCCCATGACCACGAGCAGTTCGATGAGGGTGAAGCCGAAGTGCCGCCCGCGCGGGCCTCTTCTTCTCATTGCCTAGCCTCCAATCCATCGGTCACTATCGGCCAACCGTCTTGGGCAGAGAGCAACTCGCATGCCGGCTGTTCGGATGGGGACAAGTCGCCGCAAGTCCTTCCCGTGCAAATGCTTAAGGCGAGGAAGGACGATGGTGGGAAGCAGAGGCCCGGACAAGCAATGTCCAGAAGCCGGTCATTGGGTGCGCGCCGTCATTCTCACATTCTCAAGAATGTGAGAATGACGCGCGGGCGAAGCGCTGCCAGAGCCAGGCCAGGTCCTGGGCGAGGATGGCCTCTTTGGAGTCCTTGGCGGCGGGGAAGACGTCGAGGGTGTAGATTTCGCTCTCGAAGTGCTCGCAGCCGGCGGCCAGCGCGGCGGCCAGGAACGCCGCATCCACCTGGTCCGCCGTGGTGCCAATCGGCCCCTGGCCTGGCCAAGCCAGGGGCACGTGGAAGTGCACGCGCCACTCCCCCTGGGGCGGGTGGCTCATGCCGAGCGGCTCGGGCAGGTCGTTGAAGTAGAGCTCCTGGCCATCGGGCGTCTTGACAACCGTCTGGTGCAGATACACCTGGTCCTGGAAGGCTCGGAGCGCTGGGGGCGGGCCTTCGGGGCCGACCTGGACGCGGAGCGCGGCGCCGAGCTGCACCTTTGCCACGCGAATGCCTGCGGCGGCATACTTTCGGAGGGCATCTTTGGGGTCCTCGCCCATCACGCCGGTGTGCACGGTGTCGAGGCACACGCCGACGTGGCGGCGGAGGGCGGCCTCGGCCTCCGCCTCGCTAATGTCGTTCTCGTCTGCCAGCGTCTCGCGTCCGAGCGGGAGGAGCTGGTCCTTGAAGTAGCGAATCACGTCGTCCGCCCGCTCCAGGTAGCAGCCGGGCTCGGGCTCCAGCGCCAGAGCGATGTCGTTGCCCATCAGCCCCTTGATGAAGCGGAGTTGGCCGGCGACCTCTACGAGGTAATCGGTCGCGGCCTCAAGCCGCTCCGCATTGGCCCAGGGCTTGAAGGTGATCGGCAGGGTGCTGATGCTGGCCCGGCCGTCGGTGCGGAGGACGTCCGAGACAATCGTCGCCAGCGCCATCGTGTAACTGAAGCGCGTCTCATCCGCCCAGTCGGGCTGGTAGACCTTCTCCTTCACCCGCATGCCGTGGAACCGCCCATAGGGGAAGCCATTGAACGTCAGGGCGTAGAACCCGGCGTGGTCGAGCTTGGCGCGGAACACGTCGTTCTTCCACGACTCGTCGAGCGCGCGCACCGCCTTGGCCGAGAGCCAGATGCCCAGGCCGTATGGCCCCTTGGCGCCCGTCAGGCGCGAGAACTCGGCGAAGACCCTGGGCGCGTGCTCGAAGATAGCCGTCTCCGCCTCGGCCAGCGTGCCGCCGGGGTGGACGTTGAGGCAGTAGGTCAAATGGGCGTTGGTGCCGGGGATTCGCATTCTCGGGTTCCGTGTTCTGCGCGTAGGCCAGCAGGCCGAAGGCGCGCAGCGCTAATCTCTGAGGAAATGCACCGCTTGCCGGTCCACGGCCAGGCAGAGGCTCGCAAGCCAGTCCAAGCCGAAGAGATTCCGCTTCAGTTCTTGGGCGAAGGCAGCCTTCAGAGGGAAGCGGATGGTCTGGCCTACGTCCACAGGGATCTCGACGAACACATCGTGCAGGTAGAAGGCAAAGGGCTGGCCCGTGGCGGTGCGCGCAAGACCAGTCTCTCTTGACGACTCTGGGTGCTCGATGCCCAACGCCCTAGCTTGCTCGAACGTCAGCACGGTCCGCGCGGCGCCCGTGTCCACTTTGCCAACCACGCCGTGTGGTGGCCCGGAAGGCCGCCGCATCCTGACCATGACGAACGGCACCGGGTAGCCTACGGGCGGCGAACACCTGCAAGCCAGCTTGAAAGCATGGCCGTTCTGGAAGAGGCTCATTCGACGGCCTCCACGTCGATCTCGGGGAGCGAGATAATGGTCGGCGCGGTGGCGGGGTACTGGTCCTTCATGCGCGCCGCAAGCTCCGCATAGGTGGTGCCGTGCCCTACCACTCTCTCGTCGAGTACGGCCACGACCTCTCCCGCGTGTTCGCGCAGCAGTTCTCCGAGGTGCTTCTGGGCCCAATCAAGGTCTGGGATCGTGCGCCCGGCCTCGGGGTGGGCGATGCGAAACTCGCAGGCGCGCCGCAGCGAGGTCAGGAGGTTCTCATATGGGTCGCTGCCGTTCGCCGGCACCTTCTCCAGGTAGTCCCACGCTCCCGCCCTCATCGACTCCACGCAGTTGGGGATCGAGGGATAGGCCGTCAACACGATCGTGATGGGCGACTTGTTGGTGAGCTTCTGAAGAACCGTCAGCCCCTCGGTTTCGTCATGCCCCATCACCATGTCCACGATCACCACGTCGAAGTGCTCTGCCTCGAGCCGTTGGAGCGCCTCGCGGTGGTCGGCCAGGCCGGCCACCTCGTAACGTCTGCCGTGCGGGCCTTCGGCCGTCGCGATTGCTTTCTCGATCTGCTTGAGCACCTCGGGCTGATCGTCTATCGCCAGCACCTTCATGGATTGGTCTCCTGCTTTGGCGCCGCGGGCAGCTCGACCTCGAAACGTGCGCCCTTGCCGGGCGTACCTGTCTCGCGAATCCTCCCTCCGTGATTCTCTATGATCTGCCGCACGATGGCAAGTCCGAGTCCGCTCCCGCCCGGCCGCGTGCTGAAGAACGCCTCGAAAAGCCGCTCCTTGTTCTCCGCCGGCACCCCCGGCCCGGTGTCCTCGACGGCCACCAGCACCCCCTTGCCCGAGTCCATCGCCGATGCCTTCACCACCACCTTGCCACCCGGGGGCGTGTGGTGAAGCGCATTCTCAAGCAGCTCGCCGAACGCCTGATCGATCTGATTCCGATCAACCTGGCAGTGCGGGAGACTCTCGGGGGCCTCAATAGCAACCTCGACATTTCGGGCAACCCTCTGGTATCGGCGCACCAGATCGCCCAGCAACGGCCTGAGGTCCGTTGGCAGGAGGGCCGGCTCCTCATTCACGCTGAACCGCTGGAATTCCTTTACAATCGTGCCGACTCTCTCAAGGGACGCTTCGATGTCAGCGACCGCCTCCACCGCCTCCGGAGCATCTAGTCCCCTGAGTGTCCGCAAAGCACCCAACGACGCGAATAGCTGGTTCCCAATCCGATGCGCCGACCGAGCCGAAAGGCTTCGCCATGCATCGAGCTTGATCTTGCGTTCTCGCGCTTGCTCCACAAGGTCAAAGAAGGGCCTATGCTCGGACCGCATGAGAGCAAGGACCACATCGTACGCTAGGGCGGCGTTCCTGTCCTTCGCTTTGATAGCCCTATCCATCCCGGCGGTCAACAGCGCTACACCCTCGTCCAGCCTGCCGCTGTCGAAGAGCCCAAGCGCTTTCTTAATGTCTGGCAAGTGCCAGTCTTGGTCGAGCATGGCTACTGAGTCCCACGTTTGTCTGCGTGCTGGAGACAGTATCGCAAGGGGTGCCTCAGTGTCAAACGCTGCGTTCTTTGAGACACCCGATAGCTTCCTCGATCAGCGCCAACTCCATCTCGTGGACCTCGACCCGCCGGCCAATGCCCTTTGGCAGGGTGATGGAGAGGCGGCCGCCCAGGTGCTCGCGGAATTGCTCGATGCCCTCGAGGATGACCAGGCGGCCGGAGGCGTCGCGCTCGGCAAGGAGCGGATGCCACGTGGGCAGCCCGCAGCGGCGAAAGGCCCAGAGGATGCGATCCAGCTCGTCGCGCGAGAGGAGACCCTTGCGCCAGGCGTAGACCGAATCGAGTGCGATGCCGATGGCGACGGCCTGGCCGTGGCGGAGGGAGTAGCCCGACAGCCCTTCGAGACGGTGGGCGGCCCAGTGGCCGAAGTCGAGCGGCCGCGCGTCGCCCATCTCGAACGGGTCGGCCCCGTCGCGGATGTGCTCGAGGTGGAGCACGGCGGCGCGGCGAACCATCTCCTCGACGGCCTCCTGCTCGCCGGCGGCCAGGCGCTCTGCTGCGTCGCTCAGGAAGTCGAACAAGGCGGCGTCCTTGATGATCGCCACCTTGAACGCCTCGGCCACGCCGTCGAGCATCACGTCGCGGGGGAGCGTTCGCAGGAAATCGAGGTCGTTGATCACGGCGAATGGTGGGGCGAAGGTGCCGATGAGGTTCTTCACATCGCCCAGGTTCACGCCCGTCTTCACCCCCACGCCGCCGTCGTTCTGCGCGAGGGCGGTCGAGGGGAGGCGCACGAGCCGCACGCCGCGATGGACGAGCGAGGCGGCGAAACCGACCGCGTCGAGGAACGCACCCCCGCCTGCCGCGACCACGTAGCTGTGGCGGTCGAGGCGATGGCGGATGATCTCGTCGAGCACGGGCTGAGCCACCGCCCAGCCGTCCTTCGCCCCTTCGCCGCCGGGCAGGACGCGGGGTTCGGCGAGGAGTCTGATCGCGTCGGCGTGGGCCTCCGCGTAGCTCACGACGGCCCGCGGCAGATAGTCGTGCGCGGCGACGAGGCCGGAGTCGAGGTAAACCAAAGCCGATGCGTGCCGCGTGCCGCGTGCCGCGTGCCCAGACTCCTGTGGCGAGGCTGCGCGCGGCCCTCCAACGACCTCTGCAAGGACTGGGTTCTGTGGCGCCAAGACCCCTCGGGTGAAGTAGACGGGGTAGGAGAAGGGAACGGAGATCTCTTCGATGTAGACGCGGGTCGCGGCTGCTTCAGAAGCGGCTTTCAACATCGGATCCTGTTCTCTCTTGGCACGCGGCACGCATCTCTCCTCACGCATCACGAATCACGGATTGTACCGCCTTGGCCAAACCAATCAAGTCGCTCGGTTCGGCCCCCAGGTCAAAGGAGGCCGCCCAGGCCACTTCGCGGCCTTTGCCGATGCGGCCGTGGGAGCCTTTGACGCGCGTGGGGTCGGTGCTGACGGCGAAGGGCGGGGGCCAGCCGAAGAAGAGTTCGCAGGGGTCGAAGCCCGGCTTGTTGTGGATGTCCACGTGCGTCGCGTAGTCGGGCTGCTCGCGGCGCGCGGACCACCACGGATAGGCGAACCAGCAGCCATCGGCGGCCACGAGGACCACCTCGCCGCTGTTCGGGTGAGCGATGCCCTCCGCCGCCAGCGCCTCGCCAGTCAGCACCTCGCCCACGCCGTCCATCGCCCCAAACGCTGCGGCCACCTCCGACACGTCCCTCGGGTTGCGGACGCAGACGTGTGCCACCTCGTGGTCCACCACCGCGAAGGCGCGGGAGTAGTGGAAGTCGGGGTAGAGGCGCCCCCGCACGCTCCGCGTCGCCATCAAGCCCCGCTCGCGCAGAAGGCGGTTCGGGTAGACGGGGCGCGACACGCCGGCGAAGGCGTAGTCACCGAAAACCACGATCTCGTAGCCGTTTCTCTCTGCCGCAAGCCTCAGCTCGCCAAGAAGTTGCATCAGGCCAGAAAAGACTCCAGGAGTCTTTTTTCCCGCCGGGCCGTGGCGGAGGAGGGCGTAGTCGAGCTCGGGGAGATAGGTCAGCAGAAGGTCGGGCGCGATGTCCTTCATCCCCATTATCTCGACCGTCGCTGCCGCGATCCATCGGCTGGACTTCGCCGAGGCCAGCGGCCCCCAATAGCTCATCAGCTTGAATGGGCGCCCCACGCGGCGGATGAGTTCCCCGTACAGGCCGGGCGGGCGCGCGTACACATCCTCGATCATCCCCCCGTGGTGCTTGTGGATGGGCGCGGGGGAGAGAAGCACATCCACGCCCTCGCCCAGGCTCTGCTGCCAGAAGATCAGGCCGACCTTCCTTCCCCCTCTCCCCTGGGGAGAGGGTTGGGGTGAGGGTGCTTCGGCCTCCCAGATTCGTGGGCCGGCGACGAGGGCGGACGACTGCTCCCAGAAGAGGGGGCGGCGAAGCTCGCGCGACCAGACGCCGTTGAAGACCATCCCGTGCTGGCCCGGGAGCGACGCCGTGCGGAAGCTGGCCTGCACCGGGCACGTGAGGGCTGGGAAGACGCTCTGCGCCGGCCGAAAGCGCAGCCCCTCCCACGCCTCGCCGCCATTCTGTCGCACGAAGAAGTCGTAGCCGAAGCCGGCGACCTGGATGATGAGCAGGCGGGTGGGCATTGGGTGTGTCCTGGTTCGATCGATTCGATCGATTCGACCGATTCGATCGATTCGATCGAACCGATCAGTTGTCGGTCATCGCGGCATGCACGCGCGCGAGCCAATCGGCGATCTTGATGTGCTGCGGGCAGCGCTCCTCGCACTCCCCGCAGGCCACGCAGGCGTCGGCTCGCCGCTCCTTGGGCAGTTGCGCGTAGAGGTTGCGATTGAGCTGCCCCACCCCGTCGCCGTGAATCCGCACCTGATTGAGCAACATGAAGTTCTCGGGAATCGCCACCCCATTCGGGCACGGCACGCAGTAGCCGCAGGCCGTGCAGGGCACGGCGGCAAGCCCCTTGTACGCCTCGCGCACGGCGGCGATCAACTCGTGCTCGCAGAAGGTCCCCGCTGGCTTCTCCGCGCTGGCGAGGCTGCGTTTGACCTGCTCGAGCGTGCTCATGCCGCTGAGGACCGTGGCCACCTGCGGCATGTCCCACAGCCAGCGGAGCGCGACGTCGGCGGGGTCCTTGCCCGCGGCGTCCCAGAGGGCGCGGACGGCGGGCGGCGGGTTGGCGAGCGCCCCGCCGAAGAGCGGCTCCATCACCACCACGGCCAGCCCCTTGCTCGCCGCATACACCACGCCCGCCGTGCCCGCCTGCACGTCTTCGCAGGCGAAGTTGTACTGCACCTGGCACACCGTCCAGCTCGGATAGGCGGCGAGGACCTCCTTCAACACGTCGAAGGAGTCGTGGAACGAGAAGCCCGTGGCCCCGATGCGGCCCTCGGCCAGCTTCTTGTCGAGCCAGGCGAGCACCCCGTGGTCGCGCACGTTGGCCCAGAAGCCGGCCTGGACGTTGTGGAGCAGATACAAGTCAATGCGTTGGGTCTGGTAGCGGATCATCTCGATGGCCTGGGGCTCGACGATCTCGCTCCACGGCCCACGTGTCGGCAGCCGCATGCACCCGAAGCCGAGGGCGGAGACCTTGAAATCCAGCTTACCGAAGCTGCGGTAACGCATGCCTTCCTCGTTCGGAAAGGGACCCAAGGGACCACAGGGACCAAAGGGACGAAGAGGTCCGGCAGTGGCGCTGTCCCTTTGGTCCCTTTGGTCCCTGTGGTCTCTGGCGTCTCTCCTTCGCCGTGCCTGAGGGCATCAGCTCCCGTAGAACCGCCGCGAGGCCAGGCCCGCGAGCCAGCGCACAAGGAAGTGCGCCCCCACGATTGCGAGGGGCAAAGCGTGAGGGCCATGAATGCCCTCTCCGAAGCAGGGCCTCACCGCCCACACGCACCAGGCCGCCTGGACCGAGACCATGATGCGGATCAACCAACCAACGAAAGGCGGGATGCCAAGAACGCCGCGCCGTGCGCGGATCGCGGCCGCCACTGCCTCGATGCCGACCAGGAGCATCAGGCCCGCGGCGACAGGCCCCGCTTCGTCGAAGCGCGGGTCCTCGACCCAGATGGTCTCCGTCACCCGCATCCCCTCCGACCCTATCGGGTGACTTGACAAGCTTGTGACGACTTCGGGCTTCCGCCAAGTCACTGTCAGTGACAGCCAGAGCATCATCGCTCCGATGACGAGGATGGCCGTAGCGGGAACATAGGCCATCCTCCCAGGCTTGCCGCCGGCGGCCTCGCGCGCCGCGATGGCGCTGACCACCGTGATGTAGAGCCAGATGATCACTGCGGCAGCTACGACATCCCGCGCCATCGGGCGGGCGACAAAGGTCGCGCCCAGGACCACGCTCGCCGCGCGGCAGCAGCCCATCACGGCAGGGCCGAGGCACGGCACCCGCTTGAGCATGGCGTCGTAGGCCACGATCGTGAGGGCCAGCACAACGGCCACGGCCCTCACGCCGCCGTGCCCGACTGCAAAGGCGACAGCTACCCCCGCGACGAGCAGGGCAAGGCCAGCGGCGAGCACGGCCCGCGCCGACACAGCGCCCGATGGGATTGGGCGATCGGGGCGTTCGCGGGCGTCAACGTGGCGGTCAAAGTAGTCGTTGAGGAGGAGGCCGGCCGAATAGAGGAGGAGCGAGGTGGCCATGGCGCCCGCGACCCGCCAGTCGAGCGCCCCGCCCGTGGCGAGCATGAAGCCGGCCAGAGGATCGCCAGGAACCGTGAAGAGGTTGGGCAGGCGCAGGAGGCGGCACCAGGTGGTGAGGGGGGAGGGCCTGGACATGGGGCCGGCCTTGAGGGACCTGAGGGACCACAGCGACCACAAGGACCACAAGGACCAGGAGAGCCAAGGCTGCCTTTGCCCCTGTGGTCGTTGTGGTCCCTGTGGTCCCTTCCGGGTTGAAACCGCTGCGCATGAGCTTAGCGCTGGAACTCGCGCGGGTCAACCGGCACGAGGTTGAGCTCGGGCTTCCAGCGGGGGGAGTGGGCGTAGAAGGCGTTGGCGGTGTCGTGGACGAGGCTCTGGATGGTGGCCTCGGGATGGCCGTCGCGGCGGAGGAACTCGACGACGCGGATGAGGCTCAGGGGGTCGCTCACGCCCCAGTCGGCCGAGCCGTTGACGAGGACCCGCTCGGCGCCGTGCTGGCGAATGATGTTCGAGACCCGCTCGGGCGTGAGCTTGGAGATGGGATACACGGTCAGGCCGAGGTAGTAGCCCGTGCCCCGCAGCAGCGGCATCGTGTCCTCGGTGTTGTGATCGATCAGGATCATCTCCTCGGGGATGGCCATCTGGCGGAGGATGGGGACGATTCGGGCGACGCCCTCGGGCTTGTGGAAGTGGGGGAGGTGGATGATGATGGGCATGTTGCGCGCCTTCGCCACTTCGAGCTGGGCGATGAAAACGGTTTCCTCGTTGTCGGTGATGTTGTTGAAGCCGATCTCGCCGAGGGCCACGCAGCGCGGGTGGTCGAGGTATTCGCCCATGCCGGCGATGACCTCGCGGGCGAGGGGGACGTTCTCGGCCTCTTTCGGGTTGACGGCGACGGCGGCGTAGTGGTCAATCCCGAAGCGGCGGGCGCGGACGGTTTCGAAGTCAAGGATGAGCTGGAAGTAGTCGAAGAAGGTGCCGGCGTAGCGTCGGTTGGTGCCGAGCCAGAAGCTCGGCTCCACGCACGCCCGGATGCCCGCGGCGTACATCCGCTGGTAGTCGTCGGTCGTCCGCGAGACCATGTGGATATGGGGCTCGATTATGACCATCTGGCTCTCCTCTGTCGCCAGGGCGACGTCTCCCCCCGGTGGCAAGCAAACAGCATGCCGCCCCACCAATATACGAGGTAGGCTCTTGCCAGTAAAGGGATGGGCCGGCCCCTTCTGCCCACCAGGCGTGCGCATTGGCAAGGGTGCCGCTCGCGCCCGCAACCGGGACGCGAGACAAGGGAAGCTGCGATGCCTGAGAAGCGGCCACGCGCCGCCGAAAAGGGGCGTTACTGAGATAATTGCAGAGTCATATGACTCTGCAATTATCTCTCCGCCGCGGCTCCGGTAGCCGGGGATGCCTTCGGCGTCCGAGACGGTCTACGCCCCAAAGGGTCTCCTTCGTAGGGTGGTGCCGGGCAGGGGGCATCCCTGTTGGTTCGCTGGACACGCCGTGTCCGGCCGCTGGGCGCGACGTGTCCACGCCACCATCGGCACTTGACGCCGGGGCGGGAAAATGCGCTAATGTGTGATTGGGACCGCGGCCAGTAACACCACCAGTGCAGGAGAGAACCAGGCGTGGGGAAACGCGAGCCGTTCGATGTGAAGTCGCCCGAAGCCCAGGCGCTGCGCGACGAGATCGTTCACGGGACGTTTGTGAAGGAGGGGACGTTTGTGGCCTTCCCCCTCTGCTTTCCGGGGTGCAGCGTGCCAATCGCGGCCGACGAGAGCCACGTGACGGCGCTCGACATGGCGGAGAACTGGATGGCCTACGGCGCCACGAGCGGGCGGGCCGCCCACGTCTTCGTCGGCATGTTCCACGGCGCCACGGGCATGGTCTTCGACCTCGGCGTGGTGAAGGACGCGACGCACTGCGCGGCGCTCTGCTGCGGCAGGAAACGCTTCGTGGCCTTCACGAACGGCCCGGGCGGCGGGCGGGCCGTCGCGCGGGCGCTCCAGGGGCTGCCCTTCGACCTCCTCCAGGAGTGGGGCTTCGGCCGCCAGCCCTTCGATGACCTCGGCCCCATCGCCGAGGGCGAACGGGTCCTCCACGCCGTCCGCACTCCGGCGCGCGACCTCATCGTGGGCGTGACGGAGCGCCACCTCTTCACGATGAACCCCGACGAAGGCAAGCCCGAGCTGGTGGGCGAGGCGCCGGGCGCGGCTCGGCTCGCTGTGAGCTCTAAGGGGAGCGTGTTCGGACTCGATGAAGGGAACACCCTCTGGCGTTACAGCCCGCAGAGCCGACGGTTGAAGCGAAGGGCGGTTCGGCTGCCCGAGGGCGCCTGGGGCGAGGTTCACAGGCAAGATGCCTGTGCCACCATGCTCTGGGCGCGCGACCCGAAGAGCGGCAGGCTCTACACCGCGGATGACGAGGGCAATCTCTACGCCTTCGCAGAGGGGCGTGGCTTCAGCGAGCGATTGGGCAGGACCCGCTACGCGCCCGTGGGGCCGATGGCCGTGACCGCCGACGGCCGCCTCTACGGGCCGTGCGGCGACGGGATCGCGCGCTTCTTCCGCTACGACCCCGCCACGGGCGACCTGGCCGACCTCGGCTGCGCCGTGTCGGTCATGGAGCGCCGCCGCTACGGCTACGCCTTCGGCGACGCCGCGGCCGGCCGCGACGGCCAGCTCTACTTCGGCGAGGACGACGACCTGGGCCACCTCTGGATATACTTCCCCAGGGTGCAGCCACGGCGGGCCGCGGCACGCGGCGGATAGGATGGATTCGACAGAATCGACAGATTCGACGGATCCGACCGATCCGACGGATCAGGCAGAGGCCATCATGCCCAAGCCCCACGGCTTTTCGCGTGAGGAGAGGCTCCGCAGCAAGGGGGACTTCGATCGCGCCTTTCGCGAGGGCACGCGCGGCTGGGGGAAGTGGTTCTCGGTGGCTTACCGGGCGAACGGCTTGGAGCGCTCGCGGTTGGGGGTGGCGCTCCCGCGCGGCTGGGGCAAGGCCGTGGCCCGCAATCGCGCGAAGCGCCTCATCCGCGAGGCGTTCCGAACCCACAAGCACGAGTTGCCGAGCGGGATTGACCTGGTGGTGGTGCCGGCAGCGAACTGGCAGGAGCCCCGGCCAGACGAGATTGCGGTGGAACTGATCAGGCTCATCAGCCTGGACCAACGCGGTTCTTGATCCCGGGGTTCCCGATCGTCGTCGTTGTCGTCGTCGTCCTCGTCCTCGAACGTTGAGGATGCGAAAGCGCAAGAGATTCGACGACGAGGACGAGGACGACGACGAGGACGAGAAGAGGACAATGTTGAAGCGCCTCGCAATCTTCCTCGTACGCTGCTATCAGTGGTGTCTCTCGCCGCTCATCCCGCCCTGCTGCCGGTTCGAGCCGACCTGTTCGAACTACGCCATCGAGGCCCTCCGCAAGAAGGGCGTCATCCGCGGCAGCCTCCTGGCCGCCTGGCGCATCCTCCGCTGCAATCCCTGGAGCAAGGGGGGATATGACCCGGTGCAGAAGCCGCCTGAGAAACCGAAGGGGGATGAATGGATGGGTGGATGAATCGGCGGTCAAGGTAGCGGATGAGTGGATGTATGGATGAATGGATGAATGAAGGAGGCATCTGCTTTGACATTCATCCACCCAACCAATCATCCATCCATCCAGCACACTTCCCACCCATCCACCCATCCAATCGGCGATTCATCCCCCTTGCGGAAAGCGGGGCGGCCGGTTCAGGAGACCTTCACCTGGATCTTCTTCGGCTTCGCGGCTTCGACCTTGGGAAGACTGACCCGCAGGACGCCGTCCTTCACCGTGGCCTCGATGCGCTCGGTGTCGATGAGCTCGGAGACTGAGAAGGAGCGCTCGAAGTCGCCCACGCGGTACTCGCCGTAGGTGAGGTCGTGGCCGGGGAAGCCTTCGGGCTGCACGCGGCCCCTGATGGTCAGGACGCCATCCTCGACGCGGATGTCCACGGAGCCTTCGTCGCAGCCGGGGAGGTCCACGAGCACGACTGCGCCCTGTGCGGTCTCAAAGACGTCGGCTGCCGGGGCGAAGGCGGGCACTCGCTCCACCCTCTCGGCCTGGACAGGCTGCTGGGCCTGACGAACCTCGATGTCTCTGGTCTCGGTCGCCATGGGTTGGTCCTCCTTCCTCAGGCGCTGGCCTTGACGGCGATCTGCTTGGGCTTGTCGGCCTCCAGGCGCGGGAGCTTGATCTGGAGAATGCCCCTGGCGTAGGTGGCCTCCACCTTGTCGGCCTCCACGCGGTACGGGAGCTGAATGGTCCTGGTGAAGCCGCCCGATTCGCGCTCGAGGCGGTTCACGATGTGGCCGTCGCCCGACTCCGGCTGCTCGCGTTCGCCGCTGAGGGTCAGGGTGTCGCCGACGACGGAAATATCGAGCCTCTCGGGGTCCACGCCTGGCAGTTCAGCGGTCACGATCGCGTCGTCGCGGCCGGTCCAGACGTTCACGGGCGGGAACACCCGCGGGGCGGCTGAGGGCATGAAGCCCGAGAACAGGCGATGCACGTCCCTGTGCAGCCGCTCCATGTCCTCCAGGGAATCCAACAGCCCCCACTCTCGCATTCTCCGTGGCCAGAGCATTGCACACCCTCCTTTCCACAGGGTTCTCCCTCCGCCACACTCACCGCGCGATGCATTTGCAACCAGTGTGCCAACGGAGGCATTCTCCACCAATCTCACACCATAAGTGAAGGTATGTCAGCCTGTTACGACCAGGTCGACGAGTCCGCCAGGGGCATGGTCCATGCCATTGGGGCGAGCGGGGCGCCCTGCCAAAATGGCAGGAAGGCAGGAGCGCGGGCTAGGGTCGGGTGGTGGCGCTCGGGTGGGTGAGGAGCTCGGCCAGGTCTTGGTGGGAGGCGGCCAGAGCCTCGTCGCGCGGCGTGCGGCCTGCGTCGTTCGCGGCACGGGGGTCGGCGCCGCGGGCGAGGAGGAGCACGACGAGCCCTCTGTGCCCGCCCCTTGCGGCGTCGTGGAGCGGGGTGGCGCCGCCGCCCACGACCGTGCTGGTGCGGGCGTTGACGTTGGCTCCCCTGGCGATGAGGAGCTCGGCCACCGCCCTCTTGCCTCTGGCCGCGGCCTCGTGGAGCGGGGTTCGGTGGCCGTAGGAGTTGGCCAGGTCGGGGTCCGCGCCGGCCTCGAGGAGCACTTTGGCGACGGCCACGTGGCCGCCGGCCGCGGCGAGATGAAGGGGGGTGAGGCCGTCCGAGCTCCAGGAGTTGATGGGCGCCTCGATGTCAACGAGAAGCTCGGCGGCCTCTTCGCAGCCGTTGGCTGCGGCGAGGTGGAGGGGCGTCTGGCGCCGCGCGTCGCGCGCGCCCACGGCGGCGCCGCGGTCGAGAAGGAGGAGCGCGAGGGGGACGTTGTTGGTGGCGGCGGCCACGTGGAGCGGCGTCCCGAAGCCCAGGTCGCCATTGGGATTCGCCCCCTTGTTGAGGAGCAGCAGGGCGATCTCGGCGCGGTCCTCGATGATGGCCACGTGAAGGGGCTGAAGGCGGCGGCCCGACTTGTCGGCGGGGTCCGGCGTGTCCCACGCATTCACGTCGGCCCCCTTGGCGAGGAGGGCATCGACGTCTGCCCGCTGCCCCTGCCTGGCCGCGGTGTGGAGTGGGGTGAAGCCCTTCGCATCGTCGAGCTTGAACGCCTTGACGAGTCTGCCCTTGCGCGGGATGCGGGCGACCTTCCTCGTGCCCTTCGCCGTGAGCGGTTGGACGAGCGGGGTTTCGGCAGGCTTGGTGGGCTCGCCCTTCGGGCGCCTGAGGAGGAGGATGCCGGCCAGGCAGGCGAGGAGGGCAAGCGCTGCCATGAGTGCGAGCGCCGCCTTGCGGGCGGAGGCCCGCGGCGGCGCGGCCACGCTCACCGTCGTGGGCTCCCTCGCGGCTGCCGGGGCTGGCAGGGGAACGGTCTCGGCGGCCATCTCCGGCAGCGGAGGCGGCTCGGCCGGCGCGCTCGCCGCCGGTGGCGAGGCGGCGTCCGAGGGGGGCCTCAGGCTGAACTCGAGGACCACCTTGCCCAGGCGAATGGCGTCGCCGTCGCTGAGGATTTCCGTGCTCACGCGGCGGCGGCCGATGAAGACGCCGTTGCTGCTCCCCAGGTCAGTGACCACCCACTTGCCTGGCGGGGCGAAGATGAGCTTGCAGTGCGCGCGGGAGACCGATGGGTGGGCCACCAGGAAGTCCACCCCGTGGGAGCGCCCGATCGTGTAGCTCTTGCCCGGCTCGAGGATGCACTCCGCGCGTCCCTCGAGGCCGCTCGTGGCCACGAGCCTTGCATTCATCTCGTCACCTCGGGTCTGGGGCATGAGGCGGGCTTGCCTCCCGCCGTCCTCTGAGCATCCTAGCGCCCAGGGGGGCGGATGTCAACCGCTCGTCCTCGTCCTCGTCGTCGAGTGCGAAGGGGATTCGACGACGACGACGAGGACGACGACGACGAGTGGGAAAGCCAAGATCAGGGGCCAGACCCGGGGCCGGGGTCCAGCTCGCGGGCGAGGAGGGAGGGGGTGAGGGTGGAGGTGAAGTGGCGGACCTGTGGGGCGTCGAGGAGGGCGCGGGTGGTGGGACTCTGCGTGAGGGCTTTCAGTGCGGGGAGGCTGCCGTGGGCAGCGCGGTCTATGAGGTCGAGGTAGGCGGGGTCCGAGAGGGCGGCCTGGACTTCGGGGAGGTCGGCGAGCCCGGCCAGGCCCTGCCGCTCGGCGAGGCGCTGGAGCTTGTCGCGCGGGGCGTTGAGGAGCCGCACGAGGGCGCGCAGCTCGCGCGCGTAGGCGCCCAGGCGGGGGACGTGGTCGAGGATGCCGAAGGAGGCAACGTCGGCCACGGCGGTGCAGGCTCGCCCGAGTCCCTCCACCCATCGCGGGGTCGGAGCCGTGGCCCCCGCGGCGCCGTTGGGTGCAAGCGCGTAGGCGAGCGGGATGGTGCTGCCGACGGTGGCGAGGAGAAGCGAGAGCATTGCAGCGGAGCCGAGGCCGAGAAGGGCGCCGAGCAGGCGGTTGAGGAGCCGAAACTGCGGATTGCGGAATGAGGATGGATGGTGGTGGAGGAAGTGTTGGGGTCCGTGGCGGTCGGAGTGGCGCCTGGCGGAGCGGATGGCCCAGAAGCAGACGATGAGGGTGGCGACGGTCGCGACAAGGGCGACGGTGGCGAGGGCGATGAAGTAGGTGATGGCGACCCAGGCGAGCCAGAGGCCAATGATGAGGACGGCTCCAGCCGCCATGAGTGGGAGCCAGCCGAGGAGCGTGCGCAGGCCCCCACGCCGCCAGCCGCGCCAGGCCATCCAGGCGGCGAAGAGCAGGAAGATGGTGACGGCGAGGATGTGCATGGGCACGCAGCCTACATTCGCCTCCCTCAATCGTCCTCGTCCCTCGTCCTCGATCTTGCTGTTCCCACGCTCCGTACCGCTACACCGGCTCCAGTACGCGAGCGTTGGCGATCTCGCGGCGGCCGATGGGGCGCACCTGCTCGGCCAGAAGGGTGACCACTGCAATCGTCTCCCCATCCAGCGTGGCGAACTCCACTTCGTACCCCTTGCCCTGCCCGTGCACCAGGACCACGGCTCCGATGTCTCCCCGCCTCAGCCCCTCCTCGGGGAGTTCGGCGAGCAGCACAACGTTCTCGAGTTCGCGGATCATAGCGAGCTCCTCTTGAGTGGGTATGCCGTGACGAACCGCGGTATGCTTTCTCCCCACTCGATGAACCAGACGGTGCGTAGGCGAGAGGAGGTACTCGGTGACCTTCTCTCGCGGAACGAACGCCCTATGGCGGTTTGGGAGCTTCATGAATGCTGCTTGCGGAGCATGGGAACGGGGGAAGAGTCGAGGACGAGGGACGAGGACGAGGACGAGGACGATTGAAGAAGCCGAGTACTGAGAGGGTCACTTCGGGACGTCCTCGACGTGGAGCCAGGAGTGGGTGACGACGCGGCCGTTGCGGAGGGTGGTGGTGGAGCTGTAGGAGCGGAGGGCGCCGAGGGAACGCCAGAGGGCGTCGAGGTGCATCTTCACGAGCATGGCGTCCTTGTGGTCGTCCGGGCGCATCCGCCTGTCGGCGGTGATGAGTGCGAAGATGGCGTCGGAGGCGCCGCGGAAGAGGCCCCAGGCGCGCGACAGGTCGGCGCCGGCCACGGCGCCTGCCGCCTTGTCGGGCGACGTGACGGCGCAGGTGGGCATGGGGACGGTCTGGGTCATGTCGCGGGCGAGGTTGGAGGACGAGGCGAGGATGAGGAGCCGACCCTTGAGGAGGGCGCAGGGGAAGACGTCCTGGCCCAGGTTCCAGGGGAGCGGGTAGTAGACCTGTTTGCCGGCGGCGGTGTCGGCGACGACGGGCGAGGGGATGGCTATCTCAGGTGGAATGTGCTTGGGGTATGCCTTGCGGGCGTCGGCGATCAGCTTGCGGGCCGCCGCGACGTAGCGCTCGATGGCCTGGGTGAACTTGTCGGGGTCGGCGAGCTCGATGGCGATGGCCAGGCGCGGGATGGGGATGGCCTTGGGCGGACGCGTGCCGTCGGGAAATGCCGACAGGGTGCCCTCGCCATCCACGACGAGCAGGTACTGCGCGCCGTCGAGGGCGGGGATGAGGAGCGTGCGGGTCGCGTCGTCGAGCTCCGTGAGGAAGGGGTTGGTGAAGGCCATGATCGTGTCGTAGTGCTTGCGGACGTCGGGGGGAGCGGTGGGGAGGACGTAGTCGAGGAAGTAGCCGTAGAAGGTCTTGAGCCACTTGACGAGCTTGGGGTAGGCATCGGGGGACGCCTTTGCGGAGCGGCTGGCGGAGAAGAGGATGGGGTGCTTGGTGCGGTGGGCGAGGATGGTGAGGGGCTGGGAGAAGTCGAGCGAGCCGCCCGGCGGGCCGCCGAAGGAGAGGCTCTCGGTGCCCTTGTTGGCGAACGAGCAGGCCGCGGAGGCGGCGGGCTTGGGGAAATCCACGTCCTTGATGAGCTCATCGGCGTCCTTGAGGATACGCTCTTTCAGCCCCTTGGTTTCTGGGGCTTCGGGGAGGGATTCGGCGATGCCTTGGGCGAAGCGGCGCACGTCGTCGGGCGAGATGCCGAAGACGTCGCCGAGCTTGGCGGAGGTGTAGCTGAGGCTCTGGAGGCCGGGCTTGAGGCTGGTGCGAATGGGCTCGAACTCGGGGAGCTGCGCGACGGAGCCGCCGCGGCCCCACTGGTCGAGGAGCGCAGTGTCCTTCCCGATGGAGAGGATGAGGTAGTCGCCGAAGACGCCGACGGCGACGCAGGCCTGGAGCTCGGCGAGCCACTTGGCGAGGCGGCGGGCGTGCTCGGGCGGCACGCCCTGGCGCTCCAGGGCGCGGGGCAGTTGGCCGAGCATGGCCCCGAACACCCTCTCCCCGTGGATGGCGAGGACGTGAGCTGGGCCGGGCCTGAGGTCCTTCTTCGCAAAGGCGCCGAGGGGCGTTGGGCCGATCTGGGGCACCCAGTTGTCAAGGAAGTCGCGCGCCGCGGCCGGCTTCGTGAGCTTGAAGCCGAGGAGGAGGGAGGGGAACTGGAGGTTCTTCTCGTTTTCGAGGACGGCGGCCACGAGGTTGGCGGCGGGCGAGGCATCGGCGTCCTCCTCGCCGCGCAATCTGTCCAGCCCGCGCCAGAGGCGCGAGAACTGGAGCGAGCCGGTCACTGCGCTGAATGCCGTGAGGAAGCCGGGGAGGTCAGGCCCCGTGCAGGCGAAAACCTCGGAGCTGACGGCGTCCTCGAGGATGGGGAGGCCCTGGACGAGGACCGGCTCGGTCTCGCAGGCGAGGATGAACTGGCGGAAGGCTGGGTGGTGCTGCGCCTGCGTCCAGAACTGCTGGACGACGGGCAGGGCGACGAGGTTCTGGACGGCGTTGCTGTGCCAGATGGCCTTGCAGGAGGGGCCGAGGCCGAAGTGGGCGGCGTAGGCCGAGGCGTCCTGGGGCACGTAGACGGCGGCACCGAGGGCAGCCTGCACCTCGGGCGTAAGGGTGATCCTCTGAGTGCGGCCCGGGAGCCAAAGGACCAGGCCGGCGCCAATCAGCGCGAGCACCACGAGCGCCGCAATGCAGACGTTCCGCTTCGGCATAGGAGGCTTCCCTTCCTGGGTAAGAATGGAAGAAGGGGTCAAGACCTTCTTCCCTGTGCGCACTGCAATCGCGGCCAGGAGTGTAGAGGAAAAGGTGGGGCTTTGTCAAGCCCGTGCGGGCCTGAGGGTGCAGCAACGGGTCTGGAGATGAGTGGCTGGCAGGGGGCCGGGCTAACGGTCGGACTCAATGACGCCGTCCGACGCGACGAGGGCCAGCCACCACTGGCCCATGCCGCCCGTGTCCCTTACCTTGCGGAGGGAGACCTGGAGGGCGCCTGTGATGGTGTAGGTGGCCCCGTTGCGGAGGTGGTAGGGCAGCCCGTTGTATGTCATCCCGTTCTGCGCGCCGTTGCCCTTGGGGCCGACGAGGATTCTGACGGCTGGCCCTTCGTAGACGAGGGCGCCGTTGGACGCAGCAAGGAGGCCGTGGGTGATGGTCGAGCCGTCGGGCTTCACCAGTTCGAACTCGAAGGAGGTGTTGTTGCGCGGGTTGAGGTTGATCTTGCCGACCAGGTTGGCGATGGGTTGGGCCTCTGGCGCCACGACGGGGTCTTGGGTTCCGGGGTCGGTCGGCGGGGCCTCGGGGGTCGCGAGGTAGGCGACGAGGGAGTTTGGGGTCTCGGTGTCTGAGGGGACACCCTCGACGACGTGGACGGCGCCGCCGGTGTAGAGCGCGACGCAGGGGGAGCCACCGGCCGCGGCAAGGGCGGTGATGTAGCGGTTCGGCCTGTCAACCTCGCTGGGCGCGAGGCACCGGTAGAGGTCGCTGAGGCAGAAGCCGGGCTCGGGCTCGCCAGCCAGGGGGTTGTCGAACACGGCAGGATTCGGGACGAAGGGCGCCAGGGCGGCCCGGAGGTCGCACTTGGGCGGAGGGTAGGCATGGTGCTTGGCAAAGTAGAGCTCGAAGCCGATGCCCAACTGGCGCAGCCTGGCCTGCGCCACAGCGACGTTGGCCGCGCGGCGCGCCCCGCCAACGGCGGTGCAGACGAGAGACAGCATGATCCCGACGATGGCCAAGGCTGCAAGGGAGGAGAGGATGCTGCCCCTGCGCCTGGTTGTATGCCGGAAGCCGCTCATTGGTGGCTCCTTCCCGCCCGTAGAGGGCCACGGGGTAGGGCAGCGGCCGAGGGCAGCAAGAGGCGCGCGCCAGGCGTGTGCGGACCCTTTGGTGGGTCCGAGGGGCGACAACCCCAACCGCCTGCCGGCAGTCCCTGTGTGCTGTCAGCCGCCACTGTCATTGGGAACCCCCGTCGTGTCCCGCGCCCTGGAGGTTACAAGCGTGAGACGAGTGTACAGAAACCCGTCCGCTATGGGAATCAGGGGGACCGTTGGTTCTGGCTTGGCACAGGTGGACGGATTGGGGATAGAAGGGAAGGACTAGAGGTCGCGGCATGGAACCAGCAGGTGCGGCTGCCGGTAGCTGCTAGACGGCTCGCCACGATTCCCGGTCAATGGGACCATGCGCAGACATGCGTAACGCCGCCGTCTCGGCGGCCCCGAGAGTGCCAGCGAGACGCTGGCGCTACGCAAAGAGGCCGAATCGTGGCGAGCTATCTAGGCATTGGCTCGGGAGCCCCGGAGCCATTCGATGGCGTAGCGGCGGAGGCCGGCGGCGTCGGGGACGTTGAGCTTGACCTTGATCTGGGAGCGGTGAGTCTCGACGGTTCGTGGGCTAAGGTGGAGCTTTGCGGCGATCTGCGAGGGCCCCATCCCCTGTCCGAGCATGGTGAGGACCTCGAGTTCGCGGTCGCTGAGGGTCTCGATGGCGGGCGGGGCATGGAGGCCCGGGGCGTTGGCGGTGCGGCGCAGGACGGCGTCGGCGACCTCGTCGCTGACGTGGATGTGGCCGGCGAGCACCCTGCGCACGGCGCGCAGGATGGCGGTGCGTGGCCTGCCCTTGGGGACGTAGCCGCGCGCGCCGGCGCGGAGGACGCGCTGGGCGTAGACGGTCTCGTCGAGCATCGAGAAGACCAGGATCAGGGCGTGGGGGTCGTGGGTCCTCATGGTCTTGATGAGCTCGATGCCCTCGATGTCGGGCAACGACAGGTCGGCGATGATCAGGTCGGGGCGGAGCGTGCCGATCAGCTCCATGGCCTCGCGTCCGGTGCCGGCCTCGCCGCAGACCTCGAGGTCGGGCTCGCCACTGATCACGAGGTGCAGCCCGCCCCGCGTCACCGGGTGGTCGTCCACGACCAGTATCCGGGCCTTCGGCTTCGCTGCGTCAGGGCCGTGCGCCTTCTGCATTGGTGCCTTTCCTGGGTTCCTCAGCGGCGCGCCGGTGGACCGGTTCCTGAGTCCCGGGGTACGGGATCGAGCAGGTGAGCGTCGTGCCGCGCTGAGGGCCGCGCCGGATCCTCAGCTCGCCGCCGTTCCTGCGCGCGCGGTACTCCATGGTGCGGATGCCCATGCCCTTCGGCGGCTGGCCGCCGGCGGGGATGCCTACGCCATCGTCCTGGATGGTCAGGTTGAGCCGGCCGGCGTCCTCGGCCAGGCTCAGGAGGAGGGTGTCGGCCTTGCCGTGGCGGATGGCGTTGTTGACGGCCTCCTGAGCGATGCGGAAGAGGTCGGCGCTCGCGCGGTCGTCGAGGCTGACCGCGATGTCGCAGGTGCAGAGGCACTGCGTGGCATGGGTGTCGGACACGGCGCGGGCGGGCGAGCGGAGAGCGGCGGGGAGGCCGCCGGCGTCCTGGACCACCGGGCACAGGCCGCGCGCGAGGGAGCGCATCTCGCGGACGGCTGCGTCGAGGAGCGCGGCGGCACCCTCGGCGTGGCCTGCCTCTGGGAGCGCCTTCGCAGCGAGGCGCTCCGCGATGGCGCTGACGGTCAACTGGACCCCCGTCAACTGCTGGCCCAGGGAGTCGTGGAGGTCCCGCCCCAGGCGCCGCTGCTCGGCCTCCAGGACATCAAGTATCTGCGCCTCCAGGCGTTTGCGCTCCGAGATGTCCACCACGACGGCGATGAGGCCGGCGCACTGCCCCCGCGCGTCGTGCAGGGGGGCCGCCGACAGGCTGAGGTCCACCAGCGAGCCGTTCTTGCGCCGGGCACGGACCTCCGCGTTCGTCATGCTCCTGCCCTCCTGCACGGAGAGAAGGCGCTCGTCCAGCCCCTCATTGTCCATCCCGTCGAAGATGGGCAGCGGCCGGCCGCTGGCCTCCTGCGCGCTCCAGCCCAGGAGGCGCTCGGCGGCGGCGCTCCAGAGGGTCACGCGGCCGGCGTCGTCGAGCGCGATGATGCCGGCCGGGGATGCCCGCAGGATGGCCCTGTGCTGCTCGGCGGTGGCCCGGAGCGTCTCGTCGGCGTGGCTGCGCTCGAGGGCGTAGCGGATGGCGCGCGCGATGGTCTGTGCCCCGGCTTGGCCCTTGGCCAGGTGCTCGCGCGCCCCGGCGCGGACGGACTGCACCCCCAGGTCATCGTCGTCGGCGCCGGTCAGCACCACCACGGGGGTCTCGGGGGAGTGTTGGCGGACGGACAGGAGGGTGGCGATGCCCTGGCTGTCCGGCAGCCCCAGGTCGAGCAGGACCACATCCACCCCGCCCGCGCTCAGGCGCTCGAGGGCAGCGGACAGCGTGGGGACCCGCCGGACCAGGAAGGCGCCGCGGTAGGCCCTGGCGAGCATGGCCTCGGTCAGCCGCGCTTCCTGCGCGACATCCTCGACGAGCAACACCACGATCGGCGCTGCGCCCACCTCTAAGCCTCCCGTGCGACCCTGGTGCGGACGCATTCCGACAAGCCGCCGTCGGCGCCGCGAGGTCGGCTGCGCGCCCCGGCCCGATGGCACGCACCCTCGCGTACCTGACACGGATGCTCGATGTGTGCAGTCAGATCCTGCTAGTCGTCACCCCTTGGGTGCCGGTGGCCTTGTCCCCAATCCCGGGAGCTTTCCTCCTCCAATCCCACGATGAGGATAGCCCCGGTCCCCAAGTCTTTGCAGCACAATGCTACGAGGTTGCGGCCGTCTTGTCAAGCTCCACGCGCAGCGTGACGATTGCGTGGGGCTTCGCCTTCAGGGTGACCTGGTTGCCGCGAGCTTTCGGGGGGGCGCCCGCGATGGGGTCCTCGTTGAGGCCAACGAGCGCGGCGGAACGGATGGGACGCCACAGGGTCAGGGTCTCGCGGCACGCCTCGCCCGTGGGGTTCCAGAGGCGGATGATGAGGGCCGAGCCATCTTCCGCCCGCTTGACGGCGGAGACGACGAGGGCGCCCGCGCGCTGCTCGACGAACGACTGCGAGGCGGCGGAGCCAGCCATCAAGGGATAGCCGGAGGACTGGCGCCCCGTCTGCCGCGTGATGAGGCCGGCCTGGAGCCGCGCGAGCTGACACAGCGCCTCGGCGCGGGGCAGCTCGCCCGCGAAGGGCATCAGCGCATAGCGATAGCGCAGCGTGCCCAGCTCCAACCCGTCGCTCTCGCCCGGCGTGCCGACCGTTCGGCGGTAGGAGCGCAGGAGCGTGACGAGCATGGTGCGCCGGGCGTCGTCGGCCACGCCCCCCTCGTGCAGGCCGCCAGCCGAGAGGAAGGCTAGGCCCCGCTTGCCCGCGCCGACCGCCTGGAGGCCGAGGAACGGCTTCTCCACCTGCTCCATCTCCTGCCAGCGAGCGGTCTCGGGGTCGAGGGCGATCCTACGCTCCACGAGGTCGAAGGGATGGTGGGCCAGATAGGTCTTCGCCTCCGCGGCATCGGTTGGCAGGAGGAGCTTCAGGCGGTGGTCCTCGGCGTTGTTCTCGACGATGGTCTCGACCTCAACCGTTCTTGCGCCGCGGCGGAGGCTGATGAGGCTGGTGATGGCCAGAGGGACCCGCTCGGCGCTTCTGCGCTCAGTGAGCCGGTCGAAGCGGGCGGGCAGGCTCATCGTGACGGCCACGCGGAACGTCACGATCTCCGGGCCGTCGGCCACCACGATCACCTGGGCGGGGCAGGCGGTGGAGAGCGCGATCTCGTCGGTCTCGCTGTGCGTGTGGAACCAGCCGTCGCCGATCTCGCTGCGGTCCTCGAACGTCAACAGGTCGCTATAGACCTCGTCCGTGCCTCTGTCCGTGATTGTCAGTGTTCCGTTCGGCGCAATCGCGACAGCCAAGTGCTCGTTTTCGGCGCGGGCTGGGCCGGTGCGGAGCGAACCGATTCGGCGCACCGGCGCCTGGCACGGCTTGACCAGGAGCGAGGTAGAGCCGAGGCCAGGCAGCTCGACCTCCGCCGCGACCGTGTAGCGGCTGAACTCCCCCTGCCCGCACGTGGCGGGGAGGGCGAAGCGGGTCCGCTCGATGGTCTTCGAGTCAACGGCGAGCCGCTGGTAGGGCACCTCGTTGCCCGCGGCGTCGTGGAGGGTGAACGACTTGATTCCCTGCCATCCGCCGAAGCCCTCGTGAAACGTTGTCGGCCAGTCGAGTGGCAGGTCAACGGGGAAGACGATGACCTCACGGCGGCGCTGGGGCACGGGGTTGGCGATGGTGACGGTGAACTCGGGCGGCTCTTTCGCAAGGTCGGCGAGGCCACGGGTGAGCGCGCCGAACGCCTTGTTGCGGAGTTGTTCGCTCAGGGTGCGCGCCTGGTCGTAGCGGTGCATCATGTCGCGGTGAACCTGGTCAATCGAGCAGCCGCAAATGCTGTCGTGGGCGTGGTTGGTTAGGACGTGTTCCCAGGCGATGCGCAGGAAGCGGTCGGGGATGCCCGCCCCCTCGATGTTGGCGATGGCGAGGAACGGCTCCACCCAGTGCTCGAGGAGCGTCTGGCAGGCGTCGTTCGCCTGCTTCATCCGAACTCGGCTCGACACGCAGTTGGGGATGAGCCAGAGGTAGCCGTTGCGGGTCTTGGACGGCTCGCGGAGCTCTCCGCGTCGGACCGGCAGGTTGCGCGCCGTCTTCTCCGCCTCGGCGAAGAAGGCGGGGAGGGTGGAGTGCTTGGCCAGGACATCGGGGCAGGCCTTGTGGACCATGCGAAGGTAACGCGGCGCATCGGTGGCGGGCGGCATGTGATCGAGAGCATCAATCAAGCAGAGGACCGAGCCGTTCGTGCGGCTGATCTCGTGGCCGATGTAGCGGGCGAAGCTCTCTATGGCTTTCGCCTCGACTTCTTGGGGATCGGCGTCGGGCGCCGCGTGCTCGATCACCTGCCGTGAGCCCACGAAGGCTCCGTAGCCCATCGCGTCCTGGAGCTTGAACGTGAAGACGCGCGAGCCGTCGGGCGCCTCCCAGGTGAAGAAGGCGGGGGTCGTGTGCTCGTTCGTCCCGCGGCCGAGCACGCAGTGACGCAGGCCGAAGCCCTGGTAGAGCTGCGGCATCTGGGACGGGTGGCCGAACATGTCGCAGGTGTAGGCCACGGGCATCGGCTCGACGCCCCACTCGCGTGCGATGCGGCGGCCGAGCAACAGGTTGCGAATCAGCGCCTCGTCGCCAGGGCCGAAGAGGTCGGGCATCGTGAACCACGGCCCGACCAGGATTCGCCCGTCCTGCATCAGCTTCTTGAGCCGCCCCTCGTTCTCAGGCCGCACCTCCACGTAGTCGCGCAGCACGCACGTCTGCCCGTCGAGGTGGAAATACCTGAAGTCCGTGCTCCGTTCCATCAGGTCGAGCAGCCCGTCAATGATCTCCACCAGCAGCAGGCGGTATTCCTGGAAGGGGCGATACCACTCGCGGTCCCAGTGGGTGCCCGAAATGTAATGCGCCGAGTATGTTGCCGCGGTCTTCTTCTTAGCCATGAGAGGATCCCTTGTTCAGAGCAGTTCAGTGCAAGCGATGCGTCCCGCGTGCTGCGTCCCGCGTGCCAGGAAGCAGCCAGCCGGTGCCCTTCTCTTGGCACGCGGCACGTGGGACGCGGCACGCAACCCTGTCATCTCACCGACACCTCAAGCCCTTCCCCATCCAGAACCACATTCACGCTCTCTTGAAAGCTCGCCTTGTCTCGGACGAAGGCGAAGTAGTGCTGAAGCTGCCCAGCGCCGTTCACGCTGTTGTGTGCGAGGACGATTGCCCCCGGCGGCATCTTGTCGAGCGCGGCCTGGAGGATGGTCAGGTAGATGCCCTTGCCCAGCTCAGGCCCGCCGTCGGCATCGAGATAGAGGAGATGGATTGGCTTGGGGAAGTTGCGGCACACCTCGATGGCATCGGCCGCGACCACGCGGGCGACGCCTGTGGGGTCAATCCGCCGCACGTTTCGCTCCGCGCGGTCGGCCTCGTTCGGCTTGATTTCCACCCCGATGAGGTTCTTGGCCGTGTAGCACGCCCCCGGCCCGACTGCGGCCCCGGCGTTCGAGATGAACGTGTTGCCGCAGAACACCCCCGCCGCGATCATGTTCTGCGGCTGCGCGATGGCGTTGATCGCGTAGAGCAACCGTTGCACGCGCGGCGTGATCGCCGTCCAGGGAATCTCGAAAAGCTCAGCCACCGCCTTGCGGTGGGCCAGCATCTTCGCCTGGTCGTAGCTCGTGTGGGGCAGCACGCCCGCCTCGTGCAGCTCGGCCAGCGCCGCATCCACAACCGCAATCTCCCTCTCCAGCGGCTCCACCGCCCTGTGCGGCTGCCGGTAGTCCATCTTGTAGCTCTGCCAGTCATCGCACTGAAACTCTCGTGCCATGGGCTCTGTCCTCAATGTGCCGTCCCTGTGGTCCTTGTGGTCCCTGTGGTCCCTTCTCGCCGAAAGGACCACAGCGACCACAAGGACCACAGCGACAAATGCGAGCGGCTATTCTAAGTCAGGCATTGCCCCCAATCAAACGCAGTTGACAACCCCCGCCCATGCTGCGAAGATGATCTTCCCATTGGAACGAAAGGAGTGAGTGTGGGCAGAGCTCTTGCGCTTATCCTCCTGGCAGTCACGGCAGGCATTGCGGGCGAGGTCGGCCGCCTCGCCGCCTCGAAGGAACCGGGCTGGCCGCAGTGGCGCGGGGCGCGGCGGGACGGCATCTCGGACGAGAAGGGGCTGCTCCAGGAGTGGCCCGAGGGCGGGCCGAAGATGCTATGGTCCGTCAGCGGCCTCGGACGCGGCTGGTCGTCCCCCATCATCGTCAGGGGCACAATCTACATCACGGGCGACGTGGGCGAGGAGCTGATCATCTTCGCCTTCGACCTCGAAGGCAAGGAGAGGTGGCGCTCGAAGAATGGCCGCTCGTGGAAAGGCTCCTACCCCGGCGCGCGCGGCTCCTGCACCTACGACGATGGCCGCCTCTACCACATCAACGCCCACAACCGCATCGCCTGCCTCGACCCCGCCGACGGCAAGGAGCTTTGGGCGGTTGACCTCATCCAGCGCTTCGAGGGGCGGAACATCATGTGGGCCATCGCGCACCATCCGCTCATTGACGGGTCCCGCGTTATTGTGACGCCCGGCGGCAAGAAGGCGCTCATGGCCGCGCTCGACAAGAAGACGGGCGAGACGGCCTGGGCCAGCGAGCCACTGCTCTTCGAGCGCACCGTGAAGTTCGGCGGCGGCGACCTGCCTCAGCCCGTCAAGGAGGCCGACGCCCCCGGCTACTCCTCACCCATCCTCTTCGAGCTCGGCGGCCGCCGCCACCTCGTGAGCTGCTCCGGCCGCCACGCCTTCAGCGTGGACGCCGACACGGGCAAGCTTCTTTGGACCGTGCCCATGCCCACCCGCTGGGAGGTGCTGGCCAACACCCCGACGCTCTACAAGGACTGCGTGTTCCTGGCCGCCTCCGACACCCACGCCAGGCTCTTCCGCATCGTCGTTGAGGGCGAGAAGGTGCGCACCGAAGAGCTCTGGGCCTGCGATATGGACACCTGCCACGGCAGCGCCGTGGCCGTGGGCGACGTGATCTACGGCTCCTGGTATCGCCAGTTCAACGGGGTGGGGTGCCTCGACGCCCTGACCGGCAAGACGCTCCACCGCACGAACGAGCTCACGATGGGCTCGATGGTCTGGGCCGATGGCCGCCTCTACTACCTCGCCCAGTCGGGCACGATGGCCCTCATCAAGCCCGACCCCGCCGATTTCCGCATCATTAGCCGCTTCCCCTTCCCCGGCGGCGACGCCCGCCGCAGCGACGTCTGGGCTCACCCCGTCGTCCTCGACGGCCGCCTCTACCTCCGCCACCACGACAAGCTCTCGTGCTACGATGTGAAGGAGCGGGGCAGATGACCGATGAAAAGCCTGCTGCCCAACAAGTCTGTAGTGCGGCCTTCAGGCCGTCAAGACACGGGCTGAAGCCCGCACTACGGACCCTCCTTCCGACCCTCATGGTCGCAGCGCTGGCCGCGGCGGCGAATGGCGCGGCTCTGTGGGAAGGCTTCGGGCCGGGAGGGGGAGGGTGGATCGAGGACGTGCTCTCGCACCCGACGAATCCCCAGGAAGCCTGGTGCATCACCGATCTGACGGGGCCATTCCAGTCCCTCGACGGGGGGTTGACGTGGCGGCAGCGGGCGACAGTTGTGCAGCAGAGGCTCATGGCCCGAAAGCAGATATTCTCGTTCAACCGCACGCTGGCGATTGACCCGAAGGAGCCGAAGCACCTCTACTGGGGCACGTGCAACATGGTCTGGGCTAGCCACGATGGGGGCGAGACCTGGGATGCTGCCTACGGGCAGCCCCCCGCCTTCGGCGATGCGAAGCCGCTGAGCTGGGGGATCACCCTGAGCGTCGGGCCGGACGGGACGGTCTACGCCCTCGACCACGCGCTGGTGCTCCGGGCCTCGCGGGACCACGGGAAGACGTGGCAGGAGCTTGCCCGCCCGCCAGTCAAAAGCGCACACCCCCTTACGCCGCCCTTCCCCTTCGCGGGGCTTGATGGGGCGCTCTACGTGAGCGGCCGCACGCCGGAGGGGCTGGCCGTCTCACACGACGGGGGCAAGTCCTGGGAGCTTCAGCTCAAGGGGAGCGTGGTCCTCAATCTCCAATGCGCGAGCGACCGGAAGACGCGGCCCGCGACCGTCTTCGCTCTTGACGCGGCAGGCGGCGTTCACCGCACGGACGACGGGGGGAAGAGCTTCGAGAAGGTCGCAGCCGTCCGACACTCCTGGGAGCCTGGGCGGCGCTTCCCCGGCGGCCTCGCCGTCTCGCCCGACGGCACGGTGATGGTCTGGGCGCAACGCGAGCAAAAGTTCAGCCACGACTGGGGGAAAACCTGGGAACCGTTCTCGATTGAGGCGAAATGGAGCCTGGGCACCTACCCGGGGATGAACCGCTACAGTTCGCCCGAGGGGAAGTGCAGCGGCCTGGCCGTCTCCTGCGACGGCAAGACGTGGCTCAAGTGCGACAGCTCGCTCATGGCCCGAAGCCTCGACGCCGGCGGCTCCTGGTCAGGCTGCGCCACGGGCATCAACATCCTCTGCTACGCCCACGGCCCCGCCGTGTCGAGCCAGGACCCCGCCGTCGTCTTCGTCGGGGCCTACGACCAGGGCGTCTTCTCCACCCGCGACGACGGCAAGACCTGGCGTGCCGCGAACACCGACCCCGCCCACTGGGGGGACGAGTGGGAGAACAACAACGCCCCATTCGTCCGCCAGCACCTGAAGAACCCCAAGACCTGGTTCTGCGTCCGACACCTGCTCAAGGACGAGAAGGTCAAGCCCCGAATGTTCCGCTCGACCGATGGCGGCGAGACCTGGGCGCTCTTCCTCGACATTGACAAGGAGTTCGGCGGCAGCGGCGACGGGCGGAACCACCTGGTCTTCGACCCCTCGGCCCCCGACACCATGCACCTCTCCGACTTCGCCCTCGGCGTCTTCACCTCCCGCGACGGCGGCAAGACCTGGGAGCAGAACCTCAAGGCCACGAACGGCGTCCAACTGGCCGTATCGCCTTCGGGCCAACACGTCTACCTTCAGTGCCTCAAGAAGCACGGCCTCCACGCCAGCCACGACCGCGGCCGCACCTGGGAGCTCGCCCGCAAAGAGGGCTGGGGCATAGACGGCCTCGCCCACCATCCCAAAGAGGATGCCACCCTTTTCATCACCACGGGCCAGACCGAGAACTACTGGGAGCACAAAGGCCGCCGCCCCGGCACCCTCTGGAAGAGCACCGACGCGGGCAAGACCTGGGCCGAGCTTGGCCAGCACGACGGCGGCGGCATCTACATTGACCCCATCAGGCCCCAGGTCATGCTCATGTCCACCCTCGCCGGCGGAAAGGGCGTCATCCGCTCCACCGACGGCGGCCGCACCTGGTCGCCCTTCAACGCCGGCATCCCCTCCTACACCTGCACGAGCTTCACCTACGGCGGCCGCCCCGGCCGCGTCTACTGCCACAACAATGATGGTACAATGGGGAGGTGTGAGGACCTATACTGCGGGCTGCCGTAACCCGTCCTCGTTGCGAAGCGCTGCTTCGCAACAAGGCAATTGCAGAATGGACTTGCTTTCCACAATGGCCAAGCTACCATGTTTACAGCAGCCCGTCGTTGGCACGGCCAAGAACTCGCAGGATCTCGATGGACATCAAGTGCAATGCCTGTCAGGCCGTCCTCGTGGCTCCTGATTCGCTCGTGGGAAAGAGCGGGAAGTGCCCCAAGTGTGGCGTAGTGCTCCAGATCTCGGACAAGACGGCCGCTCCTGTCAAGAAGAAAGAAGCTCTCCCGACCATCCCGCAGATAGAATACGCGCGTTCCCTCGGGATCGATGTCCCGCCTAACGTCTCCAGAAGAGAGCTGAGCGCCCTGATCGGCTCTGCGGTCGACAAGCGGGACGAAGAGCGCTTGAGGAAACTGAATGAGCTTCAGGATCGCGAGAGTAAGGCTAGCGAGGACATGCGGGCGGAAATCCTGGCCGAGATTGATGAAGAGGATTGCCGTCTTTCTGAAGCTGACCCCGGAGGTATGGCGCAGGAGCTCGGCAGGCGGGGGCTAGCGGCATTGGTGGTGACTTTTGACGCCAGATACATCAACCTTGAGAAGGCAGGTTGTGTGCCCTTCAAGATCGCATTCTCGGAGAACATGACAGAACAGGATGTGAGGAAGGCATTCATAGTTTTGGGGGCAATCGCTCAAGGGCTTGTCCCGGGATAATGGTTTAATGGTTTAATGGTTTGGCCGCATAGACTTCCGGGGACACCGCACTCGATGATGCCGGTGTCGCATCTCCGATCCCTAGCACTACAACGCTAGAAAACATTGAAGCACTTCCTGAGTTGGGACAGTTTGATGCCTCGTAGTCTGAGTTCACGACGCCGCCGCTTGCAGTGGCCACGATCGGCCCGCTGGTTAGACTCCTGCCAGTA
>Ga0194112_10001195_pt1 | contig 38177 bp, 27 predicted proteins | sample TA2MahC400mmetaG_FD_146191 | JGI IMG/M metagenome (GOLD analysis project Ga0194112, IMG submission 146191) | Freshwater microbial communities from Lake Tanganyika, Tanzania - TA2015016 Mahale Deep Cast 400m | ecosystem: Environmental > Aquatic > Freshwater > Lake | place: Tanzania: Lake... | reverse complement strand
GTACGGGCTGCCCTTGTCGAACATGGCCACCTCGTTCCCGGAATGGGCGGTGACGAGCTGCCCGATGGCCACGCCGCTTGGGTAGACGCCGGTCGAGAAGGTGCCGGTGTCGAAGCCGCCGGTGGTCGAGTTGTACATGAACCACTTGAGGGTCTTGCTCCCCTCATCGGTGACGACCACGTCGTTGTAGCCGTCGTTGTTCACGTCGCCGACGTCCAGGAAGTAGGAGGTCGAGGTCCCGGAGTTGATGGAATAGGTCGACTTCGAGTTGAGCTTTCCGTCTGACCGCTGGGTGAATATGTCCAGGTTGGTGGCCGAGCTGTAGCCGCAGGTGACAGCCACGTCGGGCAGATTGTCGTTGTTGAGGTCGCCGATCGCGACATGCTGCGGGCGCGTGCTGGTCGTGTAGGATGTGCTGTACGAAAGGTCCCCCGTTTTGCTGGTCGTGTAGACGTATATGTTGGCGCTCCCGTAGTTGGAGACCACCACCTCGTTCTGGCCGTCGCTGTTTATGTCGCCGATGGCCACGCCGCTGGCCCCCGTGGCGGCGCCGAATCCCTTGCGCGGGCCCAGGGGCCCGAGCTGTGACAGGGCCAGCGCCAGGGCGTTGCCCGCGTCCACGGAGGTGGTGTTGTTGAGCTCGGGCTGGTTGTTGCCGTCCCCGCCCCAGCCGGCGGGCGTGTCGTTGTAGTGGTCGACGTGGAGCCCGGAACCCAGGAAGCTCCCCGTCACCTTGAACGTCGCGTTGAGGACGGTGGAGTTGGCGGGCAACCTGAAGGACAGGCTGGTGTCCTCCCCCCTCTCCCAGAACGTGAACTCCTGCATGGAGTTGCCGTTCGCGAACGTTGTCACGGTACCGATCTCGGACGGCAGGGCCCCCGTGGGGACCGGTATCGCCGCGAGAGCGGCCAAAAGCTGTGTCAGGACTACGACCGTTGCTGCTACCCTGATTCTCATGGGCTCACCCGGGACCGGCGCTGCAATTGCGCTAGGATTGTCAATTATATTATTGTTCAATTATATAATGATATTCGTAAGAAGGACAAGCCTTATAATGAAAGGAAAGGCCCCCGGCCACTGCGGCTGGGTGCGCCCGAAAGGGGCGCCCCGGGCGGGACCGGGCCGCGATCGTCGCCCCGGCAACCAATATAAGCAGCAAGCCCGATACTCCGCCCATGCTCCTCAGGCAGTTCAAGTCGGCCACCGGAGCGAACATGTCCTACCTTGTCGCCGAAGGGCCGGGCGGGACCGGCGCGGTGGTGGACCCGACCGGGGACCTCTCACGTCTCATGAACGTCATCGAGGCCGAGGGCATCAGGGTGTCGTACATCCTCATAACCCACGCCCACCCCGATCACACCTCCGGCATCGGCGTCATCACGAAGGAGACCGGGGCCAGGGTGGCCGCCCACAGGCTGGCCAGCATACGCAAGGACCTTCCGCTCGACGACGGCGGCCAGATCGATGTCGGGGCGCTCCGCGTACGCATTCTCCACACCCCGGGCCACTCGCGCGACAGCGTGTGCTATCTTGCCGGGAACAAGCTCTTCACCGGGGACACCCTCTTCGTCGGCGAGTGCGGCCGCACCGACATGCCCGGCGGGGACTCGGGCGCCCTCTACGACAGCCTCTTCAAAAAGCTCCTCTCCCTCCCGGACGATACCGAGGTCTACCCTGGCCATGACTACGGTTCCCGCCCGACCTCCACCATAGGTCGCGAGCGCAAGACCAACTACGTCCTCGAGCCTCGCACCCGCGAGGAGTTCATCGAGTTCATGGCGGAACCGTGAGAAGAAAAGGCAGCAAGGCAGCAAGGGAGCAAGGCAGCAAGGGAAGGCGGCAAGGCAGCAGGGCAGGAATGGACGACGGCTTTCCCTTGCTCCCTTGCTGCCTTGCTGCCTTCCTGCCTTTCAACAATCGTTATATATCGCAAATTCTTACAGCATCCGGATGGCCCGCGTGAAGATCTCGACCTACCGGCGCCCCCCGACGGCCACCGGGCTGGAGATGATCGAGAAGGGCCGGCTGCAGTGGCTCGACACCGACAGCTTCGCCAACTTCAACACCGGAGTTCTGGAAGAGTACCTGGACGAGAAGAACCGGGGGGAGGGGTTCTGGAACTCGTCGTTCAACTGGAAGCAGCTCTTGCCCGCGATAGCGGTCGGGACGCTCTTCGCTTTCATAATCCAGTATGTCGGTCTAAAGGTCGGCATAGCGGTCGGCGCCGCCTGGTACGTCATCTTCATCCTGGCCCTCTGGCGGCGGTGGACGCCCGCGGAGAACAACCTGGCCGCCTGTGCCGGCTCGGCCGCCCAGTACATCTCCTCCGGGTTCGTGTTCACGTTCCCCGCGCTGTACCTTCTGACCTACCACCCCGATTACACCCATATTATACGGGAGGACCAGCTCCCCGCCGCCGGACTGGCACTGCTATGCACGGTGGTCAGCGCCTGGCTGGGGGTGATGTACTTCATCATTTTCCGGCGGCTGTGGGTGGTCGAGGAGACCCTCCCCCTGCCGGGGTTCGAGGCCATGATAAAGCTCCTGGACATCGCCAAGGACCTCACCACCGGCGCCATCGAGTCCGCCAAGCGCTCGATGAGGATGGTCGCCGCCTGGGGCGGAGGCATAGCCTTCCTGGTGTTCCTCCGGGACATGCCGGTCATCGCCGTGCAGGACGGCGGCCGGATGATACGGAAATCGATACTGGACTTCTTCTTCGGGGGCGCCAATTACAAAGGCGGCATCATACAGCTGTCGGCCGAGGATTCGAAGTACACCTGGCTGAGCTACAACATCGCGCCGATGCTTTTCGGCATCGGCTGGTTCCAGCGCTTCCGCACCGCCCTCATGGTCTCGCTGGGCACATTCGTCAGCTGGTTCATCATAATACCGGCGGCGGTGCTCCTGCACGTGCCCGTCGAACACGACGGTTCCTGGGTGGACGTGAGCACACTGCCGTTCGCCTCCTGGACGGCCTACAAGAGCATATCCAATCCCATAGCCATCGGGGCGATACTGGGGGGCGGGTTCACCGCCCTGTTCAAGATGGCCCCCTCGTTCGGGAAGGTCTTCCGGGACGTCGCCCAGGCCGTGAGGGGCGGGTCGGGCACCGCGAGCGACTGGGTCCAGGGCAAGGGCTGGTACGACTGGCCCCTCAAGGTCATGGTGATGTACATCCCGGTGGTGTTCATCACCGTCGGCACGGCGTTCTGGCTGCTGGGCGGCTACCCGCCGGTCCAGTCGTTCGTCTACGCCGGGGTGCTCGTGGCGGTCGTGTTCTTCCTGGGCGCCATCGCGGTGAAGGTCATGGGCGAGGTGGGCATCGAGCCCGTTTCCGGGACGTCCTTCATCGCCCTGCTCATAGTCATCGGCCTGCTCAAGCTCATCGGTACCCCCAACTCGGTGATCGCCGTGATGGCCATCCTGGGCACCACCGTCTTCGCCTGCTCCATATCGATGTCGGGAAACGCCATCACCAACTTCAAGCTCGGCGTTTACGTGGGCAACCGGCCCTACCACCTGGTCAAGGCGATGGTGGTGGCCATACTGCCAGGGGCGGTGGTGGCGGTCGCCGCCGCCGCCTTCTTCTCGTTTGGCCTTTCCACGCAGAAGCTGGACTTCATGGCCCCCCAGGCGCACGCCTTCGCATACATGGTCCAGGTTATCCTGGGCGGGCAGACCGCCGCCCAGCTTCTGTCCTACCTGGCGTTCGGCTTCGCCATCGGGGTGTTCATGGAGCTCATGACCGGCATGGGGACCTCGTTCGGCCTGGGCATGTACTTCCCGCTCTGGCAGGGCTTTGCGCTCCTCACGGGCGGGGCCGCCCGTGACCTCTGGCAGAAACACGTCGTTGAGCCCCGCGCCCGGGCGGAGAGATGGACCGAGCGAGCGCGCACGCTCAAGATGCTGGACGGCTTCATGATGGCGACAGGTTTAATCGTGGGTGAGGCCATTATGGGCACCGTGGTGGCCGTCTTCATAATGTTCACCTGACGGTCGAGGGACCCAGGCCGATGGAGGTGCAGGCATGCCGGACCCCGGGAGCAGGAGGGCAAGGGCTCGCACGAAAAGGAAGAAGGAGACCAAGGGCCGCCGGAAGAGATACCTCCTCATCACAATCGCCGTGGTTATCATATTGCTGATGCTGTTCAGCAGCTTCATGCCCCTCCTGGGCGGCTACTGATCCGGGCCGGGCGGGGCGCGCGAAGGGGTTGACCTGAACATGGCCGGCGGGATGGGGTCGGGCGTGACGGAGGGCGGGGAGGACTACCGCCGCCGGCTCAGGGAGCTTCTCCAGGCGAACTCCGGAATGCTGATGGGCCTTCTGGAGGCCGCCGCGGGGGCCGAGGACCAGGGGCTCCTGCGCGACATCGTGGATGCCGCGTTCTTCATATTCGCCGGCGAGGAATCCTCGCTTCCGGGCGGCCGGGAGTTCTGGTCGCGGATGAGGTCCAACCTGCCTGCTCAACCCGACGGGGCCGGCCCCGATGGGGGCGACCCGTCCGGATGGAGGGCGGTGGAGGGCTTCCGCCGGGAGCTCGACCGCTACGCCGCCGGCCGGCCCGACATTAAGAACGCCCTGGAGGGCCTGGATCACCAGGGTCCCCGGCCCTCCCCGGCCCCCGCCGCCGGGGCTGAGGGCCCCGCCGCTCGGGTCGAAGCGCCGCCCACGCCCGAGCGTCCCAGGCTGCCGCGCCCCCCGCCGGGCCCGCAAGATCGGTCCGAGACCCTCCCGTTCGCCCAGCTGATCGCCCCTTCTTCACCGGCCCCCGTTCCGGCACCCGAGACCCTGGATGGCCGGCGCGCCGGTCCCTCCCGCCCCGACCCGGAGGTCAAGACAGTGGAGGGGAGGCTCGCGGTCCAGGAGGAGGAGACGCGGCTTGCCCGCGCCGACCTCGCCAAGCTCGAGAAGAAGTACCGCGAGAACCTGGAGCTCCTCAAAGAGGAGGCGCGCGACCGCGGCTCGCTGCAAAAGCAGCTGGACACCACCTCCGCCGAGGCCCTCCGCGCGCAGGAGCGGCTCCAGGACGAGCAGCAGAAGCTCGCGGACACCCGCCGCCGGCTGGAAAAGCGCGAGCGCGAGCTCGAGGCCCTCGAGGAGCGGCTGCACGCCATGGAGCTCGAACTCGTGCGGAAGGAGGAGGAGATCAGGATGTCGATGCAGCACCTTCGCGACGAGGAGGCGGAGCGCCGCCGGGTGCTGGAGGCCCTCAGGCAGGAGGCGCGCGAGAAGGCCCAGATGGAGCACCGCCTCAAGCGCCGGGAGGAGGACCTCTCCCGCCTGGAGGCACGGATCGTCGAGGAGGAGAAGCGCATCGCGGCCCTCAAGGGCTCCCAGGCCGTCTCGGAGGAGGAGACCCTCCGCAAGGCCGCCGACCTCCGCCGGCGCGAGGAGGAGGTGCGGGCCGCCGAGGCCGGGATGCAGGCCCGGATAGAGGAGTTGCGCTCCGAGGAGGCCGCGATCAAGGAGAGGATCGCCGAGCTCAAGAAGCGGCTCCGGGAAGGCGAGGTGCTCCAGGCCCAGCTCGAAAAGCGCGAGGAGCTCCGCGCCGCACTCGAGGAGCGCTACAGGCAGAAGGAGGAGGCGCTCGTGCAGGAGCTCAGGGAACTCGAGCGTGTCCGGGCCGGGGTCGAGGGGCGGGCCGGCCCCCGGGCCGAGCGGGATGGGTCCCCGGAGCCCCCCGTGACCGGGGCCCCGGAAGAACGAGAGGGCGGGCCGGCCCCGCAGCGGCCGGCCCCGCTGGTCAGGATGCTGGTCGTGGCCCCCCTCGCCGGAGATGGGCCCCCTCCTCCCGACGGCGGGGTGTCACCGGACAGGCTCTTCCCCGACACCGAGCGGAAGAGGGAGCGCCCCCGGGACGAATTATACAAGATGCTCTCCAAAAAAAAGAAACCGACGTAGGGCGGCTGCCCGCCCTGCACACCCTGCGCCTTGTGCCTCGTGCCTTGCGCCCTGCGCCCCTATTCTTCCTCGGTCTCTCCGTGCGGCAGGGCCGATTCGATGGCGGCCCCCGTGGCCTTCATCGCCCGGGCGGCCTCCCGGGCGGCCCCGACCGCCACCTGCCTGACCTCGCGGGCGGTCGCGGCGCCCTTGCGGGAGACGGCCATCCCGGTGCTCAGCACCCGTCTGCGGACCGCCGCGGCCCGGCCGACCACCCTCCTTCCCGCAAGCGCCCGCGCGGCCGCTCGCAGCGGCCTCCGGGCCACCGTCCACCTCGCTGCGACCTTGGGCCTGGCCGGGCGCGCGGAGCGCCGGGCCCGGCGGGCCGGACGCGGCCTTTGCCTTCTAGCGACTGTCCTGCCCCCGCGGGCTGCTTTCGGGTTGCGGCCCTTCCTCGGCCTTGCCATCCTGTTGCGTGCGGGCATTAATTCCACCAGCCCACCGTCCACGTCATCGCTGGATAAAAAGCTTGCTATGCGCGGGCCTGTCGGGACCCCACCTCCGTCCATCCCCGATGGCCGGATCGCCGGGGCGCCCTGCTCACTTCCCCAAAGCCCCCGGTGCCCCGCCAGCGCTGGGGTCGCCCATGAACTCCTCCAGGCGGGACCTGCGCATGCGGCCGTTCTCGAAAAGCGAGTCCACCGCCTGCTCCATTATCGCCACGCGCTGGCGCGTGTATTCCTTGACGCCGTAGCGCTCGGCGAGCTTTTTGGAGATGTCGATGTATTTCTTGACGCTCTTCTCGTGCACCGTGAGGATGAGCCTTCCCCCGCAGCGCGTGCAGGCGCCTTTCAACGGGACGCGCCGAAACTTCGAGCCGCACTTCGGGCAGCGGGTTATCTGCTTGGAGAACTTCTTGAGGTTGCCGGTGATGTCGGGGAGAAGGTGCGTCTCGATGACCCGCGCCGCCATGTCCGGGACGTCCACGGCGCGGAGCTTTTGCCCCAGGTTGAACTGGGCCTCCATCTTGCGGGCGGTGGCGCCCAGCGTCTTGTAGGCGCTCTCGCGCGGGCCCTCGCCGATGTCGGCCGTGTCGTGCGTGAACCCGAACCCCTCGTACTGGGCGGGCGTCCCTATCCGCCGCCCCACGGTGTCCATGAGCCCCTCGACCTCCTTGGCGGGCGCGTTGCGCATCGTCGCCCGGTAGAACTCCAGAGGGTAGAAGTTCCCGACGTCCAGGTTGAGCGCCTCCTTGTCTATCTCCGAGGGCTCGACGACGGCCGAGAGCACCAGCGGGGCGTCCATGCGGCCCCCCCGCTTCACCGGTAAAAACGACTCGGAGAAGTCCAGCAGGCCGTCGAGCAGGAGCATGACGCAGTCCTCGTCGCCGTCGCAGTTGCGCCGCTTGGCGGCGTGGAAGAACGGGTGGGCGTAGCCGACCAGTGCGTTGGTGTATCCTATGATGCGGGCCAGGACGCCGGCGGAGGTGTGGGGCGCGAGCCCCAGCACCAGGTGGCCGATGAGGTCCTCCGGCTCCCGGGCGTTGTAGAACGGCTCCAGCCCGTAGAACCGGACCAGGAGGTCGTCCACGAACTGCGAAACCTGGAGAAGGTAGCGCCCGCAAGCGCGGGAGACCACGATGTCCTGGGGCCTAAGCTCCACGAGCTGGTCGGGCGTCTCGAGCGGGCGCCCGGTGTAGTCCGTGTCGTAGCCCAGCTGCCTCATCGTGCCCGCGTCGACCGAGATCTCCGACGGCCGGACGTGCGTGACCGGCGTGTCGGTCATGTCGAAGCGCGCGGTGCCGTCCTTGAAGACGAAGACACCGTGCCGGGCGCGCAGGATCCCCTTCTCGAGCATCTCCGGCGTCCGGTGGCGCGACATCATCCCCTGCACGCCCTTGATGTCGGGCAATCCCCCCTCGCGCAGCTCCCGGGCGGCCCGCTGCAGCGCCGCCCTCACGTCCAGCGGGTGGAGCTGGCCCCTCTGGCCGGCGGGCTCCTCGATGGGGGCGGTGTGGCCCCCGCAGTCGCAGCGCGGGAAGAGCCCCTTACGGCCGCAGGTGGCGCACCGCCTCATCCCGGCGTTGACCAAGACCTCGCCCTTCTCGGCGGCGGCGTTCACGAGCCGTTGCGGGCCGCCGGCGGTCCCGACCGGGAATATGACGTGCGGTGGCGGCTTCATCCGGCGCTCGCGGGCCTTCTCCGGGCGGCCCATGCGGCCGCCGATGCGGGTGGGGCTCCGGCGCATGACGCGAAAGCCCGCCAGGCGGGAGACGAGCTCCACCGGGTCGGCGCCGTCCCGGGCATCCGCCGGGCCCGAGGGCACCCCCTCCCGCGGGACGAGGCGCGTCCCCTCCGGCCTCAGTCCCAGGCAGCGGACCAGCGGAAGGGAGAGCTCGCCGAAGAGGAGGTCCTCCCTTTCCATGTGGAGGGCGCCCAGCGTGACCAGGAGCTCCTTGACCTGCGGATCCTTCCCCAGACGCAGTCTCCCCTGCTCGAGCGAGCCTGCCGCCGCCAGGTGCTCCCGCAGGCGCAGTATCTCCCCGGCCGACAGGTCGTGCCAGAAGAGGTTGTAGCGGGGATGCAGCGGCACGGCGAAACGCTCGCTGAGCCGGAAGGCCTCCTCGGGCGTCGGTTCGATGTAGGATTCCACGTTCTCGTCGGGAGGAAGGGCCAGCGCCAGCTCCTGCGAGTACCACTCCCAAGAGTAGCCGCCCTCGAGCAGGACATGGTTGTTCTCGGCGAACTCCCCGTACGGCACGAGGATCTCGCCCAGGTCGATTATCCGCCGGACGTCCTTGCGGACCGCCTGCGCTGTCCGTGAATCGTTGACCTGCACCAGGTCGCCGTTGTTGAGAAGCAGGGTGGGGCCATCGATGCTGTCGCACGGCGTCATGGCGGAGGCCTTGCCGGGACGCTCCACCTTCATCTGGGTCCCGACCGAGAGGAACTCGTCCAGGGCGAACATCGTGGCCGGGTGTATCGACAGGGCCGCCAGCCCGGCGGTCCGGGAGCGGCCGTACCTCAGGCGGAAGCCTCCCTTCCGGCTGGGGTGGCTGAACACCGGCCTGCCGGCGATCAGGTCCTTGATGTACTTTTCCGAGGGCCCCACCTGCGTTACGGCCTGCTTGCCGGCCTCCGCGGGCTTGCTCCGGGCGAGGTACCTGTCGACGAACTCCCAACCGGTGATGCCCATCCGCTTCACGTGCTTTTGGATCTTGGGCGCCTTGAGGCACAGGCCCTCGGCGATGACCAGGCAGGCGCCGCCGCGCAGCCGGTTGGTCTCCACCCGCGGGAGGTCCCTGAAGCCCTGAACCTCAACCTCCTCCGTGCCCTCCCCGTCGATGCACACCGGGCAGTTGGCCGCGATGAGCTCGATTTCGTCCTTGGACGGGGTGTACTGCAGGTGCTGGGCCTGCTTGTACATGGGGATCTCCTCCTTGTAGCGCTCGATCTCCGAGGGGAAGGGGACGTAGCGTCCTATCCCCAGCTCCCGGCGGACGATGTCCGCAAGAAGCACCGACAGCGCCTGGGCGCCCCCGCCGGCGGAGCGTATGGGGCCGGCGTAGTACACCGCCGCGAAATCGGTTCCGTCCTGGTTCTTCTTGAGCTTGACGCCGATGATGCCCTCGATGGGCGCCACCACGACGCCCTCGGTGAGGATGGCAAGGCCGGTCCGCACGGCCTGGTACATCGCCTCCTCGGGGCTCCGGAAGCCCTCCATCTTGGCCACCTCGATGGCGACACCCAGCGCCGCCTCCTCCCGGTTGCCGACCGCCTCGGTGACCTCGCGTATCCGCCGGGCGATGCCCGGGGGGCCGACAAGCGACTCAACCCGGGCTGCGAGGTCCTTGGCGAGCGGGATCTCGACGGTCGTCTCGGGGTCCAGGCCCTTCGCCCGGGCCCTCCGGGCGACGGCGTAGCACCTCTCGGCACCCTCCTCGAGCTGCGCGAAGTACCGCCTCATCTCCCCGCTCGCGCTCTGTCCGCTCTCCATCTCCCGGTCCATCCCGTGGGTGAAAGAACCGTATGCTTTGCATTGCTATAATTGTTGCTTTTTTAAGAAGGCAGCAAGGAGGACAACATGGCAGCAAGGGAGCAAGGTAACAGAGCGGCAAGGAATGAGGATCAACCACCCTTCCTGCCTTCCTGCCTTGCTGCCTTGCTGCCTTGCTCCCTTGCTGCCTTCCCTTGCTGCCTTCCTGCCTTCCTGCCTTGCTGCCTTGCTCCCTTGCTGCCTTCCCTTGCTGCCTTCCTGCCTTCCTGCCTTGCTGCCTTTTCCCGCTGCCCGCTCCCCGCTCCCTTTCCTCACTTGAGCGGCTTTTTTGCCTCGACCTTTATGCTTATGATGGTGGAGGCGACCTTACGCAACTCGTCCATGCCGATGGGGACCTGCTCGAGGAAGGAGCGGACCGCCCCGTCGGTCAGGTCGATGGGGTAGGCGGTCTCGCCCAGCACCCGGAGGTCGCGGAAGCCGGCGGCGCGGATGGCCGCGAGGTACTGCCGCCTGAGCGCGGCCCCGGCGATGCAGCCGACGTAGGCGTCCACGGATTCGAGCACGGCGGGCGGGAGAGGCGCCTTGAGCACTATGTCGGAGACCATCAGCCGGCCGCCGGGGCGCAGCACCCGGAAGACCTCGCGGAAGACGCGTTCTTTATCCGTGGAGAGGTTGATGACGCAGTTGGAGATCACGGCGTCCGCGGACGCGTCGGCCACCGGGAGGTTCTCTATCTCGCCCAGCCGGAACTCCACGTTCTTCCGCCTCCCCTTCCGCGCGTTCCCCCGGGCCTTATCGAGCATGTCGGGGGTCATGTCCACCCCGATGACCTTGCCCGCCGGCCCGACCTTCTCGGCGGCGAGGAAGCAGTCTATCCCGGCGCCTGACCCCAGGTCGACCACCGTTTCGCCCCTCTTCAGGGAGGCGAGCGCCACGGGGTTGCCGCAGCCAAGCCCGAGGTCCGCTCCCTCCGGCAGGCTCTTGAGCTCCTCCTCCGAGTAGCCCACGGCCCGGCTTATGCCGGCCGGCGCCGCACCGCATCCGCAGGTCGGCCCCTTCGGGGGTGCGCAACAGCTCTGGCTGGTCCGGGCGATCTCCCCGTAGCGCTCCCTAACGACCTTCTTCACGTCCACGGACCCCTCGTGCGCCCCCTTTCTCTTCCCCATCCTCATTCCTCCCTCGACAGCACCGTCTTCATCATGGGGCCGAGGAGCTCCCGGGCCATCCGGCCCAGCTCGTCGACCCTGATGAGCGTGATGCAGCATCAGAATAGGCTGGTTCATCCATCCCAGGTTCCGGGGGCGCCCCCTTCTTGATGGCCCCCAGCATCCCGATGATACGTTCCCGCAGCTCCTCCACGCCGTCGCCCGTCAGCGCCGACACGGCCTGGCCCCGGCCGGTCCGCCGAAGGTCGGATTTGCCCTCGACGACTATGAGCCTCGAGCCCGGGAAGTCCCGCCGCACCTGGGAGAGCAGCTCCTCCTGTTTCTCGACGGTCGCGCCGGATTCCCCGGTAGGGTCGACCAGGAACACCAAGACGTCCGCCAGGTGGCGCAGGGCCAGGACAGCCTGGAGCTCTATCTCGTTGCGCTCGTCGAGGGGCCGGTCCAGCAGGCCCGGCGTGTCGATGACCTGGTACTTGCGCCACCCGTGGGAGAAGTGGCCCACGATGATGCCCTTGGTCGTGAACGGGTAGGGCGCCACCTTCGGCCGGGCGCTGGAGAGCCTGGAGACGAGAAGCGACTTGCCCACATTGGGATAGCCGGCGACCACCACGGTCGGGCTCTCCGGGTAGATCGTCGGCAGCCTGCGGATGCGCCCGCGCGCTTCCGAGAGGAAATCGAGGTCCTTGCCCACCTGCTTCATCACCGAGGCTATCCGGCCGTAGGCCGCCTCCCGCCCGCCGTCGATCGCCACGATGTCGAAGGAGCGCCGCATGTGGCGAAGTCTCTCCCCGGAGATCTCGAGCACCTTCTTGCGCGCCCAGTCGAGCGCCCCGAGCGACCGTTTGAGCCTGTCCAGGTCCAAAAGCAGGTCCAAAAGCTCCCTGTGGAAAGGGTGAAGGGAATCGAACGAGGGGAACGACCTCACGTAGCCGGAGAGCGCCGAGTCGAGGTACTGGGCCACCGACTGGAGCTTGGCAATCGAGGTCTTCTTGAGCCGGTAGCGTCGGTCGGGATCGGCAATCCTGACCCGGGCCGCCTTCCGGAACGCCCGGTCCACGAGCTCGCCCGCCGTCGCGATCGTCGGTATCTGCAGCATGTCCGGGAGGCCATATGCAGGCCGGGTTAAAAGGTTGATGCAACAAAGGCGCAGGGCGCAAGGCGCAAGGGAAAAGGGACAAGGGGGAAGGGTGGCGGGGACAGCGCAACCCCCCAGGCCCCTTTCCCCTCGCGCCATGACCCTTGCGCCCCCAGACGACCTGCGGTCGTCTTTGCCTAGACGAGCTTCGCTCGTTTGCGGTTCGCTCGCCTGCGGTCAAGCCTTGCGCCTTGCGCCGTGCGCCTTGCGCCTTTTTTACACTCCTGCCGTCGCGGATTGTCCCGCGGCGCTGGCCAGGGCGGGGGTCGGCCGGCCAGCATCGCGGCTCAGCCCCGGAGAAGCGTCATCACGCCCGTTGAGGCGAACCAGATGCCGAAGAGGACCATCACCCCGCCGCAGAACGCGAAGACCGCGATGAAAGTGCGGTCGTTCCAGAAGGCTCGGCTGGAGTGGACGGCGTACGAGAGGAACGCGTCCCAGCCGAGATCTGTCGACCAGTGGAGCGCCGCAAAGACCACGAGCACCGGTAGCCCGAGCTCCAGCGCGTTGAGCGTCAGGGCCGCGCCCAGCGTCGCCCACCAGATGAAGTAGTAGGGATTCGAGGCGGTCGTGAGTATCCCGGCGACGAATGGATGGTACGGGAACGGGTCCGGGCCGGCCGGCGCCCGCCCGGCGCCCCTTCCTCCCCCCCCGCTCCCGGCCGCGCCGCCACTGCCGGCGGCGCGCGCGCCCCGGAGCCTTCCGACGACCCCGCCGCGCGAGAGCACCATGGAGGCGCCCATGAAGACCAGCACCGCCCCGCCGAGCAGGCCTATGCCGGCCCCGACCCAGCGGTCCTGGAGCACCGCGCTGAATCCCAATGCGACCAGCGCTATTGTCGGGAACTCGACCACGGCGTGGCCGAGCGCGATGTGGATCCCGGCCCACTTGCTCCGGCAGCCCTTGGCAATGGTCGCGGCCGTGACCGGCCCGGGCATCATGACGCCCGTGACGGAGATGGCCACGACCGTCCCCAGGAACACCATCACGCTACCGGTGAAGCTCATCGCAAGTCTCCCAAGGCCGCCGGCCCATTTCAAGGTTGTGGAGGGGACGAACACAGGGTGCCGGGTGCCGGGTGCCGGGTGCCGGGTCGAATACGAGGGTTCAGGGTACAGGGTACAGGGCTCAGGGTGGCTGACGAGGGTACAGGGTTCAGGAATCGGGATCGAGACGGGTTCCGTTTCGGGCACGTCCGCTTTACCCTGGACCCTGACCCCAGACCCCCTGAACCCTCGTCGCTCCCCTGACCCCTGACCCCTCGTCCGCCACCCGCCACCCTGCACCCCGCACCCTGCACCCCGCACCCTGAATCATCGCTGTACGCGGTCTATCAAAACCAATAAATACCAAAGAACTGGTAGGAGCTCCGATGAAGCGCCGGAGGGCGGCCAGCGTGTGGATTCTCAAGGAGCTGGCCATGCTGGGCGCCGACCGGGGCGAGGTGATGCTCTCGTCCGGAGAGCTCGCAAAACGCCTCGGGATAAGCCAGCAGTCCGCCTCGGGCCGGATACTCGAGCTGGTCCGGGACGAGTTGCTTGCGCGCCGCATGGGGCCGCGCAAGCAGGCCCTGCGCCTCACTCCGAGCGCGGTGGCCCTGCTGCGGCGCGAACACTCCGACTACCTGAGGCTGTTTGAGCGCGCCGAGCGCCTGACCGTATCCGGCAAGGTGGTCAGCGGCTTCGGCGAGGGCGGATACTACATCGGCCAGCCCCGCTACCAGGAGCAGTTCCAACGAAAGCTCGGCATCCGGCCCTATCCCGGCACGCTCAACCTCCGGCTCTCCGGGGGCGAGGCCGCCAAGCTGGACCTGCTCCGGGAGAACCCGGGCATCCCGCTCGAGGGCTTCGAGAACGACGGCCGCACGTTCGGGAAGGGCAAGTGCTTCCGGGCCCGCCTCGGCGACCAGGAGTGCGCCGTTGTCATCCCGGACAGGACGCTCCACTCCGACAACCTCGAGGTGATCTGCGAGCGGCACCTGCGCCGCTCCCTCGGACTGCACGACGGGGACACGGTCAGGCTGGAGGTCCGGCTTTGAGCGCCCCGGCCCCCAGGGGAGCGGAGAGGGCACCGCCGGCCTCCAAGCACGGCAAGGAGCTCATGGCCTCCCACAGCCTGCCCGTGCACGCCCCGCCCCCCAGGACCTGGAAGCCCCTGGCCGCCGGGGTGATGATGCTGGTAATCGCCGCCGGCGGGTTCCTCTTCTCCGGCCTCTACATAGCCATTCCCGAGTCCACCTGGATATCCGGGGACGAGGGCAACATCTTCGGCACGGTGAAGGTCAACAGCACCACCGGGGTGGCCGGGGCGACGGTGGCCGTCGGTACCGAGAGCACCACGACGAACGAGACCGGCTACTTCGAGCTCCGGGGCGTGGACACCGGCCGCCAGGTGATCGTGGTGGAGGCGCCCGGCTACCGCCAGCTGCGCTGGAGGACGATAATCACCGGCGGGAACCCGCTGGGCTATCCCTTCGTCCTCACACCGGGCAACGGGACCGAGACCCACGACGAGACCGGCGACCTCAGCGGAGGGTTCTATGGCTGCGGGGCCCTCATGCTCATATTCACGACGGTGATAGCGACCGGGGCCGTCTTCTCCTTCAGGAGGAAGCGCTACCCCATCGCCACGACCGGCGCCATCCTGAGCTTCAGCATCGGCTACTTCCAGGTCCTGTTCATCTTCGGTCTCATCATACCCCTGGGCATCATCCTCAGCATAGCCTCTGTCGTGCTCCTTCTTTTCTCGCGTGGTGAGTTCACATGAGGGGGATGGACCTCGATGTGCCCCCCATCGAAGGGCGGCCGCCGCGCGCGGCCGGCCCCGAGGCCGCCGGAAAGCCCGGCGCGAGGGCCGGTGCGAAGGACCTCGCAGGCCCCGGCGCGAAGGCAACGACCGGGTCCGCCGGGGGGCCCGCTGGGGAGCCCCCGCGGCCGGAGCCCGGCCGGTCAGGCGGAGAGCCCCTGGTGTCCGCCGAGACGGAGGCCGGCCGCGGCGAGCCGGTCTGCGCCTACGGGGTCGAGGTGGTGGAGCTCCTCGAGATGGAGCCGCTCGAAGGGCCCATCGCGCTGCCGCGCCGCCGCCGGCCGTACCACCGCTACGCCTCGGCCGTGTTCTTCGCGGTCTTCGTCCTGGGCCTGCTCAACTGCGCGGCCGTGCTCCTCTACTACCCGGCGATCCCCACCCCCGACGAGCTCCTGGGCGGGACCTGCGAGGTATCGGGCGAGGTCCGGGACGCCACGGGCGCCGCCATCCCCAACGCCAGCGTCGTGGTGACCGATTCCACCCAGTCGACGTTCACGAACGCGGACGGCTGGTACGTCCTGAAGGGCGTGCCCGCCGGGAACCACCGCGTCGAGGCCGCCGCGGTGGGCTACGGGCCGATGGCCGTGAGGGTGGACCTCCGCCCCCGGCTGCTGCACGGCATCGACTTCACCCTCGAGAAGGGGGGCGCCGGCAGCGCCGAGGATTCATCCGCCCCGGCTGATTTCAAGGTGGTCGGCTCGTCGTACCTTTGGGCGGCGCCGCTGCTCTTGCTGTTCTCGGTGCTGGCGCTGGTGGCGGCCGTGCTGTCGCTCCGTCCCGAGAGGCCCGGGCGTGTCATCCTGCTCGGGGTGGCCGGCGCGCTCTCGTTCGGTTTCGGGATGGGTTTCGCGCTCGCCCTCCTGGGAGCCTTCCTGGCGGCCGCCCAGCTCCGCCGCGAGGAGGGACTTCCCCTGAAGAAGCTCCGCGTAGGCATGTCCTACCCGAGCCGGCGGGCGGCGGCCCCTCCCCGGCCGGGGCCGGTCCGGGACACGGAGGGCCCGGGGCTGCCGGCGGCCGGCGCCTCCGGTGACGGGAAGCCGGCGCCGCCGTCCGAACACGTCCATGGCATCGAGGAGGTCGAGGTGTACCTGAAGGAGCGGTCGCTCCGGGCCAAGATGGCCTCGGCCGAGATAGAGCCGGCGGCGACGCTGGGCCGCGGGGAGGTGGACCGCGAGGGGGCGCCCCGCCCCCGCCGGTTCATCCGGCGCTCCGGAAGGACCCGGATGCTATGCTTCGTCTGCGTGAGCGATATCGGCCAGGGGTCGGAGTACATCCGCTGCTCCTGCGGCCGCACGATGCACGTGAAGTGCCTGCACCGGCCCCGCTGCCCGGAGTGCGGCTGCTCGTTCCGGAAGGAGGGGTGATGTGATAGAGGCCGCCCCCAGGAAGTTCCATCCGCTCGTGCTCGTGCCGTTCCTGATAACGTTCATCTGGGTGTTCATCCAGTTCGCGGCGCCTCTCTCCCTGCCCCCCGGCTCGGTCGAGGACCTCTCGGGGAGCGTGGGGCGGGTGGACAACGCCAACCAGACCGCGAAGATGAACCCATTCGCCCGCTGGGTCTACGAGAGCGGGGACGTCAACTGCCACCAGAAGGCGAGCCGCTCGCTGTTCATCAACGGCAACGAGATGCCCTACTGCGCCCGCGACCTCGGGGTGTTCATCGGCATGGCCATCGGCTGCGGCCTGTGCCTCTACATCATCCTGGACCTCAAGGTCTGGATAATACTCGGGGGGCTCGTCCCGATGGGGATAGACGGGGTGGGCCAGCTCTTCGGCCTCTGGGAGAGCACCAACCCGATTAGGCTCATCACCGGCGGCCTGGCCGGCTTCGTCACCGGTCTGGCGCTGGCGTACATCTTCTTCGCCATCGACCAGGGCCTCTCCGACTGGCGCAAGAAGCGCGCGGCCCGCCGGGCCTCAGCGGTCATCGGCGGCGCCCCGACGGGCGCCCAGGGAGCCGGAGACCAGGTTGGACACGGTGATGGCGGTGAGAAGCCCCAGCCCGAGGGGCTCCAGGAGGTCGACCGGGCCGATGAGCCCCGCTAGCGAAAGGATGATGGCGGCCTCCACCAGGCTGATGATGCCGCCGGCGGACAGGCCCAGCCAGAGCCAGCCCCTGGGGCTGTCCAGCCCGGTGACCCGCGCGGCGAAACTGCAGGCAGCGAAGGGCGCGACGGTGAATAGCAGCAGCGGCCCCACCATGGGCAGGAAGATGAGCAGGCACGACAGGGCCAGCAGGCCGACGGCGACGGCCAGGGCCTTCGGGAGCGCCGGCGCGGGTGCCTCTTGGTCCTCTCCCCCGTTCCCCATCGGAAGAGTATCCCCGTAGGTTATAAAAAATCTTCTCAGTGCGGATTCTCAGAATCCAACAGATTAACTATATATCCGGAAAATCATCTACCGCGTGACGTGGCCGCCGAAGAGGATGGACCCAGCTGGAATCCCGACACGCGGGCGGAGGGCGATGCCCCATCACCCGGCTCCGGGGGCTCCGCCGGGGCATCCGGGGAGGACGCGTCCATTCCGACCGACGGCAGGGGGCCGGCCGGGAGCGGCGTCACCGGACCGGGGGGCAACGACCTCGCCGATCGGGGCCGCGTCCGCGACATCGCGGTGCTGCTCATCGGCCTGCTCACCGCGCTCAACCTGCTCCAGTACAAGTACCTCGAGGCCACCTGGAGCCGGCACTTCGTCCTCTACAACACCATCTTCCTTGCCTTCCTGACGATATTCCTGACGGTCGGGCTGCTGCTTTTCCTCGCGGGCGTAAGAAGGCTTTTCCCCTCCCGGCCGCGCAAGCTCGTGCTCTTCATCGCCGGGGTGGCGGTCGCCTCCGCCTCCCTGGCCGGCCTGCTCGCGATGCGCCAGGGGAGCATATACGGGCTCACGCTGGGCCTCCTGGCGCTCCTCGGGCTCTGGCTCATCCTCGCCGGCCAGCTCGAGGTCGGCCGGAGGGACGCCGCCGGCATCCTGCTTGCGATACTGGGCATGTCGCTCGTGACGCTGGTCCCTGTGCACGAGGCCTTCGGGGTGCTCCCCCTGGGGGATCTTTGGGCCGCCCCGAACCTGGCCCTGATGGCGGCGGGGGCGGCGCTCGCCTGCGCCGGCGTGCTGCTCGTCCACGGCGCGGGCGAGCCGGGTGGCCGGCCGGTGGCCTCCTACGGCCTCTGGCTGACGGGGGTGATGGCCCTGTTCCTGGTGCCCTTCCACGAGGCGGCCGGGATAAACTCCAACAGCGCCTACGGCATGCTGGACCAGACCCTGATGGTCACGGGGGCCATCGCCATCGGCGCGGGGGTCGCCCTCTTCGTCCGCAAGCAGCTGCGCGAGGGGGCCGCCCGGCGCCACCTCGTCGAGGGCGACCGGCTCTACGCCGGCGGCGACGCCGAGGCGGCCGTCCTGAGCTACGACCTGGCATTGCGCCTGGAGCCCGACCTCGGGGAGGCCTGGGCCCGCCGGGGCGCCGCCCTGGAGCGGCTGGGACGCCTGGAGGACGCCCAGCGCAGCCTCGAGCGCGCCCTCTCCGTCCGGCCGGAGGACCACCTGGCCCTCGCCGCCCTCTCGGCGGTCCACCGCCGCGCCGGCAACCCCGGCAAGGCCCTGGGCCTCGCAACGCTCGCGACTGACCTTTCACCCTCCTCGGAGGTCGCCTGGAACAACCGGGCCAACGCGCTGGCCGATCTTCGCCGCCCCGACGAGGCCCTCGTTTCGTACGAGCGCGCCGTCTCCCTCAACCCGGCGTACGGCAAGGCCTGGTACAACCGCGGCGTGGTGCTGCTCTCCCAGGGGCGGCCCGACGACGCGCTGGAGTGCTTCGAGGAGGTGCTTGGCATCACCCCCGGCGACGAGCGGGCGCTCCGGATGCTCGACGCCTGCCGGCAATCGATATCCGAACCCGCAGGGGAGGGATGAACTGGCAAGGAAGATAAAGAGCGGGATATTCGGGCTCAACGCCCTGCTGGACGGCGGGATAAACGAGCACTCCGTCTCGGTCGTCGTGGGGTCGTCGGGCGCGGGCAAGACCATCTGCGCCACCCAGTTCCTCCACTGGGGCCTCCAGGCCGGGCAGGAGGGCATCTACATCACCCTCGACGAGAGCCCCGAGCAGATACTGTCCGAGGCGGCCGAGATGGGCTGGGAGGACATCCGGGACTACGTGCGGCAGGAGAGGCTGGTCTTCATCGACGCCAGCGGAAAGCAGTTCTCCGACTTCATCAAGAAGGAGCTCGCCGACTTCGTGCGGGAGTGGGAGGGCTCCAAGGCCAGGATAGTGGTCGACCCGCTCACACCCGTGCTGTGGTCCTCCCAGACGAAGTACGAGCAGCGCGACCTCGTCTCCTACCTCATGCGCGAGGCCAAGAAGATGGGCACCGTGCTCTGCACCCTCGAGGAGCACGGCACCGCCGGCGACCTCTCCACCCTCGAGACCATAATCCCCATGTACATCTCGGACGCGGTCATCCACCTGCGCTACGTCGGCCGCGACGGCGAGACCAGCCGGATGCTCAAGATAGTCAAGTGCCGCTCCAGCCGCCACAGCCACCGCCTCCACCCGTACTTCATCCTCAGGGGCCCGGGCCTGGTGGTCCAGCCCGACGACGAGGACCGTAGCGGGGAGATAATCGCGCCCGGAAAGCTGCGCGAGTTCTACAAGAGGCGGGTGGCCGTGCTCGCACCCGACCGGCGCGGGCGCGTGGGGGAGCGGACCTGGGCCGACATAGACCGGATAATCGACCATCTTTCCAAGGAGCGCATCGAGGGCATCGAGCTCTCCCAGATAGTCTCCCTCATACTGCAGGAGTTCGAAATAGAACCGTAAGGAATATAAACGAAAAACCTATAGGGGCTGGCGCGACATGACGATGAGGGGCCAAAAGCAGGTCAAGTGGAGCGACGAGCTCGTCTTGGAGAAGATACGGGCCCTCGCCCAGACCGGCAGCGTCAACCTCGAGAGGGTCCGCCGCGAGGACAACCGCCTGCTCATGGCCGCCCGCCACCGCTTCGGCTGCTGGGAGAACGCCGTCAAGGCCGCCGGGCTCAAGTACGATGAGGCGCGCCTCACCCCGCCCCCGAAGTGGAGCAAGGAGACGATACTCAAGGAGGTGCTCGAGGTAGTCCGGACGCGCGGCGAGGACTTCCGCGGAATCACGCGTGTCAATAAGTCACTCTACACCGCGGCCCAGACCCACTTCGGGAGCTGGCAGAAGGCCATCGAGGCGGCGCGCTCGTTCGAGAGCACCGGGGCGCTCCCGACGATGAAGGTGTTCACCCTGAAGACCTCATTCGGCAAGGAGGAGGAGGTCGCCGAGGCCGTCCAGATACGCGCCCGCACGCACCGGGGCATGAAGATGGGCAAGGTCATAAGCACGCCGAGGCTTCGGGGCTACCTCTTCATCGAGGCGATGGACGAGAACGAGCTCATCAACCTCACGAGCGGCATTCGCCACGCCCGGGGCGTCATCGGCCAGGCGTCCCAGGACGAGATACGCAACTTCCTCGTGCCCGAGGTCCCCACGGAGGACCTCAAGGAGGGCGATCTCGTGGACGTCATCAAGGGCGACCTCAAGGGCGAGGTCGGCCGCATCAAGCGCATCGGCCCCGGCGACGACGTGGCGCTGGAGCTCGTCAACGCGATAGTGCCGCTCACGGTGAACGTGAAGCTCGAGCAGCTGAAGAAGTCCATTCACGGTTGAGGCTGATGGCGCAGAAGAGCGGGATGGGCCCCGCGCTCCGCAGGATGATGGGCCATCCGCCGCCCCCCGTCCGGGGGACGGCGCCGGCGCGCGACACGGCCCTCATGAACGGGACCCGGTTGCGCCTTTTCGAGGCGATCTGCAACCTCCCCTGCTCCCACCTGCGGGCCCTGGCCCGGGCCTTGGGCATCGCCCCCCCGTCGGTGCTCTGGCACCTCGACCGCCTCATATTGCGCGGCGTGGTCCTGAAGGTCCGGTCGGGCAACCGGAGCGTCTACTGCCTGCCGGGGATGCTGCAGCAGGACGACGTCGGCATGCTGGCGTTCCTGGGAACCGGCGCCCGGTTGCCGGCGGTCCGGTCGGCCCTCGAGAACCCCGGCCTGCGGCAGGGGGAGCTCCTGCGCCTTTCGGGCGCCAACAGCCACACCCTCTCGGCCCTGGTGGCCCGGGGGCTCCTCGAGGTGCTCCGGGACGGCCGCCAGCGCCGGTACTACCCCGCGCCGTCCCTCGTACAGAAAAGGGAGCTCTACGGCAGGCGCGCCCGACGCTTCCGCCAGAGGCTGCTCTCCCGGCTTGCCGAGGAGGGACTGGAGCCCGAACCGGGCCGCTACGACGGCACGTTCCTCGAGGTGAGGGTGACATTGGGCAACGGGGTCTCCGGCCTCCGGCTGCGCTGCAACCCTTTCGCGCTGGGCCCCGAATGAGCGCCGCGGGATCGGGCCGCGACGCCGGGCCTCCGTCCCCGCTGCCGGGCCGGCCTCATTCCCTGATTATCATCATCGTGCGGCAGGAGGGGCAGTTGACCTTCACGGGCCGCTGGGGGGTGCCTATCGTGAACTGGGCGCGGCAGCTCGAGCAGGTGTATTTTTTCGGCGCGGGCGGAGACGGCTCCTCGACCGGGGGCTGGTACTGCGGGAGCGCCGCCTGCTGACCGTAGCCGGCCGATTCGTCATACCCGGGCTCCGGGGCGGGCTCGTACTGCGGCCCGGGGACGGACTCGTACTGAGGCCCGGAGTCTCCCACCGGTTCGTAGCGCGGCGGGGGCGCCGAGATGTACCGGGGCCCGGTGTCGGGCTCTCCCGCTCCGGGCGTTTCCGGAGGCCTGGACGGGGGTGGCGCAGCGGGCGCCGGCATCCAGGGCCGCTCCCGGGCGGCCGGGGCGGCCGGCTGGGGCAGCGGCGCACCGGCGGGGCCCGCCCCGGGCGGAGCGCCACCCCCGGCGTCCGGGCCGGGGAGCACGGGCCTGGGAGCGAGGCTCTCCTGCTTCATGAGGTCGCGCGCGATGTACTCGGCCTCCTTCGCGAGGCCCTCGGCGGTCCGGAAGTCCTTCTTGGCCATCGCGGCCCGGGCCCGGGCCATGTGGCCCTCGGCCTCGGAGACGTCGAGGCCCCGGGCCGCGGCCTGCGCGACGGTGTTGCCGGCGCTTGAGACGATGTACTGGACGCCCTTCACCAGGATGTCGTCTCGCACCGACTTGAGCTCCGAGATAAGACCCCGGGCGGACTCGAGCGCCTGGCTGTAGGATTCGCGCTTGAGGTGCTCCTGCGCCTTCTCGAACTTGCGCTCCTGCTCGGAGAGGTCCAGCCCGAACGAGCGCGCCTCGTCCATCATCTCCCGTATCCCCTCGAACTCGTAGCGGACGTTGCAGTAGGGGCATTCCTTGATGTCCATCTCCATGGCGAGCACGGCCTGCTCGCGCAACCGGAGATCCTTCTCCATCGAGCGGAGGCCACCCTCCTTCTGGACAATAGCCCCCTCGCGGGCGCGGAACCCCTCGCTGAGCTTGCGCCGCCGCGCCTCCTCCTCGGCGAACAGGCTCCTCTGCTGGGCGAGGGCCCCCTCCTTCTCCGCGACGCGCTTGGCCTGCTTCTCGAGCTCGCCGGCGATGGTGCGCAGCTCCACCTCGCGCGCCTTGAGGACCTCCTCCTTCCGTGCCATGCCATCCCGCTGTTCGAGGAGCAGGGCGGTCCCCTTGCGCAGCGTCTCCTCCCTCTCCCGCAGCTCCGCCTCTTTGCGCTGGTTCTCCTCCTGCTGGACCTTGACCTGGGCGGCAATCGAGCTCAACTGGCTCATCTGCTCCCGGGTCAATGTGACAGTGTCCGCGGCCGGCGCGGGAGAGGGGGCCGGCTGCTGGGAATATTGCTGGTCGGAGTAGGCGTCGTGGGCCCTCTGCCGGGGCGCCGCGCGGGCCTGGCGGTCGCCGGGCATCGGCTCCATGTGCTCTATCGGCCGGCTCTCCGGCTGGTAGCCCCCGCGTCCGGTCCCCGCGCCGGTCTGCGCGCCAAAGCCGCTGTCATAGCCGGAGGACCACTGCGAATCATATTGAGAAGGTCTGCCCCTGCGCTGCTCGACCATGGAACTCACCTTTCCCCGCAACAATAACGGACAGGTGATATTTAATGATTATAGCACGCGTAGAAAAAACCGTATAAAGTCGGGGTGCAGGGCGCGGGGTGCGATGAGGAAATATGAAGAATTGTTAGAGACCCGGGAAATGTTGTTAGGGATTGTCCAGGTTTCAGAATATAATCTATATAATGATCCAAGCACAGAATGACAAAGGACGATGGACCCCGACCCGGCAAGGCGCCGCAAGGAATCGATGATACGGGACTTTCTCTCCCGCTGGGGCAAGGTCGCCGTCCCGGCGAAGGGCGCCTGCCGCGCCTGCGGCTCGCGGCTCGTCTCCGAAGACCAGCCCTGCCCCGTCTGCGGCATTCCCTCCGACATCACCGCTCCGCCCCGGCCGGTGCCGCCGGCGGTCCCCCAGAAGGCCCCTCCGGCCGATGCGGCCGGGATCCTTGCGCCCGTCCCGCCGCCGGAGATAGCGCCCGCGGAGGGACCCGCCGCCCCGTCGGAGGGCCGACCCCCTCCCCCAACGCCGGAACCTGCCGCCCCCGCGCCACCTCCCCCGGCCGTCCCAACGCCGGCAACAGCGTTCCTCGCCGCCTCCGGCGGCACCACCCGGTGCAGCGCCTGCGGTGCGGGCGTCCTGCCCGAATCGACCCTCTGTCCCGGCTGCGGGGCGCGCTTCGTCGAGCCCCCCGGCGAGGCCCCGGTCCTGCGCAAGCTCGAGTTGCCGCCGGAGCGCCCGCCCCCGCGGCCCTCCGACCGCTTCAAGGCCCTGCGGGAAGCCGTGGTCGCGGGGGTCTGTCCGGCCTGCGACTCTCCCGTGCCGGGCGGCGTGAACGTGTGCCCCCTGTGCGGCACGAAGCTGCGCTTGGATGGCGAGTTCCAGGCCGCGCGGAAGCTCGTGGCGGAGGGCGTCAGCAAGCCCGCGGAGCGCCCGCCAACCCCGGAACCGGCCGGCCGGTGCCCGGTGTGCTCCACACCCATGGGGCCCGGGGCGCCGGCCTGCCTCACCTGCGGGTACTCGATGAAGAAAGAGGGCCCGCACCCGCTCGCCCGGCCTTTCCAACCGGTAGCGGTCGAGCCCGAGAGGCCGCCGGCCCCGCCGGAACGGAAGGGCGAGTCGGTCGAGATCGCCAAGGGGAAGGACGACTGGCAATCCTGGCTGGTCCAGGGCGACATCTACTACAACTCCGGCCGGCCCGACCGGGCCCTCGAGGCCTACGACCGGTCCCTGTCGATAAAGGAGTCGTTCGAGGCGCTGAACAACAAGGGCCTGATGCTCTACCGCGAGGGAAGGCTGGAGGAGGGACTGGCCTGCTTCGACCGGGCGCTCAAGCTCCGCCAGGACGACGAGTTCATCTGGTACAACCGCGGCAACGCGCTCCGGGACCTCGGGCGGTTCAAGGAGAGCATCGGGTCCTACGATCGGGCCCTCTCCCTCAAGCCCGATTTCGAGAAGGCCTGGGTCGCCTCCGGGGCCGCCCTGCTCTCGCAGGGCCGGAGCGAGGAGGCGGTCGTGTGCTTCGAGGCCGCGCTCAAGATAAACTGGGACAACGAGCAGACCTGGCACGCCATAGGCAACGCGATGTTCCGCATGAGGCGGCACGAGGAGGCCGGGACGGTCTTCGACAAGGCCGTCGAGATCCGGCCCGACTTCTGGCAGGCCTGGTACGACAAGGCCGAGCTCGCCATCGAGATGGGCAAGGTCCGGGAGGCCGTGGCCGCCCTCAGGAAGGTGACCGAGCAGAACCCGGGGCACTGGCGCGCCTGGCTCGAGCTCGGTGGCCTCCTGGGCGACCTGGGCCAGGAGAAGGAGGCGCTGGAGTGCCACGCCCGGGCGGCCGAGCTGAACCCCGAAAGCTGGGAGGCCTGGCGCGCCCTGGGGCACGAGTACTTCTCCCTGCGCCGGTACAACGACGCCGCCCGGGCCTTCGCCCGGGCGACCCGCCTCAACCCTTCCGACGCCCCGCTGTGGCTCGAGGCCGGAGAGTGCTACTACCTGACCGGCAACCCCCAGCTCGCCGTCAAGGCCGTGGAGATGTCATTGCGGCTCCAGGAGACGCCTCGGGCCTGGCTGGCCAAGGGTGTGGCCAGCCTCACTCTCGGGGACACCGACGGGGCGCTGGGCGCCTTCGAGAAGGGCGTGGCCCAGGACTCGTCTTCGGCCAGGCTTTGGTTCGAGCTCGCCTCGGTCCAGCGCCTCCTCGGGGACGTCGATGGCGCGCTCCAGGCGTTCGAACGCGCCGTGAAGCTAGACCCGGCGTACGAGAAGGCCCACCTTGAGACGGGCCGGGCGCTCATGGGGCTCGGAAGGGCCCGGGAGGCCCTCGAGCACTACGACCGGGCGGTCGCCCTGCGGCCCACGCTCGACAAGCTCAGGGACATCGCCGAGCTGCGCGAGATGGTGATACTCTCCGAGGCGGCCCGGGAGCGCGAGCTCGAGCCGATGCCCGAGGCGGCCAGGCTCTCGGCGGAGCAGATATTCCACAAGGGGATGGGCCTGGGAGCCCTGGGCCCGGCGAGGAAGGCGCCGCCCGCGGCGGCCGCCGGTGAGGCCGGGCTGCCCGAGGTGGCCCTGGAGGCGCCGGGTGCGCTGACCCCCGAGCCAGTCCCCGAGCCTTCCCTGCCGGGCCCGCCCGTCGAGGCCGCAGCCGGCGCCCCGGCCGAAAGCGTCCCGGCGGAAGATCGAGCTTTCGTTCCCGCGGCGGGCCCGGGCGCCCCCGTTTCCCCCCCGCTGGAGTTCGAGCCGGTCGAGCGGGCGTCGCTGGTCAGCGCCCCGCCCGAGGGCGGGGCCGCAATCGCGGCCGCGGCCCCCGGCGAGACGCCCGCGGGCCGGGGCCTCGTGAACGGCCGGGGGCTCGTTAACGGCCGCGGGCTGGTGAACGGCCGCGGCCTCGTCAACGGCCGCGGGCTCGTGAACGGCCGGGGCCGCACCAACGGCCTTCAGGCGGGCCGCGGCCCGGCCACCTGCAGGGGGCTCGTCAACGGCCGCAGCGCGCTCAACGGGCTGGGCCTCGTCAACGGCCGCGGCATCATAAACGGCCGGAGCCTCATAAACGGCAACGGCATAGTGAACGGCCGCGGCGGCATCAACGGCCTGCCGTTCGGGGAGGAGAGCCCGGTGGAGGCCGCCCGCAGGCGCGCCCGCAGGGGCCGAGACCTCAGGCTGGCCGCCGGCGCCCTCGCCTGCGTCCTCGCCATCCTGGCGGTGCCCCTCTTCGCGATCCAGTTCGCGGCCGTCGGCGGCATACAGATAGACGGCGACCTCGCCGACTGGGAGGGCCTGCCGGCCTACTCTGACCCCGCCGGGGACGGCACGGGGGCACCTTCCGTGGACCTCCTGGACTTTTGCACCATCACGGAGCGGGGATGGGCGTTCTTCCGCGCCCGCTCGGCCTCCCGCATCCTGGACGGCGGCCCGGACGGCGTCGAGTCCTTGCGCATCTTCATCGACACCGACCGCGCCGCATCCACCGGATACTCGGTGGCCGGCATCGGCGCCGACCGGATGCTGGACATATGGGGGTTCGACAACCGGGTCAGGGGGGCCGACCTCCTGGCGTTCAACGAGAGCCGCCTCGGGCTCGACTGGAACGGCTGGCAGGTCGTCGCCGGCGCCCGGGCGACCGCCCGCGGACAGGGTCTGGAGGCCGGCGTGACCCTCGGCCAGCTCGGCCTGCAGGCCGGGGGGCGCTACCTGGCCAGCCTGCTCCTCGACGACGGGCGGGGCGGCCTTGACCGCTCTGATCTCCTCGTCAGCAACGACCGCGGGGCGCTCCGGGTGGAGCAGGAGGGGCTCACGCCCGTCGAGGTGACGAACCTCACGGTGCCGGTCCCCCTGCTCGCCCTCAGGCTGACCTCCCAGGCGGGGGATATCCCGGTCTCATCGATCTCGCTTCAGGCGCTCGGGACCGCGCCCGACCGGCCCACGGCCCTCGCCAACGTGAGCCTGTACATCGACACCAACGCCGACGCGCTTCTCGGGCCCGAGGACCTCCAGGCGGCGGCCGCCACGCCCGTCGACGGAATCTTCCGTCTGGTATTCACGATTCCGTCCACGGTACGGCCCGGGGGGCTGTTCTTCCTGCTCGCGGTGGGCCACATCGACCCCGGCGCGCCGGCGGGCGCGCCGGTAGGGGTGCGCATCCCCGACCGCGCCGCGGTGGACGTCACCCGCGGCGCCGCCACCCTGGCCGGTGCGGGCAGGCTGGGCTTCGTGGGGCAGCCCCCGCCCGCCATCACCATCGACGGCTCGTTCGAGGACTGGGCGGGGTTTGTCCTTCAGGAGGACCCGGCGGACGCCTCCAACGCCGGCATAGACATCCTCCACCACGCGGTCTCGTCCGACAGCGTGGCGCTGTCCTTCTACCTCGATGTACGGGGCAGGATGATGGGCGGCTCGGACGTCCCGGCGCCCTTGCGGGCCCGTCCGTCCAAGCCCGGCCCCATCGAGCCCCCGCCCCCCGAGGCGCCGCTGCCGCTGCCGGTCGTCACGGGGGAGGACACCGCCGCCGTGTTCATCGACGCCGACCGCACGGCTCGACCGGCATCCCCGTCGCCGGGCTGGGGGCTGAGCTGTCCATCCAGGTCTCCGGCAAGGGCGGCCGCGTGCTCTCCTCGGCCTTCTACCGTGCCGGCACGGACGGCAACTGGAGCCTCGGTGGCGCCGTCCCGGCGGCCGCGGACGACAGCAGGCTCGAGACCCAGCTCGTCCTGGACGCCGCGGGATCGGCGGCCTCGGAGGTCGACGTCGTGATGTACATGACGGACTGGGCCGGGGCCCGGGACTACACCCCCGCCTCGCACGGGCGCGGGGGCAGGCTCCACATCTCCGCGCGGGACATCGCCCCGGCGGCGCTCACGCGCGGCACGGGCTGGCCGATGCTGGCGCTGATGCTCACCGCCACCGGCGGCGCGGTCGCGGTCCACTCGCTCGGGTTCACCCAGTTGGGGAACGCTTCCGGGACGGACGTCCCCACGGTCCACCTTTTCTCCGACGGCGACCGCGACGGCCAGTTCTCCGAGGGCGACCTCCTCCTCGCGGGCAGCGCGGGCAACCACTCCGGGCGCATCTACCGCTGCTCCCCGCTGTTCCCGGTTGCCGTTCCGGAGGGCAAGACGGTGGTGCTCTTTGCGGTGATGACGGTCGCGGCCGTCGCCGCGCCCGGTGCCACCGCGGGGCTCGGCCTTGCTGAGGCCGTTTCCGTGTCTTCCAGTGCGGTCGCCGTCGATGGCTCCTTCCCGATGCAATCGTCCACGCCCCGCATAGCGTCCGGCGGCGGAAGGTCCCTCGCGGGGCCGGCCGGGGACGACACCCTTTCGGTCAGCTATTATTCCCGCAACAGTGAGGCCTCGGGGCCGTTCGAGAACGGGCGGGGTGCTGCCGGCGGGCGCGCCCCGACGGGGGGCTGGCCGGCCAACTGGACCACGCTCTCCAACGACAGCGACGCCGGGGGACCCCCGGACGAGCTGGACATCAACTCCATCGCGATGACCGACAACTCCAACTACATTTATTTCCGGATAGGCGTGGAGGACCTCTCAAGCATCTCCGCAAACGACGAGTGGAACTTCTACTTCAAGACCAACGATGACGCGAACAACAACAACGACATGTGGTACCGCCTCTCCATCCGGGTCACGGACCCGTCCACGCCGCAGTACAACTCCACCCTGTACAGCTACACCGGCAGCTCCAACCCGCCCACGAGAGGCAGCAGCTGGACCGTCAACGAGACACATGTCACGTCCGGAAACAGCACCGACCAGACCGCCTACGGCTTCATGCTCGATCCGGCCAACGACACGATTCTATTTTACGTTGCCAAGTCCAGCCTGTTTGGGAACCTGCTGGGCCCGGGGAACTCCACGCAGGCCTACGCCGACACCTGGTACATCAAGAACAACAAGTGGAAGAACGCCGACCGGGGCCCGAACGGCAACAACGTGTCCACCTACACCATGGTCCCCGAGTTCTCCGATGTGCTGCTGCCCGCGGCGGGCAGCGTGGTCCTGTTCTCGCTCTTCAGGTATCGATACCGGAGGTCGCGCCCGGGAAGGGCCGGCGTCCGGCGGCAGGGGAGGAACGCCAGATGATCGAGATACGCAACGGCAGCCAGAAGCGGATGATCGCATTGCTCGCCCAGGAGAGCACGCTGGACCTTTTAAGGGCGATGGGGAACGGGGAGTGGCGCTCGGCGGGCGAGCTCTCCGCGGCGGTGCCGCTGGACCCCGAGCTCATCGGAGCGCGCCTTTCGGCCCTCTCCGAACTGGGGGTCGTCCGCGGCCGTGACGACGAGGTCCGGCGGTACCGGCTCGCCCGGCCCGTGATACGCATCGACCTCGACCTGCGCTCGGTCCCTCCCGGCCCCGGCTACATCCTCGATGTCGTGCGGTTCTACGTTCGACTGCTGGCCAACCTGCTCGACCGAAGCCACGAGGCGGGCGGCCGCCCCCTGCGCTCCGCCGCGCTGCAGTCCATCCGGCTGGTCCGCTGCTCCCTGCCCGAGGAGGAGCGCTTCCTGCTCTCCTGCAACCAAGACGGCGTCGAGACCGGTCCGTGCCTGCGCTCGCTGGAGCGCAGGATAATGGCGGGGGAGCTCACGGATGCCGACCTCCCGAGGGTCCGGGAGGCATTCCTCAGGGCGCTGGGGGCCGTGGGCGACGGGCTGAAGGGATTCGTCGACGACTCCACCGTGAAGCTGGTGTTCCGGCTCGCAGCGCGCGAGCTCCTGCGCGACGGGTCGGGGCTTGCCGTTCGGTTCGGCCTCCTGGAGGGGATTCCGCACTCCTATCTCAAACAGGTCGAATGCCCCGCGATGGCCGAAACGGAGCGCCCTGTCGCGAGCTATTAGAATAGCTATATATATCTTGTATATCCTTTCCCAATCAAGAAAATCGACATTCCGCTTGGAGGCGGGCCGAGTGGAGACCTGCCCTGTCTGCAATGCCCAGCTCGTGTCGGAGAGGATGAGCCTCTCTCGCGGCGTCTTCGCCAATGTCGAGGTCTGCCCCCGCTGCCAGGAACAGCCCCTCGACGACCAGGAGCGTGAGGCGCTGCGCCAGCTCTTCCTCCGCCGGGCGTTCCGCATCGGCGGCTCCATAGCCGTGCGGATTCCCATGCCCATCGCCCAGACACTGGGCATACGTGAAGGGACCAAGCTCAACGTCTGCGTCTCCGAGAAGGGGATTCTCCTGGAGCCCAGGCAGGAGGGTGCTGCCTAGTGCCGGCCAGGAGCGAGCCCGTGGAGAGGATTGGCACCAACTGCCCCAACTGCGGGGTGATGGTCAGCCCGGGCTTCGACCGCTGCCCGTCCTGCGGCGCCGACGTCACGGTCCGCGGGGACCCGTTCGCCCATTTCGAGGAGGCCGGCGATTTCACCGACGACGAGGAGATCGAGGGAAAGGCCCCGCCGGCGCAGGTCCAGCGTTGCCCGCGCTGCGGCGACGTCGTCGACGACACGATGCCGCGCTGCCGCCGATGCGGCCTGCCTTTCCCGACGCGCGCCCCGGCGCCCGAGATGCCCCCGGCCGGGCCACCGACAAGGCGGGAGGTCCCCGACATCGTCCCCCCGGAGCCGGAGCCGCCCGCGCCCGCCCAGCCGCCGCCGGAGCCCGCCCCGCCCCCGCCCGCGCCCGCCCCGCCCGCCGCCGCGCCCTCCCGGCCGGAGCCCGACGGGATCCGCGCCCCGCCGGCCGGCCCGCCGCCGAAGGCAGCGGCCGCGCCGCCGCCCGGTCCACCGTCAGCAGCTCCCCGGGCGAGGCCCGCCATCGTCCCCAGGGTCCCGCTCAAGACCCTTCCGGCCGACCAGAGACGGGCCCTGCGCGAGAGGTTCATGAAGAAGGGCCTCTACATCCTCGCCGGCCTGGGCGCCGCCGACCTCGTGGTGTGGCTCCTGCCCCTGCTTTGGACGAATTTCATCGTGAACCTCTCGATGGTCGTCGCCAATCTCGTCGTCATAGGGTTCGTGCTGGGCAGGGCCCAGTCCCACCTCGGCGCCTCGGTCAACGAGCTCTCCGAGTACGAGCGCAAGCGCGGCATGCGGGTCCTCGTGGGGCTGCTTCTGATATCCGTCGTCCCGTTGCACGAGGTGCTCGGGCTGTACCCGCTGGGCTACACCGGCACCTGGGGCACCTACGGGGGCTTCGTCGGCATGATAAACCCGGCGATAATGCTCGCCGGGTCGCTGATAGTCGCGTTCAACGTCCAGCAGTCCCGCGAGAGGCTGGGCTACTTCGTCATCTGGCGCAACGGGGCCGTGCTGCTGATGTTCCCGCCCGCCTTCGCCCTGCTCCAGGTCGGCGTGCCGGTGCTGCTGTCGCCCGAATGGTTCCACGCCACGCTGGGCATGGTCGGGGGGACCGTGATGGTCATCGCCCTCGTGCTCAGGACCCAGCGCGACCGGCAGTTCGCCGAGCTCGAGAACGCCCTGAAGTGGGGCGACGAGTACGCCGCGCGGGGGCAGCCCGAGCAGGCCCTGGCCCAGTACGACTCGGCCATCAACATGGCCCACACGCTCTTTTCGCACCTCATCTTCAACATCGACAACCCTTCCGCGCAGGTGCGCGTGCCGCCGGCCTACAGCGAGCCCTGGTTCCGGAAGGGCCGGCTGCTCGCCAAGATCGGCCGGACGAAGAAGGCGCTGGCGATATTCGACATGATCCTCGAGATGGACCCCCAGAACCAGGTGGCGCTGCTCAACGAGGCCGAGCTCCTGTCGCGCTCCGGCGAGCACGAGGGCGCGCTGCGGGCGGTCGACCGCGTCCTCGCCATCGTCCCCGACCACCCCGACGGCCTGAGGCTGAAGGCCACATTCGTGGAGGCGGCGCGCCTTGCGGCGGAGGAGCGCCAGAGCGAGCGTGACGCCGAGGACGCCGAGAGCGTGTTCGGGCCCTCCGGCCGCGCCCGGCCCGCCCCGGAGGCCGCCGCCCCCGCCCCGCCGCCGCCCGGTGAGCCTCCCGAGGGCGGCTTCGAGACCATCTGAGGTGCTGGCATGGCCCGTCTCGCCGAGCGCTCCAAGACCGTGCATGACACGGTCCACGGAAGCCTCAATATCGAGGGGGTCTTCCTGGAGCTGCTCGACTCAGCGGAGTTCCAGCGCCTCCACGGGATACACCAGCTGGGGCTTGCCAATCTGGTCTTCCCGGGCGCCAACCACACGCGCCTTGAGCACTCGCTCGGGGTGTGGCACATCGGGACCTCGATGGCCCGGGCGGCCGGCGTGGACGCCGGCGCCGGGGAGATCGCGGCCGCCTGCCTGCTGCACGACCTGGGCCACCCGCCCTTCTCCCACACGTTCGAGTACATCCTGCACGACCGGCTGGGCATCGACCACGAGGAGACCACGCGGCGCATCATAACCGGCGGGTACGACATCCTGCGCGAGGGCGAGCGGCTCCCGGGCCGGCGGAGCGTGCCGTCCATCCTGGAGGACGCCGGGCTGGACCCGGAGCGCGTGGCCCGGTACATCCGCGCCGGAGAGGCCCCGCGGCCCGACGGGGCGCTGGAGCGCTTCGGCTCCGGGTCGCGCGCCGGAGGCGACGACCGCACCCGCCTGGGGCAGATCCTTCACGGCCCGCTGGACGCCGACCAGCTGGACTACCTGCTTCGTGACTCCCGCTACACCGGCGTGGCCTACGGCGTCATCGACCTGCCGCGCCTTCTGCGCACCATGGTGCTGCACGGGGGCCGCCTGGTCATCCGCAAGCAGGGGCTCGCGGCCGTGGAGAGCACCCTGGTCGCCCGCTCGCTCATGTTCTCCTCGGTCTACTTCCACAAGACCGTGCGCATCTGCGAGATGATGATGGCCCGGGCGGTGGAGAGGATGGAGGGCCTCGAGGACACGGACCTGCCGCGCCTTGTGGACTCCGAGCTCCTGGCGCTGCTTTCGTCGTCGGGCCGGTTCCAGCGCGACATAGTCACGCGGCTCAAGTACCGCCGCCTCTTCAAGAAGGCCTTCACGGTCCCGGTGGCGGGGCTGGAAGAGGGGACCGCCGGGCGCCTCGCCCGGCTGGCGGACCCGTCCCAGAGGCGCACGGTCGAGGACGAGATAGCCCGCAAGGCCGGCGTCGAGGAGGGCTATGTCATAGTGGACCTGCCCTCAAGGGAGGTCCTGTTCTCCGAGCCGCGGATGCGCCAGACCGGCGTGCTCATCCTCGACGAGGAGAGGAAGAGGCTTGAGCCCCTCTCCCGGCACAGCCCCCTGGCCCGGGCCCTCCAGAACCGCCCGGTGCCCGACTGGGCCGTGATGGTCTCCACCGACGCCCGCTCCCGCTCCAAGGTCGCGGAGGCGGCGAGAAGGGTGCTTGCATGAACGCATAAAGGCGCAAGGCTTAAGGCGCAAGGCGCGGGGCGCAAGGCTTAAGGCGCAAGGGATAAGGCGCAGGGGACAAGGGAGGGAATCACGGTCTTTGCATTGATCCTCCGCCTTGCGCCTTCCCCCTTGCGCCCTCGCCCCTTGCGCCCTCGCCCCTTGCGCCTTGCGCCTTGCGCCTTGCGCCTTCTTCCTCCAACATCTTTTTATACCCGCGTGCGCGTGTTCTAGTGAGGGGATGACAGCTTGCCCGCCCGGCCGGTCTGCACCATCGCGGTCTGCGCACTTTTGCTGACCTGCGCCTGGGTCCTCCCCCGGGACGCGGAAGGGGGCCGCGTCCGGCTGAGCGCGTTTTCGGACGGTTTTGATCACGCCTCGGTGGTCTTCCCGTCGGCCGGGACCAACTCGTCGGTCTCCATCAGGCTGCCCAAGGCCGCCATACCCACGCGGGCGACCCTGGAGGTCTCCGGGTCCCCGTTCCTCGAGAACTGGAGCATCGCCGCCGACACGCGGGAGGACTTCTCCGCCTTCCGGATGTCCAACCTGGACATCAACACGAGCCCCGGAGAGGTCGTTTTGGAGAAGGAGTACTTCGCCACCGACGAGTTCGGCAACTCGAGCCTCGACTCCCGCTGGTCCTGGCTCAACTCCCCGAGCTCCTGGGACCTGGGAGTGTCGAGGCCCGGCTGGCTGCACATGGTCTCGAGGCGCAACACCAATTTCAACGGAAGCCGCGACGACGGCGCCCTGGTCTACCAGACGGTCAGCGGCAATTTCACGCTGGAGACGAAGATCAACTGCACGCCCCAGTGGGATTACCAGAAGGCCGGCATAATGGTCCGCCAGGACCAGAACAACTGGGTGGCGCTCAAGTACCAGAACCAGTCCGGCAAGAAGGTCCAGTGGAGCGTGAAGAGCAACGGCAACATGTGGAACGACGTCTCGTCGGGCGGGCAGTCCGCAAGCGAGATGTGGCTTCGCCTGATGCGCGAGGGCTCGCGGTGGGTCTCGTTCTACTCGACCAACGGCCAGAGCTGGACGCAGCTTTGGGACACCAACCAGGGGACGGCCAAGACCCTCAACGACCCGGTCCGCATCGGCCTGCTCATCGCCGACGGCGGCACCTGGACCTACTGGCCGGCCGACTACGACTACCTGAACTTCTCCCGCTACGCGGCCGCGGGCTCCATGACCTCCAGGGCGATCTCGACGTCCGTGCCGGTCACCCAGGCCCGGGCCACCTGGAACGGCCCCACCTCGCCGATAAACGCCAACTTCGTCCTGTTCGCCAGGACCTCCGCCGCCTCGCCGTGGGAGAGGCTCATTCTGAACTCCACCACCGCCCTCTCGTACACGGGGACGCAGCCGCAGTTCATGTTCCAGATGACCTCCAACGGCATCCGCACGCCGGACCTCTTCGACATCGAGGTCAACTTCAGCGCCCTGCTCTACCCGGCCGGGCTCTCGGCCGCCCTGGGCGCCCGCGCGCCGTTCTGGAGCCACCCGGGCGAGCTCAGGACGCTCGAGACCGTGGACCTGGCGCAGGAGCTCGCCGCGTACCTGGCGGCCGCGACACCCGACCCCGAGGGCAACGTGACGGTGCCGCTCTCGCTCTCGTGCGGCAGCAAGGGCGTCGCGGAACTGGGGAACCTCTCCATCGAGTACATCATCGGCGCAGCGCCGCCCGCCCCGGTGCTGGTCGCGCCCGGCCAGGGGACTTTCGTCACGACCCTCACTCCGGAACTCCGCCTGAGCTGCACGGACCCCGACAATGACCCGGTGTTCTTCTGCGTGGAGGTCAGCGGCGACGGCTTCCTCTCGAGGACCGAGTACAACCAGACCACCTCGACGATGGGCTGGTCCCGGCTGGGTACGCCGTATCAGCCGGGCGAGGAGGCGCTCCTGACCCTCTCGGTCCCCCTCTTGCAGGGCCGGACCTACGCCTGGAGGGCCAGCGCCTACGACGGTGCCTACTGGGGACCGCTCTCCGCGCAGCGCGAGTTCACCGTCGACGCCACGCCACCCGAGGGCTCCGTCTCGCTGCCCGGCCGGTTCACGGGGGACCCGTCCACCGCCGGCGCGCTGTTCTCCTTCCGGGACAACGAGTCGGGGGTCGCCAGGTACGAGTACTCGATAGGCACCCGGCCCGGGACGGAGAACATCCTGCCGGCGGTCACGACGGAGAACGCCACGGTGCAGGTGGTCGGGCTCGCGTTGCAGACAGGCGCCAACTACTACTTCACGGTCCGAGCCCAAAACCGCGCCGGCCTTTGGTCGGCCGAATCCTACTCGGACGCGTTCCAGTACTGGCCCGCCTCCGTGGCGCCCGTGGGGGTGACCATCGACCGGCCCGCCCCCGGTTCGGAGGTCTCAGGGGTCGTCCAGGTCACGGGCACCGCCTGGATACGCGACGGCTGGACCCGCGAGAACGCGGTGCAGTACCGCGCCGACCAGGACCTTTGGAGGTTCATCCCCGCGAGCGGTCTCAACCAGACGCGCCAGTGGTCGGTGGAATGGGACACCCGGCTCTTCGCGGACGGCCCCCATCGGGTCGAGGTGCGGCTCGTGCAGGGCCTGATCAACTCCACCGAGCTCGCATCCGCCCGGGCCTGCGCCACCGTCCGGAACTCCGTTGGCCCCCCCCCGCTCACGGCGTCCTTCCACCCCACCCCCGGCGCGCCTCTCAGCGTCGAGGAGAACTCGCGGCTCGAGTTCAACCTGACCACCGACGCCCAGAACCTGAGCATACAGTGGTCGGTCGACGGCCAGCCCCGGCAGGGCGAGACGTTCACCCGGTTCGAGTTCCGCCCCGGCTTCACGATGGCCGGCCTCCACAACGTGAGCGTGACGGTCCGCTCCGGGGACCAGGAGCTTTGGCACGAGTGGAACGTCACGGTCGTCAACGTCGACCGCCCCCCCGCCGCGGGTATTTCCACCCCGCCTCCCGGGACCCGCTGGACCCCCGGGGAGAACATCACCTTCAACGCCTCTTCCAGCTCCGACCCGGACCCCGACGACACGCTCCGGTTCCTCTGGAACATGGGCGACGGGACCCAGCTCGAGGGCCTGGAGGTGGTCCACGCCTACGCCAGGGCCGGGAACTACACCGTGACGCTCACCGTCACCGACGGGACGCTCCAGGCGACCGCCCGGGTGGAGCTCACCGTCGCCGAGCCGACCCGGGACATCACCACAGGTGGCGGGAACGACCTTACGCTCATCCTGGCGCTGGCGGGCCTGGCGCTGGCGGTCACCGCGGTCTTCGCGGGCGGATATGTCCACGCCCGCCGCAGGAGGGCCGCCCGGGAGGCCGCCGCGAAGGGCCCGGCGAGCCAGAGGCTCTACCGCCTCCCGCCGCCCAGCCTCGTCGACGACGAGGAGGAGGTACCGCGCCTGCGCGAGGTGGCGGGCACGGACTGGAAGCGCCTGGAGCGCGAGGCGGCCCGGACCCACGCCGTGTTCACCCCGCCCGCCCGGCCCGGCACCCGGTACTCCAACTCCGCTCCGGCCGCCCAACCCGGTGAGCCCTCCCCGCCATCCATCCCGCCTCCCCAACCCACCATCCAGCCGCCGGAGGACGCCTCCTTCGAGGATATCCCCGAGGTCGAGGCGATGCCGGAGGAGCACATCCCGGAGGCGCCGGCGACGGTATACCGGGAGCCGGGTGCCGGGAGCCGGGTGCCGGGTTACGACCGGGTGCCGGAAGCCGGGCACGATGGACTCGTTCCCCGGTACCCGGAACCCGGCCCCCCGCACCCGGATTCGTCCCGGCCCCCGGCCCCCGGCACGCGGCACCCGGTCCAAAAGCCCGACCCGATGGACGAGCTCCTGGCGCTCCTCGAGAAGCACAGGTAGCGCGCAAGGTTTATCGGGCGCGACAATCTTACTCCCGCCGTGAAGCACGAGCGCCTACCGCTGGGCTGCCAGGCCGTCGACGAGCTCCTGGGCGGCGGCATCGAGTGCGGCACCATCACCCTCCTTTACGGCGAGGGCGGCTCGGGCAAGACCAACTGGTGCCTCCAGGCCTCGCGCGAGGCCGCGCGCAAGGGCAAGAAGGTCATCTACATCGACACCGAGGGCGTGTCGCTGGAGCGCCTCTGCCAGATGTCGGGCGAGCAATACAAGGAGGTCGTGTCGGGCATCCTCTTCTTCGAGCCCAGCACGCTCGAGGAGCAGAAGGACGCCATCGAGAAGGCCCATCGCATAATCGAGGGGGAGGCGCCCGTCGGGCTCGTGGTGCTCGACTCGGCCACGATATACTACCGGGTGCTCTTCGGGACCGACGCCGAGGACCCGGGGCGCACCTCCCTCATCACGCAGATGACGAGGCTGCTGGTCCTGGCGCGCAAAAAGCAGCTCCCGGTGCTCATCACCACGCAGGTGTACACGGATTCCGCCCGCAACACCTACGAGCCCATCGGCGGGCACGCCTTCCTCCACACGGCCAAGGCGATAGTCAAGCTGGAGAAGAGCGAGGGCGCCCGCCGGCGGGCCACGCTGATGAAGCACCGCTCGCTGCGCGAGGGGAAATCCGTCTTTTTCATGATCGGGCCGGAAGGGCTGGAGTGAACGGAAGGCGCAAGGCGCACGGCGCAAGGCACAAGGCCTAAGGCGCAAGGGTAATGGTGCAAGGGACAAGGGGAATGGTAGATCTCATAGGTTCCTTCCCCTGGCCCCTGCGCCCTGCGCCCTGCGCCTTCGTCCCTTGCGCCCTGCGCCCTGCGCCTTCGTCCCTTGCGCCCTGCGCCCTGCGCCTTCGTCCCTTGCGCCCTGCGCCCTGCGCCTTCGTCCCTTGCGCCCTGCGCCCTGCGCCTTCGTCCCTTGCGCCCTGCG
>Ga0194112_10001190_pt1 | contig 38243 bp, 30 predicted proteins | sample TA2MahC400mmetaG_FD_146191 | JGI IMG/M metagenome (GOLD analysis project Ga0194112, IMG submission 146191) | Freshwater microbial communities from Lake Tanganyika, Tanzania - TA2015016 Mahale Deep Cast 400m | ecosystem: Environmental > Aquatic > Freshwater > Lake | place: Tanzania: Lake... | reverse complement strand
CGTGTTGACACGGACAGGAACAGACCACTAAAATCTTGAGTGTCGCAACACCAAAGGACTGATATGAATTCAATTCCTGCCCTGATCGTGGCGCTTTCCATTTGCGCGACCGGCTTCGCGGCGCCAAGCCGTCCCAACATCGTCCTCATCATGACCGACGACCAGGGCTACGGCGATCTCGGCTGCACCGGCAATCCCATCATCAAGACGCCTCACCTTGACCGGCTGGCGGCGGTATCTTCGCAACTCACCGACTTTCACGTCGGACCCACCTGTTCGCCCACGCGCTCCGCGTTGCTGACCGGGCACTGGACCAACCGCACCGGCGTCTGGCACACCATCAATGGCCGGTCCATGTTGCGCGACAACGAAATCACGCTCGGCCAGCTTCTCAAGGACCACGGCTACGCCACCGGCATGTTCGGCAAATGGCATCTCGGCGATAATTTCCCCTACCGCCCCGAAGACCGCGGATTCACCGAGGTCTATCACCACGGCGCCGGCGGCGTGGGGCAGACGCCCGATCTCTGGGACAACTCCTACTTCGACGGCCATTACTTTCACAACGGCAAGGTCGTCGCGGCGAAAGGCTTTTGCACGGACGTGTTTTTTGAGCAGGCGCGCCGGTTCATCCGCGAGTGCGCCAAAGAGAAGAAACCGTTCCTCGCCTACATCGCGCCGAACGCCCCGCACAGCCCGCTCCATGCGCCGCAGAAGTATCTCGACATGTACAAAGGACAACCGCCGGCCATCGCGGCGTTCTTTGGGATGATCTCCAACATTGACGACAACGTGGGCGAGACCCGCGCGTTGTTGCGGGAACTCGGCATCGAGCAGAACACGCTGTTCATTTTCACCACCGACAACGGCACCGCCACCGGCGAGAAGGTGTTCAATGCCGGTATGCGCGGCAAAAAAGGGAGCGAGTACGAAGGCGGCCACCGCGTGCCGTTCTTCGCCTACTGGCCGGGAGGCGGCTGGACGAAGAAACACGTCAGCAACATCCTGTGTCACGCCGTGGACATCGTGCCGACGTTGCTCGACGTCACCGGCGCGAAGAGACCGGCAGGACTCAAATTCGACGGCATCTCGATCCGTCCCTTGCTCGATCCTGCCGGCAGGACCGACCACTGGCCGCGCGACCGGATCCTCGTGACCGATTCGCAGCGCGTGCGCGACCCGATCAAGTGGAAACAAACCGCCGTCATGTCCGGCCCGTGGCGGTTGATCAACGGCAAGGAGCTTTACAACATCCACGACGACCCCGGCCAAGAGCGCAACGTCATCGCCGATCACGCGGCGGTGGCGGAGCGGATGCGGGCGTTTTACGATGCGTGGTGGGCGGAACTGGAACCAACGTTCGCGCAGACCACGGAGATTTACCTCGGTCATCCCGGTCATCCGGTCGTCAGCCTGACCGCGCACGATTGGATTCAGGAGGAACTGCCGCCGTGGAACCAACAGCAGATCCGCAGAGGGCATGGCTTTGGATCCGCATCACGACCGGCCGGTAAAGGTAAGAAAGCCGTCAAGACTGCGCCCGGACAATCCGTTCACCGCGGTCATTGGGCCGTGAAAGTCATCACACCGGGCACGTACACGGTCAGCCTGCGCCGCTGGCCGGTGGAAGCGGACGCGCCCATCACCGCCGGTCTGCCGGCGGGCGCTGATGTGACGGGGGCGGACAAGGCGTTTCGCGCCCACGAAGGCGTGGCCATTCCGGTCACGCAGGCGATCCTGCGGATTGATGGACGGGAATTGGCAAGGAAGCCCGTTGCCGCCGGAGCCAAAGAAGTCACGTTCAACGTCAAGCTCACCGGCGGGTCGCATCAACTCGCGCCGGTGTTCACCAGCAACGACGGCAATGAAGTCGGCGCCTACTACGTCGTTGTCACCAAACAACCATGAAACACCTCCTTCTTTTTCTGTTCTGTTGCGTCCAGGCTTTTGCCGCGCCGCGCCCGAACTTCCTGCTGATTTTCACCGACGACCACGGCTACGGCGACGTGTCCGCGTACCACCAGTCGGACGTGCGGACGCCGAACATTGACCGCATCGCGACGGAGGGAATGTTGTTCACCACGATGCGCGCGAACTGCACTGTTTGCTCGCCGTCGCGCGCCGCGCTGTTGACCGGGCAATACCCGGACCGCGTCGGCGTGCCGGGCGTGATTCGCACGCAACTGGAAAACTCGTGGGGTTACTTTGATCCGAAAACGCCGACCATCGCAGATGAACTGAAGAAGGCCGGTTATCACACGGCCATTGTCGGCAAATGGCATCTCGGTCTCGAATCGCCCAACACACCCAATGAGCGCGGGTTTGATTTCTTCCACGGGTTCCTCGGCGACATGATGGACAGCTACACGACGCATCTGCGTCACGGCAACAATTACATGCGCCGCAACGACGTTGTCATCGAGCCGAAGGGGCACGCGACCGATCTGTTTTCCGACTGGGCCGCCGATTACATCCGCGAACGCGCCAAGAAGAAACAACAGCCGTTCTTTCTCTATCTGGCCTACAACGCGCCGCATTTCCCCATCGAACCGCCCGACGACTGGCTGGCCAAGGTCAAACAGCGCGCGCCGCAGCTCGACGAGAAACGCGCCAAGAACGTCGCGTTCGTCGAGCATCTCGACGACCGGATCGGTCGCGTGCTCGCCGCCCTCAAGGAGACCGGCCTCGAACACAACACGCTTGTCGTGTTCAGCGCCGACAACGGCGGTTCGTTGCCGCACGCGCAGAACAACGACCCGTGGCGCGGCGGCAAACAGGACCACTACGACGGCGGCCTGCGGGTGCCCTTCATGGCGCGCTGGCCGGCGCAGATCAAGGCTGGGTCGCGCTGTGATTATGCCGGGCTGAACTTCGACTTGGTCCCAACCTTCCTCGAACTTGCCGGGGTAAAACCGTCCGCCGACCTCGATGCCGTCAGCCTCGCGCCGGCGCTGCGGGGCGGCACGATCAACAAGACGCGCGACCTCTACTTCGTCCGTCGCGAGGGCGGCCCGCAGTACGGCGGCAAGAGTTACGAGGCCATCATCCGCGGCGACTGGAAATTGATGCAAAACAATCCGTACAGCCCGATGGAACTCTACAACCTGAAAACCGACCCGCAGGAGAAAAATAATCTGGCCACCGCAAACAAGAAAGTGTTCAATGAACTCGCCACCGCCCTCCGCGCCCACATCCAGCGCGGCGGCGCGACGCCGTGGCAGAAACCAACACCATGAACCACTACATCACCCTACTGATCACCGGCATCATCGCCCTCACCACGTCGGCCCTTGCCGCCAACAAGAAACCCAATGTCCTCTTCATGCTGACCGATGACCAGCGATGGGACGCCATCGGCTTGGGCGGCAGCAAGCATCTGAAGACGCCGAACATGGACCGGCTCGGCCGGGAAGGCGTTTATTTCAAGAACGCCTTCTGCACGACCTCGCTCTGTTCGCCGAGCCGGGCGAGCATCCTCAGCGGCCTGTACGCGCACGCGCACGGCGTGGTCAACAATTTCACCGAGTACCCGTCGAACTTCAAAAGCTTCCCGATGGTGTTGCAATCCATCGGGTACGACACCGCCTACATCGGCAAATGGCACATGGGCGAGGACAACGATAATCCGCGTCCCGGCTTCAACTGGTTTGTCACCCACAAGGGGCAGGGCAAATACTTCGACACCGAGTTCAACTTCAACGGCCAGAAACGCGAGGTCGTGAAAGGCTACTACACCCACGTGGTCACCGACATGGCCGAGGACTGGCTGAAACGCCCGCGCGACGGCAAGCCGTGGTGCCTGATGCTCGGCCACAAGGCGCCGCACAGTTTCTACTTCCCGGAACCGAAGTACGAGAAGACGTTCGAGCGGGTTCGCGTCCCGTATCCTGAGACCGCCTTCATGCTCGACGACAAGCCCGCGTGGATCAAGCAACGCCTCTACACGTGGCACGGCATCTACGGGCCGCTGTTCGATTGGCGAAAGAAGTTTCCCGACGACTCGCCGGAAGCGGTCAAGGATTTCGAGGCGATGACGCGCGCCTACTGGGCCACGTTGCTGTCGGTGGACGACAGCGTTGGACGGCTCTACGAATTGCTCCGGCAGCGCGGCGAACTGGACAACACCATTATCGTGTTCATGAGCGACAACGGCATCCTCAACGGCGAACACGGCATGGTGGACAAACGCACCGCCCACGAGCCGAGCATCCGCATCGTGCAGGTCGTCCGCTTCCCCGGCCTCACCGCGCCCACGCAGCCGAAGATCGTCGAGCAACAGGTGCTCACCGTGGACGTTGCGCCGAGTCTGCTGGAGCTTTGCGGCGCGCCCTCCCTGCCGAACATTCACGGCAAATCCTGGGTGAAACTCGCGCAACGCGGCGACCGTTCGTGGCGCAAGTCGTGGCTCTACTACTACAATTACGAGAAACAGTTCCCCTACACCCCGAACGTCCGAAGCGTCCGCACCGAGACGTGGAAATACACCCACTCGCCGCACGGCGACGGCAGTCCTGACCGGCACAAGGCCGAGTTGTACAACATCGAGTTCGACCCCGAGGAACGCCACAACCTGATTGACAACCCCAAGTACACCGGCGTTGTCCGACAAATGCAGCGCGAGCTGTTGAACGTCATGAAGCAGGTCGGACTCACACAGCAAAACGACAAGATGCCGCTGGACGAAGGCATCAAGTCCGAACTGCCTGACCTGAAAATCCGTTGAATCAAGGTATCGTCATGAAACAACTCCTGCTCTCACTGGCGTCGGTTCTCATCCTGGCTTCCACATTTGCCGCTGAGAAACGCCCCAACATCATCTTCATCTTCGCCGATGACCTGACCAGTCAAGCCATCAGCGCCTACGGTCACAAGCTCAAGCTGTTGAAGACGCCGCACATGGACCGGCTTGCGCGCGAAGGCATCCGGTTTGACCGCTGTCTGGTGCCCAACTCCATCTGCGGCCCCAGCCGCGCCGTCATCCAGACCGGCAAGTACAGCCACATCAACGGATTCGTCCGCAACGGCAACCGCTTCGACAGTTCGCAGCAGACCTTCCCCAAGCTCCTTCAACAAGCCGGTTACCAGACCGCCGTCATCGGCAAATGGCATCTCGAAACCGATCCCGTCGGCTACGACCATTGGCACATCCTCCCCGGCCAGGGCATCTACTACAACCCGCCGATGTTTCGCAACGGCGAGCGCGTCACGCACACCGGCTACACCACCGATTTGATCTCCGAGTTCTCCATCGAGTGGCTCAAGAAGCGCGACAAATCAAAACCGTTCATGCTCATGAGCCAACACAAGGCACCGCACCGCGAATGGGCGCCCGCGTTACGTCATCTCGGATGGAACGGCGACAACAAGTTCCCGGAGCCGGAGACCTTGTTCGACGACTACTCCGGACGCGGTCGCGCCGAGAAGGAACAGGACATGACGCTGGCGAAGACGTTCAACGACCGCGACGCCAAGCTGGTCGCGCCGCCCTATCTCAACGAGGAACAGCGCACAATCTGGGATGCCTACTACGAACCGCGCAATGAAGCGTTCCGCAAAGCCAACCTCACCGGCAAAGACCTCGTTCGCTGGCGGTACCAGCGTTACATGCACGATTACCTCGGCACCGTGAAAGCCGTGGACGAAGCCGTGGGGGCAATGTTGAAATATCTCGACGACGAAGGACTCGCGCAGGACACGATGGTCATCGTCTCCTCCGATCAGGGTTTCTACCTCGGCGAACACGGCTGGTTCGACAAACGCTGGATTTACGAGGAATCCGTTACCACGCCACTGATCGTCCGCTGGCCCGGCGTGACCAAGGCCGGCACGTCAAACAAATCGCTCGTCTCCATCCTTGATTTCCCCGAAACCTTCCTCGATGCCGCCGGGCTGCCGATTCCTGCCGACATGCAGGGACGCAGCCTCCGACCAGTGCTTGCCGGCAAGACACCGTCTGATTGGCGGAAAAGTTTCTACTATCACTACTACGAATTCCCCGGCGCGCACAGCGTTCGCCGTCACTACGGTGTTGTCACCGACCGTTACAAGCTGTTCCACTTCTACGAGACGGAGATGAACTACTGGACGCTCATTGACCGCGAGAAGGATTCTCACGAGTTGAAAAATGTTTACGATGACCCGTCCTACGCCAAGACGCGCAAAGAACTTCACGACGAACTCAACCGGCTCCGCGCCGAGTTGAAGGTTCCCGCTCAAGATCCGCCCGGTTCTTTTGGCGGGCAACAACCGAAGGCAGGGCCAAAAGCAAAAGCCGCCGGAAAACAAAAGAAGAAACAACAATGAAATCCGTCCTGGTTGTCCTGTCATCATTCGTCATTCTGGTTTCGTCATTCGCAGCAGGGCGGCCGCCCAATCTCATCTGGATCATGGCCGATGACCTCGGCTACGGCGACCTCGGTTGTTACGGCCAGAAGGTCATCCTCACGCCGCATCTGGACCGGATGGCGCGCGAAGGAATGCGCTTCACGCAGTTCTATGCCGGCGCCACCGTTTGCGCCCCGTCGCGCAGCGTCCTCATGACCGGCCAGCATCAAGGCCGCACGCCCGTGCGCGGCAACGCCGGCGCGGACAATCCGACCGCGCAGGCGCTGAAGGGGCACGACGTCACCGTGGCCAAGGTCGTGCAACAAGCCGGTTACCGGACCGCGCTCATCGGCAAGTGGGGACTCGGCGACGCCGGCCCGGCGGACACCGGCCTGCCGCGCAAACAAGGTTTCGATTATTTCTTTGGCTACCTCAATCAACATCATGCCCACAATCATTTCCCCGACTTCCTCTGGCGCAACGAAACGCGCGTCGCGCTGCCCAACGTCATCACGCCCGTGGGCGACACCGGCGCGGGGTACGCGGCGGACGGCCTGCTGTACGCCGATGATCTGTTCGCCGATGCGGCGCTGACATTTGTGACGCAACACCAGGACCGGCCGTTCTTCCTGTACTGGAGCATGGTCATTCCGCACGCCAACAACGAGCGCAATCGCGACCTCAAAGACGGCGCGCACGCGCCCGACTACGGCCCCTACGCCGGCAAGGATTGGCCGGCGCAGGACAAGGGACAGGCGGCGATGATCACGCGCATGGACAGTTACGTGGGCCGCCTGATGGAGCATCTGCGGCTGCTCGGCTTGGAGAAAAACACGCTCGTCATCTTCACCAGCGACAACGGCCCGCACAACGAGAGCAGCCACAACCTCGCGCGTTTCCAGCCGTCCGGCCCGTTCACCGGCATCAAACGCAGCCTCACCGATGGCGGCATCCGCGTTCCGTTCATCGCCTGGTGGCCGGGCACCGTCAAGCCCGGCATCGCGACCGTCCACGTCGGTTACTTCGGCGACTGGATGGCCACGGCCGCCGAACTGGCCGGGGCGAAAACGCCCGGCGACGTTGACTCGGTCAGTTTCGCGCCGACGTTGCGCGGCAAGACGGGCGACCAGAAACGCCACGAGTTTCTCTACTGGGAATTCCACGAAGGAGGATTCAAACAGGCCGCGCTGTATCAAGGCCGGTGGAAAGGCATCCGGTCCGGCAATCCCGATGCCACGGTGGTTCTGTACGACTTGAAAAACGATGTCGCCGAGCAAACCAACGTCGCCGCGCAGCACCCGGAGATTGCGGAAAAAATCGGCGCCTACCTCAAGACTGCGCGCAAGGCATCTCCCGACTGGGAACCGCGCTGGCAACCCCAGAAAAAAAGAAAATAGAAAGAACTTTATGAAACCGTTCACCCAACTGCTGCTGTTGGCGGTACTCGCCGCCTTTTGTGGAAACGTCCACGCCGCCGCGGCGAAGCGGCTCAACGTCTTGTTCATCGTTTCCGATGACCTCAACAACTATCTCGGCTGCTACGGCGATGCGCGCGCCAAGACGCCGAACATAGACAAACTGGCTGAGCGCGGCGTGCGGTTCGAGCGCGCCTACTGCGCGTTCCCGTTGTGCGGGCCGAGCCGGAATTCGTTCCTCACGGGACTGTATCCGAACAGCAGCGGCATCCTCTCCAACGCGCAGATTTTCCGCCAGACCATCCCCTCGCACGTCAGCCTGCCGCAAGCGTTCCGTCAGGCCGGCGGGTTCGCCGCGCGCATCGGCAAGCTCTACCACTACAACGTGCCCAAGTCCGTCGGCACCGATGGCCACGATGATCCCGGCTCGTGGGAATTGGAAATCAATCCCGCCGGCGTGGATCGCATCGAGGAGGAGCCGCACATTTTCACGCTGACACCCGGTCAGTTCGGCGGCACGTTGAGCTGGTATCCGTCCCCGAAAGGCGATGCGCATCACACCGACGGCATGATCGCCGCCGAGGCCGAATGGGTGCTCGAACGCTGCGCGCGGCAGAAAGACCGCCCGTTCTTTCTCGCTGTCGGGTTCTTCCGGCCGCACACGCCGTACGTTGCGCCCAAGGCGCCGTACTTCGACTCGTATGATCCTGATCTGATGCCGATTTTCCCGCCGGTCGAAAAGTTCCAGGTGCCCTCCGTGCCGGCCGCGGCGTTTGGCAGTTACAAGAAGGAACAGGACAAACTCACCGACGAGTTGCGCCGCCAATGCGTGCAAGCGTACTACGCCAGCATCAGTTTCATGGACGCGCAAGTGGGCCGCGTGGTGAACGCGCTTGACCGCCTCGGTCTCGCGGAGAGCACCGTCATCGTCTTCACCAGCGACCACGGCTACCACATGGGCGAGCACGGCCTGTATCAGAAAATGAGCCTCTTCGAGGAAAGCGCGCGAGTGCCGCTGCTCCTCGTCGCCCCCGGCGTCAGCAAACGTGGCATCGTGGTCAAGACGCCCGTCAGCCAGGTGGACCTGTATCCGACGATTGCCGAGCTGTGCGGCGTCAAGGCGCCCGACACGCTTCAAGGTCAAAGCCTCGTGCCGATGCTCAAGAACGCGTCATTCATCGGGCGCGGCTGGGCGCTCACGCAGGTCACGCGCGGCGGCCAGAAACGAATCGGCCCCGGCGCCGCCAAGGGGGCGCTTGGCAAGCGATTCTTCGGTTACAGCCTGCGCACGCCGCGCTGGCGTTACACCGAATGGGACGAAGGCCGCGAAGGCGCTGAACTCTACGACCACGAACGTGACTCGAAGGAGATGAACAACCTCGCCGCCGACGCTGCGCACGCCAAAACCGTGGAAACACTTTCCGCGCAACTGCGCGCCGCCGTGAAGAACACGTTCCCGCCCTCCGGCGAAACGCCGCCGCTGCGCGACGGGCTTTGGGCGCCAATGCTGGTCGAGTAGGCCTGAAATCATCGCTTGACGCTGGGAGTTGCAACGGGTAAAAGGAGCGCAACTTACAGCGTCGAGGAGGACGTGTGGGGGGATTGACAATTTCGATGTTTGGCAAATTTCTAAACTATTTTTCCACCGATATCGGAATCGATTTAGGCACCGCGAACACGCTGGTTTATGTGCGTGATCGCGGGATTGTTTTGCGAGAGCCGAGCGTGGTGGCCATCCAGACAGGAACCAGCCACGTCAAGGCGGTGGGAGAGGAGGCGAAGAGGATGTTGGGCCGGACGCCAGGCAACATCACGGCCATCCGCCCCATGAAGGACGGCGTCATCGCCGACTTCGACATCACCGAGGCCATGTTGCGCCATTTCATCCAGAAAGTGCACAACAACCGTTTCGGCATCAAACCGCGCGTCGTCGTGGCGGTCCCCAGCGGCATCACGGAGGTCGAACGCCGGGCCGTCAAGGAAAGCGCCATTCACGCCGGCGCCAGAGACGTCCGTTTGGTTCCCGAACCGATGGCGGCCGCCATCGGCGCGGGGTTGCCCGTCCTCGAACCGGCGGGCAATATGATTGTGGATATCGGCGGCGGCACAACCGAAGTGGCCATCATCAGCTTGGCGGGGATTGTGCTCAGCCGCAGCGTGCGCGTGGCAGGAGACGAATTGGACGAATCCATCGTCCAGTATATGAAACGCGCCTACAACTTGGACATTGGACCCCGCATGTCGGAAGACATCAAGACCAACATCGGTTCAGCCTATCCGCTCGAACATGAGTTGACCATGGAAGTCAAAGGCCGCGACCTCGTCGCCGGGCTTCCAAAAACCTTGACTGTCACCTCCGAGGAAATCCGCGAGTCGCTCCAGGAACCGATCGCGACCATCGTCGAGATCATTCGCAGCACTCTCGAACGTTGCCCGGCGGAATTGTCCGCCGACCTCGTGGACCGCGGCATCGTGCTCGCCGGCGGCGGCGCGCTCATCCGGGGCATTGACAAGCTTCTGTCCGAAGAAACCGGCCTTCCCGTTCATGTGGCCGACGACCCGCTCAGCGCGGTCGCCACCGGCACGGGCGTGGCCTTGGAACACTTCGAGTTGCTGGAAACTTGATCCCGTCCAACGTAGGCCACACGAATCCCCTTCCCCGCTCGCGCAAGTTGAAAAAGACAGGGTTGTAGTTGAAGCGAGAACATTTTGTCATTGTCGGATTGCTGGCACTGGCCTGGGCGCTCCTGCTCGGCCAGCCTACGGCTTTGGGCGCGGGCCTTCGCGTCTTCTTCCTCCGTCTCGCCACCCCGTTCCAGCGCATTGCCGACCTGATTCCCGTCGTCCACTCCCACAATCAACTCGCCGCCGACAACAAGAAACTCCGCGCCGACAACAACACCCTTCGCGCCCAACTCGCCGAGTTGCAACACCAGCGCGCCGAGAACCAACAGCTCCGCGCCCTCCTCCAAATCAAACAGGCCGCCCCGTGGCGCACCGTGGGCGCCCGCGTCATCGGCCGCGACGCCTCGAACTGGTGGAAGAGCATCCAGATTGACCGCGGCACCGACGACGGCGTCCGCCCCGACCAACCCGTCCTCAGCGCCAGCGGCCTCATCGGCAAAACCATTCACGTCACCGCCGGCGAAAGCCGCGTCCTGTTGTTGCTCGACCCGACCTGCAAGGTCGGCGCGCTCCTCGAAACCACGCGCGAACCCGGCATTGTCAGCGGCGCCAACGCCGCCCTCACGCGCGAGCCGCGCCTTCAAATGTCGTTCCTGGACCGCAAGAGCAACGTCAAGGTTGGCGACGCCGTGTACACCTCCGGTCTTGGCGGTGTTTTTCCGCGCGGCATCCTCATTGGCACCGTCACGGAAGCCGACCTCGACCCGCAAGGCTTGTACCAGAACGTCGAACTCAAACCGGCCGCCGATTTCCGACGGTTGGAGGAAGTGATGGTGATCCTCCCATGAACTTCCTCATCATCGCGACCACTGCCCTGCTCCTGACCGCGCTCCAGGCGCGCCTGCCCACCGCTTGGTGGATCGGCGGTTTCCGCTTCGAGTTCCTCCCCGCGCTCGTCGCCTACGGCGCGCTCACTTTCCGCCGTCGCCGCTGGGCCGTCGTGTTGGCTGTCGCAGCCGGGTTTCTCCAGGACGCGCTTTCCGCCGGGCCGTTCGGCAACACCGGGGCCGCGTATGCGCTGGCGGCGCTCCTTCTCGTCACCCTCGGACGCGCCTTCGACCGGGACTCGCTTTGGATGCAAATGCTCGCCGGCGCGATTGCGAGCGCCGGCGCGTCGCTCGCCGCCATCGCCGTCATCGGCGGACAGAACGCTGCGCTGAAACTCCTGTTGCTGGCTGCGGTCAGCGCCGTCATCGCGCCGTTCCTCTTCTTCGTTCTGGACTTCGCCCGATGGAGGTCGCGCCCCGCATGAGCTTTCTCATGACAACCGGCGACATCCCATTTCGCCTCCGCGTCTTCAGCGGCATCGTCGCCGCCGGGTTCCTGCTGTTGCTGCTCGCGTTGTTCCGCACGCAGGTCATCAACGCCGAAATGTACGGCACCCGCGAGCAGGCGCAATCGCTCCGCCGCATCCGCCTCCCGTCCGCGCGCGGCGACATCCTGGACCGCCACGGCGTCTTACTCGCCAACAACCGGCCCAGCTACGACGTCGTCATTTATCTCGACCAACTCCGCATCTCGAAACGCCAGGACATCTATCGTGTCGCCAGTTCCAATCTCGCCGTGCTGGCCGAGGCGATGAAGTTGCCGGTCACGCTGGCCGAACGCGATATCCGGACGCACTACCACAAACGTCGTCCGCTCCCGCTGACGGTCTGGCGCGATTTGCCGCCACCAACGCAAGCGCTGTTTGCCGAGCGCGCCGCGCAATTGCCGGCCATCGAACTCATCGCCACGCCCATCCGCCAATATCCGAACGGCGCGCTCGCGGCCCACCTGCTCGGTTTCGCCGGGCAGGCGGAACAACCGGACGACGAGGAGGGCGACGAATTTTACTATTACCAGGCCGACACCGCCGGCAAACAGGGCATCGAGAAAACCTGCGACGAAGCGCTCCGCGGCGCGCCCGGCGGACGCACCATCCGGGTCAACCCGAGCGGGCGCTCGGTCGGCGAGGTCGGCTACAAGCCCGCCGAACGCGGCGACCGCGTGACGCTGACGATTGACGCCAACATCCAGCGCATCGTCGAGAACGCGCTCGACCACGCGCCGTTGCCCGGTGGCGCGGAGTTGCGCGCGGCGGCCGTCGTCCTCGACCCGCGCACCGGCGAAGTCCTGGCGATGGCGAGCCGCCCGACGTTCGACCCGAACCTGTTCACGCCCGGCGCGCCCGCCGCGGAAGTCGGCTTGGTTCTGCGCAACCCGGCCAGTCCGCTCTTGAACCGCGCCACCGGCGCGCGCTACGCGCCCGGCTCGACGTTCAAGCCGGTGACGCTGCTTGCCGCGCTCGATTCCGGCGCGGTGCGGGCCGGCGACACGTCCGTGTGCAAAGGTTCGCTGCAAATTGGGAATCGGTCGTTTGGTTGCTGGAACCGGCACGGACATGGCCGCGTGGACGCGGCGACAGCCATTCGATGGTCGTGCGATGTCTGGTTCTACGAGAAAGGCATGGCGACGAAAGTGGACGCGATTGCAAGGACCGCGAAGGATTTCGGACTTGGCCAGCCGAGCGGCTACGACGGGGGCGGCGAACTGGCCGGGCTGGTGCCGACCCCGGCGTGGAAACAGGCGCATTACGGCGAACGCTGGTGGGATGCCGACACGGCGCAGTTGTCCATCGGCCAGAGTTTTCTGCTCACCACGCCGCTGCAAATGGCGTGCCTCTGCGCCGCGCTCGCCAACGGCGGAAAGGTATGGAAACCATTCGTCATCCGGCGGATCGCGACAGCCGAAGGCGTGATCGTCAGCGAAACGAAACCGGAACTGCGACGGAGAATTTCTTCGCCGCATTTTGAGTTCGCCCGTCAAACGATGCTGGCGACGGTGCAGGCGACCGACGGCACCGGCCAGCGAGCCGCCGTGCCAGGCGTCAGCGTGGCCGGCAAGACCGGCACGGCGGAAGCCGACATTCGCGTGGACGGCGCCGTGCGGCGCATCAAACGGGTCTGGTTCATCGGGTTTGCGCCGTACGAAGCGCCGCGGGTTGCCGTGGCCGTGCTCTTGGAGCAGGGCGACAGCGGCGGACACACCGCTGCGCCGGTGGTGGGACAGATTTTTGCCGGGATTTTTGGCAAACCAACCGCGCGCGCGGAACGGGGAGGCGTCCATGCCGACTAGCCGTCCCGCACCATTCTTCCAGCGCATGGACTGGCTGTTGTTCGCGGTGATGCTGGCGCTGGCTGTCACGAGCGTCTGTTTTATTTACAGCGCGTCGTACCGGGGGCCGGGACAGCCGATGCCGGCGTTTTACCGGCAACAGATGATCTGGTTCGGCGCGGGACTGGCCGTCTATGTGGCGGTGATGGCAGTGGATTACCGTCGAATTTGCCAATGGGCCACGGTGTGGTATGTGTTGGCCGTGTTGTCGCTGGTCTTGGTGCTGATCATCGGCGTGCAGGTGTATGGCGCGCGCCGCTGGCTCGGCTGGGGACGGCTGGGCATCCAGCCGGCGGAGCTGGCGAAATTGGCGGTGATTGTGACGCTGGCGTATTACCTGTTTCACCGGACACCGGAACAACGGCAGGACTGGAAAACGGTATTGGCGCCCATGATCGTGACGGGAGTGCCGTTGTTGTTGATTTTGGTCGAGCCGGATCTCGGCTCGGCGCTGACATTGGTCCCGATTTTGTTTGCGATGTTGTTCATGGCCGGCGCGCGGGTGAAACACCTGTTGCTGGCCGTGTTGTTGGGTTTGTGCCTCACGCCCGTGGCGTGGTGGCAAATGAAAACGTACCAACGCCAGCGGCTCGCGGTTTTTTTGAATCCAAACCGGGATCCGCTGGGCGCGGGTTGGAACTTGAACCAGTCGTTGATCGCCGTCGGAAGCGGCGGCGTGACGGGCAAGGGGTTCCTGCAGGGAACGCAGAACTCGCTGGGTTACTTGCCGCGCACGGTGGCGCCGAACGATTTTCTGTTCAGCGTGATTGCTGAGGAGAAAGGTTTTGTCGGCGCGGCGTGCGTGGTCGGGTTGTATGCCGTGCTGCTGGGGCGCGGGCTGCGGATTGCAGCCAACGCCCGCGACCGGCTGGGCATGTTGCTGGCGACCGGCATCGTGGCGATGTTATTTTTCCACGTGTTCGTCAACATCGGCATGACCATCGGCCTGATGCCGGTGACGGGCGTGCCGCTGCCGTTGTTGAGCTACGGCGGCTCGTTCGCGCTGGTCAGCATGACGGCGCTGGGATTGTTACAGAACATCTGGATTCACAGGAGAAACTACTGACATGGAAGCGATCAAGAAACTGATACAAAAAGGCGAAGAACTGTTGCTGGGACGGCGAAAGCTGACACACAAGGAAATCGTCGTCAACGCCGAGGCGCTCGAAAACCGCGTCGCGTTGCTGGAACACGGGCAGCTCGAGGAATTCACCATCGAGCGCACCGGCGAGAAACGCATCGTCGCCAGCGTGTTCAAGGGTAAGATCAAAAACCTCGAACCCGGCTTGAAAGCCGCGTTCGTGGACATCGGCTTTGAGAAAAATGCGTTCCTGCATTACTGGGACATCATCCCCGAGTCGCTTGCCGACCGCGTGGACCTCGTCGAGACGCCCAACGCGCCCAAGCGCCCGCAAAAGAAAATCAGCCAGAACGAGATTCCCAAACTCTACCCCCCCGGCTCCGAAGTCATCGTGCAGGTTGTCAAAGGCCCCATCGGCACCAAGGGGCCGCGCATCACCACCAACATCAGCATCCCCGGTCGTTACCTCGTCCTGATGCCGTTCGACCCGTCGCGCGGCATCTCGCGCAAGATTGACAACGACAAGGAACGCCAGCGCCTCAAGAAGATCGTCGCCGAACTGAAACTCCCCGAGAGCATGGGGATCATCGTCCGCACCGTCGGCGAAGGACAGAAGAAGCGATACTTCATCCGCGACCTGGAGTTGCTCCTCCAGACATGGAAACAGGTCGAGGCCAAAATCAAGAATGACCCCGCGCCGAGCTGCGTCTTCCAGGAGCCGGACATCATCGAGCGCACTGTCCGCGATTTTCTCACCGAGGACATTGACCGCATCATCGTGGACAACGAAGTGGCCTACAACCGCATCCGCAGCATGATCGGCCAGATCAGCATCCGCTCGCGCGGCAAAGCCCGCTTCTACAACGAGCCGACACCCATCTTCACCAAGTTCAACGTCGAGCGCCAGATCGAAAGCGCGTTCCGCCGGCAGGTCTGGCTCAAAAGCGGCGGTTACATCTGCATTGACGAGACCGAGGCGCTCGTCTCCATTGACGTCAACACCGGCCGACACAAGAGCCAGAAAGACCTCGACACCACGATCCTCCAGACCAACCTCGAAGCCGCCGAGGAAATCTGCCGTCAAATGCGGTTGCGCAACATCGGCGGCCTGCTCGTCGTGGACTTCATTGACATGCGTCACCGGCGCGACCAGCAACAGGTGCTCCAGAAAATGCGCGAATGCGTCCGCCGCGACAAAGCCAAGACGCGCATCCTGCCGATCTCGCAGCTTGGCCTGCTCGAAATGACCCGGCAACGCCACAGCGAAAGCATGTTCAGCGCCGTCTATGAGGACTGCCCGTACTGCAAAGGCAAAGGCATGGTCAAGAGCGCCCTCTCCATGTCCGTCGAAATCCAGCGCAAGATCAGCGAAGTCCTCCGCCGGCTCCGCGAGAAGGGCCGGCACGACCAGCCGCACATCCGCATCTATGTTCACCCTGAAGTCCTCAACCGGCTGCGGACCGAGGATGAGACGTTGCTCATCGAACTGGAAAAGAACCTGAATGGGAAACTCAGTTTCCGCGCTGATCCTTCCTTCCACTTCGAGCAATTCAAAATCACCGACGCCCTGACCGGCAACGAACTGGAATAATCCGGGCACCTTGAGCACAAATCATTGGGCAACCCGGCGCGGAACGGTCGGTGTATCGTTGCGCAAACGCACCTCCACAATCGTCGTCGCAACGGAAGGATGATGACCAAGTTGGCGATGCTTCGCAGCGGCGGTGGCTGCCCAGCAGTTACCGGATTTGAGGAACGATCGTTCCCCAAATCCGGTAAATTGGGTGAGGTTTCAGCGCTTGGGGAAAGCAGCAGCGGCAGCCGGGAAAGGCGCGCCCTTGCGTGCTTGCCGTCGTTGCGCGCTGCTGTTACCATGGAGCCATGAACGGAACACCCCCCAATACCCAGGACGCCGACCAACTCCGGTTGCTGTCCATCTTTCACTACATCGCGGCCGGGCTGGCGGCGTTGTTTGCCTGCCTCCCGGTCATCCATCTGGTGCTCGGCATCTTCATGGTGGCCTGTCCGGAAAAAATGGGCGGACCGAAGAACCCGCCGCCAGCGTTTCTGGGGTGGTTCTTCATCATCTTCGCAGCCTGTTTTATCGCCGCGGGCTGGGCGTTTGCCGCGTGCCTGTTGGCAGCGGGACGTTGCCTGAGCAAGCACAGGCATTACATGTATTGCATGGTCATGGCCGGCATCGGCTGCATGTTCGTGCCGTTCGGCACCGTGCTGGGCGTGTTCACCATTATCGCCCTGATGCGGCCCTCCGTAAAAGCCTTGTTTGGAGTGCCGACATGAACGAATCCCGTCTCATCGAACTGCTCGACCAAGTGCAGGCAGGCCGGCTGAAAACCGCCGACGCCGTCCGCCAACTGAAATCCCTCGGCACCCATGACCTGAAGTTTGCCCGCGTGGACGGCCATCGCTCCTTGCGCAAAGGCTTTCCCGAAGTCATCTACTCAGAAGGGAAAACACCACTACAAGTCGTCAAGATCGCCCGCGCCATCCTCGCCCACAACGATAACCTGCTCGCCACCCGTTGCGCGCCCGACGTCGTCCGCGCCCTGCGACGCGCCTTTCCGAAGGCCAAGCACCACGCCGAAGCCCGCATCGTCACCGTTACCAAAAAGCCGTTGCCCAAACACCCCGGCACCGTTGCCATCCTCTGCGCCGGCACGACCGACATCCCCGTCGCCGAGGAAGCCGCCGTCACTGCCGACATCATGGGCAACACGGTGAAACGTTTCTACGACATCGGCGTCGCCGGCCTGCACCGGTTGCTGGCCGTCAACGAAGAACTCCTCGCGGCCAACGTCCTCATCGTCGTCGCCGGGATGGAAGGCGCCCTGCCGAGCGTCGTGGGTGGTCTCGTGGACAAGCCTGTCATCGCGGTCCCGACCAGCGTCGGCTACGGCGCCAGTTTCGGCGGCATCGCCGCCCTGCTGGCGATGCTCAACAGTTGCGCCAGTGGCGTGACAGTGGTCAACATCAACAACGGCTTCGGGGCGGGTTACGCGGCGGGCTTGATTAACCGCCTCGCCCCGACGTGAGTGGAAATGAAAATCAGATTGACCTGACGCGGCATCCGCGTAGATTCGTGTCCAGATGAGCACGCAAGAAATCATCAGTGAAGCGTTGCAACTGCCTCGTCCTTCGCGGGCGTTGTTGGCAGAGAAGCTTCTTGAAAGCCTCGATGACGGCGACGACTTTTCGGTAAGTGCAGAGTGGCACACTGAGATCCGACGACGCTGCGATGAATTAGACCGAGGCGTTGTGAAAACGATCCCTGCCGATGAAGTCTTTGCCGAAGCGGAAAAGATTTTGGGATGAACCAGGTCGGCTTCCATCCTGAAGCACGGCAGGAGTTTTGGGAGTCCATCCGTTACTACGAAGCCCAGCAAGCTGGTTTGGCGCGTCACTTCGTTCATTCCGTCCGAGCGGCAGTGAACCGGATCAATCAGTTTCCCGAACTCGCCACTGAAATTGATCCCGGTGTCCGTCAATACCGAATTCAACGCTTTCCCTACGGCCTCATTTATCGAAGTCGTGCCGATCATTTGCAGGTTATCGCAGTCATGCATCTGCATCGAAAACCCGGCTATTGGCGCGAACGACTCAAATGAAATTCCTCCACCTTGATTGTTTTGCCGGCACCGGCGGCGACAGCGTTACCAGTGCTTGACGGGCGAGGCTTGGTAGTCCAGATTGGAGCGCGATGACGAAGACCACACTTGCCGATGCCAAGACACAGCTTGATGCGCTCGTGGATGCTGCGTTGCGAGGCGAACGGGTTGTGATTACGCGCGGATCGAAGCCGGTGGCAGCCATTGTGCCGGCGGATGAAGCACCGGCACTTCGCGTGAGTAATGCCGCCGCCGACTACCTGGCGCACGAAGCCCGTACGGAATTGGAAGACGGCGTTGCCCAAGTCCACGAGTCGCCTGCTGCGTTTGCCGCCACCATCACCAAGCCACGCCGACGCACATGAGAATTGTGCTGTCGCGCCGCATCCAACGTCAACTCGAACACGCTCCAGACGACCTCCGCCTGCAACTCGCCGATGCCGTGAAGGAACTTCCGCTGGCGCTCGGCCAACCCCATCGTCACGCCGGGTTGGGCGTGCGCAAGATTCATCTGCGTGGAGTTTTTGAGTTGCGCCTTGGGCAACGCTGTCGTGTCGTGTTTACTCAACCGGAAAAGGACGTGGTCATGCTTCATCTGATCGGCAATCATGACGACGTACAACGGTTTCTGGATTCCTTTTGATATTCTGCGGCAATGGACATCCGTTGCATTCATCTGGTAGTATTCGTTCCGCATTGGCAGCCAATATGAAACTCCTTTACCTCGATTGTTTTGCTGGGATCAGCGGCGACATGCTGCTGGGGGCGCTGCTTGATCTCGGCGTCCGGGAAGACCATGTCCGGAACGAACTGGCCAAGCTGCCCCTTCACGGCTACCAGATCGAAACGCGCCGCGTCACGAAGCAGCATATCGTCGCCACGAAGTTCGATTGCATCACCGAGCACGAACACGCTCACCGGAGCTACTCGGAGATTGCGGCGATGATCTTCCACAGCAAGTTGCCTGACGGCGTGAAACAACGCGCGACGAACGTGTTTCACTCCCTGGGCGAAGTGGAAGCCAGAATCCACGGCATTCCGCTGGAGAAAGTCCATTTCCACGAGATCGGCGCGGTGGATTCCATTGTGGACATTGTCGGCGTGTGCATCGCGCTGAAAGCGCTTGGTGTGCAGGACGTGCAAGCCGCGCCGCCGCCGCTCGGCTCCGGGTTTGTCGAGACGGCGCACGGCAAGTTCCCCATCCCGGCTCCGGCCACGCTGGAGTTGCTCAAAGGCGTCCCCACCCAATCGTCACCGGAACGTTGCGAACTCGTCACACCCACCGGGGCGGCGCTTCTGGTAGAGTTCTGCAAGAAGTTTGGGCCGATGCCGGCGATGTCAGTCGAGAAGATCGGGTACGGCGCCGGGACGCGGGAATTGGAAAAGACGCCGAATGTGTTGCGCGCCGTGCTGGGGGTTGCCTCGACAAGTGAAGCGGACACCGTCGCGGTGATCGAAGCGAACATTGACGACATGAACCCGCAATGGTTTGGCGATGTGATGGAGCGGTTGCTGGCCGAGGGCGCCTTGGACGCGTTCCTGACGCCGGTGCAGATGAAGAAGAGCCGGCCGGGAACGTTGCTGACGGTGTTGTGCGAGCCGGGCGATGCGGACCGTTTCGCGGAGTTGGTGTTGACGCACACAACGAGTTTCGGCGTGCGCATCCACGAGGCGCGACGGCGGAAGCTGGACCGCGAAATCGTGCGGGTGGCAACGCGGTTCGGTGAGATCGAGGTGAAGATCGGACGATGGAATGGCCAGGTGGTGACGCGGTCGCCCGAATACGAGTCCTGCAAGCGGGCGGCGGCATTGGCGAATGTGCCGGTGCGCGAGGTGTATGACGCGGCGAAGGAGACAACATGATTGACAAGGAACTGTTGGAGATTTTGGCTTGTCCGAAATGCAAGTCGCCGGTGAAACTGGAGGGCGAGAAGATCGTCTGCCAGAACCCGCAGTGTGGATTGAAGTATCCGATCCGTGACGGGATTCCGGTGATGTTGATTGATGAGGCAGAAAAACCGTGAGTGAACCGACGCTGTCGGTCATTGTGCCGGCGTGGAACGAGGAGAAGTGCATTGCCCGGTCCATCCAGTCTTTACGGCGTGCCGGGGCGGTCTATGAGCGCGAGCGGGGCGCGACGGTCGAGATCATCGTGGTGGACAACAACAGCGCTGACCGCACGGGCGCGATTGCCCGTGAGTGCGGCGCGACAGTGGTGTACGAGCCGGTCAACAACATCGGCAAAGCCCGCAACGCGGGCGTGAAGGCGGCGCGCGGCAAGTACATCGCGTTCTGCGACGCCGACAACCAAGTCACGGAGAACCTGCTCGTGCTGGTCCACGATCATCTGGAGAATCCGAAGATCGCCGGGGGCGGGACGTGGATCGAGCCGGAACGGCGAAACTTCAAGATCAGTTTTTTTTATTTTATCTGGGGGATGTACGTCACGTGCAGCCGGGTGGGTGTTGGGATGATGCATTGTCGGAAGGCGGACTTCGAGAGTTTTGGCGGGTTCGACGAGAGCATTTACGCCGCCGAGGACGTGCAACTGGCCTACGACCTGCGGAAGCTGGGCAAACCGCGCGGACAAAACTTCAAGTTGATCCGCAAAGGCTGGATCATCACCTCGACGCGCAAGATTGACCAAACGCCGCTCTGGACGATGCTCGCCAAGTTGATCGGGTTCGGATTCGGCCTCCAGAAGAAGATTCGCAGCAAGGATTACTGCGAACACTGGTACGACAAGGCCGCGCGTTAGGGTTCTTTCTTGCCGCGAACCTTGCCCACGGCACTCCTGGCGGTATCTTGGATTTTTTTCTTCAGGCGATGCGCCCAGACAAAGTCCACGGCCAAGATGCTGAGGCCAATAAAAACCACCACCAAACCGGGTCCCGGCACACCGGGGACGGTCAACACAAGACCTGCAATGAGCAATACAACGCCGGCACTGATGCGGGCGATGCGTTTGGCGTGATGAATGAACCAATCCATTGCGGGCGCAACTTAGGGCAAACCCTGTCCGTTGACAAGCCCGGCAACGCGGACTACGTTGCCCGACAAGAAACAGGAAAGGAAGAAAAACATGACACATCAACTGCCCAAACTGCCGTATGCCCAAGACGCGCTGGAACCGCACATTGACGCCGTCACCGTCGGGATTCATCACGGGAAACACCATCAGACCTACGTGGACAACCTCAACAAACTCATGCCCGGCACCGAGTTTGCCGACGCAACGCTGGAGCAAATCGTCCTCAAAGCCCAAGGCCCCATCTTCAACAATGCCGCCCAAGTCTGGAACCACACGTTCTATTGGGAAGGCATGAAACCCAACGGCGGCGGAGAACCAAAGGGCGAACTGCTTGCCGCTATCGAAAAGTCCTTCAGTAACTTCGCTGGATTCAAAGAGCAACTTAGCAAGATGTCCGTGACCCAATTCGGTTCCGGCTGGGGCTGGCTCGTCCTGAAGAAGGACGGAGTTCTTGCTGTCGTTCAGACCGGCAATGCCGCCAACCCGATGACCGCGGGCGACGTGCCCCTGTTGACGTGCGACGTCTGGGAACACGCCTACTACCTGAAATACCAGAACCGTCGGGCTGACTACGTTACCTCATGGTGGAACACGATCAATTGGGATGCTGTTGCTGCTCGGTTGAATGCAGCGAAGAAGAAATAACCTCCGTATAAGTTCTTGCCAGGCAGGGGCACGGTTGATTGACCGTGCCTCTGTTATTTTGTGGGCTGTTGCGGCTCGTCAGTAATAGCGCTTCGCGGATACGAATGCAACGCCCGGCGAACGCAATAATAGCCTATTCCCAACGCCAGGATCACCGCAGACATTCCGTACAGCATTTCCGCGGTAATCTCCTTGTAATCCACGATGATGACCTTCCGCGAGATAGCGACAATCGCCACAAGAAAAACCACCTCGGCATGGACTGTTCCTTCCCTGAGATATGCCTTGATGCTCTCCAAAAGCTCCAGCCCGATCAATACCATGAGGAAAAAGCCAAACACCTCCTGCATTTTCTTAATATCGAGCAGCAACATCGGGGGTTTCATCAATTCATGAAACAAGATGATCCCCAGTTCAATCGTGGCTACGAACACAGCAAGCATCATCATCCCAATCAATCCGCTGATGATGACACGCTCAAATACCTTCATTAGTTTTTGCATATGCGTTTTCCTAAACTGAGCGATGACAACAGCATTGCACTCTGTTGCATGTCCCTATAGTTATTAGCCAAGCCAGTCAAGGCCGAAAAAGAACCAATATGAACGTCGTCCTGATCGAACCGGAGATCCCGCCGAACACGGGCAACATCGCGCGCCTCTGTGCCGCCACGGGCGCGACGCTGCACCTCGTCGGCCCGCTCGGCTTCCGCCTTGACGACCGCGAACTGAAACGTGCCGGGATGGACTACTGGGAGCACGTTACGTGGAAATACTGGAAGTCGTTCGATGAGTTGCGAGCACAGGCAGGGCCGGAGGCGCGTTTTTTCTACGCCACCACAAAATCACGGCGTCCGTACACGGAGCCGCGTTACTCCTGGGGCGATTACCTCGTCTTTGGACGCGAGACCGCCGGGTTGCCGGTGGCCTTGTTGGAGGCGAATGCTGATACTGCCATCACCATCCCGATGTTCAACCCCCAGGCGCGCAGCCTGAACCTCGCCACCGCCGTCGCCATCGTGCTGTACGAGGCCATGCGTCAGGTCAAAGGATTCACCATACAGAACCCCGACGTGTAGGATTCCGGCATCAGGTCTATTTTGCTTCGAGAAGTTTTGCGATATGCGCCAGCGCGCCGGCGGCGCCGCTGGCGACCAAGGCATTTTCAGCGTTGCCGTGCGAGGAAGAGTCTCGCGTGGAAAGCGTGTCGGCCCGAAGAAGTTCAGCCAAACGTTGCGCCTCGTCGTAATGTTTGCGCGCGGCATCGAAACGTTTGGCGCGGGCTTCTGTGAACGCCTGGACGCAGGCGTCGTAATATGCCACCGTCCGTTCCCCGTAGGTGAAGTTCCGCTCGTCCTCGGCAATGCGTTCCTGGATGCGCGAGGGCAGCGATGTGGACGTGGCCTTTATCAACAGTTGCCGACACTGTTTGCTGTAATCGAGAATTTTGTCCAGTGAAGGAAGGTGCGCGTTGGGGAACAGATCAGTGTCGCCGCGCTCCAAACGCCGGGCCAGACCGTATTTCAATTCCGTCGCGTTGGAGAGCATTTTTTCCAGTGATTCGTAGAACGCGTGCATCGTCTTGGCCGCCGGGCCGTATCGCTTGGCGAAGTAATCCTGCCAGAGCGATTCGCAATCGGTCTGGACATTCCAAAGTTGGCGGGCCATCTGGTAATTGGTCAATGCCTTGTTGCCCCAGTTGCGGCAGGTGACGTGCATGTAATCGAAATGCCGCGCGCCGGCTTTGTAGTAAGCGGAAATATCGTTGGCCATTGTGTGCATGAAGCAGATCGGCAGACATTTGAAGCGCGAGACGTTGTAGTACTCGCCGATGGCAATCTGTCCTTGGTAGTGCCGCTGCGGATCGCGCGCCCAGCCGTCGAGTTGACGGAAATACTTGTTGTTTGGCTCGCAGGACGGGTCGTCGAAGTTGTGCACGTAGCAGCGACGGATCGGATAGAATGTCGCGGCACAGGTCTCGTAGTCGAAGCCAGCCGGCAACGGTTTCGACGCTGGTTCCACCACGTCGGAGTAGGCAAGGAACGTGATCGCGATGGGCCGGTGAATCCGTCCCGCCTGTCGCGCTTTCCTGACTTCTTCGGCGAACCGATGCGTGACGAACAGGTTCCGGTCGGTCGGTGTGCCCTGTGCCTTGCAGTTGTCGCACTCGCACCATTTCCCCGCGTCAAGGAACCAGAACCGCACGATGTCAGCCTCGCGGCACTCGCCGTCCACGAGCGCCTGCACGTAGTTCTTCACGAACTCGCTGGTCGCGTCCGCATTCGAGGTGCAGTAGTTGGTGCCGAACTTCCCTCTGATGCCGGGCGTGCGCTTTCCCTTGACCAACGCGAACCATTCCGGGTGCGCCTCGAAATACTGCGCTGGATTGAGGAACAACTCCAACGCGTCGTGTGACCCATAGACCATGCGGATACCGAGTTTCCGCATCAAACCGCGTTCCTGCTGGGTGACCGTCCAGTAGTTCAACCGGTTGCGCGCCATCCACAACAGGAAGTCCGGGTCGCCGCGATTCTCCCACGCCAGAAAACCGCGCGTGACAAACGACGGTTTCTCGGTGACATCCATGTCCGGGATGCCGGCGATGCGCGGCACTTCCTCGTGGAGTTCGCCCGGCGCGAACCATCGGCAACCGAGCCGATAGAGCAGGTCGTACGCAGCGTAGAGTGTTCCGACGCGGCTTCCGCCGGTGAGCGCCGTTATCCGTCGTCCATTCACGATGCTGCTGCGAATTTGATAACCTTCAACGCCGAGTTCCGGTTGTGTTCCGCCCACGCGAATCACGTCACCGCGCAGCGGTTCACGAGAAGCGATAGCGAAATCATCCGCGCGCCCGGTCATCTTGCGCAAATAGCGTTGAAGTTCCAACGCGGCGAAACACTCGGTGCAGGCATTGTCGTCACTTTGGTCAGCATCCAACCAATTGACACGGTCTTCGGCTTTGGCCGCTTCGACGGCCGAGGCAAAGCGTCCGTGATCAACCATAATTGTCGTCTTACTCCAAACTGCAGTAGCGGCGGCGAGAGCCCAAAAAACCGTCAAGATAGATTTGAGTTTCATAGTATTGATTAGTTGTGGTGTACGGTTGGAATGCGGATCAAGTCGGGCACGTAGCGCCCGTTTCTGTGGACTCGGGACAGCGCATATACGCTGCCGTCTTTGCCCACGGCGATGGAATGAACCAGCCACGGCCATTGTCCGTCGGCGAAAAAGATTGGACCGTGATCGGTGTAGTGGTGCGTCGGAATATCGTAGGTGACAAGGTGCAGGTTTTCCTCGCGTCGTTTGGCATCGCCCGGAAGTGACGGCGGCTTCTGACCAGCGGGGATCGGGCCGCCGGTCAGGTAGTATATGGTTCGCCCATCAGGCCCCAGCGTGAAGGCGAGATAGCCGTAACGGAATCTGTCGTTCATCCCGCGCCGCCGCGAAGGCTCGGACGTGAGCCGCTCCAACAGTTCCACGCGGGGCACACGCGGATCAAACCGGAACAAGTAGCCTGAGTTGCCGTGCACGCCGTAGATCACTTTCTCGGTCGGATGCCAAAAGGCTTGCCGCCAGTTGTACCCCATGTGGCCGGGCTTGGTCGGATCGTAAACGCCAAAGTAATCCTTGCGGAGATTTTCTTCGGCGACCGTATCGAGCGTGTCGCGGTCGTAGCGGTAGCGGAGGATGTCGCCGTCCGAAGTGGTTAAGTAAGCGGAGCCGTCATCCGGGTTAACGACGATGGCACGACAGAGGGTGGAATAGGTCGGTCCTTCACCGGCCTCGCCCCGCCCGGCAATCGGTCCGAAGGTTTTCAGGTTCTTCGTGGCAAGGTCGTACCGTAGGAAATAACCGGTCGGCCATGTCAGGCCATAGAGACGACCACGCCGCACGTCCATTGTCATGCTCAGGATGCCTTCGCCGTGAGGCGCGGAAGCCAGTTTCTGGAATGTTCCCTGTTTCAGGTCATACGACAGAAAATGCCCACCCGGATATGGCTTGTAACCGGGCGGCGGCACCGCCATGCTCTCTTTGGCGCCTTTGTCACCGCCGCCGGGGTTGTAGTAGGCGAGATGCGTCGCAAAAAAAAGCCTGCTTTCATGTTCGACGAAAGTCGCATGGCTTTTTCCTTGAGGAATCGCTTTCAATCCCTTTTCACCACAGGCTTCGGTCAAGTCGCCCACGTGACGGATGCGTTCGGTGGCCGGGTCGAAGGAGAACATCTGACCACCGCGATCAACCGATTCACTGCACAACACGTAATACACGCGACCGTCGCTGCCGACTCCCATGCCGTTCCATGTGTCGTGGTCCATGTCGAAACCCGAGTCGTAGGCGCGCGCGACCAGTTTCTTGGCAATGGGCGGCTTGGCTGCAACAACATCATTCTGCGTCAACGGCGAACCCGCGAGCGTTCCCTCGATGAACTCAATCACGTGCGGCCAACATTCCTTGCCGCAGCGGCCGTGATTGGCGTCCTCGATGACGATGTGACGGATGTTGTTGTGGCCAACGAGTTTCATCATCGAGACGAAGTACAGGTTTTCTTCGGCGCGCATGAGCATGTCCACCCCCCAGCCGCCGGTGATGCAGAGCGTGGGCGGGGCATCGTTGCGGACGTGATACAGTGGCGCAAACCGGTCAATCGTCGGACGGAACTTGCTCGGCTCAATGCCTTGTTCCTTGCGCACAGTCTGATGAGTGATCATTTGTCCGGTCACCGGTATCAGTGCCGCAATGCGATTTGCGTCAATCTCATGCTTCGCCAGATAGCTTGTGTCCAACCCGACCATTGCTGTCAGATAACCACCGGCGGAAATGCCCGTGACGAAAATCTTGCTCGCATCGCCGCCGTGCGACTCGATGTTCTTGAATACCCACGCCAGCGCCGCGGCGGCATCCTCAATATAGACCGGATGCTGCACCTTCGGGTGAAGCCGGTAACTGACGCCGGCCACCGCCCATCCGCGCTCCTTCAACGCCGCCGGGATGGAACGACGGCCGGCGTTGAGGCCGCCGCCGTGATAATAAACCACCGTCGGGAAACCGGTCACCCCGACCGGGAGATACAAATCCAACCGGCACTTTTCGTCGGCGTAATCGGAAGCCGACATCGCAACGTCCGGAAGATAGGCGATGTTTGTATCGAGCCGATACGTGATCTCCTGGGCAAGTCCGAATCCCGTCAGACAGACAAAAGCCGCTGCCACTCCGATCATTCGCAACCAACGCCGCCGCGTGAGATTCACCTTCAATAATGAGACTCTCATTTCAGGAATCCTTCGTTTGTTTCCACCAGCGCGCCCACGTTTCGCGGTCCTTGCCAAACGTGCGTCCGCTGATTTCCTCCAACAACCGTTGCGCGTAGTTCCGCAGTTGGGATTGGTCAGCCTGAAGCAACTCGATCAGCATCGGCAAACCGGACTTGTCGCCCAACTTCGCCAGGACGCGCGCGGCATTGGTGCGAACGCCCCAGTCTTGCTCAAATCCCATGTTCTCGTGACGGAATTCGATGGGCTTGTGGATTTTCAGGTATGGTTTGATGACGCCAACGACGGAGCGGTCCCCTATCCTGCCGAGCGCGACGATGGCAAACGAGGCCAGGTCATGCGGACAGCGTTCCGGCTCGCGAAGCAAGGCCGAGATCGGCCCGACTGCTTCCCTGGCTTGCAGCCGGCCCAGCAGGATGACGGCCGCATAGTACGCCGGCACGGAAGGACGACTCGATGCATTCTCCAGCTTGAACGTAAACGTGCGGTTGTCGCGCCGGGCCAGCACGTCCAACAAGGCGGGGACCGCATCGCGCTGATTCAACATTCCCAACACCAACGCGGCCTCGGTCTGCTTGGCAATGTCCGCGGAATCGAGCAACGGTTTAAGAACGGGCACGGCGCGTTCGCCGGCCAAGTAAAGCTCCACCATGGCGTCGAGTGATTCCTGCGCGCCCAATCGCGCCGCAAGAGCAGAGGGATCAGAACGGCTCACGAGCGGCGTCTTGCGGGGCAAGACGCCAAGCCGCGCCAATTCAGCGCGCAACTCCTCCACTGACACTGACCGCGGTGAAACCCCATTGCGGACAGCCACGGCCGCGGCCACGCCGGCGGCTTCGCCGAGATGTTGCAGGTCGCGCTGCATCCGCGCCCCAATCAACGCATCGTGGCTCGCGGAGTAGGCTTTGCCGACCACGAGAATGTTCTCCACGCCTTTCGGCAACAGACAGCGATAAGGGATCTCGCCGAGAATCGGTTTCCGAAACAACCCCAGAATCGCAATCCAGTCCTGCGCTTGGTCGTCCTGATTGGCCGAGTGCGGGAAATGGCTGTCGTAGTTGGAATACCAAAACGCCACCGTGTCGGGAAACCGGCGATTGTGAATCACGTCGTCGAACGTCAACGTGTAATCGCCGCGAATCCTCCGGCTCTCGCGAATGTTGAGGCTGAGCGCGTAGGACGGGTGGCGCACGTAATATTTCGACAGGTCCTCCGCATCGAGCGAATCGCGCAACGGGCCGTGTTCGGCCTCGTGCTGAAACCCGTCCGCGGCCCGGCCTGTTTCGAACCCGGCGCCCGCAGCCGCCGCGAGGTCAGCGTGGCCGGTCGCGTCCACCACCGTCTGGGCGAGGATGACCTGCCGGCCGGACGCGTTTTCCACCACCACGCCGGTCACGCGATTGCCATCGGCCACGACGCCCGCTCCGAAACTGCGATAGAGAATCTTCACGCCGGCCTGAAGAGCCAGTTCCTCCAACACCCGTTTCTTTTCCTCGCCGGAAAAACTGACTTTTTCCAGGCTGGTCGGGCCGGTGCGCGGTTGCAGGCGAATCTCGTTGTCCACTTCCCCGACCAACGCGCTCTTCCACGGCACGCCCCAGTAGTAGGTCGTCACGCGATTGCTGCTGGTGCCGCCAAGGTTCGGCAGGATTTCCACCAGAACCACTTTCATCTTCCGCCGGGCCGCCGCGATGGCGGCGTACGCGCCAGACGTGCCGCCGCCGACCACCACGACATCGCAACGCGCGGCGACCGGCAATCGTCCGGACGCCTGTCGCAATTTCGGATAACGAACGCCGGTCTGCGGTCCCGACAATAGTTCCTTCACTTGCGAGAGGTCGGACTGTGTCGTGCTGTCCAGCGTTGCAGGGAATCGGCTTGTTTTCCGGGCCGCGCCGGCGGCGATTTTCCCCGCCGCCTCACCGGCGCAAAGCAGCGACGATACGCGCGGATATTCCTCTCCGGGCGCGGCCACCACCAGTCCTTCGACATCTTCGCTGAGCGCCACGCGCCCCCAAATGATTTCCGGACTGACCTCAAACTTTTTCAGGTTCAATCCGCCTCGGAGCATGGCGTTGCGCAGCGCGAAACTCCGGTTGAGCGTGGCCGCTTGCGCGCGCGACCAATCGGCTGCGATATCGCCGGTGCGTTGCACCTTCCATTCCAGCTCCAGATACCGCGCTCCAACCGTCACGACGCAGTCATCCAACTTGGCGCGCGCCAACGCCTGTCGCACATCCTCCGCAGCCGGCTTGGGACTTGCCTCGATGAACCGGCGGACAGTTTGTTCGCTGCGCTGGCCGGTGTCCGTGCGCGCGCCTGCCGCCGCCGCGAGTTGCGCCGTCGGCGTCGCGTCCACCACCGCTTTCGCCACAATAACCTGTCGCCCGGCGTGATTGACGATGACCACGCCGCAAACGCGGTCTCCCTCCAACACCACGCCAGCCGGCATCGAGAAAAACAACACACGGATTCTCGGCTGGGCCGCCACGCGGCTGTGGGTCAAGCTCTTGAAACGCTCCGGAGCCGGCCCGGCGTTCGAGGTGACGCCCTTCGGGGTCAGGGCGCTGAGCAAACTGGAAGCCACCGGATAATCCGCTGATAGTTTGGTTTCGCCCAACACGCAATTCCACGACGCTGTTGCCTCGTGCGCGAGGCAATTCCGGTCTTCGACCAGAATGACCGAGCGACCTTCTTCCGCTGCCCGCAACGCCGCGCTGACGCCGGCCAAGCCGCCACCCGCGACCACCACGTCCGCCTGCGCAATCACCGGCAACTCCCGCGCGCTTTGCTCGATGGCCGGCAGGCTCGACGGCAACCGGTTCAGGCTGCGGATTGGCGGAGCCGACAGAACGCTCGCTTGCGCGATGGCGAAAAACAAGCAGAACAATATCGTCGTTGGCGTCATGATGGGTTCTTTCTCATGGTGTACACTGTCATTCCGTCCGGCGCCGTGCGCGGCCCCGGCAACAGCAAGCTCGCCAACCAGCCGAGCACGATGCAGGCGGTGACGCCGACGGCGGCGTAACACCAGAAACTGGCGAGTTTGTTTGCCGAAATCCAATAGACCAACCCCGCGCTGAGCAGCGCGCCCACCAGCGCGCCGTACCCGTGCGCGCGCCGGCTGAACAGGCCGAGCACAAACAGACCGGAAATCGTGCCGCCAAACAAACCGATCACCGAAAGGAAAGTTTCCCAGAGCGACCGGATATCCGAGCGTGCCAGAATCAGCGCGACCGCCGTCCCGGCCAGGCCGATCACGCCGGTCAGGATTTGCGCGAGACGGAGGCAGGACTTGTCCGTGGCGTGCGGTCGGAACCGGCGATGAAAATCGGTGACGTAAGCCGTGGCGACGCTGTTGAGGCTGCTCGACAACGTGGATTGCGCCGCGGCGAACAACGCCGCCACAATCACGCCGGCCACGCCGGCCGGCATTTCGCGCACGATGAACAACGGGAAGATCGCGTCGTTCTGCATGGCGACATCAAGCCGCTGGGGGTGTTCGCGGTAGAAGACGAACAGCGCCGTGCCGATGGCGAAAAACAACGCCTGTCCCGGCAGACACATCAGCGCGTTGGTCCAAATGGCGCGGCGCGCGCCCCGCTCATCGCGGGTGGTGACATATCGTTGCACCACGTCCTGACTGGCCGTGTACGGAAACAGATTGATGAAGATGCTGCCAAGGATGATGATCCATGCAGCGCCCACCGTGTAATCCCAGCTCCACGGCAAGGTCTGGAAGAATTTGCCGTGTTCGTTGGCAATCGCCACGATCGCAACGGGTCCGCCCTCGACCTTCAACAACACTGTCACCAGCGCCAGCAATGCGCCGCCCATCAGGATAATCGTCTGCGCCGCGTCCACCCAGATGACGGCTTCAATGCCGCCAAACATCGTGTAGATGACGCACATCACGCCCATCAGGATGATCGAGGTGGTCACGTCGAGGTTGCTGACCGTGGCCAACGCCAACGCCGGCAGGTACAGCACAATGGCGATCCGGCCGCATTGAAACAGGATGAATAGCGCACTGGCGATCAAGCGCGTAGCGACGTTGAACCGCCGCTCCAGATATTCGTAGGCGCTGGTGACATTGAGCTTCCGGTAAAACGGCAGATAGACCGCAATCACCAGCGGCGTCAGCAACAGGTACGAATTCGCAACAAAAAAATTCCATCCCACGAGGTACGCCTGCGCGGGAACCGCCATGAACGTGATCGAACTCAACAGCGTCGCAAAGATGCTCAGCCCGGCGGCCCACCACGGCACGCGCTGCGACGCGCGAAAGAAATCCTCGGTCGTCTTGTTCTTGCTCGCAAACGACAACCCAAACAACACCATGCCCACCAGATAGATCGCCAACGTTGCGTAATTCAACCACCCGAATCCGGCCTTGCCGGTGGCCGCAGTGAACGCCCACATCTCCGGTGAACGCACACCGGGCCGCACTTCGCCGCTGGCCACCACGCAGCGGCCTTTCCACCACGTCGTTGGCGCCGTGACGTGCGCCGCCGTCACGCCGCCGACGGGCGCCCACGTGTCGGTGATGACGTGATACGCCAGAATTGTCTTCGGGAATCCCGGATGTTGCTCGATGGGCTGGAATCCCGCCTTCGAACCGTCATCGCCGCCGAGCAGCAACAGATGCGCCTGCCCGGTTGCCGGTGCCGGCGACGGAGCGCCCGCCACCGGGTGCGGCAAATCGGCGATGCGTTTCCAGCCGGATTTGGGGTTGTAGCAGTAGGCGTCCTTGAGATACGCGCGCGCCGGCTTGCCATCCGGCCCGGCGGACAAGTCCACGCCGCCCATCAAATAGAAATTCCCGGCTTGCACACCCGCCGCGGCCAACATCCGCCCCGGCCCCGGCCACGGCGGCAGTTCCTGCCATTGGTTGTTGGCAAACGCAAAAAAAGTCGCCAGCGTGTTGGTCGCGTCTGGTGTTTCCGTTCCGCCGGCGATGTAAATCGTGTCGCCCAACAATGCGCCACAAGCGTTGGCGACCGGGCGCGGCAAGGGCGGCAATCGTTTCACTTCACCGTGGCTGTTCAGCAGGAACACATCGGCGTAATGTCGAACAGCATCGCTGCCGCCAATGCACACAAGGCCATCCTTGGCGGTGATGGAAACGCCGTAGGCCAATGGACGCGGCAGTTTCCCGGCGACACGCCACGACCCGGCAGGGTCGGTCAGGACGTAGGCGGTATCGTGCCAGATTTTCTGTCCACCTTCCCACGGCAAACGGTCAGGGAAGTTGGCGCCACCGGCGACGATGAGCGCGCCACCGCTCACCCCGGCAAACGCGCCCGCCACGCCCAGTTTGTCCGGCAACGGCGGGAGTTGATTCCACGTGAGCAAACTGGCGCCACGGACAGAAGCCACACCCAACAAAAGGCCAACGATGAAGCACCTGAACATGACGCAACCTTACCTTTTTCGTTCTACCGGGTGAAGACAAAAGAGCTTGTCTTTTTCGCTCACTCAACAAATCGAATCGCGTACAGGTCCGCGTCCTTCAACACGAACCGCAACCGCACCGGTTTGCCGGCGAGGCTGCTGACATCAAACGGCAACGCGCGCTCGACAGAGTCGCCGAAGATCGGCTTGCAATCGTCCAGCGCAAAACCGGGAAACGGCTTGCCGTCCACATCCTGAATCTCGACACGAATCTCGCCGGCGGCTGAGGTGGCAAAATTCAGCGTGAGCTTGCTGCCCGTGAATGTCAGCGGCTTGGTGATGAGTTCGCCGCCGGTCATCGGCGCGTTGACGGAGACGAAACCGTCGAGACGCAGCGTGTAGCGGCGCAGTTCGCTGCTGGTGCCGGTCCAGTAGCTTTCGCTGGCGTAAAGCGATAGTTCGTTCGGCGCGCCTTCGAGCGCCGACTTGGTCTCGACGATGTGCCAGCCGATGTATTGATGGCCGTAGTTCCACGTGCCCGGGCGCTCAATGCCGGGACGCAGGAACGCGTCGTTCCAGCGTTTGAACTTCACGCCGTCACGACTGGCCATGAGCAATCCTTCGGTGATCGCCGTGCCGTAGCGCAGGCTGGCTTTCGCGCGCAGCTCGCGATGCTCCAATTCCGGCAACGCCCGCATCGAGTCCGACCAACCGCGCTCGACATAGCGCGCCGGGAAGCCAATGAAGATGTGCGGCGCGCGATGGTACGGTTTGATCTGGTTCGTGTAGAGATGTTCCGACGGCGAGTCCACGTAGGTTAGGTCAGCGTGCGGTCCCCATTTCAGGAAATCCTTCGAGGTCGCCGTACGGATGGCGCGGACTTTGTTCGTGAAAATCCGCCAGTAAGCGCGATACTCCCGGCGCATGGGATCCCAGAACGCGAGGTTCTGTGAATCAAATGCCCCCTCGATGATCACCGGCCCGTCGCTCATCGGCGACCAGTGAATACCATCGGGAGATTTGAACGTCAGCAGACCGCGCGGTTTGCTGGAGCGGATGATGGCCTTGTAACGCGCGTCGGGTGGCGCGTTGGGATTTTCGTCTTTGAACACCGCGGGATGGCCGGGATCGGCGACCGCCGAGCCGGCTTTGCCGGGGACCATGACGATGTTGTTCTTCTTGGAGCCGTTAAACTCGTGCAGGCCAAGTTCCGGTTTGCGCCAATGAATGCCGTCGTCGCTCTCGGCGTAACAGCAGAAAAGCGGATGCGCATCGGTCCTGACCTTGCCCGGCGGCTGCACGTCGAGATGCCACGCCTTGTAATACATCCGGTACAGGTTGCCATCCTTGAAGATACTGTGGTAGCCGCTGCCCGTGCCTTCCCACGGCGCATCGTGCACCAGCGCGATCTCCTGCGACACCGGATGATGCAGCCGCAACTCCGCCTTGCCCGCTAGTTTCTCGATGAGAAAATCGTCCACGAACAACTCACGACGCGAGCCGATGTCTATTGCAGTTGTGCGCTCGGAAGCCTGAACGCGCGCCACCAACGGCAAGACAAGAGCGGCAGTGGCAGATTGCTTGAGAAAATCCCGGCGGGAAAAACAAGATGAGTTCTTCATGCCGTTATTTCATCATGGATTCAACGAATTGCCCAGAAGGAAATCAGCGGTTCAAGGTCGTGACGCCGACGGATCGTCTTGTTGCGCGGCGAGCCAATCGGTGTGGAGTTTTGTCAGGCGCTCGACGATGTCGGGGTGTTGGCGGGCGAGATTGGTTTTCTCGGAGATGTCGGCCACGAGGTTGGAGAGGAACAAGCGTTTGTCTTCAGCGGCGAGGGCGTCGCCGTCGGGTGACCGGAGGTTGCCGATCAGTTTCCAGTCACCTTCGCGCACAGCCCATTGCGGTTGTTTGCCGCCGCCAAGATGCCAGTGCAACACTTTGTGCGGCGTCGGCGCGGCAGCGGAACGGATCACGGGCACGATGCTCTTGCCGTCAATGTCGGTGTTGAGCAGTTTGACGCCGGCGAGTTCGGCAACGGTCGGCATCCAGTCACAGGCGTGGACAATCTGGTTCCGTGCTTCGCCCTGCGGGAGGTGGCCGGGCCATGAGATGATTGCGGGGAGGCGGATGCCGCCTTCGAACAGGCTGAACTTCGCGCCGCGATACGGTCCCGCGCTGCCGCCGCCGAAGTGGGCGCGTTCCTCGGTGGAGTGACCGTTGTCGGATTGGAAGGCGATGATGGTCCGTTGGCGCAAGCCGAGGCCGTCGAGTTTCTTCAGGAGCATCCCGATCCGCTCATCGCACGCGGAGAGAAACGCGGCGTAGAGATTGCGCGGATACGGCAGGTCCTTGTAACGCTCCAGCCATTTGACGTCGCCCTGATACGGGTAGTGCGGCATGTTCAGGGCAAAGTAAATGAAGAACGGGCGTTTCCGATTCTGTTCCATGAACCGCGAGGCTTCTTCCACCATCAGGTCGGGGAAAAACCGTCCCGGATAGTGGACCTCCTGTCCGTTGCGATGGAGGTCATGGAGATTCGCTCCCTGCCAGTAGAAGAAATGCGAGAAATTATCAATGCACCCGCCCATGTGACCGAAGGAGTAATCGAACCCTTGCGCGTTCGGCATCTGGTCCGGCTTATAACCAAGATGCCATTTGCCGATGTGCGCCGTGGCGTAGCCGGCGGCCTTGAACATCTCGGCCATCGTAACCTGCTCGGTCGGCATCCCGTTGCCGCCGGGCTGCGAGCCGGCGTTGTTCGGCAATCCTGCCCGCAACGGATACCGTCCCGTGAGCGACGCCGCGCGCGACGGCGAACAGACCGGCGCGCCTGAGTAGAATTGCGTGAACCGCACCCCGCGCGCCGCGAGTGCGTCCATCGCCGACGTGACCAAGTCCTTCGCCCCGTAGCAACCGGCATCAACTGAACCTTGGTCGTCAGTGACAATGAAAATGACGTTGGGTTTGTTCACATCGGCGGCGTGAAGTGACACCGCCGCCGCCAGCAGCACGACGGCAAGAATTGGGATTTGTTTCATGTTCAACACCTCACGTTTATTCGTAAGCCCGTTTCTCGAAATAGGATAATGAGGCACAGCGCATCAATCCGGCCGGAATCCAGCCGCGCCGGTGACATTCCAAGCCGATCTCCATCAAACGACCTTTCCACGTCGGATGCTCAGCAGCCTGCTGCATCGCGGCGAACCGGGCGCGCGCGTCGCGCTCGGCGAGGTCGCGCGGCGACTCGGATTGCCCCAGCAACCGAGCAACGCGAGCGCCAATCTGCTGGTCCACGAACCGCTCGATGGTTTCGCGGCTCTGCATCGCGAACTCCATCGTCCCGCCCAGCACACCGCCGCTGTTCGTCACGAAATCGGGCAGGCACAACACGCCGCGCGCCTCCAACATCCGCTCCGCCTCCGTCGTGACCGGGTTGTTCGCCCCCGGCGAAATCAACTTGGCCACGATGCGCGCCGCGTTGCCCGCGTGAATGCTGTCGTGGCGGGCGCACGGGCAGAGCACGTCCACGGGCAGTTCGAGCAGCGCGGCGCGATCCAAATGTTCGGCGTCGCGGTATCGCTCGACGAAATCGCTGCCGGTTTGAGCGCACAATTTTTTCATGTCGAGGCCGCGCGGATTGTAGAGCGCGCCGCGCGATGTCGAGACGGCCACGACGCGCACCTGTGCCGCCGCCAGCAGGCCGCCGAGTGAGCCGCCGACTTTCCCGAATCCTTCAATCGCGACGCTGACGCGGGACAAGTCCAGCCCGATGTGCCGGGCGCCCTGTTTGATGCCGGCCATCACCGTCAATGCGGTGTAATAGCCGGAAGCCTCGACGCGCAGTTCGCGGTGTTTGACGGTGACGCCGGCAGTTTCGAGCAGGGCGCGGATGTCGGTGTTGTTGGTGCCCATGTCCGGGTGCGGCGCGTAGCGGCGGCTGCGCAACATCGGCGCGATCTCGCGTCCGAAGGCGAGCAGCCGTTCGCGGCGGAGTTCGGGTGGTGCTTCGGGATCGCCCCGCACGCCAGCTTTCGCGCCGCCTTGTGGCATCGAAAGCCAACCGTATTTCAAGGTCATGGCCCGCGCCAACCCGGCCATCTCGGTCTCCGTAATATCCGGCAACATCCGCAGTCCGCCGCAGCAGCGGCCGGCGATGGTGGAGTCAACAGCAACGTAGCCGAGCACTTCGTTGCGCGGTTTGACGGTGATGATGTCCATCCGTCTAGTCCTCGCGGCCGAACAAGCCGAGCGCCCTGACCAGCTTGGTTTCAATGGGAAAACGGGCGTCCATGTTCCTGACGCGATATTGTGCCACGGGAAGATAGAGTTTGCCCAGTCCGTTGACGAGCGGGTGAACTTTCTTGTACTGGAAATTCGTGCCGAGAAACATCAGCGGGAAGTCAAGCCCAGCAATGAGTTTCTTCGTTTCGGGAACAATCCATGGCGCATCCTTGGGAACGTGCCGGTAGTTCAGCGGCGACCAGTCTTCGAGACGCTGCGGTTCTTTCAGTCCCATCTTGACAGCAAGCTGATACAGCGATGTTCCTGGATACGGCGTGTAGACGTTGAAACTCTTGGCTGCTTTCGGGTTCTCGTCGAGAAGTTGCTCGGCCAGACGGATGCTCTGCGCCAATTCGTCGGGCGTTTCCGTCGGCAGCCCCATCATGAACAGGTACACGGGCAAAAACGGCCGGCCGACGAGTCTGCGAGAGACTTCCAGAACGTGCTCGACGTTGAGGTTTTTCTCGATGAGGTCAAGGACTCGCTGCTTGCCGGATTCGACGCCGGTGGTCAGCCGCTCGACGCCGACGCGGGCGAGAAGGTCAAGAAACTCGTTGTCCATTTTGCGAATAGAATCAATCCGGATGTGGAGCTTGCCAATTCTGATCTTCATGTCGGCGCGCGCGATCAGTGCCATGAGCCGGTGTGCGTGGTCGAGGTTGGTAAACAGATTGTCGTCGGTGAAATTGAACCCGTGGATGCCGTAGTCGCGCATGAGCCGTTTCAACTCCTCGACCACCCGCTCCGGCTGCATGGCGCGCCATTTCCGCTTGTGCACGACGTTGTCGTAACAGAACCCGCATCGAAACGGACAACCGCGACTCGAACAGAAACTCACGTGGTCTGACTTGAAAATCTTTCGCCGGTAGAGGTTGATGTCAACGAGATCGTAGGCCAGCGGCGGCTGGGCGTTCATGTCCACAAAAGGGCGCGCCTCGTTCAATCGGATGCTGCCGTTCTCGCGGTAGCCGATCCCGGCGATTCCTTGCAGCGAGTTGACGTTGGCAAGCGCCTTGACCAGTTCCAGCAGCGTGGCTTCGCCTTCGCCGATCACAACGATGTCCACCAAGGGGTGCTTTAGCGTCTGCTCCGGCAGGATGGTCGGATGAATGCCGCCCCAGACGGTCGGCACATCCGGGTAACGCTCCTTGACCGCTTTGCACGCAGCGAGGGCGCGGATGATCTGCGGTCCCGTCATGCACGAGACGCCGAAACAGACCGGCTTCTCGCGCAACGCCTCCTCAAACTTCCGTTCCCAATCGGGATCGGCGAACTGGTCAACGATCTTCACTTGGAATCCCGCGTGCACCAGTGGCGTGGCCGGGTGGAGCAG